>Ga0131853_10000784_pt1 | contig 57311 bp, 28 predicted proteins | sample TergutLab28metaG_FD_92764 | JGI IMG/M metagenome (GOLD analysis project Ga0131853, IMG submission 92764) | Labiotermes labralis P1 segment gut microbial communities from Petit-Saut dam, French Guiana - Lab288 P1 (version 2) (version 2) | ecosystem: Host-associated > Arthropoda: Insects >...
CCTCTCCTCACCCATACGCGCCACATGCCCAGCCCATCTCATTCTTCTCGATTTTATCACCCGCACAATATTGGGTGAGGTGTACAGATCATTTAGCTCCTCGTTATACCATCTCCTCCAATCCCCCGTTACCTCGTCCCTCCTAGGTCCTAATATTCTCCTCAACACCATATTCTCAAACACCCTCAGCTTTCTTTCCTCCCTCAATGTTAGCGACCAAGTTTCACACCCATACAAAACAATAGGCAAAATTATAGTTCTATATATCTTAATCTTTAAATTTTTGGATAGCAACCTGGAAGACAAAAGATTCTGCACCGAATTATAGCAAGCATTTCTTGACCTCAATTTGCTCTTAATTTCTTCCGGAATAGAGTTTTGATTTGTTAAAGTTGTTCCCAAATATTTAAACTCTATCACACTACCCTGACTTTTACTCCGGAAAGACATCAAACTTCATAGCCACCACCACGAAAATTTCACGCCTGGCATCAATAAAAAAAATATTGCCCGCTGGAGGGGTTACAAAGGTTGTGAAGACACAAGGGGGTATAATATAATAATAGTAATAATAATAATAATAATAATATTAAAGACATATACTATGTATATACCGGTAGTTTTTCTAATTACTTGAAGTTATTAATAAATAAATTAATAAATTCCTAGTATGTGTTACCTACACATTTTCTATTTTTATTCGAATAACCGTCACGTCAGAGAAGTCCTTGATAATTCACGAAAATGTTAGTAGTCTAAACTATCTCATTCGTCAGACGGCAGCAGCACTGTTGATTCTAAAATGGCAGAGAATATTGTGCGTTTACAGCAGAAAAACGATACAGTTCTTTGTCGCTGAATGTGAGAGAAGGGATTTTGTTCATAAATATTTGTTTAAGACAACAGAAAAAAATTGTTAAAAACTCAATAGCATACGCTCAATGTGTACGATGAAGTAACCGCAAACGTTGCTGTTATTCAAAGAAGAGTAATCTGGATTAAAGAAACTGAGCAATAACGGGCAGAACTGTATTAAATTCTGCAGAATATTCGTCCTTTCACTGCAGTAACGCCCTACATAATAAGCCAATTTGACCATCACAAAACAGATCAGTTATACTCCACCATATACTTCGGTAAAGACAGTTTTATGACAATAAATGAAGAGCTTGTCTCTTCTCAAAACGTGTGTTACTGACTGCCATTTATGCGGACTGACGAACACACAAAGCAAGGAAAGTAATCTCACCTGATATTTTACATTGATATCGTAGAGCAGATGATGGTTTTCTGTCACAAACTGTCAAGAGGGACGAAACTTGTGTCTCCGATCTTGAACTGCAACTGAAGCCGCATTATATAGAATTGCACCGCAAGACTTTCAAAGGAAGCAAGAATTTCACTGCGCGCAGTCAGCAGGAAAAGTATGGCTACAATTTGCAGGTTGATAAATTTTTTTTCTTGTGAACGTCTTGCCAAGGAGGACCACAGTGCATTCCAACCGCTACAGTTCTGAACGATTATCTTGTGTTGACTTTGTCTTATAAGAAAAATATATAAGTGCTGATCATCCATGATAATGCCAGGACACACACACTTGCGCGCACCATTCAGGCCAGCACACAGTTTAGATGGGCAGTTCTTCCGCACACACCCTTCCTTTCTAAACTCGCAACATAAGACTTTTCACATACTTGGACTTTTAAAACTCATCTTGCGAGTACAAAGTTTGGGACGGATGACGGGACAGTGCATAACGTCATATTCTAGTAGCTGCAGTGGAAGAAGAGCAGATTTTACCGGGCAGGAATGCATGTTCCTTTTCACAAGTGGAAAAAGAATGCTGACAAAGTTTGAGAATAATCTGGAAGATAAATATGCCTTCATAATTTTCTAGTGAAGTTCTATAAACGTTCCGCATGTCTTAACTCTTAAACAGCATGTAATAACTAACTTCACATAGTGCAGTCCCTCTTGGCAAGCTAAGAGTCACCCAGTCCGTTAAAAAATTTCTCGCCTTTTACGAAATCCGAGGCTGCATCACGGTGTTCACAACAGATCACACATCGCCCTATCCTGAGTTCCAAGAATCAAGACCAGGCCATTCATACCATTCCTTCAAGATGAGTTTTAATATTATCTTACCACGTGCGCCTATTTCTTCCAAGTGGACGCTGTCCTTTAGGTTTCCGCACCAAAACCGTTTTGTGTTTCCATTCCCCAGACGTACCACACAAAACGCTTATCTAATCCTCTTTTATTTGGTTACCCGAATGATGTTTGGTTGGACTTATAAACAGTGAAGATTCACATTAAGAATATTCTCCAGGCTCCTGCTATTTTCGTCCCTCTCAGACCCAAATATCTTTCTTAGCGCCATATTTTCGAACATCCTTAGCCTTGTTCGACCCATAATATAACCAAACTGTGCAGAAAACTAAACGGTCGGAGTCTCTATCCTCGTAATGGCCGGAATTCCAGTAGTCGTCCTGGATTACGGGCTTCAGTGTGTTTGTTTTCGTATTGCACTAAAGATTCCAGGTAAGATATTTAGCTCGATATTGAAAGAGAAATTATATTACCAATTAAATAAGTTCCGCGATTATTTTTAACACAACATCAAACTTCAGAGCAGTCATTACAGAAATATATCTACGGAGTTCGTGGAAACTGGTCGCGAATCCCTTGGAATCCCCGCAGCACACTTTGGAAACCGCTGTAATATTGTATTCAACATAACAATAAAATTTGGAAAGAAACCAAAATAGAAGTAAAAGCAAAATAGAAGTTAACAAGCGGAAGATTAAAGAAAGAATGTGCCATACTCCAAGAATTCATGAACCTACCGAGGCGTGGAAGGATTACAGAAAAGTCAACAGAGAAACTGAAAATAAAAGGATAGGAGAATAGATGTATATAATATAAAAAACAAGAACAAGATATCATTATCATAAAAACCAATGGTTCCTCTATCTAAGGCCGAATTTGCCATTATTTTCCGCAAAGAATGTACCGTGACACAGGAAATGTTATGGGTGTTCGGACAATCTATTGTGACATATCATGAATTTACATAAAGAGGAAAAATGGAATGGCAATTCAAACAGTGTGATTTATAACATCATCTACAACGCTGATGACGCATTGCATACGTCACCGTATGAGACTAAAGCATGTTGCTCTTGGCAACCCGCCAGCCTCAACAATTTGGGTTGTGGCTTCATTTCCATGGATTAGGCTACTACACTAATATGCTTCTGTCGTGCAGTTGTACAATTCCGGAATATTCTAGTCGCAGGCAACGCTAAAGTTCATTTTTTCTTGAAGACTTTATGTTCCCTGGCATTTAAAGTAATATTAATTTTAATATTTTTCACACCACGTTGTATATTCACTGACTGCCCATAAAGATCTACTGTAGCATACCGAAGAGCATGGGGATCCAACACTGAAGAAACCCAGAATTTTTTCCTCTGTCTCACTATACGTAAGACATACCGAAAATAGTTAAAATTAAATATAACACTTAAACAGAATTATACATACGTTATTTCACAGTCATCTCATTAGAATCAGAGGGTTTTAAGGTATTAACAAAGTCTGATTTATCCTTCACGTGAAAAGTTCAAAATATTGCAAATACAACTTAAATAATCACTTATTAAATCTCACTGAAACCATAAACAAAGATATATCATGTTGCAAACTATACACCCCCAAAATGGAAGAAGAGTGTTGATCATGATTCCCGAATTATTATATTACATAGTTACATCAATGCTTTACATCAGTAAATTAACACCCTTACAATTTAGTTAGTATATTATCATTCTAAAATTATAATACAACATTGATGAGTCTCGGAGGATTTCAAATAATTGTTTATTTATTAAGCCATAAAAAAAGTGTTCCTATTGAGTTTTATGAAACATTAGAACCTCAGGTACAAGGCTATTTAGGAGATTCGAGATTTAATATCTTCCGCGTTAAAACACATTTTCCAAAATAAACTTCAAAGGAAATAACCAAGAAAAATTTTACATAAATTCAGCTGTACAAAACATGAAAGCAGGGAATAGATAAAATATCCACAAAGCAAGTATCACGTTTTCTGAAGAGTGAATGTTACTCTGGTATCAAAATTTTCAACAATTTACCACGTAGACTCAGACTACTATGAATTAAAGGGCTCAGCTTAAAGTGCAATAATATGACACATACAAGCTCCTTTGACCCTTTTCATGAATTTATATTTATAAAATGGCTAATAATTTTATTATCTCATACGATGTAAAGATTATGCAAGCAATAATTCGGTAAAATCGTTGTAACAATTTTGCTTGATACTAGTTCTGTATTTTCGTGACTTATTTTACATCGTGTTGTCACAATGACTAACTTTTGGATAAATAAAATTTATAATATATGTGCGTGTGTGTGTACATATGTGCTATCGTATACATATATATATATGTATGTTTTTATGTATGTGTGTATGTATGTATGTATGTATGTACGTACGTGTGTGTATGTATGTATGTATATATGTATGTATGTATGTACGTACGTACGTATGTGTGTATGTATGTATGTATGTATTAATGCATATGTGTATGTACTCATGTATATATGTATGCATGTGTGCATGTACGTATGTATGTATGTGTGTATGTATGTGTATGTATGTGTGTGTATGAATGTATATGTGTATGTACTCATGTATATGTATATGCATGTGTGCATGTACGTATGTATGTATGTGTGTATGTATATATGTGCATGTATGTGTGTGTATGTATGTATGTACATATGTATGTATGTATGTATATGTACGTATGTATGTAAGTACGTATGTGTGTATGTACGTAAGTACGTATGTGTGTATGTACGTACGTACGTATGTATGTATGTATATATGTATGTAGGTATGTATGTATGTATATGTGTGTATGTATGTATGTGTGTGTATGTATTTATATGTATGTATGTATGTGTGTAAGTATGTGTATATATACGTATGTATGTTTGTATGTAAGTGTGTAAGCATGTGTTTATGTATTTTTTTTAATAATTATTTATTGAGCACGCTCCACTACCCTCGGTAGTACTACATGCCGTTTAACCAGCTATGTACATTGATTTCATACTTTCAGACTGTCAAAGTCTATTGATTCAATGAACGCACTAAACTCCTTCTTGTGCTTGGTTATGAGATCTTCCTTGCTTTCTGGCCAGGTTCCATTTGTTGTTTCAGGACCTCACGTTGAGCGCTGGTGTTTGCGCATTGAAACAGAATGTGATCCATCGTCTGGTATTCATTGCCGCATGTGCACGTCGCTTCCTCACTCAGGTGAAACCGGTTTAGGTACGTCTTCGTCATACCATGCCCAGTCAGCACTGCTGATATTTTTGGTGTGAGCTTTATTTTGGATCTTACTCTATCTTGGACTGTGGGAAAGTATTGTCTGGTTGCCGAAGCTTTTTGGCTCGTTGTCCACTCTCGCTGCCATTTGTGCCTCGCTTCTTCTCTGGCTTCTTGATATAGTGTGCTTTTTGGAATCCTGGTGAACAGGTTCCCCGTGCCTCCACATCGTGCCGCTTCTTTTGCTAGTCTATCAGCCATCTCATTGCCAAGTGTTCCAGCGTGGGCTTTGACCCAGGAATATTTTATCCTCCATTCCCTTCTCTCTAGACTGGCTACTTGTTTTCTAATCTCCTCTACGAGGAATGAATGGTTTTTCGCGTTGCCAAGCGAATCAAAGGAGACCCGGCTGTCAGTGTATATTATGGCAGTTAGTGGACTGATTCTTTCTCTGTTCAGCAGCTCTATCTCTTCTAGTGCTTTGTGTATAGCTACTAGCTCCGCTTGATTGTTCGAGCATCTGTCTTCTAGTTTCATCTTCTCTCTGGCTATTATGTCACTTCCTTTGAATATTACTACACCCGACGCAACGCCTCTTTGATACTTGCTTCCGTCGGTGTATGCGCAAATTGCTGCTTCTTCGTGAGCTCCTGTCTCTATGATTGATAAAGCTTTAGCTGGGTGCGGCGAGAGCCTGTATTATACTTCTTAGTCCAGGTTTATGGCTTGCTGTTGCTGCTTATCTCGAAATGTGTATTGTTTGACCACTTCCTCAAGTTTTAAAATGATGGGGGTGGTTCCTCTCAGTATGGATAGCGCCTCGTTGGACGTAGTACGGTATGCCCTTGCCATTTTCAAATTGATGAGTCGCTGCACTCGGACGTACTTCTGCCTGTTGTGCTCATACTTCATCGCCTCACTCCATATTGGGACACCGTACATGAGTAATGGCAGGATGGCACCTTTGTACATTGTGGCTACCGCCTCGTTCTTTAGCCCCCATGTCATTCTTGCTGATCTCGACAGATTATGTTTTAACTTTGTACACCTTTCTGCCGCGTACCTTATATGTTCTTGGAATTTAAATTTCTGGTCCAAAATTATTCCTAAATATTTCATCTGTGTAACTTGTTCTAAAGGTTTGAAATGCAAATAAATTGTGATGTCCTTGTCCTCCCTCCTTTTTCTCCTTGTCACTAGCATTGCTTTCGACTTCTTGTCGTTAAATTTGATCTTATTTCTCTTCGGCCACTCGTTCATTTTACTCATCTCTACGTTCGCGTAGTTCTCCACGGCTCTTATTGAGTCTCCCCTTGTCGCTATAAGCAGATCATCTGCATATGCCACGACTTTGGTTCTAGCCATAAATTTGAGTTGCAGCAGCGAATTGAACTGTAAGTTCCAGAATCCTGTTCCACAACAGGACTCCTGCGGGCATCCTCTGCTTATGGCTTTCTCTGTCCTTAGACTGTTCGTCGACAGTACCGCTGTGCGTTGGGTGAAGTAGCTCATAGTGAGTCTGTAGAGGTTTTTGGGACATATGCTTTCCCTCAGTTATGTGTAAGTATGTATGTGTTTATATATGCGTGTATGTATGTATGTATGTACGTGTGTGTATGTATGTATGAATGAATGTATGTATTTGTGCATGTATGTATGTATGTATGTATGCATGTGTGTATGTACGTATGTATGTTTGTATGTATGTGTTTATGTATGTATGTATGTATATGTATGTATATATGCATGTATGTATGTATGTATGTTTGTATATATGTATGCATGTATGTATGTATGTGTTTATGTACGTATGTATGTACGTATGTATGTATGTATGTATGTATGTGTGTTTGTATGTATGTATGTATGTATATGTAGGTATGAATGAATGAATGTATGTACGTAAAAAATTTACGTTTTCACGTATGTAAGTGTTATGTATGTACATATATATGTGTCTGTATATATTTGCAAGGAATTTATTCAAGGGGCGGTAGCATTTCTTATGTGGGAGCTTTTCTGACATCCTTCTTACGTGCGTGTTCTATATGCATGCAAGCAGGATCTGGAGCAAACATGAGTGGATGAGGGAAGGCTGTACCGGACCCTGTATCAACAACTTGCTTCTAAGCAGTACATTAAAAATCTCTTCTGTTTAGATTCCCAGAAAATTTGTGTGTTTCTCTCAAAAAACACGCACACATTATTATAAAAACAGTTAAATCGAATTATTCTTTCAATGAACAAAGACTGTTTTCTCCTAAGGCAAAAACTGAATTTTTATATTTAACCTTGATGAATATTAGTATTCAAAATGTTAACCGAAATTAACAGTTTTGTAGAGGCTACAATGTTTCCAAAACATTAAAAAAGTACGGAGAAGCTGGAGAAAGATATGAGCAATTGTATCCGTCCTCTAATTGATACTCAGTACAAATGAGATAACAAGGTGCCAGTGAAATCCTGTACAGCAGAAAATTACCATAAAAATCTTCTGAATGAAGAATTCTGAAGTAATAAGAATGTTAACAGTGTAAACTAATAAATTATTTCCTATAATTGTTACTTCACTGCATTGTTTCAAATGATGAAATTATGCAAGATTTCACACATTGATTAGAATTTTTAAACTTTCACAAATATTAGATAAACAGACGAGTCCACTCAAGTAATCTGGAGAACGATATTGTTTGATTACAAACTGGATTGCACATTAAATCTGCAAGATATCTTCATCGCAAATAAAACGAAACTCCAGGAGTACCGCCAAGAATTTCGCCACAAACCTTTTTTTTTAAGCAGTTCAAAACCACAAGAAAATACTGCAGACTTTTGTGACATCGTTATCCACAAGCACACGGGCCTGGCTTGGGACTTTTCAGGTTTCTGGCGCGTAAATATCATTGAAATTCTGATTAGAATTTCTGCTGTTCCGCATGGATGGACAAATAAACACTGTTCTTAATAGGTCTAAATTTTACTTACTTATTATCCACAACATCTCCTTGCGGACATGTCTTTAGTCCTTCCGGTGAATATGTGGCGTATTTACTTTGTTCTTGGAAGATCGTACTGCGAAAAGAAGCAACTTAACACTTTGAATACTGCAACACACCTACATGACAATTAAAATTTCACGTTCTACTTCGCAACGAACGTAGTCCATGTATGATAGAAAGAAGAATTCTAAAAAGAGTTTTGTGTAAGAATTACAGTTTATACGGCGAATCGTAACAATAATGTAAATAGAGTGTGGGAAAATACAGCGATTTGAAATATTAGAGAAAGTAGACATAAAATATCAAAGGACTTTATGTGGTTAAAGTCAGTATTTTAAAATAATTCATTTTGAAAGCGTACACTAATGTTTTATCTGGCAAAATACATATTTTATACTACTACATTAGACTAATTGTAGAGTAATATTATAACAACAAAACTTTGTCACATTGTTTAATATACCAATACTCAGAAATATAATTTAAATAATCTTTCAAACAACCGTTATTATGAACTCTGCATTTTGCCCAGTTTATGTGCTTCTTGATTCTTATTACTAAAATCGCAACGTTAAATTACTGGTTTTTGTAATGAAAATACTTAATGTTTACTCTGAGGTAAACTCTTGATTTTTAAATATTTATACACAACACAGACTTTATGGCAAACATAATTATCGCAAATAATGTGTCAATGAATAATAAGTAAGGAAAATAAATGCGACATTAGTGGCGAGTCATAAAAATAAACCAGTTACAGGACAGGGAGCAGGTGGCTCCTACATTACGTTCCCTCGAAGAGTTTTTAGTACCCGCTGCTGGAGAACATTGATGAAAAGCTTTGACGAATATTTGATTTTTCATACCACGCTTCTGAGGAAATACCGAGAGATTCAGCCTGCAGGTGTTCACATAGAAAATTACCCTTCGCTGGACTAAATCGCTGCCACATAGAAACTACGCTGGTGGAAATGGGGAACCATCAACAAAAAGACACCTAGCAGTTTTGTAACTGGGTGTGAATAAAGTCTTAAGAATTCTATTTAACATGCTACAATTGAATTGTTTGTGGCTCACTCAAGGACGCAGACATGAAAGCCTATGTTAAAAACGTTTAATGTTTTAAAGAATAAAGAAATTGTACGTGTAAGCCTGCCGCTATTTGTCGCGTGTTTGAAAGCCTGTTTGCTGGATGGAAGTCGGTACACATCGTAAAGTCCTGTAACCTGGACCTTCGATCAAGGTTTTCAGTAGCTTTTCTAGGTCTTGCAAGTGCTGAGGGATAATCAAATTTCAAGTTGAACCGCATGCCTGTAATACAAGACTTCCAAGATTAAGTTAAACAAATCCAATAAATCAGAGACCTCCCATTGTTCAAGATTTTGTCATAACGTTCCCCATCCCCCTCCCCCCCCCCAAAAAAAATGAAATTAAAAATTCAAGCAAAATGTTCAACTCATTTCCTCAGCAGCTTATTAAAGCAGGCCTCTTCCGTCACCTTTCTCAAACTTGACTTCGGCTACCGTTACTAAAAGGACGAGTAGGCACTGCTTGAGAACTCTCGGAGAAAAAACCGCTGACTTCTCCCTATAATAAGTTTCGTAACCTTCACTGCCTATCCAATTCTTGTCGGTATTGAGTAGTTCTTGCAAGCTTTCAAAAAGAAGAAACTCAAGTAGGAAAACACAAAGTGTGAAGAACACGAATTTTTTCCGTAAGCACTTCAAAATGAAGTTGCACGGATGAAGGGGATAAAAGCACCATATGAAAACTCGCAGCTACTCTGAGGTCGGCTGTCCCCTTCATTTTCCGACCACCCACCACCAGGCTGTTCTGTGGTTCTCCATCTTTCAGTTGGTTTGCAGTTGCATGAATTGAATAACGTTGGCGAATTCACCTGAAAGGGTTATCAATTGCTGCCCTGAGCAAAAGTACAAGAAAAAATCCTTTAAAATCCTATACAGTCAGTGGCCGGAAGTACGCAAAACAAATATTTAACGAGTAGAAACTGTAACCACTGAGTCATCGATTTTAATTCGCTGTCACTAATTGCTAATTCTGAGGAAGTTATTAGTCGGGCGAGATTGGATTTCCTTTGTGGAAGCACTGAGGCGTGGCTTCACTTCAAACAAAGGCCGATAACATCACGGGTACTGATCAAAACACTGGCCAGTTAGAACTAGGAGTGGGTATATGGAGTACCGTATTCATGTCGCCGACCATTGTCATACTGATGATAACCAGGACAAAAGGAAATATTTCTTTATACAGAAATACATGAAAAAAAGTGTTATCACTGACGTACTGCAAGGCAGAAGGTGGGAATTATTGTCTATGGGAACAAAGTGTCGTTTGTTATTTCCCTTTGCTTTACACAAGTATTAAAATTACAAAAATACATGGCTATCTTCTCCGCGTCTGTCCGTAGGTATGTTAAGCCTTAAGAGGTAATAAATTTGTTCACAAAACTCTTCCTGGGATTGAAGGGAACTTTTGTTTTACTACAGCCAATAAGCTTTCTTATTAACAAAAAACTGAAAAATCTTTCATAGTTATTGAAATGTATTCTAACTAAACCTGAAATCGTTACGAAGGCATTGAATTTAATGTTTCTATTATAAACAGACTTGTAAACAGAATGAAAACTTAAAAAATACCGAGCTAAACAACAGTTCTCGACGACACTCAGCTGTCCATGTTAGTGGTTTCTTTCTCAAATGAAGAAGTCCGTCTAAATAAGTTTAAGAGAATGTACTCGCGTGAACCAAAAGTGTGCAACTACGTTTGTTACTGAATCACATGAAAACACGACAAGCATAATAACATTACTGAACAATGTTCGGTGTTATACTTGTCTATGTTTCGGAAAACCTAGGCAAATCCTGGCCTTTCGTAGTACAATGAAGGTAAGCTTCTTTAAAACATTGCCTGTCAGTGCTCACATGCAATTGTGTTGTCATGGTAAGAGTCACTACAGTGTCAATATCCGTTTGACAGCTGCATGCTTTTCCGCAGACGGAGAGGCCGGCGAGAGGCAAAGGTGAGTTGCTTAGATTTTCGTCATGAGTTCTGCTCTCCAAAAAACATTCTTCTTTCTGAAAGCAACTTGAGACCACAAGACGGTTTTAAAGACAAAGTAAAGAAGAATAATTTAATGTACGTTCTAACTGACTTACAGATTTACTAACCCAAAATAACACTTTAAAGGCGAGGTAAATATATTTAAATTGTAAATTAAATCCCTTGATATTCTTTCAGCATATTAAATTGTACATTTTAATGAACCGGAAATTACACTATCGTGTTGAGATATTGCTTCACGAATCAAATCAGACCGACAGCCACATGTATCCATATCTTCTAATTTAAGTTAAATTTTCATAATATTACACATCACACAAAGCAGAGATCCACCGACTGGATTTCTCGTCCAGTTTTAGGTCGCGTTCGCCTATAGCCATCCCGATTTATCATTACTACTACATCAGGTGAAAATTACAGTCTACAGAACTAACGTATTTATTAACATTATCTATTGACACACAGTTTTCTGTGTCTGAATATATGCCCTTCATTTTGTTTCACAATCATTTCTATTTCTTCGTAGACCCTACACAGAAACATGTTCATTTATTTAGCAGCTGTGACAACAAAAAGGTTACCTAGCCTAAAAACGGCGAGAAACATGTTACATCTCGTTGAAAGCTGAAATTATTATGAATTTGCAGAGACAGTTTAAACATCACAGTAAACACAATTAGTTTTTATCACAGAGAACAACCGACCTTTTTTAAAGAAATAATCGCTAATTATTATAAGAATCGTATGAAATATACAACGGTGCTTTCTGTGCAAATACAGATATTTAATTTTATGTTTATTGGACCGTGCATCATCTTGATAGTTGAATAAAGAGAGACCAACTTGATGTCACTTGCGTTTTTATTTCATTATTTAATGCTCAACATGTTTCGGATGTTAATACATCCATCCTCAGGAACTTGCGACTTATTTGTTGAGTTATTTCATGGGTTGTATTGTACTGGTTAGATGCGTGTTGGTGTTACGCTGTGGTTTGGCTGGGGTGGTGTGGTATCCGGATGAAGGCTGAAGCCTGCATCCAGATCTTGGTCTCTCTTTATTCAACTAACATATATTTAAATGTTATTCTCCTTGTTACAGTATAGCAAATATTGTGCCTCAAAGGGCTGAGGCAGAACAAGAATTGTTCGGAACGCGACTATATGATATTTTAAGTTAAGTTTCTCGAACACAGAACAAAACCTAAGAAAAGTGTTTTAATTTATAGTTTTGTATCAGGGGCCATACGTTAATATTCCTTAATATGCTGGCTTTTAGGAAGAGACGTTGTTAGTCATCCAAACAAACCATGCGCTTAAAGAATTGTCCCTTATCAGCTGTTAGAGCTGTATTCCCGGGTATCTGTATCTGGTGGCCTCTCTTGAATCCGATACCTGAGGAAAGGCCACGCCGTTGGCAATAGACAGGTAATGTGAAAATGTAATATTCCTTCTTATATCGTACAAGGTGCGTAATTTACTAGCTGAGGGCTCAAAAGATTCTCAAGGACTCTGCCACACGAAGTTTGTTAATTCTCATGAGAGATTAGAAAAATATCAACTTTTTGTTTAGGTACTTTATAGGGCAGGAAAATACATGTTGATATCCCGATATATAGCCTAATATCCACTTGAATTTGTTGATTTACACGAAATTCTAAAAAATAACAACCAATATCTGGAACGTAGAAAAAATTGCAGATCAAAGGGACGCAATTTACATGTTATTTTACAGGCATTATTTTTTATGACAAAAGAACAAATTTCACGGTAAGCTGAAACAAATGCATACAATGCCCATTAGTTCGATTGACAGTTGTTTATTGCTTTGTACATTCCATTCCATTTATTAGATTATAAGAACAATACACAGTCTGATTAACTCGGAAAGATTACTTCGTGCATTTTAAAAACGTGTGTATGTAATGTACAGGATATAATCGAGGTGGATAATAAGCAATATTTTATAACCTGGGAAACTAAAAAATTATAAGCCTCTATAGAGTTTAAATTTTTCTTCTTATTCGAAACTTAATCAAAACATAACTGACTAGAATTCTTCTGTTTATTGTCGTCTCTTTTTTCTGCAGTAGGCAACTTTTTTCTTCTGTCAAGTCACTGTCGGTTTTCTTAATCCCTTCAACGTAGTTCATCAACATCTGAATTTGAGTGGCGAAACAACTCCGTTAAACTTTGCAAGGAAATTCCATTTCCATCTATGGCGCTAGAGCCCCTCGTGGGCCCTGGCCTCCCTCAGAAAACGCCTCCATTCTTCTCTGCCTTTTGCTTGTCGCAAGGAACTGCACGTTCCTTATAATCAATTACACATAACCATCTTGTTCCGCGGCCTTACGCGTGCTATGCGAAAGCGTGTTATTAAATATATTGATAAAAACACGTTATTTTAATCTTAGTAAGCCGCACCAAATGTGGTGTTATAAAGATAAAAAGAAGAATGTATTTTCATGAAAGCAGTTCGCAATGAAATGAAACATTCTGGCCTCGAGTGAGTAGGGTTGCGTCTTTATTGAAAGCCTACTTATGGAAGTGATTAAATCTTTTAGAACACGTAACTACATTACGTAATGGTCCTCAAGTGACTGAATGGTTGATTGACTGAGTAAGTCACAAACCCAATCGAATTCTATTTGCAGTAATCACGTTTTTGTCGATCACTAGATAACTATCCCATCGAAAAAGAGATGATCGCGCTAAGAAAGACAATTTGCTACTATTCTCAGAAAATTCGCACGGTGCACTCTCTTGTTACGGACCACTCGAATGTTTTATATTGTCTGTCTACGTGCAGTAGCAGATCATTCCTACCAATAGCAGTCCCCTAGCCGCCTCTGCAGTCAATAATTCCCCACACAGCGCCCTAGAAGTCTCTCGCAGAGGGATCACGTTCTGGTCTGCCATCTACATTTTTATCTTTTGTTGTATATTATCGACGGGTATTAATCAGTATTGTTTATTATCGATTAGTCCCATAATTATTGTTTAATATTGCTTATTATCAGTTGGTAGTGACGATTGCAATGCTTCGTTAGAATAAGGCGGGGATATTTGTTGGTCCTTCATAAGGCTGGCAGGTGGCTATTTTATGTGTGTGTTATGAGCTTATGTAACGCACATAGTTATGTCTGTGTTATGTTGAAATACGTATGTGTCATTGGTAAGTTTCAAGAACGGGATCAGAATGTGGCGAAAATTGGGGACAGTGTTTTATATTTCACTCGTTTTTCTATTCTCGGTCTTTGACGAAAAGATCTACGTAACTTTTACATTGAGAAAAAAGTCCTGTTACAGTGTCTTTCGCTAGTTATTATACATAATTTAAAATTAATGGAAAGGCTGTCTATGGAAACCGTAGGTGCAGATCGGAAAAAGTCAAAATTGATCGTCGAAATTCCGATGACATGTTCCCGCTACAAATTTATTACATGCTATAGAGTAATCAGCAAGTAATACATGTGTAGAGCATTGTCATGTCATTAACGGTAAATATAAGAAAACTTCAATTCATACGTAAAAAAATTTACCAACATCCACTCACTTCGGTCTTAATAAAACTTTTTCTCCATTAGCTAGTCTTCTTTTTCATTTCATAATTGTAGCATGGGACACAAGTGTGCTTTAGTACATGAAACTTTTAAAGTAAGTAGTTGTGCAAGAAGAGAATTAGTCTGTGTAACAAACATATGTAAAGAGCTGGAATAAATTTTACCCAGAACACTGTCTCCAACTAAGGATACAAATCACACAGCAGGTGTATCCCGCGCTGCTTCCACTCGAACCTAGAGGAGCACAAAAGCTCGCTCACATAATAGGCATGTGAAATATCTGATCACATGTAAACCAGATCAGAACAGACATTTAAAATTGTGTAGGTGTAAAAAACATTTCATTTTCCTGGTTCAACATGATCATTATAAAAAGAAGGATTTCATTAAAATTCTGTACCTGTGTTCATTGATTCTCGTTTCTTTCTTTCTATTCAACAACCTGACACCACTCTTACTGGCCTTTTACGTTCAAGTCCTGAAATGTACCTAGGATTCAGGTTCAAACCCTGCAGAGGCGTCATTGAGATAAATTCATTTTGGTCATAGTCAGTTATAAACGAAGACTTGGTTGTAAATAGACAACGGAAGAATATGTTTGCAGTTAAGATATTCAAATCATGAGTTCGGGCAGAATATCCATCAACTGTCAAGTTGATAGGAGTCTTGTTAGTTGTTTCTGAGTGAAAACCGAGACTTCTACATTTCTGAGAACATAGGCAACACCCAAAAATGTTCATCTATCGCCAGTTTGGGGTCGTAGCGCAACCAATTAGATTTAGCTTCCCAAAATTTGAATTCGGCACATGAGGTTTCTATAATTTGAATTTCGGCCAATAGAATCATTTTGTTACATAGGAAGAGGTATTTGACTAAGGAAGTTTAGCAAAATGCGAGAGAGGAGTGACGACTACATTTTTGGAAATTTGAGTAGAACAGACACAAAGTTTGGGCGCTCCTTCAGTTTTGGGCATTTTAAAATAAATTTTCATTTATAAAGTGACTAGTAACTATGGTTGTGCAAGAGCCGTGGATACAGCCCCTAATGTGTTTTGCATCTGAATAATTACACTCAACCTAACAGTAAACATCTGCCATATAAAACCCAAGAAGCCAAGTGTGTGTGCGGTAGGTGTGACATCCGGTGTAGTGGATCGCGAGCATTGCAGGGACCTCCCATGTACAGTAAAACATCCTGACAGCAGACCGTCAGGTTCACCGCGTTGAGCGACTGATGGTAAACTGTCTACTTCACACGCGTCCGAAGGTGAAGAGGACTGTAGCAGTACATGTCAATTTTTTACGTAAAACATCTTTAGTAATTTTTTTAAAAATATATGAATATTCAAACGTGTACTGGAGAATAGCATTTCATAATTTACATTTGCTTCTGAAAAAGATTTTGTTAAGGTTGTTAGTTGATTATCGAAGAATATTTTGACAGCTGCACAAGATATTTCAGTACACTCACTGTGTAAAATATACTTAGGTTCAGTAATGTGAACCGTAATTAACTAGTGAACTGTACGCTAAACGTTCAGGTTACTATCCGTACCTAGTTACTAAGTACATAATACGAGCTTTAGCTGAAGGCAAACAGAAGTGTGTCTATTGGTATTGTTATTATTATTGTTATTATTATTATTATGGACCGGTACAGGCATTGTGGTGATTTAATTAAATTTGCCGTCAGTCGAGGTGAGCCTACTGGTACCGCAATGCGCTAACCTGTCACTTCACTACTCTCGACCCCAAGAAGGCATGTTTATCCCCGGGTCTTTATTTCAAAACATTTATCGGTCGAAACATTATGGATATACAGAATCGGCCAGGGTTCTTAGGTAATAACAACAACTAATAACAAAATGTTCCTTGTAACACGCCAAAACTGTCCCTTTACGGGTTGTATATGAAAATGGACACTTTTACGAATACATATTGGTCACTTAGTTAGCCTGATCAAAATATAGTACTACTACAAACGTCTCATAATCCCTTTTCACTTCTCAAATTATGTAACTGAGGAATTCTTTTCAGCAAACTTCAATAGACGTGAAAGATACATTTTGCTATTGAAAACAAAGAAGGTGCTCAAATCTACATCCCTCACGTTCCAATTCAGCCTGTAACATCACATTCTCCTACATTCGTTCTAACTTTCAATATCTTTGAGTACCTTATGTTATGGATGTCAGAATTAACATAAGTCTGGCTGACGAAGTAAAGAATCTAAGCCAGACAATTACAAAAAAAAAGTTTTTCTATTGCCAACATCAATTAATAACAAACGCTATTCTATGTTCCTTACTCAACTATACACCACGCACTATAAATCAAGTGGATTTAGTGTATTATGACTATTTTCATATAAAACCGGGAACGCTTCCTCTCAGTGTTCATATTTTCCATGTGATTAAATCATTTTAATGAACTATCAATGCAATAGTTTGAGGGATCAACAAACAGTCTACATTCATCCAGCAAAAACATATCTAAATAAAAATCTTTGAAGCTAAAAACAATGAAAATATAGGCTACGGCCATCAAATTGTAACAATTACTGTATTTTCCCCGCAGATAATGAAAAATACAGTCTACAAAAGCATTATTTACGTTATAAATGGCACAAAGGGAATATGAGGGTGACAATTTGGGCTAAAGGGCTTAAATAGGAGACGGACAGCAGGATTCACATTTGTACGGTTGAAACAAGAGGAATCTAATTTTACAGAAATAATTAAAGTGACAAAAGTAATGTATAACCACATGGAAACGTAAAACGTGGTGTCTAAACGTAAAACGTGGTGTCTAAAAGTCGGAAAAATTTAACTACCATTTTATTGGTATATGAACTTTAGTTGGGGGAAGATACTGCGTACTTGTATATAGTGTTGTACTATGGGGGAAATAAACGAGAGAGCATTGTTCTTAGCTCTTCAAAGGTCCTGGTTTAATTTTCTGACACTCTTGGTCAGTGTCCAGCTAGTCTAGTTGCATGAATTTTCCATCTCAAGCAATATACGCGTCGATTTAACTTCGTTAATCTCAATTAATACAAGACACATCCATATTAGGAAATAAATTTTTTATCAGCATTTTTTCGACACAGCTTTTCCTGGACTTTACAATTATGGAAGTTTGTCTAATGAATTCACGACCTTGGACAACTGGGCCGACAAAGTCCGGCATGTAATAACCTGACTGGGAACAAAACAAACATGGCGTCGTTACTACTGCTTGATCAATACATAAACTAGATTCTTAAATAAATGACATAGATTTACATTTGCAACGCAAATAAACGGTTATAAAATCAGGTCTAGTAATGTAATTTTTTTCAATACATATGGTTTGCTATAACAGAACTGTTGAACTGAAAGAAGTCACAAGAAAAATAGATGAAGAAAACTGCCCGCTGTTCTTGTGGAAGGTATATGTCAACGTTGTTGAGCTGCCCAGAAACAAGAAAATGTAAGACAGAATTCCTGAGTAAAAAATTGTTGGACATGAATGGAGAAGTAGTCTATAGGAAAATATTAAATTGCAAGAATGTATAATTTGTTAGAAATTTAGGTAGACACTTATAAAAGGTAAAAATAATTTGTTATATATGAAGAGTAATTAAATATGGATAAAGGAAGTAATTACAATTGACGGAAATACTTCTGTGGTAACCAGATACTAATTAGTTGGTAGACCCTGGAAATACATACAGTCTAAACTCAAACTATCATCATCGTTATTATTATTATTATCATCATCATCATCGAAGTAATCATCGTCATCATCATCATCATTATTCTTCTTGGGGTCGAGATGCAATATTAACGCTCCTTTATTTGACAAAATGCTATTTAGATCTGCACCTTCTACATAATTTGCTATATTTTTATTCATTTGTGTAAAACCTCCCTGATGATGTATTCGTATGAGCCGAAACGCGTAGAAGGGACGCCATAAATGACAAATTATTATTTATTACTAATTGTGCAATTTGTTGGATTAATTAATATATGTTAACACTACTCAGTTTTCAAGATGTTCCATGTAAAAAAGTTTAGATTCGTTGTATACAGGGGATAAGTAATAAACTAAATATGAAAATCACATGTCAGACAGGCGAATACGAGGAATACGATCTGCTGGTGTCGTCGTCTTCATAATCATGTTTTTAAAGTAACATAAGCTCTGCAGAAGAAATAACTTCTTAAGCAACGTAAGCTAGAAAATTTCAAAACGCCTAGAGTATGAAATACTGTAAACTTGCCCAGACATCAGAATTTAATTAAAATCCTTGGTAACAAACGAACAAGCGATACAGCGATGACAGAACATCATTGTACAATTCAAAACAGAGGATGAGCTAGTGGATTTCTCAGTACGCTCCGCTGACTGAGCTCGGGCCTGTCAGACGTAGTAACTACCTGAAACGCGAATTAACACACCACAGACGCAAATTATATAACAGAACTCTCTTCAAGGTTTATAACCCATTAACATTAGCGTGAAAGCGAATCGTATTTACTCGTAGTTGTAATGAAAGACTCCATTTAGCTTCCAGTAATGCACATTAATTAAAGTTACATATACTGCAATAAGGAACTGCAGTATACCGCTTGCAGAAGGTTTGTTACTTGAAAGAGCAATAACTGTTCCCGCATTTAAGTTCTGATAAATTTGTTGTGACGCTTAAGGTATCTGTTACGTCACGATACATGGGAATGTCCGTAGTTATGGTGTAGTTTCCCATGGTATTGTGACCAGAATCCCTCGAATTAACCCGTTCATAAACCCCCGAGGGTCCAAGAAGACTATCAAAGCCCAACACCAATCACGGCCTAGAGCAGCTGCTGTAATCTTTATACGTATACACAATTTTCGTTACGGTAATAAATATATTTTGCCGAATGTGTGAATCTGTTTGAACGTTTATTTTTAGCTGTTTGTTTGACGACGACTGTATTGAACTGATGGCGATAGACATGACACGATAAGAAATTCACTTATAGTTTGTGTAAAATAGTACAATTCAATACAATACAATGCAATACTACATTCCAGCATCTACAACTAGTACATTAAGGTACTGTCCCCTTCTTTCTAACATTTTTAGTTTATATTTCAACACATAACCGAGGCGCAGATGGGAGTATAATATTAAGATAGATCTTCGGGAAGTGGAACGGGGCATGGAATAGATTGATCTAACTAGGGATAGGGACAGTTGGCGAACATTTGTCAACGCGATAGAAAACCTTCGGGTTCCATAAAAAAACTACCTGACTAGCTGACAACCGGTTAGTAAGTGTGTATGACATATCAACACTTATTGCAACAAATTTCACATACTTATCCATTTTATTCACACCCCACTATTTCTTTCCACATTGTTCGTTATTTCACCCCTTTGCATCTTCTTCCACCACAGCGATCTATTTGTACCAAATAAAACTGAGGGATTTGAACATTGAAATTCATTGGAGATCATGAACAGTCAGCGTTACGTGTGAAGCACTGTTTGAAAGTCAACAATTACGAACATGCCATAGATGTGCTCAGTTCATACGCGACATATTTGAAGTACAAAAAATGTAAAAATGTACATTTAAAAATTAGCTGTTCCAACGAATCATCAAGATATCCGCCTTTTTAAATCTGTGATATAGGCATTGAATTTGTAGGGATATGTTATTGAGATGTGTTTTCTTGTGTCTCCTCCCCCTTGAAAGGCGCAATGCTTGTGATCTCACAAGCAATATTTCCGGTTACTTTTGCAAGGACAAAAACTCGTACAGTTGCAGGACCAAGCGAGGAATAAAGAAGAAATTCTAGCAATTTCTTGTGCTCCTATCTCTGTCTCTAATACTACCAGTTCCAGGAAAATTCCATTTTGAACGCCCTGTTTGTGTTACTTTTGAGTGCTGGAAGGTTCGATAACGTGAAGGTTTTCTTGAAAACGTTCCCACAGTTTGACTTGCAATATGGAACAACACTGATGGTGAAACAAATTAAGGCGAACACAGTGAATAATTCTGAATATTTCGTAAGCGTGGAATTAAGGTTCGGACGGGTAACTTGGAATGAATCAACTTCAAACAGTCAAACATAAAATTCTTCTGAATTACTTAAAAAATTCAGTTCCTACATCAGAGCAACATTATGCTCCTCCATTATAGACACAAAATTGTTAGTTCTGTTACAGAAATAACTGCTATTAATAACCTTAATAAAAAAACGCAAAAATTCTGGGGCAGAGGGAAAGCACACATTTTCCTATTATTAATCCTGGAGTTACAACTTATTACAGGAGTATTTTAAATGACTAGCACTAAAGCGGTTTAGACAAGGCAAGTACTGTGAAAAAGACAACGACTGAAATACTCAAGAGAACTTTGTACCTGGAAATACTTTAATCTTAAGAAATAATACGCCGTGAACTTACGCATAATTACGTCATCACAAACTTAGATGGATGGTTTCAAATAAAAAATTACTGCAAATAGTTTACAAAAGAAAATAAGTTATGTTGAAATATTTTAGTTGGGACATTTCAAGGAGTTGCGAACGGTCAACTGTCTACTAATGGTAGCTCTGAATGTTTAAACCAAGCAGTTCTGAACAGCTCACAATACATGGTCATCTGATATTAGTATTAGCATATGATAACAAAAGCATAATAGGGAATAGCTTTGTTTTAAAACGCTTCCTGAAGATTCTGCAGAATATTCCGGAAGGATTCTTTGATGAGGGCGATTAGGTAAAAAATAAATAATTGGTAAAAGGACATGCAATATACATACAAACGAACATTGAGATGCGTTCGCGTAACCAATGTTGCTGTGGAAAATAATTAAGTATTAAATATTCCAAGTGTTTGCCTGCAGCCTTAGTTATCCAGTATGCAATACGCGTGCGCCGTATTATATTGTTATGTGGCCTGTGAGAATCTAGCAAATTTTAACACATTAACTCATAAACGGCACGATTTTCGGAAAAAAGATTTTGAATATAAAATGTGTTTTGATTTTCGTTACAAAGTCTGCCTGAAACATTTCTCATTCTGAGAGAATTCAGCGAGAAATTATCATAAATGTGCATACGTCTTCAAACAAAGTACCCGTTATTTCTGTCAAATTTTAATGGAATTTGACCTTTCTCCAAAGATTTTCGAAAAATGCTACAATATTATATTTCATGAAAATCAGCCCAGTGGGAACCAAGTTTTTCCATGTGGGCAGAGAGACAGACGGACGGATAGAAATTCATTACGAAACTAATAGGCGCTTTTCGCAATTTTGCGGAAGCTTCTAAAAAGCATTTATGTACTTGGCAAATTTATGTCAGTCTAGCAGTAAAAGGAATTAATAGGGTCAAGAATGTTTGATATTCTGGTACAAAAGTAAAACTTCACGGTATAATACGTCCCTGAATTGGTCGTGGAGGGGGGGGGGGAGGGATTCTCGGAAAGGGAGTTCTCCTATTCACCACAGCATCCATGTGGCCTCTCTGTACCCAGGCTTTTATCCAGAGGATTCCGGTTCTTTTCTTTCGAGGTAAAGCGGTTACGAAGTGATCCTCTTTCCCACTGTGTGATGCGGTATCTTATTAAGCACAGGTAACAATTTATATTCAGTTTTTACACAAACTACAGCATTTCAAGAAAATTATTTACGTTAGTAGTGAAGGATCCAGTTATATTGCTTCAACGGACGGGGCATTCTCTAAAAGCGCACAGTGCTTCTGTAAAAGTTCCCAAAGAAATACAATATTTTGAACAAGTTCTTGGTAAATACTCTTCCTAAAAAATTATGTTCATTCAGGTGTTCAAGAAAATACACTCTTGTAAGAAAACCCAAAATTGTTCTAGCGTTTCAACTTACCAATATTCTGTAAAATCCAGTCGATATATTTATACACTTCCATGTATGAAATACCGCAAGATTATCTATAAAATATTTCACATTAAGATGGCCAGAAACGGCCGAAAGGTGTAGTGGATAAAAACCGAAAAGTATAGTGTTCTGAAAGTTGTGATGACACTGACAATAAACACGTATAGTAGTTAACAAACATAGCGGGTTTGCGATATCAACATTTATATAGATAAATGTGTCCCCTGTTTTATAACATAAAAAATATGCATTAAAATTTCCTATACGTAAAATGGATATCTGATCACAAATTTACATAGTTTGGTAAATAATAAACTTCAATTTTGTAATTTTACTTTTCTCGTACACGATATAACGAATACTGTGATAGCGACAAGTCTAATTTCTTGTCAATCTCGTATGTACAGCGAAAGCTGTTTCTCGTCTGTACCGCGTAATCGTATACATACAAAACCAATTCTGTTATCGATATAGTCTTATTATATAACTTAACCTCATAGCGCCTTCTTCACAGCTTACTCAGTTATCAAAATTAATGCCTCATTCGCTGAAAGCAATATATATATATAATTTTTCAGTCTTTGTTCTTGTTGCTGGACAATTTTGACCCACATAATTGTTTCCGTTATTGTATCCCGTTGTGGTATATAACTAGATTCAATTTTTTTTATACTCAGAACCACTGAACATGACATATTAAATCTACTGATAATCTGTGTCAGCCAGGCCCACATTTTATTTTTAACTATAAAATCAAAATCAAATATAGTTATCTATTTAATGCATTTATATTAATATGTAAAATATCTACATTCTAACCTATGTTTGCAAGTTATCTCATTCCATATAAAATAAGTATTGCCTCATTTATGTAATTATTCCCATCTGCAACACATACAAAAGCTCTAACTTGTGATTTCTAAGTAACGTTGTCAGTTGTGGGTTTCTACATTTCTCTTATACAAACTGAAATACAAGTATTACATGATACTATTCGTTTAATTTACTGTGTACAGTATGGTTCTTTCTTGCAATTTTTTTGTTTTTTTTTGTGAAGAGTTAGTAGAAGATAGTTGAACTGATTTTGTATTTTAACAATTATATATATATATATATATATCTGACATAACGGTACACAAAGCAAGATGTTCAAATAAGTACGATATATGTCCATCGTGTGATCTTAACGTTTCATGAAGCCAGCTTTCGGATATAAGACAATTAAAAAGTAAAATAGACTTAGGATTCTTATATTCTTAACTTTTTTAACTTTAGTACAGTTTTTTTTATTTCTAACCGTGTGTAACTTGGAATACAGGGAAGGATTCAAAGGAGGTGAACTGGCATCTTTCCTTACACGTAACAGCTCACGCATCATTAGGAGGGATTAAAACTTTCCTTTTGTTTATTTCCACGTCAGAGAAATTCCTTTTTCAGTATTTAAACATTTCTTTGTTCTATTTGGACTGTCAAGAAGTTAAAACAGACATTCTACATCAAATGATATTTTTTATTCTCGTTTTTTACATCCTGATGTACTTCAAACCTATTCTTATGTTTCTTTATTTTTTAATAACATATATAAAGAATTCGTTTGATGTATATTCTATAAAGTATAGAGGGAAAACAAAGACAATTACGGATAACGGCAGTCTTGCAATTTAAGTCAGTCGGGTACTTAGTGAATGCAGTAGATGAGAAAATATATTACAAATGTTCTTATTACGTTCATCCAGTACCAGTAACATTTTCTCTCAAAGAAACAATCTGTTTTATTTCTCTAACAGCGTTACGAATCTGAATAGAATTTGATTACGAAGCGCCTGATATCATAAACAATGAAGTACAGATAAGAATAGAATTTTATTAGGGTGAAAAAGCAGTACACTCACATGAATGAATGTTTCTAAGAACACCATCTGTTTAACCAAAATGAAAATAAATCATTCTCTACAATGTGTCTTCGCCACACGTTCATTTAAAGTGACTCTGGGAAGATACACTTCTCCATATTTGGACGTTTCAGCATGATTGATGATCTTGCAAAGCGAACGTCACTAAAGAAAACGTATTGGAGCCAAGTTCTCGTAATGAAGAATTATATGTAAGAGCAGTTCGTTTGTGTCAGGTTTGATGTTTTATGAATTACGGCCGACAGTTTTAACAAATGTCGTGATAAAATATTCTACGTATTTGTTTTCAAATACGCTTGGAAAATTTTATGCTAAATCCATCCATTGTATGGAAAGAATATTAAATACAGCAATAAAATAGTCTGCCATCTTTTACGAAAGAAAGGTAATGAAACCAGACAAAGTCACTATATATTGGGAGTACTTTCAGATTTCTTAGCTGGAAGAAATGTGATTAACCTATGAACTGTAATGCGTGACCAACTCTTTTGTTCGAAACCAAACTTTCACTACGGCTTTCTTAAAACAAATCTCTCCACTTCTCACACAGCCTTCTACTGTTTGCTTGATACACTTCTCAGTAGGCTCACACACTTTAGTGTAAAAGACGTGTTGGTACTGTATAAGAGATCAAAGGGAAACCAAATATTCTAAGGTTAACTGTAAGCCCAAGTATTTGTATTTTAAAATCAACTCAAGATATTTAAGCCAAGATAGGTGGGTGTCCATTCTGTTTAAGCAGATTTTATAAATCTTTTATCATAATGTTAATTTATTCAAATTTATGTTACTACAAAATTTGCAGACAAGAAATCTGCAATAACTGCAGTTTAGTTTTCTCCGTCTCTACTAACACTTCAGTGTGATTTATTTGGAAATATAGTTTAATATACATTTGTAAAAAAATATTTTCTAATACTCCCCTTTATGTTCTGAGAAGCCGAGCCCCTTCGGGTTTTTTTTAAATAAAAATGACTTGGATTTTCCAGGATATGTAATATATCCCAAAGTAAGATAAACAGGTCTAGAATAATGTGTTATATACATACCAGGCTGCTATGAGAAATACAAGCCGTCATAATATGATATTAAATGTAATAAGAACAAGAAGCATATCATGACAAAAAATCTCATTAAAATTAAATTACACTACTTATTTACTTTGTATGACAAACAGTTTCACTCACCAAAAACAAGCACGCAGCACAGAACTGCCAACCAAAGCTGCAAAGACGACATGATCACGTCGTTCCTGTAAAAGAAATGCCAAAATTTTCTTAATAGAAATGAATGTTAGACCTATTCACTAACATACAGTGCCTCAGACCTGGAAGTGTAGGCCTATTAAAGAAGCAGCCCACAGTTTGCTTAGCTTTTCTCAAGCAAACGCCGAGTGAAGGTGTGAAAATTGTATAAAGCAACACAAATAGAGGTACCCATAAAATGTTCAAAACGCGAGATTTGGGGTTTCCACAGAAGATCCGATATTTCATAAAAATCGAAAATTAAAAAAAAAAATACGATTAGTATTAATCTTTCAGGAAATGAAACTTGAAGAATTTTAACTACAGTGCTTTGAGATGAAAATCGGATTCAAATAATACTGCGTTTGTTGTAACTATTAATCACACTGTCGTGCTAAATTTACCTGAGCTGTTATTTTGGACGTTGTCCATCGCCTTGAGTTTCATCAAAAGCACTGTTTTGGACACTGAACCTGTTTCCAGAATCAAATGTAAAAGGAAGGATGTTCCGTTTCGGTTGGTTCTCTTAGACGGAGTTAGTTTCCATTAATGGGGGAAGATCAAGTATAATATTTTCTTCCATACACTTGATAAATTTTTTGAAACGTGTTTGTAAGGTGCACAGTATGAGGGAAAAATACGAAACAAAATCAGTTTTAATATTATTAAGGCATTGGTAAAAAATAATTTTGGTACTTCAAGTACGCAAGGGATGCGACTTCAATTTTACGGCCTGTCACACGAACTTCTTTGTCGAATCTTTTAATAATGCAGTTTTGAGCCCAATAAACACGTGCATGCTGCACTTGGACTTTATAATGTGTTGCAGTACCAAACTTCACTGTTACGAAAACGAAACATTAGCCATTATGCATAGCGATTAAGTCAAACAACGAAAGTTTATCACAGTATGCATCTGTAACAGTAGCTATCAAGTGTATTACCACAGTAGATCAATACATCAAGGTAAAGCAATTTACGGCAAAGTGGAGTCAATTCATTGCAGTCAAGAGGTGGATGGACAACAGAACTTCGATAGGCTATGTAGAGAGGTTATGAAAGGCAAGTATGACAATATGAATGTCCTCCGCAGTGCTAGAGAAGGGAATGTCTATACAACTTAAAGTCTTTTGTCAAAATTTTTAGCGACTGTCTTATTTCTTCGTATTTTACCTTCACAAATAAAAAGCTACAGTTTTTAGAGTAACATATAGGATCAGGCGTTTTTGAATATCCAGACCCAAATTCCAAGATCAATAACTCTCAGAATAATACTGGAAAAAAGGCACAAGTTGAAATATCAATGTGTCACTGTGGTTCAGTTAGGGCATAGTTAAGTCAACATGTTGAATGACAGAATTCAGGGTACTTGACATGTTGGATCTGACAGTGGGGTAGACGGGTCTATTGTCAGCGTAGAACAGGGCATTGCAGTGTCAGGCGCACAGAGCTGTCGGCAGTGGAAGCGAATATATGTTGATGCTACCTTCCATTTAACCATCCATCCTTCAGTCCATCCGCTTTTCCAACCATCCATCCTTCCATCCATCCATCATTCTTTCTATCTATTTGTCTACACACTTATCTAAGTCTCTACATGTCTATTCATCTATAAGCCATCACTTCATCCATAGTCTTTGCATCCATTAATAAATTCGAACACCCATTCATCCTCCTATATATCATGCCCGTCCAAGTAATCATCTACTACTAACTCTACTCATCTATCCATTTCACCTTTCCTTTTTGTCCCCGGATAGGTATAGAATGATACACAATATTCATAATTTCTTGTGTTTACGTAAATCTCACCTTTGAGAGAAGAACAGGGGTACAGAAGGCGGTGTTACTGATTACAGTTACAGTAGGCGAATTTCAAATACCAACATTTACACCATTACTGGAGTAACCATTTGTTTCAGATATGTAGCATATATAGCAGACAAAGCAAAAAGGGGAGGGGGGAATTTGGGCCTGATAATGTGAACGAAATAACCACATGCAAATCTTCGGAAAAAATGGAAAGACAATGTTAAAACGAATAAAAAATAAACACTGTGCGGAAATTTGGGCTGGATTTATTTGGTTCAGAATAAAGTAAGAGCCAGTATCGAGGTCTTCTGAACATGGTAGTGAACCAGTGGTGTCCATGTAAGAAGACAAAGTTCTGATAAACTGATAGACTATATATAGTTTCTCACCAGGTACCCTGATTCTTGGTGTTTGGTCGTATCCACAGTTTGTATCTGATTTATTTTTAGTGTACTGTAATGTACTTGTACTAACTAACAAGCAATTCATTCACCCAACTATGTCATTCAGGACATAAGATGCTCGTGTTCTGTGTTTAAAAATAAAAAAAAAGTATTTTAATTACGTGTATGTACGTACTGAACAATATACTACAAAAAGTTTTTGTATTAAAACTCGTCAGTTAAGATTCAATGTCATTACTGCGGTACTCGTACAGGGAGCACGACGTGCTGTAATATAATTCTGGGAGCGGCCCAGCAAGGCAACTATGACACGAAAATTTTTGCTTAGCTGGTAATTCTGTTGGTTGCTAAGCACCGGTCATATTAGCGGCGTCATCGCCTCTGGTATACCTTCATGCTGTAACAGTATATAATGATGGTGGTTGTGCTTGCGCTCATATTCAGTACTTATAATGTCTATGCATACGTACCTGCACTTGAAAAACTCACGTACACAGGAATATGAGAATAAAATGTTACAGAATCTCGCCTCTAGAAAAAATTCTATTCCTTCCCTCAGACCGAGAATTAATTTCCGGGAGCTGATTTTGTATTTCTGAGTAAAATGGTGTCCGATATCTGAAAATTTCACTTATTGGATCTCAACGAATGATCTCTCTCTCTCTCTGAACTTGTGAATGTTGCAGGTAAATAAAGAAAATCCGTGCCTCAAATTTTCCCGTAACTGTGAATTACTGGACAGCCACCACGTCGCGTTGTCATCAGAAAGCAAATGTTATGTTTTAAAGCCAATTCTGCAAGTATTTCCAGATTTCAATCTTTAAATCGTCACCGACTTTACATAAGTATATCAACACTTGTAAATTATTTAACGATTCAAGCAAGCTAGCTAGAATTGATATTCTCAGAGCGATGTTGTTGAGGACTCGAGGCTTCTGGGATGTGAAACTGTATAGTTGGCGGTACAGTTCCCAACGTTTCGAGAGAAATTTTATGGTCAGTCATTCTAAAACATCGTGTGAAGGTAAATTCCGTTTCGTCCTTCAAAATTCGGAACTACTGCCCACCTGCAGTTCAGCATAAAACATGTCTGTAAGGCAATTTTTCACACAACAGAGACACAAAATAATTTACCGCTATGATTTATAGTTACCGTGATGGAAATTATAAGAAGTAATCAACGCTGACTGTTCCTAATCCCATTAAGTCCAAATCTTCTATACGCCGAGTTTGCAGGAACTCCTAGCAATCAGTTCCCTTACTCTATCGCCTGGTTTTGTGCAGTGTAATAATTAAATATTTTTACTCTCAGATTTCTTAGACTTGCGATAACTCATAGTTTTCCTTCATTTCTGTGTTCCGTAAGTATTGTGACTTGTATTTAAAAGAAGTCTTTCATATGTTCGTAAATCCGATAAATACTTTTCCTGTTTAAGGTTTATCCGGCGGGGACGATGAAGATTGCGCCTTCTGTGATGTGACGCCGTAGTGACTAGTATAAATTGGCAGATATTTCAGACGATAATGCTGTACCCATCATCACGGTAAACATATAAATCATCATTATCTACATAATCGCCATCATAATCATGTACCCTCACTATGGAGGCACAGGATCTTCTGAAAATTCGATACTTATACCGGACTACACTGTGTCATATTTGTTTTTATGTATCACCAAATCAAGTTTTAAAAATAAATTAGACATGAAAATATTTCCTCTCTATCCCCCTATTTATTTCATTTGTGTTGGCGTAAATCAGTAAACGACCTTTCTAAGAAAATACCTGAACAAGGAACACAAGAAGCGTAAGATGTTTAACCGGGATACGGTCGTGGAACGACTTAAATTTTACCATTACTGAGCTGACTTAGACCCAGTGATCCATTCCCTGGTGGCTGCATCCCACATTTTGACACATTTAGCCTCCGCTGAGTGCTGCCAGTAAATGCAAACAGGGGGAATCGCGAAAACATTGAAGTAGATATAAAGACAATGAAAGCGTCCAGAGCCGAATTTACAAACCGTGATGTAATGTCACTGCATGTAGTACACGTACAAAGATGTGGTGATCAGTGACAAAATATTCACACAAAACTGTTTTGAGCATGAAAACTCTCATATTATTGTATTCTGGGAAGCATCAGCCTTTCACAGAAATATCGGGCCATCATTTCAGTTATAAGAGTTTCCTTCGAAATATCTGCTGCATATCTACCGGAATAAGGCGTTGCTTTCCGAAATATAATAATCTCATTAACCTCAAATGCCACATCCAAAAATCGGCTCAAACATTCTTATCGGCGAACTACATGCAGACATGGTGGCATCAGACGAATATCTTTCTTCATAAAACAAACTTCTCTGAACACTAAACCCAAAAATGTCAATTCACTGGACTAGTTTAGAATCTGTAATTAAGTGAACCTGCAAACGAAGGGTGTTTTGTCACCCGCGAGGAAAGTGAAATTTAGAAATCGATTAACGGAACAGCCAACGGATACGCTGCTCCGGGAAACCCAATCACACACGCACGCTGCCTGCATGTCCCACTCCATGGCATGTTGTTCCGTTTGATGTCAATACGATGTTGTGCCTTGGAACGTGACCACCACCGACTCTCACGTCACCAACATCACTTTCGGTCGATAGTGATCCTCTGCAGCATGAGAGAAGTCACACAGCACGGAAAAGATGCATCTTCACCTCTGCACATTTAACTTAAGTTTTAAAATATTATAATTTTCCACTGGACCGAGACGTGACCAAGATAAAAAGGCAGAAATTGGAACTTAAATTCTTCGAGATGTAACTACGTATATTAAGCCAATATAATCACGAACTGTCAAATTATTATAATTATTATTGATACTATTTATTCGATTACACTTGAAGTGCTGTTCGGTGTTCCTCAGACATCTGTCGTTTGACCCCTGTTGCTCGATGTACAGTACATAATATTGTGCTCTGTAACTATACTAAATATTGAAGATATTTTTATCTGCTGACGATATCAGAATGTTTCGTTCAATAAGCTCTAGAAGTGTTTGTGTAAGAGAGAATTTCATTGAAGATTCCATACATAATCTACCTTATAAAGGATTCTGAAAAGGAAAGATATAGTAAAGCAAATGCTTTATAACAACCAGTATGATACAGAAATTTTGAATAAAGATATTAAAGAGACAAAAAAAGAATAATAATGTAAGAAGGACACATTTCCAAAAAATGGACAAAATTCACGTATGTGAGTAAAAAACCAAATTTATTACAAAATTCTTTAAGAATTACATTCTTAACATTTTTTTCAAGACAGAAAATAACACAAGTTTGAATAAAAACACCAACACAAATTCAGTAAATGTGGCACATATCAATTAACCTGTCCAGATTGCAATACGAAACAAATCGGACAGACTAGTGGACATTTCCATTCAAGAAACGTTTTCATGATTTTAAATATAAAGTGGAAATAAAAATTTGCCCATCACTTATTAGAAAATAAACATTCCATTGGGCGTACGGAAACATTACGGAAGTCCTTCAGGTGACAAGGAAGGGTGGAATGGCGAATGATTTTGAAAGGTTCTACATTTTCAACTATACGTTGTTAGATGATCAAATTCATAATAAGTGTGCCGTAAAATCGAATGCAGTATTAGACGCAATACTTCAAAACAACAGCGGCAGAAGATTCTCGCCGTTGTAACTCCTTATACTTGTTACGACTCTCCTCATTCACAAGTTGTCAAGCGCTACGTAAATATCTACATTAAGCCGATACTCCGATACGGGTGACATAACTTAAAAGACATTTCGCATACTCATACAAATGTGTAACATGCATTAACTACACAATAAAATCTAACATAGTAATTTCTTTTAATTTTTCATAATTTCAGACCGAGATTTCCTACCCCGGAATATACACGATTATAAAATCTTTTTAAAAATAAGACATTCCTGATAAGACAGCTATTCGCAATTAGACATCTGTCTACGTAATACTGAACACCAAATTTTGGATTTAAAACCTATATACTAACAGGGTTTTGAAAAGATTCCAACGGTTTCTACATCACGTAACCAACACATGTGACTCAGAATCCTTTTTATACCTACGTTAATCTTTCCTACTTACATTTGTCATTTTAATATTATTTAGACACATCCTGGACATGACTATCGGCCAGGACATCATAAATATCGTAGTTCTTATATTGTTGTACATAAATTCTGATTTTAAAAGTTTTGCGAATTCTGCATTGTAACAACCATTGCAAGTCATATGGGATCCCACGTAACGAAAACAATTGCGTTACGTCATATGTTATTCTACAAGTTTTTTTTACTGTTGTCTTGATGCTGGTCTTGTTAGACTGAAACAAGTAGTAATACTTGAATAAAATTTGGTTGTGTTTGACGGAAGTATGACGGATTGGTTTTAAATTCCATACACCGTTATTACGCTGCTTACTACATTAAAATGAAAACTGATAAAACAAGAGTCATTATTTTTCCTAGGAAAGTATTGGTAATTATACATAATTACTAACTATGTGACAAACTTGTAATTCTCACCGATTCTATCATAAATTTAGAAAGTATTTTTGAATTTTAAACTTAATTTCATCGCCATGTAATATACATATTTTCTCCTTTATTGAGACTGTTAGAATTGCGGTCCTTCTCTGCAATGGTTTTTTGTTGTTTTCTTGCAGTTCAGCTACACCTAATATAGAATATGCCTCTCCTCTTCGGAATACCCTTAGGAATTTTGATGACAACAGACTTAGACATATCCAGTGGAAGTTTGTGTCTCTGTTTGTCTTTGTATTATATTACTTGCCGTTATACTTACGCCCTTCAGCTTCTAAAGTTACATATTTTACAAGGTATAAGGAATCATTTTCTGTTCTTTTTATTTATATTTTCGTGGAACCGAAATTTTATCCTTCTGTGTTTGATATTAAAGTATTGCTTTATAAGAATATCAATTAATGAAATGTTAAAGTATTAATATTAAAAGCTTCATTGATTTGAGCATCACTCGCATATCTTCCTTCAGCTAGATTTGGCACAACTGAATATTTTGTGTGCAATAATTAAATATATTTGGGAACCAAATTACACCTCCAAAACAGATTTTATTCTAGTTGTACTTACATAATTGCAGTCTAAATTAGTTAAGTGATATTTAACGTATTAGTTTATATTTTGTACCTCTATTTTACTGTTTTATCCAACTAATTATTCGAAAACTGCACATCTAAACCTGAATCGCGCCTTTCATTTAAGTGGAGTCAGCTATAAATCTAAATTTATTTTCTATTGTTCGTTTTATGGCTTGTGGGTGTATTTGATTTTGCAATTTGTGTTCCATATTTGTGTTGTGTATTTGTGTTTTGTAATTTGTGTTCCACCTATTATGTGCCTGACTTATTACTGGTCACAATGCTACTAATTATTACGAAAATGTGTGAGAACTTCTTTTATTATTATCACATAGGATATTTTTTCATTCAGATTCATCCCGTTGTGATAAACAACATTGAAATACAAACGAAGCACGTGTCTGTGTTTCAATGCGCTGTATGTGTCTAGATATTTACTAACGACTCATGAAATGCAGTAAATTACTCTACATGTTTTCTTTTTTCTACGACACAGACTTTTTTCGTTTTATTAACTCAGTTAATGATTGTACTCTGCTGCAGGAATTTGTGGATTCTGCGCAAGGATTGTGCACTGTTAATTTCAAGAAAAACAGTATCACTGAAACTTGTGTTTTTATTCGTTTAGGAAAAATAAACACACTAAACTTTTCACATAAGTTTATTTCCAACAAATGGCACTTATCCATAATTCAGAATCACATGTAAATATTTCGACTATTATTCTTAATCATCTTCAGAAGACACAAACAGTTTTTAACAAAAATCCTGCCAAATCACATTATAATTTTAACAAAAACGTAATATATATTGCCAAAAATATAGTCTTGTAATATTTACAATTTGATAAAGCCGTGACTTAAATCTGTATAAACGTGTAGTGTACATTGGTGCTCCCTGAAGATGGTTTTGAAATAATAGCTGAGACAAGTAGTAGTAGTAGTAGTAGTTCTCTATCCATGGAAGAGGGCAATTGGTTGGTAATAAACTTATTTATGTGTCTCAACTCTTCATTTATAAAGTATTTGTTCTTCTGTAGTATGTCGATGCATCGCTCGATGTTTTGTTCCAGACGTTTGGAAACATGGTGCTTTCATTCTCAAGTGCCTCAATGTCCGAGAAGAATGGGCTCTTGAAGATGATTCTACCACATTTTCACGCAACGGTACAGAACCAAATACCCAGTCACATAGCGCCTCGTCCCAGAAGAACGGATCTCTCATCCACACGCCTACGGAAACCTACAAACTTTATTCTTCATCTACCTGATTTTTAAACAATACGTAGTGACTAGAGTAAACTTAATTTTTGGTACAGTATTGTTCACATATATTCCAGTTCCTTCAAGCAGTTGTTTTTCTCCGTAATGTTGTGGATCCTTTTACAGCTAGAGATTGTTTTTTGGTATTGTATATTGCTGTTATTACGCCAAAACCACGTAGGAATTTGTAAGCTGGAAAGTATTAATCAGAGGTTTGCCTCTCCGTTTTGGACATTAGAGACCTTCGATTTCCTAAACGGTTCCACAGATTTTCTGTCCGATTTATGATATTTCTTCTGTTGAAAATTGCCCTTCTGACACATGCACATTAAATGCAATTTCTTTTGCAGGGACGTGGGTCTGAACAAAGAACTGTTATATTTAACGAATTTTATATTAATGGTTTTTGTTTTCGCTCATTCATAAGCATTTAACTTTTTCTGTTTCTTGGTTTTAGCACACATATTTGTGAATAATACTTTTTACTTTATTTATACTGCTACTTAAGTATACGCACTTGTCTGGTGTTTTGGTAATTTTTTATTTTTTTCTGTGTGTGTGTGTGTGTGTGTGTGTGTGTGTTAGTGACTATTTATGGTAGACTTTTAGACTGCTGATTAGCACATTAATAAGCGTGTATTTGTATTATAATTGGAATCGTGATTGTCCAGTTGACATTGTGTCTAGGCTAAGGGGGAATCGGAATATCATGCACAAAGACGAAACACTTCTTCACCCCCAGAATGCCATGATACTGACTAGGTCAAATCAGGCTTCTATCTGTGTGTAATGGGATCTATTAGGCATGGGTTTCGGGACAGATGCGAGAAGGTGACCACTCGCTACCCTCAATTACATACTGCTTAATTAAAAGAAACAGTACTCTATGTTCACTGAGCGTCACTTAAAAACGCCTCAGATTTTACAGCATCGAAAAATAAATGTGGAAGGAAACTTGGTTGCATACTTTGAATTGAGATTACCCAATCAGGACAACTCGCCTGCGGGCGGAGATTTTAACTCAGAACATCAATACAATAGGAAACAGGTGAACTAACCAACCTTCCACAACATTCGACCACAGGAACGTTTGAGAGGGGAACAATTTCTCATCTACTAAGTAAATTACCTGGCTTCCAAGCAACCTGTTAAGAGCCATCGCTATATGCAAAAGCGGAACGAACGTGTGACCATCGTGACCACTGTCGCGGGAATTAAAAATTTATAATATTAACACAAATAATGTATATAATAATAGGGTGAAGATAGCACACGAAAATAATGCCTGCCTAGAATTAATAATACCTGCCACGGCGGGACGCTTCATTTAGGAGGCAAACGGACAGTCACATGAACATGCAAGAAAGCCGTAAGAAATTCACTGGATCCAAAACTTGAGGGGTATGAAAATGAGGCAGTGGTTATCCAGTAAGTTACTACATTCCCCTCCCAAACCACTCTCTACCTCCTATTAGATGCGAAGATTTTTAAAAGAACTGGGAAAGGTACTGTCAATAGGTCTATATTGTAAGAAAGACAAGTTCTATGACAATAGACTTGCGCCCTGATTATGGTTTCAAAAATGAAAGCTACAAATACAGTAAAGATTTCAAAATGCATTAAAGTTTTCTAAAATGTTGCAAGTCAAGTTCAGAAAGGTAACTTTAAGAAAACACACAGTAAATCTTACTCTTGTTACATCTACACGGTGTACCGAGATACGTACTGGGCATCGGCGTAAGAATTGTATATTATCTTAAATTTTTCTGCAATAGAGCAGACCGACACGAGAAGAAGGTACAGACGTCTCTGTGTTGCTTACATAAATTTAAAATACATTATAAAATTTTATCCGGAACAATATAATAATCATCAGAGTTACATTAAAAATATTTTAAACACTGCTCACTATTTAATGGATTCTGCATTTATATCTACATGTTCGAAGGTGATCGCTTCTGTTTTACACTTAAAGTATCGTGTTGGTGCAATTTACATTTCAGTATATGGACAAAGAACTCCTTTATGACAAAAAATATCAGTACAAATAATGAACTCTGAAGCACATACATATGAAATATCGGCCTATCCAACGTAATAGACAATACAAGACACAATAAATTTTTAAGAACCCAATGACTGCCACGAATTTCAATGAATCACAATGAGCAAACTGGGCCAAGTGTTAATGTTTCTGAATTAAACTTGGGCAGTAACTTGTTTCGGCAGGGAAACGTCTGCCCTGAGACAGATTTTACGTGGTTTTTCACAGTTCTCCCAGATAAAGATCAGATGTTTTAAATGAGGCCATTGTTTTTCCCGTCCACAAACGTTTCAATTTATTACTCAAACTTAACAATATTTCGATGTTAAGAAACCTGATTAACTAACAGCACCGTTAAGTAAAACACAGATAAATATATAAATACTCGTATAGTGATTCGCGGGCGTGAATAGCAAAACTCTCAAGTATCCTTACAGAATGGCGCACCACTTGGCCACCATTTCAGCAAATATCTTTATGTCTCTTGCGAGCGTCTGGAGCGCTGAAACTTACGGTAATATCTGTAAGACCATGCGTGAAAATTAACTCGTAAAAAACCGAAGGAGGAATCTCCTACATCTGGTTTAGGAAAGTACAAAAAGGGGATACGAATCACTGCAGTATTCACACTCCAGTCGTTTTCGTTTCTCGAGGCTGTAATATCCAGTCATTGCTTCACTGGTCAATACCCTTTGTAAGTAGCCTACGCTGCGGAAGGAAAACGAGAACTGAAGTCAGCGACATTTTGCTCCACAAGTGGACTAGGCATTCCGGAAAGATATTTTATTGGAACTAGAATTCCCTCTACTTCCTTTCATTCTTTTTCAGATGACACTGAACATGCGACATGGATTTCTTTTAAGTTCTGGCTCAGAGTCTTGCTGATTCAAGTAGTAACAGGAAAAAGAACTGAAGGAAACGTTCTCTCACGAAGTCTGTCTTTGTGTAATTGCGAGACAGAATTAATCCACAGCCCCAACTTGCCTGTAAGCTGTATGTCTCTCTCTCTCTCTGTCTACAATTCTCGTCTAGTATAGGGTTGACAGAACTTTGCAATAAATTTGTGCATGTCACAAAATGTCATAGTTTTACTAATTACGACAAAAATGCTTGATATTTTATGGAATGACGTAAGGTAAACTTTAAGAACTCCAGTGTAAAGCGTCTCTAAAGACTCTTTTCACTATTATCTTGCTAAAGACTGTTCCAAAAACCCTAATTTTATTAAATTGATGAATATTACCTTACTTGCAGCACTGATTTCGTACATAAGAAATAACTTTTTCTAGAAATTCTTAAACCTCCAATCTCACTTCAGACACAACCAAAAGTAATGAAATTCTCTGTAGTAACAAAGGTAATTTCGTTGCTTCCAAAATCAATAAATGCAAAAAATCAACATCAAGTAACCAATTTAAGCAAGAGCGAATAAACATGGTAGCCTAACTACGACACTCAGTTTCATTTCAGTAAAAGATTTTTTCTTCCATTACACTGTTATTGCTAAGTGAAGGATGCAACTCTAAGAACTACAAAACTGGATGGCCTTCAGTGATATAATATTCTTGTAAACACATTGAAACTTGGTAAAGTGGTTACTAATTTGAAGGGTGCGACACGCAGACAGAAAACGTGGCACTGTCACAAGCCTGCTATTTTCTTTAAGACGATAAAGTAGACCGGCAGCCGATCCCGGTGGCCGCGCGGTCTAAGGCGTGAGTCTGCGGCCGATCGCTTGATGGCACTGTGGGTTCGAATCCCGCCGAATGCATGGATTTCTGTCTCGTGCGAAGTTTGTGTTTTGTCAAGTAGAGGTCTCTGCGACGGGCCGGTCACTCGTCCAGATGTATCCTACCGAGTGTGGTGGGTCTGAGTGTGACCTCTAAACCTCAACATTGAGGAGACGTAGGCCAACTAGAGCTGCTGAGCCATGACCAAAAAAATAAAAGAGAAGTAGACCAGCAAGTCAAAAATTTTGAACGAGTGTAAGATGTTCACTCCCTTCTGTGACAGCCCAGTACAATTACATATTAATTATACACATTTATAAACATGTATACGTACGAACACAGGCGTAATTGTTGTTAACAGACAACCGGTGATTATTTCTTGAACTGTCATAAAAATCACCAGTTATGCAGTGTTTCTTTCTACTACAGTTGTTGATTACTAGGGTTGGATATGATAACATGACTGACTTGGAGTAACGAAGGAAGGCTGCAGGCTCGAGCGATGTATATCAGCACAGTCACGCAACAGACGCTGTGGACATTTTACCCTCGCAGACCGCCTTCCACTTCCCCACCCCCTCTCCTGGCCACAGGCTGACGACTTATCATCTGTATGAGACGGCTGTCAGCAGTAATTCTGTCGCAGACAAGTACAAAGGAAGCAATGATCGTCCAAGAACAGGTAGATCGTTCGCCAACGCTGTTTTAACAGTGGACTTATTTTAGGAAACAGCCAGTAATCCGCTAGGAAATTCAGATTGCAAGGTGGCCTTGTGTCATGAATCCGGATCGGAGACCCAGTCATGTGACTGTACGATGCCTTGTATAAGCGTTAACGCAAAAGTGACAAAGGCACACATGTTGAAGCTTGCAACATGTTTTTGAAAATTAAAAAAGAGTGAAACCTAACTTTATATAAACTGGTGGCGATCAGAGATGATGCAAAATTCCACATTACAGTTCGCTTTAAACACACCTGCATTTTCTCGGTACTCAGAATCCAGATAACTTTAGCGATCGCAAAAAGGGACATTTCCAAATTTAATATCAGTTTACTGTGAATGCTGCAGGTTTATACACTATTTTGTGACAACACAAACAATGGTCACTGATTCTTAAAAAGGCTAGACATAAACACAAAAGAAGCCTGCCATTCACAACAATATCTCCTGTTGAATTGTTAGAGGAGGGCCTCTGAAAGACATCGCTTTCGCCAGATTGTATGCCATTTGGTTTCTGGCTCTGCGGTTAGGTTAAAGCAACGTGCCTGTAGCAGCAAACTTAAGGAAGTGCAAGAAATCAAGAGCAAGATTAAAGACTTCATCGCATCAACACTATCATGAATGTGTCCCAAGGTTCTACTGGAAAACTGGAAACGTTTCCAGATACTTGCCGAAAGTAACGGAAAACTGAGGGCTGAAGAATCACATGTTCTTTCAGTAATATAATATAAAATTAAGCAATAATAATCTTGGAGCGTTCAGCATATTTTTAATTATAACAAAGACCTTAATATTATTAAAAAATACGTTAAACCAAAAGTGTGCTTCTTGTGTGTGTACAAACTTTGTTCTGAACAACTTGCGCTCAGACGAACGTCTAGCAATTTAAACCCGGAAATCCAGATTTAATGACGTAAAGTGTTCTATGTTTCTGCATGAGTTTTATTAAAATCGTAATGGGTGTGCAGTGAACAAAGTTTCTATCAAATGTCATACATTTTGCCCAGATATTCTGAAGTTATACGTGGACAGCAGGAAAGACAGACAGACAAAAATGTGAGGAATTATAAAATAGAAACTGAAAAATCCACCTTTTCTAAACTAATATTTTAATTTATGATGTCATTCTACATATTTCGAACCCGAGGGTCAAGCTCAGGAAGACGATTGTACATACAGGTATGGTATAGGATGTTTCAAAATGCATCAGTTTAAGCATGTAAAAACACACTATATCTTACCTGTATGTGCAACCGTCTTCCTGAAGATGAACCCTCAGTTTCGAAACATGTAGAAGATATCCAAATTTAAAATATTGGTTTACAAAGTGTGCATTTTGTTAGTTTATGTTGTGTAATTATATTACAATGCACGGTGCAAAAAAACATAAAGTGAAAAATTAGTAGGTACATTCTTGCGAACTTTCCTGTGAAATCGTAAGGAAAAACCTTTGTTTGCTTGAATATGTGGACTCGAGAAATTACTCTTGAATAGGATGTGTGTGTGTGTGTGTGTGTTTGTGTGTGTGTGTGTGTGTGCTATAGAATTTCCAAAGGACAGTAACTCGAGGCCATGATATCAATGCAACAGTATTCATAGGTTTGAAGCAATAGTAATTGCAATTAGACCCGCAACCAAAGCATGCTGCTGACGACAGTTTAGATAACTGATAACTCGTCCTCTACCCAAGTTTCAGACACACAATTTTAACATTCTCTGTCAGTTTCCCTTTCAAACTCTGCTTTAAATTTCTGTAATCTGAAGATTAAAATAAGAACTTTTTTTCAGAAACAGGTAAAGAGACAAGTGTTTCAATTATATTAATTAAGTAATGAAAGAGTTATTGCAAAAGGGACAACCGTATGAGGACACTGCTTCGTGAACCTGCCAGGGCATTAAGCGCCAATTTTAGAAATACTCAAATATTACGACAATGACGAGCTGCCGAAAATATACACGTACACTGCCAAACTCAGTGTAATTAATTTTAAATTAATGTACAAGTTTTAAATGCTTAATACTTACTTTTAGGTACTTGAATGTCTGATTTCGTCATTCTGATTAAACACAACACATTAAAAATTATAACGCAAACAGAAACAATAAAGATAAGAAGTGAAAGAAGGAATTCAACCGAATTTTGAATCGTCTAAATAGGCACTGGGGCCAACATCACATGAAATGCTCTAGTTACAAAAACCAACCTTCCTAAGGGTGTTTAATGAGATTACCATTCTTTAATGTGAGAATCTTTAGAAACCAATACTTAATATCTGCAGGCAAAATGCAAATTTGTTAATTCTAAAGCGGATGGTACATAAATATGCAAATTGTTGCAACTGTTAAGTAAGTGTTAGGCGAAACCCAACAATCCGATCCCGTAACTAGTGCTGGGAAACATGTGTACGTTTTAAGTAATCAATCAATGCTAACAGACATATTTTTGTTTTAGCAAGCGCAGAAACTTATGATAACCGTGAGAGGGTGTTTCTGTTGATGACGGGGTTATAATTAACATCTCACCCTCATAGCTCCGTTAATGACCGCAATGCTGAACAGGAAACACTGTGACCTTGCATGTATCGAGGTTCGTGATTTATTGCCAGTTTAACATCCATTAGAATCGGCCGTAAACAAAATTACACAGGGAACTGGCCAGCACATTACATCGCGGTGACAGCATTGCCATGATGGCGCGTGCGTGATCGTCACCGACTGCCGACGATGACTCGACGACGCTAGGTGTCACTGAGCTAGGACAGGGTAGCTGGAACCCACTATACTTGCGTTTAGAAGGTAAGTACACCGATCATACTTACCAAAGTTTGTAGTGGCTTTCATCAGGTTCTCAAGGCAAATATCAGGAATGTACCTAACTTGGTCCATGATCTCTACCTTTAATATCGTTTCAAATTCATCATCCATAATAACACTACTGTCAACGTTACATAGTGCGACGTAATGACAGCACAATAGCACAAGCCACAAAACGCTTTAGCAAATGAACTTAGTTGGGGTATATATCAACCACACTTACGGGTAGAGGCGCGAAAAGATTCGGTTATGATCCCTTCAAATTCCCCTTGCTGCAATTGACGCAAATAAGTTTAAGTTAATGTTCACCCTAAAACAGACCATGAAGGTCCAGAGGGGTAATAGTGCTATAGGTCTTCTATTTCTTTCACCTCGGGGCTAAACAGGAGTTGGTGGTCAACGCCACGGCTCGGCCACTTTACTGACGGGAAAGAGACCCGGTACCCAGGTCCGTTTTCATGTGCGAGAAATGCTTAACATAACTGGTGGATCTCTCAGAAAGAAGGCGAAAAGAGATCCGGCATCCCACACCTAAGTGTTTTAATGACAAATGGATGATGGGTAACTTCCAAAATAGACGCTACGTTGGCATATTATACGCCATTGTCGAACTATACAAAATTCGAACAGTACCTCTAGTTAGGACAAAAAATTTTCATTCCACGAATTTCCGACCTTTTTAGTCATTATCATCCTGTTTTCGAATCCATACTGGCCCATTTTCATAATGGCAATGTCGTTAAACAGATCTTAAATAAAAAAGATTAATTAAGATTCCCGATTCCTTCTTGCTCTTTCTAACGAGTTTTTACATGTACACTCCCCGCGGTTCGTGCAGTCTTTTCTTGTTTTCATATTACTAGTATAAGCACATTTCTAGCCCAACGTAAACGTCTTCCAGTACCAAATATGTTTTGATAAAAATAATTACGATAAAGTAATTGGAGACTGTACGAAATTGCACAATGAGAATATACAGTATAGGATTTTTTAAATTCTATAGTAATTTTACAGCAGTTAAATAAAATCATCAGATGCAAGGATTTGTGTGGTAGCAGTGCTGATATTTTTTGTTATGCTCGTTGACAGTTGTTACACACGAAGTAAGGTGTCTGTATAAAATCAATACACATCTGTGTCTTTGGCGGAATTTGAAGGACCACGTTTAGTTTCTAAAGTCTCGCTTTTGGGCTTGCTGCATCAAATAGTGTAAACTCATCATAAGTTATGAGGTTGGAATTTTCTTTCTTTCTATTTTATACTAGCACTTTCTACCTACTCGTTGTAGGTGTAGAACGTTATTGTTGCACCTGACCACAGAGAGTGACATACACACTCGGTAGCACTCCTAGGGACAAGAGACGGATTCGTTGCAAGGACTTCTACCAGACAACACACAACATTTACAAAAGACAAACATCCATACCTCCGGCGGGATTGGAACCCGCAATCCCAGCAAGCTAACGCCCGCAGACGCTGCCCTTAAACCGCGCGGAAACCGCAAGCTTTGTCGTGTTATGTGGAAGCAGACGAACTTACGGACCAGTTCATTAGCGGGAAGTCAACATTCGTCCTTCTCATTCATTTCTGTCCATTAGGCTTACACAACAAACAGAAGGTAGGGAGTGTCGAATGGGCCATTAATGACTGGCAGGAATCAAAAGTTCTTCCACTTCACACAATACTTATGCTTATGATCATTTTCCAAATCACTACCTTTACTTTCAGAGAGTCAGATATACGGTTGGAATACAGCCATCATATTACGATGATGGTAGCGAAGGACATCATCATATCCGGTCCGGTTCCTAGTTAAATTAACAAAGTTATGCAGACTAAAAATAACGCTGAAAAAGGCGACAAAAGAATTATGAGCTAAGGTCAATTTTGTTGGAAGGACAAGAGAACTGCTTGTAAGCACGTCAAGAAATCCGTGACATCTCACTTTTTAATTACGTTATTTCTGCGATTCATGGATGCTCCTGTGAAATTAAGAATATTATGAATTTATACAAGCTTTGTGTCCTTGTGATAAGAACGGAAAGTTTGGGCCCTGAAGTAGTAAGTAGCAATCCATTCCAGACTAATTGTACACAAGAATCAGCTTACAATAGTTCAAGGTTTTACATTCGTTTTCACCACATTCAAATCACCACTGCCATACGTTACAGGAGAATGTGTGAAAAAGAGGGATGATTGAGTCATTTTGTGAGCGGGTGAGTGAGTAAGTAAGTGAGCGTCCGATTGAGAAAGTGGATTGACGTCATAACTCAGACTTCTTGTGTGAGAAACTAAGAGTTTTTCAGGTTAATGACGGATTTCTTCGCCGTTTATGGATTCCGAAATATTATTTTTCTCTTCACAAAATAGTTGGAAGTAGCCTATAATGGCGAATTTGATTAATGAATAAAGAGATGTTACACAAACGTCACGCAGTGGACACAGAAATATATTTGCACAGATTCTTCACAAAAGATCAATATCCTTAATTACCTGTTCACGTGCTCGTATTTTGCGAAAGTGAGTAATTTACACTGAAAACACGCAGCTTTAACGAACCATTCACGAGCAAAGCCTCTCTCTATTGGAAATGAAAGTCTTTCAGGGGTTAGAACTAACATTTTTTTTTAAATTCAAACATTTCAACCAATTCCAGCCTTTACTTGTCTCTCGAAAAAGAGATATGTATTTACGTTCCCTGCAGAAAGATGGCAAGTGGAAAACAAGTTCCCGGTCAGTGTCAAGCCGAAAACCCTTCTTTCTATTGCAAGACATTTCTCAGACGGATCATTTTCTACTTCGTACGCGACACATTCTTTCCCATTTACATTGCTCTCACTGCTTCACTTGAACTTTTCTGCCGATCGTTAACATAATGTGCTTGTGTTGCTTGTGGTTCGTTACAAACATCATGGCTGTTAGCTATCTATCTCTTTCTTCCTCATACCCTCAACAGTCGCTTTCATCCTCTCGATTTCTCAATTTCTCTTTCGGGCCTTCTCTATATTAAATCAACCAAAGAGAGTAATTCATGAGACAGTGTTTTCCTAACGTGGGAAGTCTCTCTCCGTAATGCGAAACAAGACGTAGCGCAGAATATAGTTGAGGATAGCAAAAAGACTTAATCCTGCTTAAAAACCAAGAACAAGACCATAATTAAAAGAAACCAAAACCAATTAAAAAGTACTCCTTCATCTTACATGGCTTATTGATGGATACACGATAATATCGCTGTGAACCGAAATGGGGCAACCAACCAGCATTGAAATCTTGCGCAACGGACTGTTTATACTGCAGTTCCTAAGAAAAAGTCATCTGTTAATCTGTTACACTACTCAAAAACAAATCCCACCATATGAAATCTTGCACTTAACCATTATTAGAAACCTCCTCTCAATGGATTACTTTCCCTACTCGCCACTGGTTGTTTCCTTGAGCCTGAAATTGCTTTTGGAAAAATAGCAACCTCTAACTTCCAGATGAATTTTAATTTAGTTCTTCCAAGCACCCTGTACCTGCACGTTTTACTACTAAAATGTTATACGCATTTCGCCATATATTCTATCAGTGCTAGGTGCCCCGCTCATACTCTCTTGCACGAGTGACTGACTTCCACAGCATAAGGATCTATCTTGTCTTGAGTACTGTTCCTGGCAGTTTTCAAATACAGTTCTTATTTGAAAGCTCTCAAAATAAAACTGGAACTACTGCACTTAGATATAATCCAACCAACACAAAGATTCTGGACCGATGTATGTGAAAATGTCTGAATCTCTCTACAGGTGCTTTCTTGACAAAATCCTTCCATCGATCCTTTCAATTTTCTTTTATCGGCTTGAGGTTGAAATCGAAAAGCAATAGCTGTGGAAGAAGCATCGAACAGAGAGTATGTCTGACTGAAGCAGCTAGAGAGTGTAGTATCGCACGTGCTAAAGATGGAAGAGATACAAGGAGGGGTAAAGAGCAGCAACCACAGCTACTGTAAACGAAGAGCAAAAGAGATAGAACGGTTAGACAGGGACGGTCGACTCTGGCAAACGACGAAAAACCAAAACCGAACCCAACAGCAACTAAAACACCCTCCTCTCCCGTCACTTCTCCTCATCCTACATTCAAAAGACCTCCAAATCCACCACCGCCAATACCGCTCCCCCACACCACCGTGGCGATGCCACGTCAAGTTAAAATAAACCTTCTGCCTTGAAACCGCCCTTTCCGCGCGGCTTCCAGACGTAGGGTTTTGTGAATCTTGTGTTTACTGGACCGCGCATCATCTTGATAGTTGAATAAAGAAATACAAACGTGATGTCACTTGCGTTATTTTTTCATTATTTACTGCTCAACATGTTTCGGATGTTAATACATCCATCCTCAGGAGCTTGCGACTTATTTGATGAATTATTGCATGGGATGTATTGCTCTGGTTCGATGTGTGTATGTGTGGTGTGGTATCCGTATGCAGGCTGTAAGTCTGCATACGGATACCACACCACCACAACGCAACACCAACACACATCGAACCAGAGCAATACAACCCATGCAATAACTCATCAAATAAGTCGCAAGCTCCTGAGGATAGATGTATTAACATCCGAAACATGTTGAGCAGTAAATAATGAAATAATAAAGCAAGTGATATCAAGTTTTTCTCTCTTTATTCAACTATAGAGTTTTCTGTTTCACGGCACAAAGAAAGTAAAAATGTAACCTGTCAAAAGACAAACTTTGAAATAGATGAAGGAATCTGTTGTACTTGAGTTCGGATGTTTAGGTGACGGCGAATATTTAGGTTACAGCCCTCACAATATGATGCCATTTGGTCTCCTACGTGGATACTAACGTTGCAGGGAAACTTTCTGCCTCTGTCTTCAGGATAGAAAGAAGTTGTGGCAGAAGGTTAATCTGAGAAGCACGTAACCACCTACCAAACTATACTGTGTTTTTTCACAGAGAACAGTAAAACATCGTGGCAGTTCATATGGAGCAAAGACAGCGAAATGTCTCACTATTGCCTGGACCGTAAGTTTAATTTACGCGAGCCATATAGTGCAGTTTTGCAGGTATGTAAAAATGTCGTGGCCGATGTAACTTACAGAGGAAAACGTGTTTTTCCAGAAGAATGTTTCAGGCCACGTACGGCCACCTCTTCTCTGAAGCATTCCACGTCATCGGCGTGCCCATAAAAGAAAGCGGTAAGAAACAGCTGTGGTCTTAACTCCCTAAATGGAGTGGGGAAGCAATAAATATTTTATTTAACGACGTTTTCATTTGGGAGGTTTATACAGCACAATTTCAATGTTGTTGTATGAAATAAATAGTACGGAACATACATGCAGTTTCAGTGCCAGGCACTAACCGATATACTTGGAGAGAAACTGTCCGAATGCCACTTACCGAAATCCTCTTTCAGCAACAAATCTCACATGCATTGGACTGGGATGAAATCAGAGCCTTCGCGGTGAGACACCAGCGACTCTCTGAGACACGACACGTGTCCCAATAAATTGATTCAGCCAGGAATGTGCACAGCCTAATGCTATCAGGTTTCAGGAAATTAGGAGAAGCTTCAGTGCTTCAAACTTAAGTCATTACCATCGTGAAAGCTAAGACTTCATGACAAGACACTTCATTACATTCGGAAGGTCTCTGAATGGAATCCCGGAATTAAGTTCCTTGACTGATGTTTTCCCTTCCTTTTTACATAAGTTCTTATTGGAGCACAGCAAATGAATGAGCATGAAGCCTGAAGATGTTTTCTGGCATGTGACGCTGCTGCCTAAATTATCAAGGAGGATTTATCGTCAAGACGGAGGAAGCAGGATCCTTTGGAACAGAGTTAGACTTCTACCAGACTGAAAGGCAAAACATCCCAGAAGACACATTCTTCAGCCGACTTAACAAGGCCATAATTTGCGAATAAAGCATACTGTAAGAGAAGTGAAAAGTGTAATGTGTAAGGGACCCACACCTGCAGAAAAGGAACTGTACCGTTTTAATCGTCACTTGTAACAAATGACAACTGCTCTCCCAGTGAGAACAAGACACTTCTACTGTACGCGTACTTAATGAATTTGATACGAACGTAAAGTAAGTGGACGTCATCCTATCTTCAGAAAAAAAACAGATGGAGTACAAAATCTGAAAATATTCAACTATTTCATAGTCTTAAACAACTGTACATTTTCGCGTATAATAAGCAAGCTACATATTTCAGTCCTTCCGAACCATCATCCATATAACAATTAATAGAGCAAGTGTAAATTTACCCACATGTTTATTTGTTGAGTTCTAAAATTACACGTTTTATTATAATTTTTGTTAACTGTACAATGCTTGCCCAGCAGCTTAACCTGTAAAAGTTCTGTATGATGTATTTTTTAAATATCAACCACGGTAGATAAATTTTTATCCTGTGCATCAAAATCAAAATATTCACACTGATTTTAAATTACTGTAGCTTCCTGACAGTCACACAAATACATAGCTGTTTTAGGCTGCGATACAATTGATTATTTCTTGATCGTTGAGAGCACAATGTGATGACTTCCATCAAGTATTAAATATAGGACCTTCTCTTCTTAACGCTAAAGCAATCTTCATGACATGTTCCCCGAATTTTTCGATATAAAGCTGTGGTGGTCAATCATTGGTAATTACTATGCCTCATTTCAAACAATGGTTAGGTTTTAAGTTGTCTGTAACTTATATATAAGCGGTGATTCATCCCTGTTGTGCTGTTAATATATATATATATATATATATATATGAAGGTTAGTAATAAGCCGAAACCTTTTGCCTAATCGACTTAAATATTGTATTGTAATAATATATATATTTCCCAACATACAATCATACACAACACAATATTTAAGTTGATTACTCAACAAGTTTCGGTTTATTACTGGCCATCGTCAGGCCTTCTCTTTTTGTAACAATTCAATAAATACTTACAACCTCAGTTTGGAAAAAGATCTCTCTCTGTACAAAGTGCATTATAAGAATATATATAGAAAATTATTCGTCAAAAGTACAAAAAAATATTTGATGTGTATTGGACCGTGCATCATCTTGATAACCGAAGAAAAAATCAAAATAGATGCCACTTATTAATTTATCGTGCTTATGTTAGGCTCAACATGTTTCGGGCACCATTATGCCCATCATCAGGAGCTCACGACGATAGCGTTGGTTACCACATAAGCCGTCTGGTTTTCGAGTTGCTGCTGGTTTGGAAGTTAAGTGCAGGCAGGATGGATGAGTGTCCGGGCCGAAGGCTGTTACGCGACTCGTGAGCACTTAATTTCCAAACCAGCAGCAACTCGAGAACCAGACGGCCTATGTGGTAACCAACGCTATCGTCGTGAGCTCATGATGGGAATAATGGTAACCGAAACATGCTGAGCCTAACATAAGCATAATAAAGTAATAAGTGGAATCTAGTTGGATTTTATTCTTAAGTTACAAAAAAATATATTTACAAAAATTTAGTACAGTGGTAACATAAAATTTTTGTGTAAAAAACTATATTTATAACTGTTTTAAAAAGGTATGGTTAGACAGTAAAGTCATCATATTGTGAACACATTGATCACATTCTTGTAGAGCACAAAAGTCTTCAATTGATGCAAAATATACAATTTGGTATTTAATGTTAAAACACTCCAAGAGACTTCCATAGTTTTTACGGAATTATCTTCATCATATTAATGGTTTAAATCTCTAACGTCTCTCAGTATGAAAAACTAATTAGTTATTTAAAGGCCCCCCCTTGCAGATAGTCTTAATATTTAGTATTGTACCTCACGTAAACAGTTTGATACTGTAGCCAAAAACTGATATGCGCTTTCAGTTTATGTGAATAGAAGATTAATTCACTTCATGTTTACGTGCCTATTTGAAGGTCAAAGTTACATTAAACATTCAAAATCTAAAGCAGGTGTGTACACCGCTGTGCACAGCTTCCTACTGCAGTATGCATACAGAATGCGAATTGCAGTATTGAGGGGAAAAGCAGGTCAAATGACCTTCCCTTTTTATTATAGTTTCGAAAATTTTATTTTGGACCATTGTGTTTACCATTTTAATTGTATCCTTTTATTGTTTCACTGTACACATAACATTCTCTAATTGTGTATATGTGCCCCCCCCCGGTCTACTGAAATGCATGATATCCATAATGTCATTAATTCCGAAGGAGTGGCTATTTTTCAAAAGGTGATGGGCGAATTTTCAATAAATATTATTATTTCTAAGTGAAAGTAAATGTTCTTTGTAGCCTTTTTAAACATTTCTACCTGTCTGACCTGTTTATTTCTTTCCAAATTCCGGGCAAGTTAATTGTTTATGTACTACTAAAATGTAATTTTTCTTCTTCCCCGATTAAAGATTTTGTTTTTAGTAGTTGCTGAATAGAGCTTTTTGTTTCATAAGGCGCATTCCTATCAGCTTTTTAGAAGTTTAGTAATGTAATTTGTTCTTTTCCAAAGACGGTAAAGTTACCCCGTTTCTGTATTTCTTTTCATTTTCTTTGCTCTCCATAGAGTTTTCGTATTTTTGTCTTTTCCTTGCAAATTATTAATTGAAGTGGAAAGGAGTAGTTATATAGTAATTTTGGAAATAAATATTTTCTTTCTTTTTGGCAACTGTCTTATTTGGTAAGTATTATGTCTGCTAATTAAGTACCTTGTAACAGCAAAAGTGTTCATTCCGGTGACATGAATTGAAAAGGATTATTGTGTCGGTAAATGTGGGGTTAATGTACACATTTAAGTCAAGTTCATCAACATGTCTTCGAATAGAAAGGTCTAAATAATTAAGCGTTTTGTTAATTTCTAATTCCATTATGAAATGAAATTGGTCTTATTTGATTGAATTCGTGTAAAACAGAGTTCATATGTGTGGTGTGATGATCGTATATTATCAAGATGCATACTAGTAGTCCAAGCTTTACAGACAGATTTATGATAAAGTGATATTCTATATATTATAGCAATATCTCAAACAGCGTGGCAGAGAAGGGGAATCCCGTTGCTTGACATTTCGTTGAAAAAACATACCGTTATGAAAAAAGCAATTTTGGTCACTTATGTCAACAAGTTATATTAATGTCTTGTTTTTGCATTACATCCATATAATTTTGATTGCGAATATTTCCAATATATATATATATATACACATATATGATGTATTCCTTTTACGTAATTTGAAAAGGAAGAGGCCTCTTTCCTAACTGCAGCCATAAGCTTTTATTGTATGGTACTTAAAAGAGAAGACCTGATGACGGCTGGCAATAAGCCGAAACTTGTAGCCTAATCGACTTATATATAGTGTTGTTTGTGACTGTGTATTGGGAAAAGCATATGTTTGTCTATAAAATGTTTTTATTATGTGATGAAGCAGCCAACAAGCGCAAAAAACTTTCGTGAATCCAATATTCAGTCACGATCACGAATTACGAAAAAAAACCACGATACAGAAAACAAGGTAATTCTTACAATAATCCGTATTTTTAAACACCATGTAAAAAGGTCTGAATAACAAAGTTCGAACTTCCTTTCTACCCAAAGCGGACCCCTTCGTATCACCTTATTTCACGGAGTAAAAGTCACAAGTTTTTGTTTCCTATTATTATTATTAATTATTATCATCATCATTATTATCAGCATCATCAATTCTTTTTAATTTCAATTACGCAATGTAAGGACTAGTAATTTTTGACGATTGAAAAGACGCGTGTGGTTTAATCCTTCATTTTTTCCGGCAGATAAATTAAATACCTCGGCATTTGGCTTTGATGTTGACAGTATTACAATTTTTTACGCTATTTACTAACAAAACAGGAACCTGTGTGTAATCTAAAGGACAAAATATAAAACCATTAATAACTTAATTGGTTTGCTGATTCCAGCGTAATGTTTACAATTACGTTATTTATGAGAATCGCGTTCGGGATACTGTTTAATTGTCAATGGTTTTCGGTAATTTTATTAGTGCGGTCTATTTTGCACGATCATATTTTTTGCTTTACCTTCTGTAGCGAAAATTACAAATTTTGTCAACAACTAACTGTGACGAAGGTACGGTCACTGGTGATCACATCTGATTTAATTTCCAGAACCTGACTGTCCAAAACGCTGGAGCAGAAAGTCAGTGTGTGGCCTAACTTCCTGTCACGTACTGAATACCCAATTCCCTCTCAAGCTTTTGCATGTGGAGTTCATGTGGGACATCGTAGCACAGGGTCAGGTTTTCTCCAACTGTGTCAGTTTACTCTCGTCAGTATCATTCCATTAATGCTCCTTTCTCAAATTTCATTCACCTACCACGGACTTCATACAATACTAGCAAATGGGACCTCCGTTAAACAAAAAAACTCTCTGTTTTCAAATACATAACTCAACAACAACCCCGTTTCTCTCAAGATAAGCGTGTGCTTAACAGAGAAGCATTACACATAAAACTTAAGTTATAACAGCAGTTTGCACAACTCAACATCACTCTTAGTATTACGTGCCATTTTTGGTTCACTAAAAGCTTTAAAACATTAAAATACAAATAATTACGTTATAAAATTTATACCATTACAATAGGTCAATAATATATAATTCCCTGATAAATAATAAGCACTGAAATCTTTGGAGTTCGACTGCCAATAGAATATCATGAATCAGATATGTAGTTCTGATGGCGGTCTTCTGGAATGTGACACCCTATATTCTGGTTGAATTATGTATATTTTTCAGGAGATTCCGCTGTTTCATGCATTAAGGTAGATGATCCTCTGTACGATGGGTACTTGTCTTCAGAATACACAACACCACATTCCAGAAGACAAAGTTCAAATTTGAGTCACGCCAGCATTTCTCATACCCCCACACCATATAGTCTCTTCTACATAACTAAGCACACGGAATAAGGCCTTCCTATGGTGCTGAGAGTTTTTAATCTGGTCAAAATGTTTCAAGCTTGTACTGAAATGGGCAGCTCATTAGAGTGAGCTATCGGATGTTATCTGGAATACATGAACCCAGCCTGCCGTATCCTGAAATCCACTTTAAGATCTGATGTTTTGTTCTACTGTCCGTATGTGGGTCTTCTTTAACCTTATCCTGCTAACGTGGAGAATATGGTGAGCTTCTAATAATGCCAGCAGATGGCAGATGGGATTTAACTCGGCGTTTAAAGGGTTAATATACTTTAAGAACATTTAAATATTTTGAAGTTTAGATTTCTTTCGGTTAACACGACTCAAGCCAGCCTTTAATACCATATAATTAGAACACTTCTACTGGTAGCCACACTTTTGAGCCATGATATTTATAGGTAAATATTGTTATAATTTGTAATTTAGACATACTTAGACGTTTTATGCAAGAAGAATGGTAAGCCGCATTTAGTAAGTCGTTATAGTGACTAGGCTAAGAAATGAAAGACTATCAAAAGGAAGTTCTGATTCAAAACACTAGCACAGGTTTTGCACTTCTCCAGAGTATCCAAATTCAAGGTCCTATCCTGTCCCTATCCTATGGTTATACTTTATTTTTTCTGTGAGGTAAAATGTCAAGGACATGAGAGAGACCACTCTATCTAGAAAGTTCGCAGCCAGAACTCCGGCCGTCTTCGTGAGGTGGTGTTTATTCACCACAGTAACTGTTTTGCCTCATATCTGAAGACTAAAATTCCACTTGATTTCGTTATCAACAGGTAAGATTATTTACAATGTGGCTAAATATATATTTTAAAAGTTACATGAGATAATCTTGTGATCTGCTGGGGGCAGCACAAAACGTTTAAAAATTAAGTAAATCTGCCCTAGTACCCAGAAAGATAGTGAAACTTCTGTTTTAGAAAAGCACAATTCACGGATTTTTAAAATCTGCTTGGATTTCGATCTCCCCATTCTAATTTTAACTGGACAACTTATGCAGGAACCTAGGAAAAAAGAGAACCTGACGTTCGTATAGCAGAGTAGCCGCCGCTGAATTAATTACCACTGTGTCACGGCTTGCAAGCAGAATGATATATGTTGATGCAATGCAGAAACTCTGCCTACCAGCCAGCCAGCCAGCCAACTTTTAGCCCCTCTGTTTTCAGGGTTATCCAATGAATGGTGAACAACTTTATTTACGGCATATTTATCTATTTTATTTTTTCCAGGCCCTTTTCATCCTATACTGACTCTTTATGGAAAAAATTAAGCGCATAAAAGTACCTGTAATGTGTGTGCACGTGGTTGTGCGTGTGTCGCTTTGCAACACTAGACTGGTAGGTCAATAATCACGAAGTTTCTTGTGACGGTTACGTCGAAGACTGCCCGAATACCGTGAATTGTAATTACCGAAATCAGAATTAAAATATGGCAGACACGCAGATTTATGTGATAATGTAACATCGGTGATGAAGGTTAAATGACTTACTATTGGCTACTAGGTTTCAAAGATTTTCGAACTAATTTGAATAATATTCGGGACAGGTTCACATGCCAACGGGTTGGGGGTGTCTGTGGGCCTCTAAAAAAAAAAAAAATTTTTTTAGACACGGTAATATTAGATGTTTTGCGCGATATACCCATTAGCCAAATTCAGCCACTGAAATCGGCCGATTACTAGTACAATATAATTTAAAAAAATAAACTTCGGATTTCTCTGATGAATTTAAAAAACAGGAAGACTAGGCCTAGTGATTTAAATTAGTTGAGTTGAGGCACATTAATTTTATTTATATACGTATAAATGCAGTTCAAACAATATTATGTCACAGGCACATTTATGACGCGATTTTATAAAACGCTTTTCGTAATAAAACAGAAATAATCTACAAGTATAGTTATACAGTGAGCTCCACCAATGAAATTTCTGGGCGCGGGATCGATTTGAGAAGATGTTCTAATTTCTTCCATCCAGCGCAAAATCTACTCACATTCCGTAGAAGGGCAGCAGGTTTTAACATTTCTTATCAGAACTTCTTACTGAATAAATCTTCTGGTGTTAGAAAATTTCTATGGTAAACTATAATTTATATTGATTTATAAATCCCTATAATTCCAACAAATTCACAGATCTACCCTAATGTATTTCACTCCTAATTAGCTTCTACATATTTCAGCTTAACTGCCATCATAAGGGAGCTAACACATATGTCGCTAAAACTAACTACCAGAATTGTGCATTTGTTTATACTACAAAGATTTGTAAATCATGTAAAATGCACGGAATGAACAACATATGAGACATAATTTATAAGGATCAAAAGTGTAAACCCTTAGTCCAAATTTTACAATGTGTCAAAATTTTATATTATTTCTCTCTTCAACCACTAAATAAATCCACAGCAGGCAGCTCAGAAGTGTACGTTACATACCTGGTATCTTGTGCCTAGGAACAAAACCCAGCACAATATCTAAAGAACATTTTCTTCCATTGTTTATCCTAAAGTATTCTCGTTTAAATGAATATATGGCGGTATGTATCTTGGGATTTACAGAGTTATTATCTTTGTAATAACATTGCATGAATATATTAGATTTAAACTTGAAAGGAACAACTGCTTGAAAGAAAAAACATAGACGGAGTAGAAAATTAATATGGATCTAAAAAGGAACTGAATGGCGAAATATATATCGGATTAATTTGGGTGGGGATAGGCACAAGCGATTTACCCTTCCGAACACGGTGATATAACATACGGGTATCGTGAAGTGTGAGGATTTCTTGCATAATTGAGTAACTACACACCAAGAAAAATCCTGTTACGTGGAATGAAACAGTTATGTTTTCAAGGATGCTAACATGAAGTCCAGGTTGAGGAAAACTGTCTTTACTCTTGTATTGTACATTTAAATCAAAGACCTGCTTTCAACGAAAATGCCGATTGTAACGTAAACATTAGTAAAACCCGCACAAAAGGTATTCCTGCAGTAGAAAAGATAAAGTTGACATACAAACATTATGAATACATATAGAGAGAGTGAAGGAATAGCTCCACTCATTTATAACCTCCACAGTAGAAGAAAGGGGGTCATCCCTCACTCTCACTTCGTTTCCCCGCGGAGACAGATGCCCCGTTACCCTATAAATATGAGAATGAGTGGGTCCCAGAGCCCGTCTGGACGTTTTGGGAAGAGAAAACTTCTTTGCTTCTTTGGAATACGAACCATGATTCGTCCAGCCAGTAACCTAGTCACTACAGTTACTGTGTTACTTTGGCTACAGTTTTGGGGTTTAACTAAAAATTAATTTTAAGAAGTTTTATTTGGAAAGAGCAAATGCATGTCAAAATTCCTACAGTACATTTAGATTCACATTTCTGCACTGGAATGTGCTGCAGTAGATTCGCTTATCGGGGCTTTTACCACACATTAGTTGTATAAACCAACAGGTATGGAACGTAATGCCTCAAATACATGAACAAGCTCTTGCATGTCAATTTCCAATAAAGTTTGCGAGTGGTTGATATCCAGATCATCCTCCTGAAGAGAAATGTTTAGGGTACAGGTTCAGCACAAAGGGAATGCGGTTGTATGAAGACGTGAACTCTGTTAAGGACGTGAGGAAAACAGCGTCCTATATTATATGGCTTGTACGTTAATAAACTAATAATTATGGCAGGACTGGCTATGAATCTGAAATGTGAAAACAGTTTGGATTACTTTTGAGTAATTACAAAGCGACTTCAAGTGTGGTAATTATGTAAGTACAATAGTCAATAGATATTAGGCTATTGCTTGTGTAAATAACAGATCAGACTGCATAGACCTCTCTACGAAGCCGACCCACCATGCATCAAAACGTTAATATTGTAATAATCATATCTAACCAGTTATTGAGAGTTCTCGAAATTCATAAGCCAGATTCAATAAAAAAAATGTACCGAAATCCAAACATAAAGATTTTTTTGTACTATAAATTGTAGGAGAGAATTTTAAAAGAAAATATATCAGAGAACAGGAAGATAAAGCTTGACATAGGCAGCAAAAGTACAGAAAAAATTATCGAGTCAAATGTAGCGTATGTCAAATTCGGTTACAACTGTAGACATCACACCGTGGCCAAGATTTTTTACGACCTAATGGCTTACAAGTTTAGACTGTTACTAGACATGTTACTACATTATATATAAATATTGTCTAATATTGAAGGACATAATCAGTTTAGTCTTCCAGAACGCTGTGGTTGCCATATAAACTAAACTCCGTGGCCTTAGTCCGCACGCGAACTATACCGACAGAGCGGCCGCCGCCGGTCGGCGAAGTTAGTGCCAACTTTTGCGGATAGAGGGGTGTCACGTGGTCAGCGCAA
>Ga0131853_10000786_pt1 | contig 57258 bp, 51 predicted proteins | sample TergutLab28metaG_FD_92764 | JGI IMG/M metagenome (GOLD analysis project Ga0131853, IMG submission 92764) | Labiotermes labralis P1 segment gut microbial communities from Petit-Saut dam, French Guiana - Lab288 P1 (version 2) (version 2) | ecosystem: Host-associated > Arthropoda: Insects >...
AGCGGTAAGTTGGTCTATAGAGTGATACCTTTTGCACTAGCCCTTATCATCAGCAAACACCTTACCGCGAAGACTCGTTACTTTATTACACCCGTGCTGGCATAGCCGCAGGGTAGGTTTCTCTTAGCACAGCCGGATACAGTAGATTCTCCACGCAGCTGCGCACTTGCTGGTTTAACTATATAACAGCTCAGGCAGACGAAGTCCTGCCGACAGCCCCTAACCATGCCCTTGACCTTTGCACAAACGTAACCAATACGGAACCGCAGCTTACCGCCTTAACAAAACGGTGCCTCTACCCACTAAAACCTTCCGTTCTTGCAAACGAATACAATTACCAAACAACCTACCGCCCCCACAAACCTGTCCTTGACCTACCAGTGGGGGGTCTGGGGGGAGTTGTATGCGAAGCGAACGCCTCTCAGTGAGTGAAGCAATACCGGTCCTCCCCCCAGCCGCCTTTCTTTGCTTACTTTCTTTGGCGGAGCAAAGAAAGTAAGTGCCCCCGCGGCACAAGCGGCACCTTATTCCCTGCCCGCAGGCAGAATTAATATTGGGACCTTGACCCTGAACTTGACCTTAAGACCTTAAGACCTTAAAGACCTCGACCTTGACCCACAAACCCAAAGCTTCCCACCCAGCTCAAAGGCAGCAAATACCCACAACACCCTCTGCATATATAAAGTGACGAAAGTGACATTACCGGCAGTTGTTGTGCTTCTATAATATAACTAGTAGTTATATATTTTACAGTGACTACAGTCACTTATGTTACTTTCATCACTTTATATACACAGACAAAGTGACATGGCAAATTAAAGGCTTGGCCTTGAAACCTTGACTTTAACCGCAACTTCAAATAACATCGCATAGCATTACCAAGCCTGCCACAAGCGCCCAGACAACCCAAACTTTTTTCCTACACTGTTCGGTAAGCGATTGCCCAGGACCCCGCCGCCCTTGATATTACCATGGAGAAAATGTTAAGATAGAAGAGCCGGAGAGCCAAACACCCAAAACCACGGTAAAGCAGGGATACGCATGGCAATAATAGGGATAGACCTGGGCACGACAAACAGCCTCTGCGCAGTGTGGCGGGAGGGCAAAAGCGTACTGATACCCAACGCGCTGGGCGAGTACTTAACTCCTTCGGTGGTAGGCGTTGGCGAGCAGGGCAGTGTAATAACCGGTCAGACAGCCAAGCAGCGCCTAATCTCCCACCCGGACACAGCGGCGTCGCTGTTCAAGCAGTTTATGGGCTGTGAGAAAAAGTACCAGCTGGGTGGCACAACCTTCCGGCCCGAGGAGTTGTCGGCGATGATCCTGCGCAGTCTCAAAAGCGACGCGGAAGTCTTCCTGGGCGAAGAAGTCACCGAGGCGATAGTTAGTGTGCCGGCGTATTTCAACGACACCCAACGCTCGGCCACAAAGGCCGCCGGGCAGCTCGCCGGGCTGAAAGTTGACCGCATACTCAACGAACCCTCAGCAGCGGCTCTTGCCTACCGCCAGTTTGACATACGCGACGGAACCAATCTTGTCTTCGACTTCGGTGGGGGCACGCTCGACGTTTCGATTCTCGAGGCGTTTGATAATATTGTCGATATACTGGCGGTCGCGGGTGACAATCATCTTGGCGGCAGCGATATCGACGCGGCTATTGTGTCGGCCTTTTTGCGCGAGTACCCCGAGCTTGAGGGCGAGCTTTCCCCGCAGCAGCTGATGATCTTACAAAAAAGCGCCGAGGCGTGCAAAATCTCGCTGACCGACAGGCAGCAGGTATTCATGGCCTACCGCCACGACGGGCGGGAATACATAATGGCTCTCGACAGCGAAAAGCTTATGAAGATATGCTCGCCCATGCTTGTCAAGTTCAAAGAGACGATCAAGCGCGCGTTGCAAAATGCGCAGCTTTCCCTGGCGATGATTGACAATATTATCTTAATCGGCGGCTCTTGCCGTATGCCGCTTGTGCGTGAGTTCCTAGGGCATTTGACGGGGAAGCCTGTGCTCTGCGATATAGACCCGGACTACGCTGTCGCAGTCGGCCTTGGCGTAGCGGCCGGCATAAAGAGCCGCAACGAGGATATCCGCGATATGGTGCTGACAGACATCTGCCCCTTTTCGCTGGGGATTGAGACTATGGTGGGTGACGTGGCCGGTGTCTTCGACGCTATCATACCGCGAGGCTCCTCACTGCCCTCCAGCCGTGTTCGTACATATACAACCGCAGATGATTACCAGAAGTCGGTTATATTCAAAATTTACCAGGGCGAATCCCTCGAGGCCGCGAAGAACCTGCTGCTTGGGGAGTGCGTGGTATCGGTTCCGCGTATGCGCGCAGGCGAGCCACAAATAGAGGTCCGTTTTACCTACGACATCAACGGCATTTTGGACGTTGAAATCCACAGCGAGCAAACGGGCGCAAAAGTCCGCAAATTAATTGTCGGGAATAGCCGCATGTCTGAAAGTGAAATCGAGAAGCGCCTGGCCGAGCTAAGCAAGCTAAAATCCGCGCCCCGGGGAAGTGAAGAAAATAATCTCCTAATCGCGCGGGGCCGCCGGTTGTACGAGGAGTTCGGCGGCATGGCCAGGGCCGATATTATGTCCCGGCTGATAGAATTTGAATCCGCAGTCTCGGGCGAAGCTAACCCCGCCCGGGTCGCCATGCTTAGTGTCAGGCTAAGCGAGTTCTTCGATCGGCTTGACGCCTATTCCGAAAACTTGCTGCTGCACGGCCAGCCCATGGATATAGACTTCGATATGCCGGACAGCGAAGAGGAGTAGCGGGCGGTTATGGATTTTTGGCAAACAGACATTTGGAAAACGCTGGGGCTAGAACCCGGCGCCGATATAAACGCGATACGCAAGGCCTATTCAGAAAAAGTTAAAGGCTGCCACCCGGAGGACGATCCGGTGGGTTTTATGCGCCTGCGCTCGGCATACAAAGCCGCTATACAGTTGGCGTCGGAAGAAGCTGCCCTGCCGCCGACTTACTATGGCCATGACGCTGTGCCACCATTTGATTTCTACGCAGAGCACGCGCAGTGGCCGATTGACCCGCCGCAGCCCGGACAGCAGTCGCGGTTTGATTTTTCCGACATACACGCAGAAGCACAGGAGGCCCAGCCCGAGCCGGAACCAAAACAGTCGGGTTTTGGCTTCTCTAGCATATGTGAGGAAGAGCCGGCCCATCCGCATGAGCCGGAACCTACGCGGCCGCAGTTCGATTTTTCGCACCTGGAAGAAGACGTAAAAAAGAGCGTCGAGGCGGAAAACCAAATAGCCGACGACATTATAGCCCGCTTTATCGCGCTGTACGAGTCGCCCGAGTACAGCAAAAGCAGCGCATGGGAAGCTATACTGATACATTCGGACATGCGTCGGCTGCAGAGAAGCGAGTATTTTACCCGCGAGTTTCTTGACTTTATCGCCAGGTATACGAATATCCCGCCGGGAATACGTGTGGCGCAAGTAAGCCCTCTCCTCGAAGAATGGCGCACCCACTGGAACGGAACCGAGCTGTGGTACGAGTTTGATATCGCCAACCAGCAAATTGTCGCGGTAAAAGAGATTCTCGTGGCGGACATAAAGAAAACACACCGGGCACTGATTTTAATTGGCGGGCTGGCCGGTGCAATAATAGCTATTGCGACGGCCGCTATAGTCACCGCGCAAATACCGCTGCCGGAAGGCCCCGGGGTCGCCGCGATGCGCTTTCTTATCGGAGAATACCGCGTGGTGCTCCAGTTTTCGCTTCTTTTTGCGCTCATTCCCGCTATTTGGTCGGCTCTGCAACTGCGTCACTTTTTCAAGATACGTCGGATGTTCAAAGGGTTAGAAGGTACCAAAAAAACGGCTGGGAGGTCGGCATTGACGTTGGCGATAGGGGTCTGCCTTGCCGCAGTGGCGACAGTCGCTGTATTTGCCGGTATAAGTGAGGTTTCTATCCACCGCGAAGATATTGCCCAAATTAGGGAGAGACAGCTCTACCTTGCCCCGGCCAGGATGCGTGGGTTGCCTACGACCTTCATCAGCCCAACGTGGGCATGGCGCATAATGCGGGTCGAAGGGCCAGTAGTCGAAGGGTCAGAAGGGTTGCGCGGAGTAATCATTCCGCCGGGGTTTGAGCTGGAGATTGACTTTGAGGAGGGCGGGCGGTGTATGCTCGTGCTAACAGGTAACCTGGGTGTCGTCGTCGAAATCATCGAAGTGTACTACCTTTTGGAGGACAGGTGGCCGCCCGAAGACCAGGAGCCGTACACAGTGCGCAGGGTGTTGGTGTCGGTACCGCCGGTGCACGATTTATCGCAGGGAAACTTCGGGTTTGAAATAACAAGTAGCGGGTGATTATAATTAGTCAGCAGCAAAAACTAAAGGCTTTGAAGCACTATTTTGGCTACGACAGCTTCCGTGAAGGGCAGGAAGCGCTTGTAGACACTATTCTTTCCGGCAAAGACTGCCTGGGGGTAATGCCTACAGGCGCGGGGAAATCTATCTGCTACCAGCTCCCTGCTCTGCTTATGGACGGCATTGCGCTGGTAATCTCCCCGCTGATATCACTGATGAAGGATCAAGTCGGGGCGCTCACCCAAGCGGGCATACGCGCAGCATATTTAAACAGCTCGCTGACCGAGCGCCAAAGCCGCCTTGCGCTGGACAACGCGCGGGCCGGTGTTTACCGCATTATATATGTGGCACCCGAGCGCCTTGAGACAGAGACCTTCCGGGAGTTTGCGCGTGAGGCTAACATAGCTATGGTAAGCGTAGACGAAGCCCACTGCATAAGCCAGTGGGGGCAGGACTTCCGCCCGAGTTATACCGGTATACGTGGGTTTGTCGACTCCCTGCCGGGCCGCCCGGTGCTCTGCGCTTTTACCGCCACGGCAACCGGCGAAGTCCGGGAGGACATTGTATCGCAGCTGCGGCTGGACGACCCATATATACTAGTCACCGGCTTTGACCGCGCAAATCTGCGCTTTGAGGTAAAAAAACCGGGCAACAAAGACGCCGCGCTGCTTGACTTTCTGTCTGAGCGGCAAGCGGAGTCTGGCATAGTTTACTGCGCCACAAGAAACGCCGTGGAAGAAGTCTGCGAGCTGCTGAGCGCTCGGGGGTACTCCGCGCAGCGCTACCACGCAGGCCTCGCGGACGAGCAGCGCCGGCAAAGCCAGGACGACTTCATCTACGACCAGGCCAAAATAATCGTGGCGACCAACGCTTTCGGCATGGGCATCGACAAATCAAACGTGCGCTTTGTTGTGCACTACAACATGCCAAAAAACATCGAGAGCTACTACCAGGAGGCCGGGCGGGCCGGGCGGGACGGCGACCCTGCCGACTGCCTGCTGCTTTATTCCGGCCAAGATGTGCGCACCGCCCAGTTCCTTATAGAAAACAGCCGCGACGCCGTATACGAGGACGAAGAAAGCGAGCGCCTGATAAAAGAGCGAGACCGCCGCCTGAAGACAATGACTTTCTACTGCCATACCGGCGAGTGCCTGCGCGGGTATATCCTGCGGTATTTTGGCGAGCAACCGCAGCCCTATTGCGGCAACTGCGCAAACTGCCTAGCTAACTTCGAGGCCGAGGATGTCACCACCCTGGCCCAGAAGATTCTCTCCTGCGTCAGCCGTATGCAGGGGCAGTACGGCGTCAAGCTGGTAATAGATGTGCTGCGCGGCAGCAAAAACGAAAAGGTGACGCGCTGGGGGCTAGACAAGCTCTCCACATACGACATATGCGAAGAGCCGGAAAAACGGCTGCGGGATATTATTCAGGGGCTTGTGCTTCAGGGGTACCTGCGCGTCACCGACGACCAATACCCCGTATTGACCCTAGGTGAGGGTGCCGGCGAGGTGCTGCGCGGGGGCGCACGCGTGGAGATGAAGCTGCAAAAAGAAACGCAGCCCGTCCGCCGTGAGCCGAAGCAATCGAAGCGCCAGCTCCCGCGGGAAGTGGACGAGCAGCTGTTTGCGGCCCTTGTCTCGCTGCGAAGCGAGCTTGCCAAAAGCCAAAAAGTACCCGCTTACGTTGTATTTGCAGACAGCACCCTTACCGATATGTGCGTCAAACTGCCGTCCACCGACGAGGAGTTTTTGCGGGTGTCGGGTGTGGGGCAGGTCAAGCTTGAGCGATATGGGCAGGTGTTTTTGCAGGCAATATCGGGGTTTGTGGAGGAAAACGGACGGCCCACGACCCCACAGTCCGAAGACGAACTGGAGCCGGAGCCGTTGCGAGGAGAAGAGATCGAAGTCTCGGACGAATCTGTTACCGTGAGTATAATTGCAGAGAGGATAAACTGTGAGTTAATACGGCGGGGGATGAAGAAGCTTTCTGGCGCGAAGATAAACGCCTGGCTTATTCAGCAGGGGTATCTGCGCGTGGAGGGCGGGTTTAAGGTCGCAACGCGAGAGGGCGACGAGCTTGGGATTGCGACCTCCGAGAGGGAAGTGCGCGGAAGGCTGTGTAAAGTTAATTCCTTTGACGCGAATGCGCAGCGGTTTGTGGTAGAAGGGGCCACACAGGAGCTGTGTTGATAGCCTAGTGGAACATTTGCGGGAATTGACGCATCAGCCCGAGAGAGAATGTGTCGGCCATCATAATTGCTTCTTTTTCAACTTCGTCGAAGGCTTTTATATCCGCTGGATAGTTGCCGGAAAGCCGCATGGCCACTTCTTGCTTGGTTAGGTCAAGGTGGCGGTAAAGCATTTCCCGCATTCCATCTAGCGGGTAATAGGGGCTGATGCTGCTAAAGGCCTCTGCCATTTTGTCGGCGTTTACATACCATTGCTGGTTTAGCGCCTCCGCTTTAGTGGCGTCCGCGTCGCGCAAGGCTGTAATCAGCTCAGCGCCTATTTGGAGGTGTTCGGTTAGCAGTGAGTCTATAGCCTTTGCAACCTCAGGGGTATAATAGCCCGCGAAAATCCCGGCGATGTCACCCGGGTTTTGCAACAGCCGCGCGGTAACCGCGTCCAAATCTTTCAGTCTTTCGGCAATGCTTATAAGCAACATACGCGTCCAATAGACGTGCTGGCTCCACGCTAGGCGCATGCTGTTTATAAGGTCAAGCTCTTTGCCGAAATCCGGGCAGGCCGGGGACTCCGGGGCAACACTCTGAGCTTGAGAACCTTCCCCCGGGCAGACGATTATTTTCGAGTCGATTTGCAGATTGTGTGGGTCGATGCCTGGGTTGAGGGCGAGAATAGCAGAGACGCTCGTCTGAAAATACTTTGCAATCTGGTATAGGTTGTCGCCGCGGCTGATGACATATGTAAGCTGTTGTGGACAATGCATGGTTTTCACTCCTTATAGTTTTTAGTTCAGTTTATGCGCAAAGAAAGATCAAGTGCATCAAAAATAATTAAGTACAGGCTCTAATGAGCAATAACCGCATACTTCGATTGTATACATCCGATGCACGTGGTACAATGCAGGTGTGGTGTAATGTTTACATCAATGCGCGGATTTATATAATATAGCCATTCAACTTGAAAAAAGCACTATATTTTTCAAGTTTACACACTCGCAGAGTGTGTAGCGGCGGAGCCGCCGAAGGCGTATACACGGGCTTTCCAGCGTGCAGCGCTGACTGCGGCTACCTTTGCCGCAGCTTCAAAAGTGTTCTTCTTTTGAAGCGAAACAAGTATAACTTAAAATTTCGGCGATAGGAGGCTGAAAATATGTATTGCCCCGAGTGCTCAGGTCATATGGAAGAAGACGAGCAAATCTGTACCCACTGTGGTTACGAGCTGGAGTATGAACCGGAATACGAACCGGAGTACCAACCCGAAGACGAACCTGAACCCAAGCGACCGCGGATAAGTGTCAAGACAATAGTCATTATTTGCGTGTCGGTGGTGCTTGTTGCCGCGTTGGCTTTTCTTGCGTTGCGGATACTGGACTTTGCGAGGAACCCGCCACCACCGCAGCCGCCGCCCGAAATTTTGGATGATCAGCCACAGGTGCCGACCGGCCCGCCCGACCTCCCCGCAGGAGCAGGGGATGAGCAGCCGGAAGCAGAACCGGAAGCAGCCCGCGTGTATGCTGCCGGCGGTCTGCGCATGAGAGAAGGCCCCGGCACAGACTACGAAATCATAGTAGTTATCCCAAGCTATGAGCATGTTACTGTTCTTGAAGAAGAGGGCGGCTGGGCATATGTGGAGTACGGCAGCATCTCCGGTTGGGTCAGCGCCGAGTTTTTGCTGCGCGAGGACGACCCAAGGTTTTGGGAGGAGCCTCAAGAAGCCGTTGTAACATCCGGCAGCCGCAGCCAAAGCCCGACCGCAGTGCGGATAAACGCCGCGAGTGGCCTGCGCATGAGAATGGGCCCCGGGGCCGAGTATCATGTGGTTATGATAATCCCGTATGAAGAAGTTGTACTCGCGCACGACCAGAACGAGGGCTGGGTCTACGTTGAGCACCTCGGGCATTGGGGCTGGGTGAGCGCTGAGTTTCTTCTCGATGAGTAGGGAATAATCGAAGATTTATTTTTTTGTGGCAACAGCAACTAAGCACAAGGTCCCGCGCTAAAACCTCTTAGCGCGGGACTTTTATATAGCCATTAAACTTGAAAAGCATTCCCTTGTTTTTCAAGTCGACGCACTCTGCAGCGCGCTTAAAAACAGTGGCCTGTGCTATTATTAAGTTGAATACGCACTTTGTATAAATCGCGTATGTCATCAAGCTTGCCAATCGCCTGCGGACATGCTATACTCTGTGATGTCGTTTTATTGCTAAAGTCGGCGGAAATAGTCAATACATGGGGGCGCGATCTAAACTTGGTACAGATAATTTTTGGCTTGCTGGGCGGGCTGGCCCTGTTTATATTTGGGTTAAAGTCCATGAGCGACGGCCTGCAAAAACTGGCAGGCAAAAAAACCCACAAGGTGATGGGAGCGCTGACCTCCATACCTGTTGTCGGGGTGCTTGTGGGTGCGCTCATTACAATTGTCACACAGAGTTCCACCCTGGTAACGGTTATGGTGGTGGGCTTTGTAAACACTTCTATACTTAACCTCAAGCAGGCTATATCCGTGATTATGGGTGCTAATATCGGCACTACTCTCACTGCCCAGCTGGTGGCCTTTAGAATCACCGACGCCTGGGTTTTTCTCGCGGCCTTTGGGTTTGTGGCCTTTTTTTTCTTCAAGCAAAAAACTGTAAAGAACACGGGGTTCACCGTGTTTTCCTTAGGTATGTTGCTTTTGGGTATGGCGCTTATGAGCCAGGCTATGGTACCCCTGCGCCATGACCCCGCCTTCCAGGAGCTTATGCTCACATTCAGCGACAATCGCGTTCTCGCGATGGTGGTGGGTGCGCTGTTCACTGCCCTTGTGCAGAGTTCTACAGCGGCTACCGGTGTTATAGTCGCCATGACCATGGAGGATCTAATTCCTTTCCAGGCGGCGCTGCCACTAATTTTGGGTACTAATATAGGCACGACTATTACGGCGGTATTTGCTTCTATTGGCGGTTCACTCTCGGCTAAGCGCGCGGCACTTGCGCATGTGTTGTTCAACGCCTTCGGCGTTGTGCTTTTTCTCATATTCCTTTCTCCCTACGAGGGGTTGATTCTGGCAATTTCCCCGGAATACGATATTCCCCGCCAGGTGGCTAACGCTCACACCATGTTCAGCGTGATAAACACCCTTGTATTCCTGCCGTTTATAGGCCAGTTTGCAAAGCTATTGACGAAGATAATACCCGGCGAAGACGCCGGCGAGCGGCAGGGCGCTATATATCTCGACTGGCGGATAGTGAATGTTCCGGGTGTTGCGATAAACCTGGCCCAGCAAGAGATACTGCGCATGGCGCAGCTTGCAAGGGAAAACATAAAGCTCGCCGTGGAGGGCCTGCTTGAGCGGGACAAGAAAAAGCTCGAGACCATGAAGGCTCAAGAGGAAATAGTAGACGGCCTTGAAAAAGAAGTAATGCACTACCTGGCCAAAGTCTCGCAGCACAGCCTAAGCGGCGACATGTCTATCCGCCATACTGGGCTTTTGCATGCAGCCAACGATATCGAACGGATAAGCGACCACGCCGATAATATAGCCGGTTTCGCGCTGATAGCTATTGAGGATGACGTAACTTTTTCTGAGGAAGCAATCGAGGAGCTAAAGTCGATGTATGGTCTGGTGATGGAAATTTACGACACCGCAATAAGATCCGTCAAGGAGAACGACGTAACCTTGGTGCCCAGAGTGAAGGAACTCGAAGCGCGGATTGACATTAAAGAAGAAGAGCTGCGCGAGTCTCACATAAGGCGTATGAGAGAAGGACGGTGTGGTGTGTCTGCCGGTGTGATTTTCCGGGACGTTGTGCTCAACTTTGAGCGTATCGGCGACCACTCCAACAACCTTTCCCACGTGCCGCAGAATAAATTGTAGGTTGCGAACTTGTAGCTAAAGTTGCAAAAACCGCGTTGCCCCCCAAATTGCTATGGCATTTGGTCACAAAAGCCGGATTGGCTGGCGTAGCGCTTTATTATTTAATCTTTTGCTTTGCAGGGCGAAGTGTGTTATACTGACCGGAATAACGTGTGTGAGAGGTGGTAAAATGATGTCTAGTCAGGCGCTGATACTACTGGTATTTATCGTGTACTTTGGTGTAATTATCACTCTGGCCCTCCGCTTTAGAAAGTCGAAGAATCTCTCGGACTACTTTCTGGCGGGCAGGAACCTAAACAAGTGGGTGGGAGCGCTTTCTGCCCAGACCTCGGATATGTCGGGCTGGCTGCTTATGGGGCTACCCGGTGCGATCTACGCAGCGGGCACCGGACGAGCCTGGATTGCGGTCGGGCTTATTGCGGGTACTGTCCTAAACTGGTGTTTCGTCGCCAAAAAATTGCGGCGCTATACTATAGTGGCGAACAACTCGGTTACTCTGCCCGAATACTTAGAGAACCGCTTTTGCGACAAATCACATGTACTTAAAATTACGGCTGCGGTTTTCTTTGCGGTCTTTTTTACTGTCTACGCGGCCTCTGGGTTTGTGGCCGGGGGTACGCTGCTCCCACAAATTTTTGGCGTAAGCTACCAGGCTGCGGTTGTGATCATCGCAAGCTTTGTGGTGCTCTATACCCTGATAGGGGGGCTGATGGCCATCAGCTGGACAGACTCCATTCAGGGCATGATGATGCTGCTGGCGGTCTTCTTCCTACCCATAATCGTCATCTCGCAAATGGGCGGGTGGTCGCAGGTAACGGCGGCTATTCCCGGCGGCTATTTCAACATGATGAGCGACGGCGCTGGCGGCACCATAGCCACGCGGTCTATTATATCCGATGTGGCGTGGGGGCTGGGGTACTTCGGTATGCCACATATCCTCATTAAGCTGATAGCAATTAAACGGGAGCGGTATGTTTCGAGCTCCGCGGTTATCGCGATTGTTTGGGTGTTGTTGGCCCTTGGCTCGGCGGTTATGGTCGGGCTGGTGGGCAGTGCCTTTATGCCGGGGCTAGATAACCCGGAGACAGTCTTCATCCAGATGGTGCGGGCGATATTTATTGACAGCGGCAATGTTGCGGCGGTGCTGTTGGGCGGCCTGTTTATCTGTGGCATGTTCGCGGCGGTAAAGTCCACCGCGGACTCCCAACTGCTGGTAGGTTCCTCGGCGATAGGGGATATCTACAAGGCGGCAAAAAAGGATGCCACGGACAAAAATTTGGTTTGGTTTAGCCGCGGCGCCGTGCTCGTGGTGGCGTTGGTGGCTCTTTGGATAGCAGTTGACGCCTACGACCCCGCAATTGGCGGGCCCGACCGCAGTACCGGTGTCATGGTGCTTGTGGCTATGGCATGGGCCGGGTTTGGTTCCGCGTTTGGCCCCCTTGTGCTCTGTTCTCTCTTCTGGAGACGGACCAACCGCGCAGGCGCGATAGCGGGCGTCATTGTAGGTGGTTTGACAGTAATTATCTGGACCTACGTGCCACTTGTGCAGGGAGCCACGCTAGGTGCGAGCACCGGGCTATACTCGCTGGTACCGGGGTTTTTCCTCTCGCTGGCGGCGATAGTTATTGGCAGCTTGGCTACTAAGGAACCACCGCAAAGCGTGCTCGCGGATTTTGATACCGCACAGAAGCCTTTGGACGACTAGGATAGATCGCGCACGCGAAGAAGCCCACAACCGTGGGCTTCTTTCTTTGTGTGAGGCTTATTGTTTGCCGGCCATTACTTGCGCGGCTTGGGCCTTATCGAAGTTGGGGTTAAACGCGTAGAAGTTTTTGCAGTCCAGGTTATCCTGGGCTATGCGCAGTGCTTCGCCAAAGCGCTGATAATGCACAATCTCCCGCTCGCGAAGAAAACGTATCGCGTCCTTGACGTCGGGGTCGTCGGCTAGGCGCAGAATATTGTCGTATGTAGTGCGTGCCTTTTGCTCCGGCACGACCGCGCAAGAACAACAAAGGTGGCTCAAAACTTCCAGTAAATTTCAATGGAGAGCAGCCCCGTCTGGGCGTCGCGCCTGCCAACGCTGATACGCTCAATTAGCGCATCAATTATTTCCCGGTTAAGACTGGGCAGGCTTATGTATTGCTCGGCGGGCTGCCCGCGACCACTATCTGGCCGCATTCGGTCGCCCAAAGCGGTGAGCTGCTCCTCTGTATTTGCAATTAAAGCCTCAACCCGCTGCTTGCCGGCGCGAAAGTCAGCGGAAAGCTCTAAAAACTCATCCTCGGATATCAGTGCCTTTACCTTGTCTATGTACAGGCTCTTGACCCCCACCGAGTACTCGGCCAGCTTTTTTTTATAGGTGGCCAGTTCGTTCTCAAACTTTGATTTTTGTGTCTTTAGGTTGTCGGCAAGCTGAATTTTCAGTGCGAGTTCATATTTGTCCAGGTATGCCCTGGCCAGTGCGTTTATTTCTCCAAGTACCGATTGCTCTAACTTCTCCACCGAGATGAACGAGCCGATACAAGCGTCCTTGTAGGCGTGGCGGCTGGAGCATCTTAGGTAATGCTTGCCCCGGCTTTTTGAGGAGCGCATAGTGTACCCGCAGCCGTGGCAGACAGCCTTGCGCGCAAACAAACCAATATTGCCCACCGCAAAGGGCTTGGCCCTTTGAGCCACAAGTGCCTGCACCCGATTCCACAAATCCAGGGTGATAATGGGCTCATGGGTGCCCTCGACGATATACCAATCGCTTTTGGGGCGGGGTTTGTTCTCCTTGGTTTTGTAGGACACGCTGCCGTATTTGCCTTGCACCATCTTGCCGATGTAGATTTCGTTCGTCAGCATATTCGAGATAGCGGAGTATTTCCAAAGGGTGCTGTTTTTGCCCTTTGGCTGGCGGTAACGCAGGCCCTTCAACCGCTTGTACTCGGTGGGGTTGGGAACCCCCCGATCGTTGAGAAGCCGGGCGATCGCCACTTTGCCATACCCTTGCGAGAACAAGGTGAACACTTCTCGTACAATCGCGGCGGCCTCCTCGTCAATAAGCAAGCGCCCCTTATTGTCAGGGTCTTTTATATACCCATACAAAGCAAAGGCCCCTATGTGAAAGCCGCTCTTTCTGCGCTCGCGCAGCACGCTGCGTATGTTTTCGGACATATCCTCCAGGTACCACTCGTTGACCAGACCGTTTATCTGGCGAGATTTCTTGTTGCCTTTGTTTGCCGTATCCGCGCCGTCCACAATGCTGACGAACCGAATATTCCAGGCCGGCAGCAGGCCGTGGATATATTTTTCGACCAGCTCTAACTCCCTGGTAAAGCGGGATTGCGTTTTGCACAGTATGATATCGAAGCACCCATTTTCGGCGTCGGCCAATAGTCTTCCAAACTCGGGGCGGTTTCGGTCGGCGCCGGTGTAGTCGTCATCGTTGTAAATGTCGTACACCTGCCAGCCGCACTCTGCGGCGTAGCTAAGCAGCATTGCTCTTTGGTTCTGAATACTTTCGCTGTAGTCGCCTTGTTGCTTTTTGTTTTTGTCCTCTTCCGAGAGCCGTGTGTAAATAGCGACTTTTGGTCGGGTCTGCGCGCCGACCACGTCAAGGCCCTTTCCCGTCAATGGTCAGCTCGCTTTTCCGCTCATTAGGTGGGTATGCTATCTCAAGAGGTGGGTACGCTGCTTCAAGCCGGCATACAAGCTCCAGCCATTTTTGCTGGAACGCCAAAAGACGTGCCTTTTCGCACTCGCCCTGGAAATGGTTTTTGCATACGATAGCTGTATTTTTCGCCACATCTTCACCCCGCAGTCTTTACCAGGATATGAAGCGGCGCTTGTACGATATAGCCATTTAACTTGAAAAAGCACTTTATTTTTCAAGTTATCACACTCGCAGAGAGTGTCGCGGCTGGGTCGCAAAGGGCGTATATGTCGCGGTGGCTTTGCGCACTAGGTGCCGAAAATGTTTTGTCCCTCCGCTCGTAACAAGACACACTGTTGTCGTATTTAGTGCGGTATAATATAAAAAATTTAGAAAGGCTGTGACAAGGTGAGCAAAGAAATTATTACAAAGGCAGCAGGGATTATCGCCGGTAAAGCGGGAGAGATGTCGGGCTACTGTACTATCGCGCTGATTGATGAGGAGGGCTACCCAACAGCGTCAACGATATCCATCTCAAAATCGAAGGGTATCGAGTGGTTGACCTTTTGCGTCAGTCTGGACGACAACAAGGCAAGGCGGATAGGCAAATGCAACCGAGCCAGCGTTTGCGTAAGCTCCCTGGAATACAACATAACCCTTGTGGGCACAGCAGAGATAATTACCGACCGGGAGATTAAAAAGGAGATGATGCTACCGGGCGCTTGTGAGATTTGGCCCGGCGGTGCTGACGACCCAGACTACTGCGTGCTGCGCTTTACTACCCGGCGCTACAACCTGTATGTGGACGAGCAACAAGTGGCAGGTACTCTATGAAAGTAAAGGTAACGCGCCCATGCATGTGGGAGTTCCCGGGAGACTTCCCCACCTTCGCCAAAGGGACCCCGGTTAGGATGGCGCAGGAGGAAGAGGCAGACTTTCCAGGTTGGTATGCTTGTGATATAATGGGACACAAGCCCTACGTCCCCGCAGCTTTTGTCAGCGATGGAAAGCTGAGCAGGGACTACAACCCCACCGAGTTAATCCAGGAAGTGGGAGATATTTTGGAAGTGCGGGAGATCGTTCACGCCTGGCTGCTCGCAACCAACGACAAAGGGATAACCGGCTGGATTCCCGCGCAAGCAGTGGTGAGCGCAGACAGCTAAGCGCTTTAGAAATGCACCTGTAAAGCCACGTTTATTTGAGAGCGGAGGCCGAGTATGGATATCTTAGACAAACTCACAGTTTTAACTGACGCCGCCAAATACGACGTGGCTTGTACCTCCAGCGGCGTGGACCGAAAGGGTGCGCCGGGTTCTATCGGCAACGCGGTCGCCTGCGGGATCTGCCACAGCTTTTCCTCGGATGGCAGATGCATTGCCCTGCTAAAAGTATTGATGAGCAACGAGTGTGTATACAATTGCAGCTACTGTGTCAACAGAAGGTCGAACGACGTTAAGCGGGCGACCTTTGAACCCCACGAGCTGGCCGAGCTTATGATCGGTTTTTACAGGCGCAACTACATTGAGGGGCTGTTCCTCAGCTCTGCTGTTGTGCGCAGCCCGGACTACACCTGCGAGCAGATGATCGAGGTGCTCTCACTTGTACGAAACACCTACCGTTTCCGCGGGTATATCCACGTAAAGGCCATACCCGGCGCGGACGACAGGCTTCTCACCGCCTTGGGCCTTTTGGCCGATCGCATGAGCATCAACCTGGAACTGCCCTCTCACGACAGCCTAAAGCTCTTGGCGCCGGACAAAAGCAAGGAGAGCATCCTTGTGCCCATGAAGAAAATCAAGCTCGGAATCCGCGAGAACCGGACCGATATGGTAAAGTACAGCCACACCCCAAGCTTTGTCCCGGCCGGGCAGAGTACTCAGATGATTGTAGGCGCAACGCCGGAAACAGACTACCAGATTATAAATCTATCCGCAGCGCTTTACAGGAAGTATGAACTCAAGCGGGTGTTTTACTCGGCCTACATGCCGGTGGTGTCGGGGTGTAATCTGCCTGCGCTTGAGACAAAACCGCAGCTTCTGCGGGAGCACCGGCTTTACCAGGCGGACTGGCTGCTGCGGTTTTATCAGTTCGACGCCGCCGAGCTTCTGGACGAAGCCAACCCGAACTTCAACCTGCTGATCGACCCGAAGTGCAACTGGGCGCTAAACCACTATGACTTCTTTCCTGTCGAGATCAACACAGCGCCCTACGAAACGCTCCTTAGGGTACCTGGCCTTGGCGTAACAAGCGCGCTAAAAATTGTAAGGGCCAGGCGGATGGGTTCATTGGACTTTGCCGACCTAAAAAAGATGGGCGTTGTTCTCAAGAGGGCGCAGTACTTCATCACATGCCGCGGCAAGCCTGCGCTGGGGATACCAAGCAACCCGGACGCCGTCTTGCGCGGACTTCTTTCCGAAAAGAGCGCGGAGCGCGCCCAGCCGCCTATGGAACAGCTCTCGCTGTTTGACACCGCGAGCAGCACAAAAGAGGATTTAGTAAAATGCCTTACAGGACAGATATAGCCTATATGTACGACGGTTCCTTCGAGGGGCTTTTGTGCTGCGTATACGAAAGCTACTACCAAAAAGAATTGCCGTCCATGATTTTTAACCACGAGGAGGCGCAGGCTACGCTCTTCGCCGTCAAGGAAATCGCGACAGACCCTGCCGCCGCAAAAAAAGTGGAAGACTCTATCAGCCGCAGGATCTCGAAAGAGGCACTGCGGCTGGTGCGCCTGTGCTATCTATCGCAAATGGAAAACCGCGAGCTTAGCATTCTACGCTTTTTGCGCATGGGCTATAAAATCGGACCGACGGTCACAAACATGCTGGCGGATGACGTCGTTCGGGCGGTTACCAATAGCGCCAAAAACGTGCAGAGTGAGGTTCACTTTTTCAAGATGCTTCTGCGCTTTTCAGAGTACAACGGGGCTTTGGTAGCCACTATAGAGCCAAAGAATTTTGTGTTGCCAATGGTGTCCGCCCATTTCTGCGACAGGTTCCCGAGCGAGCAGTTTTTAATATACGACAAGAGCCATAAATGCGCGTTTGTCTACCAGGGTGGGAAAAAGGATATGATCGCGCTGGAACACCTGGAGCTTCCCGAAGTGGGGGAAGAGGAAGAAATGTACCGCGCGCTCTGGAAGCGGTTCTACAACACTATCGCTATAGAGGGCAGGCTAAACCCAAAGCTGCGGATGGGCCATATGCCAAAGCGCTACTGGGCGCATCTGACAGAATTTATGTAGTAAATGCACTTCCACACGTCTGAAATAAGCTATCAGGAGGCAATATCATGGCAACGGAGAAACTAAGTTTTGAGCAATTCTTAGAGTCGGTTGATGAGAGCAATCAAGCATTTGTGCAGGACTTGCACAGCTATCTGCTGGACAATGGATGCAAGGGGGCGTTCGAAGCGAAGAAGAGCGGACCCTTCGCTTCTTACAAGCACGTCAAGTCTAAAAAGTCTGTCGTTAATCTGCTGACCCGGAAAAAGGGTATGCTTGTACGTATTTATGGCGAGAGTATTGGCGAGTACCGCGACTTCCTAAACTCGCTGCCGGCGGAGATGGTTGCGGCTATCGAGAGTGCCGGTATATGCAAACGGTTGGTTGAAAACACCTGCAGCCCCAAGTGCACAGGCTATGACTTCACAATTGGAAGCGAGCGCTACCAACTATGCAGATATGGCGCCTTTGAGTTTTTGGCAACGAGTGAAAGTAACCCCTACATCAAATCCTTTGTTGAAAATGAGGTAAGGGGTAGAACGGCGGTGTAGGCGATGCCGTGCCTCTATTAAGAACCTGTCTTCATAAACGAAGAGTGCTGTAGTGGTGCGCTGAGTTATTAAGGCAGGTTCTTAGTTGTTCTTGCAAGGTCGCGCCATCTGCGGCTAAGTCCTCGTGCAGGTCGGTTATGATGTCGCCCTTTGAAGCCAGGTAATCCATCTTAAATGGGATCCCCCCAGCGGACACCGGGTAAATGCCGGCGGTGTGGTCAACAAAGTACGCGTCGAAACCGGAACTCTTTATTTCATCCATACAGAGACTTCGGGTGAGCTGGTAGACCATGGCGGATATCATTTCCATGTGGCCCAGCTCGCCCGGTCAATAATGTTATACGTGAGGATCAATAGCCGGTGGTATTCGCGGATACAGCTTAATCTCAAAGCTATCAGGCAAGCTTCGCCAGCGTCCGCCGCTTTCCTTTACAAACAAGACTTTCTCAACGACTTCTTTGAGCAAGTCGTTCTTTGCCTTCGCGCTCGGGAGTGTGCGGTAGACCTCAGACAAACTCTCCGCTTTGGGTACAATGGTGCGGTGGCCCTCATAGCATGTTTCTTCGCGCAGCATATCGGATTCTACGGTGGCGAGGCTTTTTTGGGCCTGCTGTGTGCGCTCGCTAAGTTCGCGCATTCTAGCGTGGTATGTCTGGACGTCGTAGACGCCTTGCTCAAGAAGGTCGTGCAGCTTACCTTTTTGCGCATCGAGCATTTTTAGCTCGACATCTATTTTTTCCAAAGCGCTCTTTTTCAAATACAGGTGCGGCTTGTTTTGGGGAGCACAGCCGCCCGCCCCCCACGGGAGCTTATACTCACCCAGCCACTGCTCCAAAGCTTCCAGCACCCGCGCTTCCACACGGTCCAAGAACGCGCTTACCGTCGGGCACCCCGGCGTGGGGCAGATTAATACATCTGGGTATTTTGTGCCATTGTATGGGCGCCGTGTCATGCTGCGTCCACACTTCCCACAGTAGACAACGCCGGCGAGAGAATTTTTGACGACATGCCGGCTCGGAACCGGGGCGCACGAGTTGTTTTTCATAATATCCTGCGCCATACTAAAGACGTCCTCGCCTACTATAGCTTGATGCAAACCGTCGACAACAAGCCAGTCTTCGGCTTTAACTCTTGGGCGTGAGACGGTTATCTGACCGCCCTTCATCGACTTTACCGTCGGCTTCCAGTTCCATCTGATTTTACCGATATACACGGGGTTTATCAGTATATCGCGTACACTTGCCACAGCCCACAAGCTGTTGCCTTTGCTCGTGGGTATCCTATACTCATTCAAACGGCGGGCGATAAGTGACGTACCCAGGCGCCTGACGCCGTCTTCCCGGGGCTCGCCGGTGACATACAAATCGAATATCATCCGCACGACTTGGGTTTGCTCCGGGTGAGGTTTTAGTGTCCACCCCTTTTCTTTTTCGAGCTTATGCCGTGTATACCCGTATGGCGGGCGGTTAGAGACAAACTTGCCCTCCTTGACCGAGGCAAGCCGCCCATGCTGCAGGCGGCGGTTGATGACTTTATATTCCCTGCGGCTCATGAACAATGAGAACTCGAAGAATTCCTCATCGAATTCGTCGCGTGGGTCGTATGTTTTGGCCGGTGTGATAATTTTTGTGCCGGAGTACTTGAACACCTTTGCGATAGTGCCTTGGTCAATAGTATCGCCGCGGGCGAGGCGCTCGACCTCCACGACGAGAACGCCGGCCCACAAGCCCTGCTCGACCTCTGCGAGCAGCCGCTGTACAACAGGGCGAGCCGCAATAGTTTCGCCGGAGACGACCTCGCGGTAAGTTTCCATTACATTGATGCCCTGCCGCCGGGCAAGCTCGTCGAGCGCCGCTTTGTGGCGGGCAAGGGTTTCGCCCTCGCCGCGGGCTTCGGCCTGTGCGTCAGCCCGGGATTTCCTTAGGTATACACAATATTGGCTCATACCATTAACCCACCTTCCAGCATTGGTAGCTTGTAGGTATTATGGTATGAGCCGCAGCTTGTACTATATTAATCTGCGCGAACCTGTTCTTGCCTTCTGTCCATCCAGAAGTTAGCGCCCAGCCCTATAGCCACGAGAATGCCGCCCAGCAAAATCCGAACCGAGAAAGCGCCATCCAGTACCGCGTCGATGACAATTCCGGCCGACACCTGTCCTATAAATATAAGCAGCGTGAGGTAAAAAGCCGCTATCTTTACCACCACGATATTGCTGATAGCGATAACGCTTACCCCGATTATTCCACCTACGTAAATATACCAGGCAGAAGAGAACGTACCCCCCAAAAGAGGTGCCTCCCCGCCGCCAAAGATGAAAAAGACAGGCAGCGCTATGGCAAAGCCGATAAGATAGTTAAAGAGTGTGCTGACAGGTACGCTTGTACACTCGGCAAGCTTGGCACCGAAGGTGCGGGCCAACACCACCCCGCAGCCCGCCGCAAACGATACCGCCACGGCCACGACCTCAAAGTCGGTCAGCATAGGCGCTATACCGCAGAGAATAAGCGCAAGCCCAACAAGGTTGCCGCGGCTTATGGGGCGCTTGTGCATACCCCACAGGCCCCAGTGGTCTACAACAAACCCTGTAACGCTCTGCCCAAGCAGCACCAGCGCCAAGATTGCGGAGATGCTGATACGGCCAAAAGCTAGATTGTTGAAAATCGTGATTAGAACACCGATAGCGCCGCCCAGGTACAAAAACCATGGATGCATCGCGGCAAACGGTCGCTCTCTTTTTGTTATCACCCAAACCACGCAAAGGCAAAGGCCTGCTAGATGAATAAATACGGTGGCCCAAAACAGCCCATACTGCGCAGCCAGGCCACCGTTTAGAGCTATCATTACGGCGATAAGTACCCCTGAGAGCAGCGAGAGAGAATAATACACGCCTAGTAGCCAGTAGCTTGCTGACCGGCCAGTATCTTTACTGCAGAGCTGGTGCCAAGCCGCTCGCAGCCGAGTTCGATAAACGCCTGCATGTCCTCTACTGTGCGGATGCCCCCGGCGGCCTTAATCTTTACGCCCGGGCCGATATGTGCCTTAAACAGCCGGATATCTTCCAGTGTCGCCCCCGCGCTGCCAAAGCCGGTGGAGGTTTTGATGTAGTCAGCGCCGCCCTCGGTAACGCACCGGCAGAGCTGGATTTTTTCCTCCTCGGTCAGGTAGCAGGTCTCTATAATCACTTTGAGGATATTACTGCCCACCGCTTTTTTGAGGGCGGTAATCTCCGCTGTGACCAGGTGGAAGTCCCCGTTTTTGACATCGCCCAAGTTAACAACCATGTCGACTTCAACAGCGCCCTCCCGGACAGCGGTCTGGGCCTCGAACACTTTTGTCTCGGTTGTTTGGTACCCCAGCGGGAAGCCTACGACTACGCAGATGCGCAGCTCGCTAGCATATTTTTCGGCCACTCGCCCCACATAGCTGGGCGGGATGCAGACACAGGCGGTTCTATGCAAAATTGCCTCCTGGCAAAGGGCTGCGATCTCACTCCAAGTAGCGCATGGTTTCAAAAGTGTATGGTCCACGCGTGAGAGTATAACCGAGCTATCCATGAAAAATCCTCCTGTTTTTGTATTGCATTTCTGGAAACACTACATTATAATAAGATAGTTAAGATGATACAGCCCCGCATCCTAAAAGTCAATGCTGTATCTGACTGGAGAGCGCGTTTTGAAACGGCTTGCAAACACAAAAACAAGCAGAGGAAGGAATAAAAAAACGATGAAAAAGTTATTGGCACTACTACTGGTAGCGATGCTCGTGCTGGCCGCTTGCGGCGGCCCGCCCCCGACCCCGCCAGCTCCCGATACGCCAGCCCCGGACACACCGGCAGCTGACACACCGGCGGCACCCGACACCGCGGGCGCTATCGTGCCTACAGGCGGTCTGCAAATAGCGCTTGTAACCGACTACGGCACCATCGACGACGGCTCCTTCAACCAGGGCTCTTGGGAAGGCGTTGTGGCCTTTGCCGGGCCTGCTGGCTTTGGCCACCACTACATCCAACCGGCAGAGATTTCTGACGCGGCATATGTAGACGCAATCGCCCTCGCTATCGAAGGCGGCGCGGAAATCGTTGTTACTCCCGGCTTCCTGTTCGGCGCTGCGGTCTATGAGGCCCAAGACCTCTGGCCGGACGTCAACTTTGTTATCATCGATGCTCAGCCGAATGTTGGTCCGGGTACTGCTCGTGTAGCAGCGAACACCGTAGCGGTTCTCTACGCGGAGCAAGAGTCCGGCTTCCTGGCCGGCTACGCAGCGGTTATGGAAGGGCACAGGAGCCTTGGTTTCATCGGTGGCATTCCGGTTCCCGCAGTTGTTCTCTTCGGAACAGGCTTTGTTGAGGGCGCGGAGTACGCAGCCCAACAGCTCGGCCTTGATCCCGGTGAAGTTACCATCAACTACGCTTATGCAATGACATTCAACCCCACGCCTGAAGTGCAGACCATGGCGGCTGCCTGGTACAATGACGGCGTAGAGATTATCTTTGCAGCGGCAGGTGGCGCCGGTTTTTCTGTAATGGCTGCCGCAGAAGCAGCCGGCACGCTGGTAATTGGTGTTGACATCGACCAGTCTGGCGACTCAGAAACTGTTATCACCTCTGCCCTCAAGGGTCTGCAAGCATCCGTTGCCAACGTGCTTGAGGACTGGGCTGCAGGCAACTTCCCGGGCGGGCAAGCGAAGATCTATAACGCTTCCCTCAACGGCGTTGGCCTAAGCATGGAGACCTCTAGGTTCCAAAACTTCACTCAAGCACAATACGATGCTATCTTCGCGCAACTGGCAAGCGGCGCAATCACTCTTTCCACTACTATTGGCGACGATGCCCACCTGGGCCTGGACGTAGAGCTGGTCGAGATTATCGCTATCGGCTAATCTAAAAAACGTTTTTTAAAACAGCTTCCTGTGCATTGGGGTTGGCACGTTAGTGTGCCAACCCCAATTAAGGATTTTAGAGTAAAAGGAGTGTGCTCCTTATGTTTATTATCGAGATGCGAGGCATCACCAAGGAATTTCCCGGCATTATCGCCAACGACGACATTACGCTGCAGCTCAAAAAAGGTGAGATTCACGCGCTGCTGGGCGAGAACGGCGCGGGCAAATCCACGTTAATGAGCGTGCTGTTCGGGCTGTACAAACCCGAGCAGGGCAAGATTTTCAAAAACGGGGAAGAAGTGGGCATCACCGGCCCAAACGACGCAACCGCCCTCGGGATAGGCATGGTGCACCAGCACTTTAAGCTGGTACACAATTTCAGTGTGCTCGAGAACATCATCCTGGGTGTGGAGACCACCCGCCGCGGCGTGCTGCAAATGAAAGACGCGCGTGAGCAAGTGCTGGCAATCTCGAAAAAATACGGTTTGGAGATCGACGTCGACAAAGAAATACAGGACATCACCGTAGGTATGCAGCAGCGGGTTGAGATACTAAAGATGCTCTACCGCGAAAACGAGATACTCATCTTCGACGAGCCAACGGCTGTGCTGACCCCCCAGGAGATAGAATCCCTGATGCAGACCATGAAGGGCCTGGCCGCCGAAGGGCGCTCGATACTGTTTATTACCCACAAACTCGACGAGATAAAGCAAGTGGCTGACCGCTGCACGGTGCTGCGCAAAGGCAAAAAAGTCGGCACGGTAGATGTGGCGGACACCACCAAAGAGCAGCTCTCCGAGATGATGGTAGGGCGCAAAGTTATGCTTAGCCTTGAGAAAAAAGAAGCCAAGGTGGGCGAGCTTATTCTGGATGTGAAGGGTCTCACCATGAAAGGAGAACCCGGCCACAAAAACAAGCTAACTGACGTATCTTTCAGCGTAAACGCGGGCGAGATTGTCTGTGTGGCCGGTATTGAAGGCAACGGGCAAACCGACCTTGTATACGCGCTGACCGGCCTTGCCCCCATAGACACGGGTGCTGTCAAGATGATGGGCAGCGACATAACGGGTGCGAAAATCCGCGAGCGCGGCGGGCTGGGTATGGCCCATATCCCAGAGGATAGGCATAGGCACGGCTTGATACTCGACTATACACTCGCCTACAACGCGATTTTACAGCGGTATTTCACCCCCCAGTTCCAGCAGGGTGGCTTTCTCAAACAGGGCGAGATTAAGTCTTACACCGACAAGCTTATAGAGCGGTTCGATATCCGCTCTGGGCGGGGGAGCGAGGCGATCACCCGGGCAATGTCCGGGGGCAACCAGCAAAAGGTCATAGTTGGGCGGGAGATAGACAGAGACCCCAGCCTGCTGATAGCGGTACAGCCAACTCGCGGCCTGGACGTCGGGGCGATAGAATACATCCACCAGCAGCTGCTAAAGCAGCGCGACGAGGGCAAAGCTGTGCTGCTTGTCTCGCTTGAGCTGGAGGAAGTGATGAATATCTCAGACCGGATACTGGTGATGTACGAGGGCGAAATCGTGGCTAGCGTTGACCCTAAATCCGTCACTTACCAAGAGTTGGGCCTCTACATGTCGGGCGCCAAGCGGGAGGTGAGCGCATGAGAGCTGCGCTGGGCAAACTAAAAGGCGAAGGCGGGCTGAGCGTTCTCTCCTCGCTTGTGGCGGTCATCGCGGGGCTTATGGTCGGCCTGGTCATCCTCCTTGCCACCGACGCCTCCCGGGCTTTTCCGGCCTTTCTCGATATCCTTACATTCGGGTTCCAGTCACTGCGCAACTTCGGCGAGGTGCTCTACTTTGCCACGCCTATTATCCTAACCGGCCTTTCGGTAAGCTTTGCTATGAAGACGGGGCTGTTTAATATCGGCGCTTCCGGGCAGTTTACATTTGGCGCCTATGTTGCGATTTTGATAGGCGTGCAGGCCACATTCCTGCCGCCGGCCCTCCGGGTGCTTGTCTCTCTGGTGGCGGCTATGGTGGCCGGTGCGCTCTGGGGCGCTATTCCCGGGCTGCTTAAAGCCTTCCGTGGTGTCCACGAGGTCATATCGTGCATCATGACCAACTGGATCGGTATCTTCATGGTCAACTACCTGATTCTAAATACCATCTTTGACGCTGAACGCAACTCCACCTTGCGCGTCCCCGCCGCTGCCAATATGCCTGGGCTTGGCCTGGGCCAGCTCTTCCAGGGCGGGGCGATACGGCCGTCTTCGGTCAACTCCGGTATTATCCTCGCCGTCTTCGCCGCCATTGTTGTCTATATTATTCTGGAGGAGACCAAGTTCGGCTACGAGCTCAAGGCCTGCGGACTCAACCAAAACGCGGCTAAGTACGCCGGCATCAGCGAAAAGCGAAACATCGTATTCTCCATGATGATCTCGGGTGCGCTTGCGGGGCTGGGTGGTGCGTTGCACTTCCTTTCCGGCGCGGGGATCACCATGAATGTGGCCAATGTACTGTCGATGGAGGGCTTTACCGGTATCTCGGTGGCGCTGCTGGGGCTTAACAATCCCATAGGGATTATCTTTGCCGGTATGCTGATAGCCTACTTGCACCTAGGTGGGTTCCAGATGCAGCTCTTTGGCTTTGTACCGGAGATTATCGAGATCGTCACCGCGGTTATCATCTACTTCTGCGCCTTTGTACTGCTTGTGAAGATGCTGCTGACGCGCGCTTCCAAAAAAGCCGCGCAGCCCAAACCCACCGACACCGGCCCGCCGCCCGGTGAGGGAGACTCTAAGCTCCCGCCGGACGAGAGCTAGGAAAGGAGAGAGAGGTATGACAACCGTATATTTCGTAATGCAACAGACCTTTTTCTTCACCATACCGCTTTTGATTGTGGCACTAGGCGGAATGTTCTCTGAGCGTGCGGGCATTGTCAACATAGCGCTGGAGGGCAAGATGCTGCTGGGTGCGTTTACCGGAATATTCTTTATCAACCAGGTTCAGCACTCGAGCTGGAGTATTGACGGTCACGGGCTTTTGCTGATAGCCCTGGTTGTCGCGGCGGCGACCGGTGTTGTGGCCGCGCTTGCCCACGCCTACGCGACTATCAGCCTAAGCGCCAACCAGATAATCAGCGGTGTGGCCATCAATATGTTCGCGCCGGCTTTTGCTATTTACGTAGCCCGGATTTTTGGCGACACCCAACAAGTCTTTTTCAACAACACGTTCCGCATCGAGAGCGTGCCGCTGTTTGGCTCTATCCCGGTGCTTGGGCCGCTATTTTTCCAGAACACTTACTTTACCACCTACCTGGGCTTTGCTATCCTGGCAGCCGCGACTTTTGTGATATACAGGACAAAGTTTGGCTTGCGGCTGCGGGCTTGTGGCGAGCACCCCCACGCAGCCGACTCGGTTGGGGTAAACGTTTACAAAATTCGTTACGCCGGTGTTTTGATTTCGGGGGCGCTTGCTGGTATTGGCGGGCTTATCTTTATCATACCGACTGCCGTTGCCTTCAACGCCACGGTTTCTGGCTACGGATTTCTCGCTCTTGCGGTGCTTATATTCGGCGCTTGGCGGCCCCAGCGGATTCTCTTCGCGGCGTTTTTCTTCGGTTTACTTCAGGCAATTGCCGCGGGGCACTCCGGCATAGCGCCCTTGCGCGATTTGGGTATACCCATGCAGTTCTACCAGATGGTTCCCTTTGTTGCTACCCTTGTTGTGCTGGCCATCACATCCACAAAATCGACAAAGAACGCGGCGCCAAAAGCAGTCGGAGAACCGTACGACAAGGGCACGCGGTAGGCAGAGTATCATGAAGGAGGATTTGAGATGCAACCCCTATACCACATTGGCTTTGGAGATGAGCATGGCGCCAAGACCGCCATACTCCCCGGCGACCCTGCCAGGGTTGAGAAGATAGCGCAGTACCTCGAGAACCCACGTTTTTTCCACCAAAACCGGGAGTACACTACCTGGCTGGGTGAGCAGGACGGAGAGACTGTTATGGTCATCTCGACCGGGATGGGTGGTCCCTCCACCGCTATCTGTGTGGAGGAACTCTTTGTTACCGGTGTGCGCACATTCATCCGCGTAGGCACCTGTGGCGGCATGGCCGAGCGGGTAATAGGCGGCGATGTGGTCATTGCGACCGGCGCTATCCGCCAGGACGGCACCAGCAAAGAATACGTCCCGATAGAATTCCCCGCGGTGGCTGACCTGGACGTCACCAACGCTTTGGTGGGTGGCGCGAAAAAGCTGGGCCTTAACTGGCACGCCGGCGTTGTGCAGTGCAAGGATTCCTTCTACGGCCAGCACTCACCTGACCGCATGCCTGTAAGCTATGAACTTAAAGACAAATGGCAGGCCTGGGTTCGCGCCGGTTGCCTTGCCTCCGAGATGGAGAGCGCGGCGCTCTACATCGTATGCGCGGCCTTGGGTGCTCGCGCGGGCTGCGTTCTCAGCGTGGTCTGGAACCAAGAGCGCGCCGCCCGCGGCCTCTCTAACCCCGAGTGTCACGACACCACCTGCGCGGTCCGCACCGCCATTGAGGCTGTTCGCCTGCTGAAAAACAATTAAGAACCTGTCCTCATATTGGCTTGTATATGCCCGATAATATGGCTGGGCGTCTCTACAAACTACCGTAAACAGTTGTCTACAAGCCGCGGCGTATGGGTGTGTAAGCATCCGTGCGCTTGCGGCCACCCAGAGCAACTGCTTGCGGTAGTTTTTGTTAGCGCGAATTTCATAGTGTAAAGGGGACGCTATCCAAGATGAATATTATACTCAAAGGCAATATATGCTACAGCAAATCCCGCAGAGAGATTGCTACGCTAGAGAGCGGCTACCTCGTCTGTGAGGGGGGCGTTTCGCGCGGCGTTTTCTCGGAAATACCCGAGCGGTACGCGGCGTTTGCGCTAGCCGACTATGGGGAGAGTGTGATAATCCCCGGGCTGTGCGATTTGCACCTGCACGCGCCCCAGTACCGGGTCAGAGGGCTTGGCCTTGACCTCGAGCTTCTCGGCTGGCTGGATGCCCACACTTTTCCCGAAGAAGCGAGGTACGCTGAGCCGGATTACGCGGACAGAGCCTACAGCGCTTTTGCAGACGATTTAAAGCGGGGCGCAACCACAAGGGCCTGTGTTTTTGCGACGATACACCTGCCCGCAACCCTGCTGCTGATGGAAAAACTTGAGCGCTCCGGTCTTGTCACGCTGGTGGGCAAGGTAAACATGGACACAGGCAGCCCGGACACTCTGCGCGAAGAGAGCGCGGTCTCAGCGCTTGCAACCACCAGGGCATGGGTTGAGCAGACACAGGGCAAGTTTAAAAACACCGCGCCGATAATCACCCCGCGCTTTGTGCCCAGCTGCTCTGGCGAACTAATGCGCGGTCTGGGCGCTTTGCAAAGGGAGTATGGGCTTCCCGTACAGTCGCACCTTTCGGAGAACCGCGAAGAGATAGCCTGGGTTAAGGAGCTTCATCCACAAGCCGGTTTTTACGGGGAAGTCTACGACAGCTGCGGTCTTTTTGGCGGCGAGGGTGTGCCCACAGTCATGGCTCACTGTGTCTGGTCGCAAGGCCTGGAAGAAGCGCTGCTGCGCGAGCGGGGTGTGTATGTAGCCCACTGCCCGCAATCGAACACAAATTTAGCATCGGGTATTGCACCGGTGCGCAGGTTTTTGGAGGGCGGCCTGCGTGTCGGCCTAGGGACCGACATTGCCGGTGGGTGCCACACATCTATTTTTCGCGCTATGAGTGACGCGATTCAGTGCTCGAAGCTCTACTGGAGGTTGGTTGAGCAAAGCGATCTGCCCCTAACGGTGCCGGAGGCGTTTTATCTCGGTACGCTTGGCGGTGGCAGCTTTTTTGGAAAGGTCGGCAGCTTTGAGGCGGGTTACGAATTCGACGCCGTAGTAATTGACGACAGACCTCTGGACGCACTGGGGCTGCTGTCACTAGAAGAACGCCTCGCAAGAATAATATATCTTTCAGGTGAGCAGCATATCCGCGCCAAGTATGTGCGGGGGAAAAAGGTTTGAGGCGAAAAGCCATAAGCAGGTAGATGTTGCCCAATATTCATAATACACGCAGGCCCAAGAATATGCTTAACCAAAGCAGCTTGGGGGAGGCGACGCGCGTGGTAGAAATAAAAGAGGGAAACGTGGTTCGAGACTTTAAAATCGGTAACACACGCGTAAAAATTTGCGACGACTGCTGCCGCGACAAGACGCCGGACCAAGTGGACGCGATCTTGAAGCGTATAGCCCAGGCAGTTCAAGAGTGCTTGTCAGCGCAAGTGTCAGATTGAAATATACGCCTACAAAGCCGCGCAGCTTTGTAGGCACCGGACATATGTTTATTGCCAACAACATTATTGCCCATATTCTTCTGTACCTATATCGGTGGGGGAAATGCTTCTTTTGGATGGTGCGCCGGATGCGTTGCGTCGAGGCTGCCGCGCCCTACGATTCGGTGTGTATACTTGTTTCACTTCAAAAGAAGAACACTTTTGAAGCTGCGGCAAGGTCGGCCGCAGTCAGCGCTACGCGCCGGAAAGCCCGTGTATACGCCATTAGCAGCGTTGGTACTAGCGCACTCGAAGAGTGCGCAAACTTGAAAAATAAAGTGCATTTTTCAAGTTAAATGGCTATATGGCATAGCTCCAGCTATGCTGCAGGAACTCGAGGAGTACGTCAACCCGACCGCGGCCGTGCACAATCATCCTGCTAAGGATGCCCCGGTAAAACGTATCGTCAGGGCAGGTGCCCTCGAGTATATCTCTCAGCGCGACCTCTATTTCGCTTATCAAGGTATGCCGGTTCTGTACAGGCGTACCTTGCGACCCCGTGCTTGCAATTAATCCCCGAGCCTGCAGGAGCTGAGCGTCGAGTTTACTTCGCGCCGCCACAAACTCATCGCGGGTAATGGCGCCGCTGATATAAATTTCGATCAGCCGCGGTCCCTGGGCCTCAAGATCGGCGAGCTTTGCCTTAAGATGCTGTGTCTTAATTTGAGTGTTATCTGCCGGCAGCACACCCTTAATGGCGGCAAGCAAATTGTGGACCACAAGCTCTTTGTCGAAATTAAGGCTTTGCACCACAAATCCCACAATCTGTGCAGCGTCCTCGTTTCGGATACTTTGGTTCTTGCATCCCACAAGGCTCCCGGTTTTGTCCAGATGGGGTTTGCCCTGCCTCACCGCCTTAAAGCACCGCCACGCCTTATATTTGCTACCGTCTGCCCGTGACCTATACCGTGCTACGTAGGTAGAACCGCAGTCGGCACACTTAATTTTACCCGAAAACGCGTAACGGCTTGAGTGCTTGGCTTTGCCCTCCTGCGAGCGTGCGCGGCTCTCTAAAATGGCAGCGGCATGCTCGAACACTTCGCGGGAGATGATGGGCTGGTGGTGATTCTTGAGGACCACAAATTCTTCTTCTCCGCGGTTGCGCCTTTTCTCGTGGGTGAGGTAGTCTGGGGTGAAGGTTTTCTTCTGCACCAAGTCTCCGCAATATTTCTCGTTGCGGATGATGCGCGCAATCACCGTGCTCGACCACTGGGATTTGTGAGTATAACTTTTTACCTCGGCCTCCCGAAGTTCGCGAGCGATAACGTGGGTTCCCTTTCCCTCGGTGACAAACTTGTGGAAGATGAGCCGGACAGTCTTGGCGCCCTCTTCATTGATGAACATTTGCCCGCCGCGCACGTCATACCCAAGCATATCCCGGCCAAAGACAACGCCCTGTTCCATTCGGCGCTTTTGCCCCCACTTTACCCGGTCGGAGATTTTCCTGCTCTCCTCCTGAGAGGAAGATTCTTATAGAGTATCGCCAGAAGCGCGAAAAATAGCCCCGCAAACACAATGCTCGCGAGGCTATTTTTAAACCGATCATCTACTCCTCTATCGAACCAACGAAATTATAATAAATATCCACCTGCTGGCGACGGTTTTTCCCCATCCTGCCGTTAGCTTGATGGCAAACAATGCGGTCAATAAAGACACGGACAACTTCAGCGGTAAGCTCTGAAACGTCCGTGTACTTTTTAACCGGTTCAAGAAAATATTCTATGTTCTTTTGGCTTTCACGTTCAGCTTCAATTTGCTCCGTGAGACGATTCGTTGCAGCTTTTAAGGCTGATTGCTCTGCCTCATAATCTGCGTACATTTTATCAAATCTTTCGTTTGTAAGCCGCCCGGTAGCGTTATCTTCATAAATTTTTTTTATGATATGATCAAGCTCCAAAGCCCGCTGTTTTGTCTTCTCCAATTCATTTTTAGCGCAGCGCAGTTCTTGTTCGGATATACGCTCATAGGCTTGCTCAACCAACATCGCAAACTCGGATTCGCGTTCTCTTGCGAGCGCTGCAATTCTTTGAATTTCCCCCAGAATAAGCGGTTCTATAAAGTGGCGTGGGGTGCTGTGGATGCTGCATTCCCGATATCCTGGCCGTGAGCTCATGTATGTAGAGCAAACGTAATATTGATAGCTGTTTTTTACATTGCGCTGTATACGCAGCCGCCGCCCACAATCGGAACAATAAAGAATACCGTTTAGCGCACCCATTTCCCCCATAGCGGTTTGCTTTCGTTTGGTCGATTGTCTAAGCTTTTGAACCCTGTCCCATGTCTGTTTATCAATAATCGCCTCATGCGTGTTTTCGGTAACGATCCATTTATCCCGCTCATTTTGATGAGTACGTTTAGCTTTATAGGATTTCTTGTATGTACGCCCACTGATGGTATGACCGAGATAATCCATGCGGCCGAGGATTGTGGCGACCATACCCGCACCCCAATAGGAATGTCGAGCACGTGTGTTAATTCCATTTCTTCTCTGATGAGCCGCCGGGGAATCTACTGCACGCTCATTGAGGATGCCCTCAATCTGGCAAGGCCCGAACCCTTCCATACAAAGCTTATAGATTTCGCGCACTACTTCAGCGGCTTCCTCATCTACAATCCAGAGGGTTTTATCCGCAGGGTCTTGCTTGTAGCCATATACGGGAAAGCCTGTGAGGTGCTTTCCAGCCAGCGCTTTAGTGTGCATGGAGGCCTTAATCTTCTTCGAAATATCACGAGCATACCATTCACTCATTATGTTGCGAAACGGAGTAAAATCATCTGTGCCCTTGCTCGTATCTACCCCATCATTAACTGCGATCAGACGGATATCTTGGTCGGCAAATTGCTCCATATATAGGCCTACGCGAAGATAGTCTCGACCCATTCTGCTCATGTCTTTTACGAGGACGGCTGATACGTTGCCTTCATCGACTTCGCTCATAAGCTGCATCCAACCGGGGCGGTCAAAACTGGTTCCTGAGAAACCATCATCTACAAAAAAGTGGGTGTTGCTAAGACCGGTTTCATTTGCATAGCGCAGCAGCAAATCCCGCTGATTTGATATCGAATTGCTCTCGCCTTGCATGGTGTCATCTCGGCTGAGACGGCAGTATAAGGCTGTTATCTTCGCTTCCAAATGGGCTCCCCTTTCCTCCGAGGCGGGTAGTATTTTCGCTCTTTAATACCTTATAAGTCAAGTCAATTATCATGGTAATTATCGCAGACGCTATATTGCCGTTTTTTAAACTCCACTTCTGCGTTTTTTATAATCACACGCTTTAGGATATCATCCACTGTCTCAATTGCATCTTCGCAAGAATAACTATTTATAACAAAAACTGTATTTTTTATTACGACCTCTCGCGGCATAGACACATCACCCCAATAATGTCTATGCTTATCCGGCTTGTACTTATCTCTGAGAGTGGGAGAAATACGCTAAGAAGCAACGGCCCTATAATACGGTTTTATTATCTGCCGTTTAATATCCACAAACGCAGTAATACCGCAAGAAATACAATTAACAATATTGTTCAGAGTAACTAGAAATGTTATAATATAGATGCCTTACAGCACAATCTTATAATCGATAGAATTTCCGCTTATCCGCCCGTATGAGCCAATGGGTGTATATGCCATTAACCGCTCCACCGCTACACACTCTGCGAGTGTGTAAACTTGAAAAATACAGTGCTTTTTCAAGTTTAGTGGCTATATAAAACATTGCGCTAAGTATAAAGTCAACAATAAATTCACAAGAAAGTGAGACCTGGTTATGAATCGCCCTTTAGATATGGACTATCTTTCCATCGGCCAAATGGCCAAGCTGAATAATATGTCTGCGCAAACTCTGCGTTTTTACGAAAAAATGAAGCTGCTCGACCCTATTGAGAAAAGCCAGGAAACAGGATATAGGCGCTATGACATACGTCAGTCGGCGTGTTTGGATATGATTCAGTACATGAAGGCTCTAGGTATTTCGCTAAAAGAAATACGCGAACTCCTTGAGGAGCAGGATATTGACATTATAATGGAAATGCTCAAAAAAAAGGTTGTCGAGATTGACCGTCAAATGCAGAGCCTTTCCATTACAAGAAGAGCTGTCGGTGATATGGTTAGAGACCTAGAGAATTACAAGACCATTCCCGCTCAGGGGGAAATTGTTTGCGAGGCTATTGGTGAGCGGATGATTCACAGTTATCGCGTAGGGGAGGATTACTATGCAAAGGGGCACGTATACTTTGAGGCGGCTGTCCGGGAACTTAAAGCTACGCTAACTCAGCACAACATACCGATGTCCTATTTTTGCAACGTTGGCTCGATAATCAGCAAAGGCACAATCGCAACGGGGAATTTTACCGCAGAGAAAATTTTCATCAAAGCTGATGAGTATACAGAAAAATGCTTGCCAACGGAGACTCTTCCTGCCGGAGACTATCTGTGTATCTACTTTGAAAGCTATCTTAAAGAAAAGGCATATGCCAAAAAGCTTATTGACTATATCGGGACAAACGAGCTTTTGATTGACAGCGATTATATATCTGAGGTCATCGCTGAGTTTCCCGTCTTCCGCAAGGCAGAAAGAAACACCTTCATCAAAATTCAGATTCGAGTAAAATAATAGAAAACTTCAGAAACGTCGCCTTCACGGCGATGTTTTTGTTTGAATTGATCAAAATATTGCGCAAACCTTTGTCGGGCATATGCTTGACATTATAGTAACTACAATGTTTATCATTTATAAATAAGACACATATAACTTGTTGAAAACTTTATAGAAAGCAGGATAGTATGGAAAATTTTATCTTTCAATCTCCAACGAAGTTTATTTTGGAGCCACAGGCTATCCGGTTGGCAGGTGAGGAAGCGGCGCGCATATCAAGTCGCGTTTTGCTTATTCATTACGGCGATGAGTTTATCCACTCATCTGGGTTGCGCGATCTTGTCGTAAGCTCTTTGGAACAGGCCGGCGTCCACTTTGAGGAGCTGGCAGGCGTTACGCCAAATCCGTCTATTAACAAGGTGTATGAAGGCGCTAAGCTTTGTAAAGAGCATGATATCGGCTGTTTGCTCGCACTCGGCGGTGGCAGTGTGATAGACACAGCCAAGGCCATTGCTCTGGGAGCAATGTATAATGGAGACGCTTGGGATTTCTTTACAGGCGCTGCCCAACCGGAAAAAGCGCTTCCCATAGGGGTTGTGATGACCCTGCCTGCCACCGGCAGTGAAGGCAGCAACGGGGCGGTTATCACCAATGAGGAGACGAGAGAAAAACGCGATGTGATGAGCGATGTGATTCGTCCGCGGTTTGTTCTCATGAGTCCTGAAATCACCCTAGGTATATCGCCTGAGCAAACGGCCTATGGTATCGTGGACATGTTTTCCCATGTGACCGAGCGATATTTCTCAAGTTCTGTGAACACAGAACTGACAGACAGGCTGTGTGAGGGCGTGATGAAAGCCATCATAGAAAACGCAAAGATCTTGCTGGTGGATCCTGGCAACTATCACGCACGGGCAGATTTGATGTGGGCTTCAATCATTGCGCACAATGGGTTGCTTGGCACCGGCAGAAACCAAGACTGGGCGACGCATATGATAGGCGCTCCACTAAGCGCTGAGTATAATGCGGCACATGGCGCTACGATATCCGTGCTTTTGCCGGTCTGGGCAGAATATGTATTCGACGCAAATGTAAAGCGCTTTGCGCAGTTTGCAACCAGAGTTTTCGGCGTTGAGTTAGATTTTTATGACGAAAAGCGAACAGCTCTTGAAGGTATCGCCCGGCTGAGCAGCTTTTTAAAACAGCTGCGTTTGCCCGCAACCCTTGGAGAAATTGGCATTGCAACAAGCGAAAAGTTTGAAAAAATGGCAAATGAGGCTTGTCGATACGGAAGCGTTGGCGGTCTTAAAGTGCTTAGGCAATCCGATGTTGTAAACATATACGCAAACGCGCTATAGAGGGCAGGTGATACTTTTGCCTTATGAACTTGATGTCGAGATTTTCGGTGGGCTTATACTTTCTCCACACAACAGGTACCGTCCATTTATTGGTTCGGTTGGCATATCTGGGGAAAACATCAAGTATGTCTGCGAAAGCCGACGAGACGTAAGCGCCAAAACCCAAGTTGACGCCAGCGGAAAAATCGTCATGCCCGGTCTTATAAATGGGCACTGTCATGGCGATATGACGCTCGCTAGGGGCTTGGGTGACGACCTTACTCTGGGTGAGCAGAACAAAGCGTTTGAAGGAAACGGCTGGTTTTACCGATATATAACGGATGAGGACAGGTATTTCTCACGACAGCTAGCTTACTGCGAAGCGCTTAGGTTTGGCACTACATTTATTCTTGAAAATATGTATTGGGGCTTGGGGCAAGATTCTGTTAAAGCAATGGCGCAGACCGGAATAAAAGGCGGGTTGGCTCAGGATATCCGGCCGGACTTTGCAAAACCTGACAATCTTATGCATGAGAGAACGCTCAGAGACTTTGCTGAAGATTGCCGCTCGCACGGCATAGTTCCGATTATTGGCAGCGTTTCGGAGGAGGATTTTGAGCCTGAGCGTCTGCAAAGAATCAGCTCATTGGCGTCTAGTTTCGGGCTGATGCAGACGTTCCATATGTCAGAAACCCAGTGGCGACAGGCTATTGTGTTAGAGAAGTACCAAGGGACATCTGCAACTTTACTGAAAAAGTGGGGTGTTTTATCGGATAATATGATATGCTCGCACGCTGTTTATGTTTCAGAGGATGAGATAAAGCTGATGGCTGACGCAGGTGTTAAGGTTGTAAATACCCCTTTGTGCGAGATGAAAATAGCCGACGGTATCGCGCCCATACCAGGTTATCTTAGAGCTGGGGTCAGCGTTGGGCTTGGCACTGATGGGGCTATGTGGAACAATTCAAATGATATTTTTCGCGAAATGAAGGGGATGGTGTTGCTGCACACAATAAACAGTGGAATTCGCACACTTTCTGCCCATGACGTGCTGGATATGGCGACGATAAAAGGCGCGGCTGTATTTGGGCAGGAGGGTCGTGTAGGTTCGCTGGAGCCGGGCAAATCGGCCGATATCATTCTCATAGATGCGACAGGGCCGCATATGACCCCGCTGCGATTAGGCCGGTACGAAAATGTAGCTTCCAGCGTCGTGTTTAACGCTACAGGTGCGGATGTAACGGATGTATTCGTGAATGGTAGGCACGTTGTCAGTGGCGGTGAGCTCAAAACTGTGGATTTCGCTGCCATTGCGAGCAGAGTAACGCAGACTTCAGAAAGATTGGCCAGCAAACTTTGTGAGGAAGGATGGGAAAGATGAGCAATGCAAACAGCTTGGAAAAACTACGGAGAATAAACGATATCTGCTTTTATGTAAAGGACTTTAAGGGTTCGCTCAAGTTTTTTACCGAGAAGTTCGGCTTTGAAGTGAAGCGGCTGCAGCCCACACCCGAAACTGCTAATTACGCTGAGTTCGATTTTCAGGGAACCACGTTTTCTATGTGGGAACGCTCAGCCGTTTGCGGGGTGTTGGATGAGAAGCATTTAGGCGGTGAGGGCCACAACTTTATGATTGCCATAAAAGTTCCAAGCCTTGAGGATGTTGACAACATTTACAAGGAACTAACCGGTCGTGGAGTTGAGTGTATTCGCACACCGCAAACATATCCATTCGGTGCGCGTGCTTCGTACTATCTGGATAACGAGCGCAATATTTGGGAAGTTTTTGCTTGGGTAGACGCAAATGGCCCCGGCCTGCTTTAGCTGAGAGTCTATCGGCGTGAGAGGGATGCTCGCTCGTAAAAAACTAAAGAGGAGACAAGCAAAATGAAACGGTTGTTTACAATTGTGATGGTCCTGGTGATGTGTGTCCTAGTCGCTTGCAGTCCGGCCAGTGCACCACCTGATGTCAATGCACAGTCTGCTGCCGATGACGCAGCCGAAGGATCGCAGTTTCGTGTGGCATTCATCGGTAACCAAAGGTTTGGCGATCATGGCCCGATAGACGATATGGTAAGAGGCGCACAGAGGGCAATGGAAGAGTTTGGCGCCGAAGTGAGGATGCTCGAATCCATCGGAGCTGCCAATTTTGAGGCGGATATACGAGCCATGGCAAGCGATGGCTTTGACCTCGTCATCACCACCTTTCCTCCAATGAGGGACGCTACTACTATGGTTGCGCCTGAGTTCCCCGATACCTATTTTGCGGGAATATTCCAGTCACGGACAAGCGATGAGCCCATACCAAACTATTGGAACGCAGTGTTCCACGGTCAGACCGCTTTTTATATTGCCGGCTACATGGCAGGGCAAGTAACACAGAGTAACCGGATCGGCCTACTTATCGGTGCTGAGGGACCAACTCAAAATGCCGAAGGCAACGCTTTTATGCAGGGTGTGCGAGACTCCAACCCGGATGCCGTTATAGAGTTTGCCTTTGTTGGCAGCTACGAAGATCCGGCTAGAGCTTATGAGATCGCTACGGCTATGATTGGCAATGGTGTTGACTTGCTTATGACCAGCTCCGCAGCCTCTAACGCCGGAGTCGTAGAGGCTGCCATGGAAGCGGGAGTGGCCGTGCTGGGAGAGATTACCGACTTCTACGACATTTATTCCGGCTTTATGGGCGTTGTAGGTATCGGATTTAGCCGAACTGTATACCAGGCGATCCAAATGCTTGTGGAAGGCGACTTCCCGGCGGGCGAGCAGAGCATACGCGACCTAACGAATGGTGGCTACTATATAAACTGGGAGACATTTGAGCGGTTTGCCAGCAGCAATGAGCAGTTCGGCCCAGCACTGCAAACTGCCCTGCCCGGTGCCAGAGATATAGAAGAGCAGATTAATTCCGGTGAGCTTTATATTGAGTTCAACCCCAACGCCCCCAACTGGGACCTGATTTCTGGGCAATAAAATAATACGAAATAGAAGGAGAATCCATATGAAACGTCAAAACTTGCTTATACTGGTATTAGTGCTGATTTTAATCGCGGGGACTTTAGCGGGGTGTGGTGGCACAGGCAATGCAAGTGGAAACAACCAAACCCAGGAGCCGGCGCAACAACAGGAAGACCAGCCGTTGCGAATAGCCCTGATAGGTAGAAACTTTGGCGACGGCGGTCCGGTAGAGGATATGGCCAGAGGAGCCGACAGAGCGGCAGCGGAATTTGGTATAGAAATTAGCAGGCTTGAGTCAGATTCCCCGGCGCACTTTGAGGAAGATGTGCGGGCGATGGCAAGCACACACGACCTCGTAATTACTTCTTTCCCATGGATGTCGGACTCTGTAGCTATGGTGGCGGACGAGTTTCCCGGCACAATGTTCTCCAGTATTTTTCAGTTTATTAACGCTGGTGATAGCTCCATACCAAATGTTTGGAGCACGGAATTCCACGGACAAGCAGCCTTTTATATAGCGGGGTACATCGCGGGGAGCGTTACTCAAGCTGACCGTATCGGGTTGATAATCGGCGGGGAAGAGCCGACCCCCAACGCGGAGGGCAACGCTTTTATGAGAGGTGTGCGCCAGAGCAATCCAAACGCTGTAGTTGACTTTGCATTTGTTGGCAGTTATGAAGACCCGGCCAGGGCTTATGAGATTGCCGCCGCTATGATCTCGGGCGGAGCTGATGTGTTGCAAACAAGTTCTGGCGCTTCCAATGCCGGTGTTGTTGAGGCAGCTATGGAAGCGGGTATCGTAGTTGCAGGGGAGATAACCGACTTCTTTGATGTATACGAAGGCTTTATGGGCATTGTGGGAATTGGGTTTGGCGAAACGGTTTACCAGAGTATTCGATATTTTATTGAGGGCAACTTCCCTGCTGGAGAGCATGGCTACCGTGATATGATAAACGGCGGGTACTTTATAGACTGGGCTTCCTATGAGCGGTTTGCCCAAAGTAACGCCGAATTTGGTCCCGCGCTGCAGGCGGCTATTACATCGGCGAGGGAGCTTGAATCGCAGATTCTTTCCGGGCAGCTCTACATTGAGTTTGACGCGACTGTACCAAATTGGGCCAGAATTTCTGGAGAATAGCAACGAAGATACGGCGGAGGAATATACCATTGGAAAAAGATAAAATAGTAAGGGCCACAGCGCCTACCACGGCAGACAACGCGGTATATCACCTAAAGCTAAAACAAGGCGATGTGCCGGAGTATCTGTTGCTGCCCGGTGCGCCAGAACGTACACTTGTGATAGCCGAAAGCTGGCAGGATGTAAACGAAATTGCATCTTACCGGGAGTATAAGACTGTGACCGGCTCGTATAAAGGAATGCCCCAGGCCGCCACATCTACAGGGATAGGCGGTGCTAGCTCGGAAATTTGCCTGCATGAACTGCATACACTTGGCGTTCACACCTGTATTCGTGTAGGCACCACCGGCTGTATCGTGCCGGAGTATGACCTTGGAGATCTGATTATACCAGTGGCGTGTATTCGCAAGGACGGCGCTTCGGACACTTATATCGAACCGGCGTTTCCCGCTTTTGCCAACACTTATGTAGTTATGGCGCTGGTGCAAGCTTGTGAGAACTTAGGCTTTAAGTATGGGCTGGGGCTTAGCTACACGGTCGGGTCGTTCTACATAGGTCAAGGCAGGCCGCTGTACGAGGACAGAGACGCTTACTGGCCCTCATTTGCGGAGAAGATTTTGCCTGACCTTAAGACCTCTCGCGTTACCAACATCGAGATGGAAACCTCCGGGCAGTATGTAATCGGCTATCTGCATGGAATGCGGATGGGCAGCGTCTTATCGGTTATTTCCAACCGCGAGCTGGATCGCTGGGGAGATAATGGCGGGGAGAAGAAGGCCTGCCTTGCGGCCTGCGAAGCCCTTAAGATACTGGCTGAGTGGGACAAAGAAGGGAAATTTAGCTTGGCAGGTAAGCTGTGATTGACAGATGGCTTCCCCGGCATAGTTTCGGGGAAGCCATCTAGGTAACTTTGAGGGGGGTGAAGCGTTATGGCGTCAGCGGTGGAAATGCGGGAAATCGTCAAAAGATATCCGAACGTGATAGCAAACGACCACGCCTCTTTGTTTGTAGAAGAAGGTGAAATCCACGGTTTGATCGGCGAAAACGGCGCGGGTAAATCCACAATGATGAACATACTTTACGGACTAGCAAAGCCCGATGCCGGTAAGGTGAAAATTTTCGGTAAAGAAGAGAGAATCCTCTCTCCGCAAAAAGCTATAGATCTCGGCATTAGCATGGTGCATCAACATTTTATGCTTATGCCCAGCCTAACTGTGTTCCAAAACATAATCTTGGGCAGAGCGCCAACCACTGCGGGGGTAATCAACAAAAAAGCCGCGACTGCTCAGATACAGCAAATTATGGAGGCATATGGCCTTAGCATAAATCTTTCCGCCAAAGTTTATCAGCTTTCAGTCGGTGAGATGCAGCGGGTTGAAATCGTCAAGGCTCTTTACCGCAACGCAAAAATCATTGTGCTCGACGAGCCTACTGCCGTACTCACTCCGCAGGAAACTGACCGGCTGATGGAAGTTTTGCTAAAGCTAAAGGAGCAGGGCAAGTCGATTATATTCATTACCCATAAGCTGCGCGAAGTTATGGTGATTACCGACCGTATCACAGTTATGCGCAAAGGAATTGTCACAGGACGCGTCAACAAATCAGAGACGACTCCGAAGGCGCTATCAACGCTGATGGTGGGCAGAGAAGTGGACTTATCCCTTCCCCGCGGTGATTTTACACCAGGAGATTGTATTCTTGAAGTGTCCGGCCTTTCCGCCTTAAACCCAAGAGGGCTGCCGGCGTTGCGTGAGCTGAGCCTTTCTGTGCGAAAAGGTGAGATTGTGGGAATCGCGGGGGTTGAGGGCAACGGTCAAACCGAGCTTGCCGAAGTGATTTCGGGTCTTTTGAAACCCAGCGGCGGCAAGGTAAAGCTATATGGTGAGGATATCACCGGCTGCTCGGTTAGGCGGCGCAGAAAGATGGGGATGAGCCATGTACCGGAGGACAGGCTAAAAGTAGGCACGGCCAAAAACTGCACGATTATGGAAAATTTAATTATGAACAGGTACTACCAGCCCCCCTATGCCAAGCGGTGGATTATAAACAACAAACGGCTTTTGGAACTAGCCGAGCGCATGCGGGAGCAGTTTAATGTGAAAACACCGGATACGCTCAGACCGCTCTCATCGCTTTCGGGCGGAAACATGCAAAAGGTTGTGCTTACACGGGAAATTGAAACCGACCCTGATATTTTGATAGCTGCCCAGCCCACTCGAGGGGTTGATATCGGAGCCATAGAAGATATACACAAAACTATTCTGGCACTGCGGGACTGCGGCAAGGCGATTTTGCTGATTTCTGCTGAGCTGGATGAGATTTTGTCTTTGTCGGACCGGATATTAGTGGTGTACGAAGGCCGCGTGGCCGCCTCGTTTGAGCGTGGCGAGGCCGATGAAAACCTGATAGGCGAATATATGACCGGCGCAAAAAGCCAAAAGGGCGGTGAGTAGGTGGAAAAACTTAGGGAAATCCTCCAAAGCGCTGGGGCAAAAACCGCGGCGCGACAACTGCTTTTGACTATGGCCGCCTTATTGACAGCAACTATTTTTTTAGCTGCCACCGGGTTCGACCCATTTGCCATACTAAGGGGGATATACGGCAGCCTTACCCACGATTTGGCCGGAACAATTCGATGGGCAACGCCTTTGATTTTGGCAGGCCTTGCAGTTTGCGTTACATTCAAGGCGAAGATATTCAACCTAGGCGTTGACGGCCAAATAGCTTTGGGGGCTACCGCCGCTACCGCTGTTGCACTGACAATTCCGGTTCAGAACAGTGTGGTGGGTTTAGCTATTATTTTTGCGGCCGCTATTATTGCCGGAATGCTGTTTGCATTGATCCCGGCACTTCTAAAAGTCTTTTTTGATACTAACGAGGTAGTTTCAACCCTGTTACTTAATTTTATTGCGGCCCTTTTTGTCGACTACTTGGTGGCCGGGCCGATGCGTGAGCCCGGTGCTATGGTTCAGCTAAACGCCAGTGCGTTTATTCCGGAGCACCTGTGGCTGCCGCGGCTCGCGCTGTTCCATCCCTCGGCTGCGAATATCGGAGTCTACTTCGCGATTGTTTTAGCTATCGTCATCGCCTTTTGCTTCAAGAAGACCACGCTGGGTTTCGATATCAAAATGACTGGAGAAAACAAAAGATTTGCGCAGTACAGCGGAATAGAGCCACACATTGTTACCTTAAAGACATTTGCAATAAGCGGTGGGATCGCCGGGATTATTGGTGCGATTGAAGTAACGGCTATCCAACGCAGACTGCTCTCAGGGTTTAATCCTGGCTTTGGTTTTGATGGGATCGTAGTTTCTCTTTTAGCGGGTAACAATCCCCTAGGCGTTATTTTTTCGGGGCTGTTTTTGGGTTCTTTGCGCAACGGCGGTATCAATATGGAGCGTATGACCGATGTGCCCTCGTCAGTAACGGAGATCGTGATGGGTATTATCATATTGACCATCAGCGCAAACTTTGTGCTGCCACGGCTTTGGAAGAAACTCAAACAAGGAGATGCCGAGGGTTTGGCAGGGAAAAAATAAAACTTAAGCAGCCGCTCACTTGGAGGCGATTAGAATGGATATATTCTTAAATCCCGGGACATGGGCAGCCATGCTGCGCATAGCCACACCGCTTTTGCTTGCTGCAATGGGCGGCCTTATGTGCCAGCGCGCCGGAGTGTTCAATATCGCACTGGAAGGATTTATGCTGATTGGAGCGTTTGCCGGAACCGTGGCGGTGCACTTCCTTTTCGGCAACGTTTGGTTGGGTTTTTTGGGCGCAATGATTGCGGGAGTTGCTGCTAGCCTTTTGTTTGCGCTGGCTGCGGTCAAGTTTCGAGCCAACCAGATCATAGCGGGCATTGCGGTCAATATGCTCTGTTTGGGGCTTACATCCTATTTGATTAGGGCTATGTTCGGCGCACAGGGCGCTTTCCGCCCGCAGACTATGAATCGGCTAAGCACGATTACGCTGCCGGGCATCGATCAGATTCCATTCCTCGGCCCGATCATTAGCGGGCACAGCATTGTTACTTATGTTGCGCTTGTTTTGGTTGTAGTTATCTGGTTTATAATACACAAAACTTCCTTTGGCCTGAATGTTTGCTCAGTTGGTGAATCGGAAGACGCCGCTAGGACAGCAGGCGTCAAGCCTGACCGGGTTCGATGGAACGTGATCGCAATTTCCGGGGCGCTTTGCGGGTTAGCCGGCTCTTACATTTCCCTTATTACGGTTTCGCAGTTTTCAGAGAATATGGTTCAAGGCAGAGGTTTTACGGCCTTTACTGCAGTGGTGTTTGGGAATGCTTCGGTCGGGGCCACTGGGCTAGTTTCGCTGTTGTTTGGCCTTGCAGATGCAGTTGGGCTGCGTCTTGAAATTCTGGGCTCGGCTGTACCGCCCGCCATTGTACAGATGTTTCCCTACGCGCTGGCCCTTGTAGCCTTGGCGGCAAGCTCATATATAGGCAAGCTTAGAAGGCAGGGACGCATAGGCAGACAAGAACGCTTCAAGCGCGGCAAGTCTATATGAAAGAGAGATGTTGTAACATGTTGGTCAAAGATTCTCTAAGAGGCGTGTATGCGCCGATAACAACTCCTTTTTTGGAGAATGAGGCTGTTGATTATAATGGGCTTAGACAAAATATGCAAGTATATGCCCAAAGCGGCATAGCCGGATATTTAGCGCTTGGTTCAAATGGCGAGAACAAAAGCCTATTTGCTGACGAGAAGCTGAAAGTTCTTGAGATCATTGTTAAAAACAGGGCGCGCAGCCAGCGCGTTATGGCCGGCTGTATAGCTGAATCCACGGCAGAAACAATACATATGGCAAAGGCCGCCGAACAGTTGGGAGCTGATTTTATCACCCTTCTGCCACCTTGCTATTTCGCGAAACAAATGACTGATGATGTGCTGTACCGGTACTTTACCGAAGTCGCTGAGAATGTGGATATTCCATGTCTTGTTTACTGCGCGCCGCAGTTTTCCGCGGGAATTGTCCTCTCTCCCCAGCTTGTAGGCAGACTGGCGGACCACCCAAATATCGCGGGTATAAAGGACTCTTCTACAGGCAACATTGACACGTATCTAGAAGCGGCTCCAAAGGATTTTGCAGTGTTGGCCGGGAGCGCGAACTTTTTCATCCATGCTCTAGAAAACGGCGCTACCGGCGGAATTATCTCGCTGGCCAACGCTTTCCCACTTTTAGCTCAACAGCTTTACGGTGCCTTTGTAAATGGCGACAAAGAACAGTATACTGCCCTGAACCAGAAGGTGCTCACGCTCAATAAAGCTGTATCTGGAAAAGGCGGGGTTTCGGCTGTAAAGCGGGCGATGGATCTAGCCGGGTTAGTTGGCGGTGCTCCGCGCAGACCGCTGCTAGCGCTTGATCAGGAGATCTTTGATGAGATGAAAGCTATACTAGCAAGCGAGCAGGTAATCTAGCGCTTTTGCCAAGTTAAGGCTCTGCGAGTACCTGCCAGAGAAGAAGGGGTAGTATGGAAAAAGTAGTAGTCGCGCAAAAAATGAGCACTGCGGTGGTAGAACGCTTAAAGCCATATTGTGAGGTGGTTTTTTGCAAAGAGGGGGACGTCGAAGACCTAAAGCGGGTGTTGCACGACGCTGTGGCTGTTATACTCGGCACATGGGTTGAGTTTTCCGCTGAGCTTATTGACGCATCCCCTAGGCTTAAGGTAATCAGCCGTACAGGAGCGGGGGTTGACAATGTTGATGTATCCTACGCTTCGGAAAAAGGTATTCTAGTGCTAAATACTCCATACGAAAACCGCGTTTCGGTGGCTGAGCACACGGTGGCGATGATCTGCGCTTTGTCTAAGCAGATTCTCTTTCTCGACACAAAGGTGCGCTGCGGAGACTTTAACGCAAGGCGGCTCTATTTGCCGGTGGATATGGACGGCAAGACCTTGGGATTGCTCGGATGCGGTGGCATTGCTAGGGAAGTTGCAAACAAATGCACTCACGCTTTCAATATGAAGGCAATTGCGTATGATCCATACCTAGACATCCCGCCAGACAATATAGAGATGTACTCAGACATTGAGGATATCTTTCGGCAGGCGGACTATCTGTCTATCCACATACCATACACGCCCGGCGCAAAGGGCCTTGTAGGAGCTCATCTGCTCAGTCTTATGAAGTCGACATCCTTCCTTGTCAACACGGCTCGCGGCGGAATTGTCGATGAGTGCGCCCTTTACGATGCGCTGAAAAGCAAGACGATAGCCGGTGCTGCCTTAGATGTTTTTGAGACAGAGCCGCTAGAGGCTGAAAATAAGCTTGCCCAGCTTGGCAACATACTGCTAACGCCACATACCGCTGCGCTGACAAAAGAGTGCTCGCTCAGAGTTGCCACCTGCGCTGCGCAGGGCGTCTTGGATTATCTGCAAGGCGACGTGCCCCGGTTCGTTTACAACAACAAATAGGATGTGATAAAAATGAAAAGAATATCAGCGCTGATGTTTGATTGTGACGGAGTTATTGCTGAGACTGAACGAGATGGGCATAGAGTTTCGTTCAATAAAACATTTAAACAGCAGGGAATTGACGCCTACTGGAGCGAAGAGGAGTACGGACAGCTGGTTCAGATTTCTGGTGGGAAGGAACGGATGGCCGCTTATTTTTCCAAATACCCGGAAAAGTATCCTCCCGAAAAGTTCACAGCCAAGTACATAGCCGAGCTGCACAAGATTAAAACGTTGATATTTCTGGAGCTTTGCAAGAACCTGCCTGCAAGGCCAGGCGTTAGACGGCTGATGCTGGAAGCGCATGAAAATGGTTTGCCGGTATTCATCTGCTCTACTTCCAACGAAAAAAGTGTAGACGCTATCGCGCAGTCATTGCTGGGTGCGGATAAGGAAAAGGTAATCACACATATATATGCCGGTGATGTGGTGGTGGCAAAAAAACCGGCGCCAGATATTTATTTACTACCGCTAAAGGAGTACAATTTGAACCCTGAGCAATGTATTGTCTTTGAAGACACCCAAAATGGATTGCGCGCAGCCACTGCCGCCGGGATCAAATGCATTGTAACGCTCAGCATATATAGCCAGGATGAAAGTTTTGAGGGCGCCGCTGCCGTAGTTGGGTGCCTGGGCGACGAAGATACCCCCTGCGCCCTGCTTGCGGGCAGACTTTCGCTGGGTGGTGAATACCTAAAGCTTGCTGATATCGAAAAGCTGCTATAACTATAAGGAGGAAGACGATGGCCTACACAAGTTTACGGGAGCTGCTGCCAGCCGCTGAGCAAAAAGGATGTGCGATCGGTGCCTTTAATATTTTTAACTATCAGACAGCTAGGGCGGTCATTGAGGCCTGCGAGGAGGAGAACACGCCTGTAATCATCCAAACCTCGGCTAAGACTGCAAAGCAGATAGGCGCAGCCGAGATGATGGATTTTCTGCTGCCTTTAGCAAAGAAGTCAAAGATTCCTGTAGCTATCCACCTTGACCACTGTACAGACACCACTCTGGCCAAAGCCTGCATCGATGCAGGCTGGTCGTCCATCATGATTGACGGGTCTCATCATTCGCTGGAAAAAAACATCGCCATGAGCAAAGAGATTGTTGCCTACGCGCGAGAGAGCGCAGTACATGGGTACGTTAGTGTTGAGGGCGAACTCGGCGCGATTGTAGGTGTTGAAGATGACATATTCGTCTCTGAGGACGCGGGGGCGCTGGCCGATGTTGAAAGCTCAATACAGTATGTAAAAGAAAGCGGCGTAGACGCTTTCGCGCCTGCTGTAGGCACAGCTCACGGCCTCTATAAAGGCGAGCCGAAGATTGACTTCGAGCGCTTTAGCCAAATCAGGCGCGCTGTGGATGTTCCGCTGGTCGTCCATGGAGGCACCGGACTCTCTAAAGAGGTGTTTAGGGAACTTATTCGGCTCGGCGCGTCCAAGATCAATGTTTCCACAGCGATTAAAGCAGCCTATCTGAGCGCGTCTCTAGAGCAGGCGAAGGAAACCGGCGACCCGCTAAAATTTGACGCAGGGGTATTTCAGGCTGTAAAAAAGGAAGTCAAGATATTTTTAGATATTTTTAGCTGAGAGGGTGATAACTTGTGCTAAGCAGCAAGATGTTAATAGGCGGAAAATGGGTTGACGCCAAGTCTAAGGCTGTATTCCAAGTGAGCAATCCCATAGATAACGTACCCTTCGCCAATGTTCCCGCCGCGCAGACAGAGGATGTGTTAGCCGCGATAAAAAGCGCCAAAGATGCCTTCCCGGGCTGGTCGAGCACCACTGCGTTTTTTAGAGGAAGGCTGCTTAGAGCCGCTGGCGAGCTAATTCGTAAAAACAAGGCCGATATCGCAAAGCTTATGACCATGGAGCAGGGCAAGCCTCTGCAAGAGGCTATGGCTGAGGTTGAAAAAGGGGCGGACATCCTAGTTTACTACGCGGAAGAAGGTGAGCGGGTATACGGCAGGATTATCCCAAACGCCGACAGCAACGATATTGTCAGCCATGTTGTCTACCAGCCGGTTGGTGTCGCTGCTTGTATTTCGCCGTGGAACTACCCCATTGAGCTTTTGGCTTGGAAAGTAGCGGCCGCCATGGCCGCGGGATGTACATGTATTTTAAAGGTTCCCTCAGAAACGCCGCTTTCGCCGCTCGAGTTTGTCAAGGTTATGGAAAAAGCGGGGTTCCCCGACGGTGTTATCAATGTTATCACCGGTTCGGGGCGGGAGATCGGGCCTCTTTTAGCCTCTCACCCGGATGTTCAAAAGCTGGCTTTCACGGGGTCTACGCCTGTGGGCAAAGATATTATGGAGAAAGCCAGCGGTAGCTTAAAGCGACTTTCGCTGGAACTTGGCGGAAGCTTGCCTATGATTGTCTGCGCTGACTGCAACCTGCAAGAAGCTGCCAAGGGCGCTGTACGGCGCAGCTTTCGCAACATGGGTCAAATTTGCATAGCAATAAACCGAATTTATGTCGCGCGTGAGATCTACGAAGAGTTCCTTGACCTTTTTGCCAAGTATACGCAAAAGCTGGTTATTGGCAACGGCTTGACCGACCAGTGTGACTTGGGCCCTATGTGCACCGAAAAAGGAATAAAAACAACTGTCGAGCATATCGAAGACGCTGTGCGCCGTGGAGCAAAGATTATATGCGGCGGGGGAAAACCTGCCGGTTCTAAGTTTGAAAAGGGCAACTTTTTTGAGCCGACTATCTTGCGGGATGTTACCCACGAGATGCTGATAATGCGCGAGGAAACATTTGGGCCTGCCGTGGGCGTTATGCCGTTTGATACTACTGACCAGGCGATAGCCCTCGCCAATGATACACTCTATGGGCTAGCAGCCATTGTATACACAAACGACCTAAGCCTGGCAAGCCGCTTTTCCCGCAGCATAAACGCTGGGAATATAGCTATAAATAATGTGGACGCGGGTGTGATAAACGCACCTTACGGCGGTCTGGGCGATAGCGGCTTTGGGCATGAGCACGGGCCTGAAGGCCTGTATCAGTATCTGAATACCAAACACATACGGATAAAAACGATAAGCTGACAGCGTATTCGCGCCATAAATATAGCCATTTAACTTGAAAAACAAAGGGCCGATTTCAAGTTAAATGGCTATATTAGTTGCGCTTTATGTCACTTGCACAAGATTACTGCTACATCGTTTACATTTGTTCCTGTGGGACCGGTAATAATCAGGCCGCCTGCCGCCTTTAGCCCATTGTAAGAATCGTTGTCCGCCAGGATTTTATCGATGCTGTAGCCCTCGGCGGAAAGGCAAGCCAAGGTATTCCCATCTACCATGCCGCCCGCGGCGTCTGTTGGGCCGTCGGTGCCGTCGGAGCCAAGGGAAAAGATCAATGTATCGGGAAGCCCTGCAATACCCTTTGCTGCGCTCAGGGCAAGCTCTTGGTTCCGGCCGCCCATGCCGTTGCCTTTGAGGTGAACCACCGTTTCTCCCCCCGCTATAATAGCGCAGGGTTTTTGAAAATAAGCCTGGCCGCGCTGGGTGTCGCTGGCTATGGCGGCCAGGAATTTCCCGGACTCGCAGGCCTCGCAGCCTAGAGTTGTAGTCAAAACATATGGCGTAAAGCCCAACTCTTTGGCGCAAGAGGCAGCCGACTCGCAAAGGGACCGAACTGAGCCTGTTATAGTGGTCTCAACATTGTCCACAATCTTGGGGGTCTCCCTGCTTAGGTAGTCCATTTGCAGCCTGCTGAGGCAAAGGCCGTACTTCTCTACTATGGCCTTTGCGTCCGCCGGTGTGGACTCATCCGGGGCGGCAGGGCCAGAGGCAATGGTGTCCAGCCTATCCCCCAGAACATCGGATAAAACGATGGCATACACGCTTGCGGGCTTGCAAAGCTCGGCAAACCGGCCGGCCTTTACTTTAGAAAGACGCTTGCGTATCATGTTTATCTCCACGATGTCGGCGCCGCTGGCAAGCAAGTCTTTTGTGAGAGCCACAAAGTCCTCAAGGGTAACGCCGTCTTGAGGGGACTCAAACAAGGCGGAACCGCCGCCGGACACCAAAAACAGCACCTTATCCTCCGCTTGTAGGTCTTTCACCAGGGCGAGAGCCTCATTAGTGGCCGCTACGGTATTCTCGTCGGGGGTGGGGTGACCTGCCTCAAAGATTGTAAGGTGGGGGATATCCCCCCCGGAATGGCCGTATTTGGTGATGACGACGCCTTTTTCAATTTTATCTCCCAAAAAGTCGCTGGCGGCCTTAGCCATAGTCCAGGCCGCTTTGCCGATAGCAACAAGGTATACCCTGTCGGATTTGAAATTATAGGCCTTAAGCGCGTTCTCCACAGATTTTTGCGGCATATTGTCTGCGATTATCCGCTCGACCATTGCCTGCGCGCTCTCTCGAATGCTTTTCAAAAAAACACCTCGTTTGATTAAACGACCATTACCGCAATGCCATCAGGGATAGCAGCGATGGACGCGTTCGGGTTGCCCAGAATCTCTTCGGCTTTTGCCATTGCTTCGTCTAAATTGGCGGCGGGAATCATATGGAATTCCTTGACCATTTCGGGCGGAGCTTCCGAAATATACACAACATGGGCGTGTTGCAGCACACGGGCAAAAATTTGGGACTGCCATTGGTCGTTGATGGTTTTTTCTTTTGGGGTGTCCATAAACCTCCTCAGCAGCCTGTCTAAATCCTTTTCTTTGGCGAATGTATCGTAGAATGCCTCGCCGCCGTGCCCATCGCCCGATTTTGCCATCATGATGATTACGCCGCCTTTTTTTACCGTGGCTTCGGCGGCGGTCATGCCTTTGACGGCCTGGTAGATATTTTGGTCAAGGGGGTAACCGCCATTTGTTGAGATGACGATGTCGGCGTCAACGCCTTTAACCTGGCATTTGCTGGCTAAAAACTCGCAGCCGGCCCTGTGGGCCAGGTCTAAATCCCCTGAAACACAGTGGATGACCTCTTTGTCGGAGTTTATTACAACATTGCAGATAAACCGGAGTCCCGCCGTTCTCGCGGCATAGAGCGTGTCGTTGTGGATAGGGTTGCCGCTGAGAATCCCTGTCCTCGCTTTGGGGTGGGCGATAAACTCCGCGTTGTGGTTGTAGACAACGGTTTCGCGGTTGGCAACACCCGGCATGAGAGACTTTCTGCCACCGGAAAATCCCGCGAAGAAGTGGGGTTCAATAAAGCCAACTGCCACAAGCAAATCCGCGTCGACAGCCATTTTGTTTACGATTATATTGCCACCGGAGGGCAGCTTGCCCAGGTAGACGGTTTCGGAAGTATCCGCATTGTGGACAACTATTTTTTCTTTTGCCATTATCTCGGGCCCGAATTTTAAAAGCAGCTCTTCCTGGGTTGTGTCCCTGTGAGTGCCGGTGGAGATAAGGATAGTGATATCGGCGTTCGGGCTGCCCTCGCGCAGCTCGGCCAAAACTTGGGGGACGAGAATTTTGCTTGGCACAGGGCGGGTATGGTCGCTGTCGATGAGCACGATATTCTTTTTGCCCTGCGCCATAACGCTGAGCTTTGGGGTGCCGATGGGGTTTTCCAGCGAGTGCTTTACAAGGTCCCATTGGCTGAACTCAGGCTTGTAATGGTGCATTTGGGACACCAGCTCGCCTTTCAGACGGCTGGCGGGGATTGCGTACTCAACATGGCCGTTGCCATAGGCAAATTTCACCTTAACGATATCCATGGGTAATTCTCCTTTTGGTATGTATAGTGAGTCGTCGACAACCAAGCAGCCTGGCTTTAACCTAGGCACAGGCTGTGCCGATGATAACAAGTAGAATTCCAGAAGGGTCGGTTTCGACAATGTTGCGGAATTTAAGACTTGCACTCATTGTTGCTGTTAATAATCACAAAAAGGTAAAAGGGCGCAACCAAAAAACTACATTAATTGTAGCATTAAAGCCCCCGCAAGTAAAGGGATCGGACAAAAATCGAAATATTTTGACAAGTGCGCAGTAACAATATCGCACAGAAATTTGCAAAACCTTCCTTAAGAATGTTCCTCCTGCGCGATTGACGACATGATAGTTAACCGCAGCTCCGCGTCCGGGTCCAGGGTGTTTATATTGTCGCCTAGAAAAATAACCCCCACACCAATCCGCTTAAGCTCGCGGGTGTAGTAGATGCTGTCCAGCGTGTTGCGGGCAAAGCGCGATATCTCTTTTGTGATTATAAGGTCGAGCTCGCCATTTCTGGCACAGGCGATCATGCGGTTAAACGCCGCACGCTTTTTGGTACTGGTGCCGGACTTGCCCTCGTCGGCGAAAATCTCTGTAAGAGTCCAGTTGGGGTTGCGCTCTATGTACTCCTTGAAATATCGCTGCTGGTTTTCAAACGAGCCTGCCTGGTCGTCCTTATCGGTGGAGACGCGGCAGTACGCCCCCACGCGAAGGACGGCTTTGTTTGATATATTATCCAGCGACATGCGCTTATACTTATCCAACTAGTCCACCTCTTAGCATGGGTTTTGCCGCTACCATGTCATATGAGACGTGTATTTTGTCCTATTCACGTGGCGTTGAATCCGCGGTGTTTTAGTGGTATACTTTCGGTATGGGTGAGCGGCATACTTCATACTGACATTTACGGAGGGCTGACTTTTGCAATACATATGGATATACTTAGCGGCCATTAGCTTTCTCGCGCTAACCCTCACCTTGGGGGACAAAAGCTCCGCGAAAAAGGGCAGGCGGCGGGTTAAAGAGAGCACACTGCTAATCGTCGCAGCGCTTGGCGGCTCACTGGCCATGCTGCTGACCATGCTGGCTGTCCGGCACAAAACCAAGCACGCAAAATTCATGGTGGGCATACCCGTGATAATCGCGCTGCAAATTGCTGCGGCTGTGGTATTAATTTGGCGCGGGGCGTAGCCGCAGCACACTACCTAAAATTTTCACTAAAACTTATTGACTTTGACGTTGTGTAATAGTTTATACTGACATTGAGGTGAGCATGATGGAGTACACTGCAGGCAAGCTTTCCAAGATGTCGGGGGTGAGTGCCCGCACACTGCGATATTACGACGAGATTGGCCTTCTCAGGCCAGCTAGGGTTGCATTGTCCGGGTACCGCTTTTACGGGCAGGCTCAGGTGGATACGCTCCAGCAGATTCTGTTTTATCGTGAGCTTGACCTTCCCCTCGGCGATATTAAGAAGCTTTTGAGCGCCCCCGGCTTTGAGAGAGGAAAGGCGCTGGCAAACCATCTTGCGCAGCTTCACAACAAACGAGCGCGGCTGGATGTGCTGATTAGTAATGTCAGCAAATCGATAGCCTCCATGAAAGGTGAGGTTACAATGTCAAACAGCGAAAAATTCGAGGGCTTCAAGCAGGGCCTAATCGATCTGAACGAGCACAAGTACGGGCCAGAAATCCGCGAAAAGTACGGCGACCAAACCGCGGATGAATCAAACGCGCGCCTCAAAGGCCTAACCCAGGAGCAATACGACGAGGGCGAGCGGCTGCGTGTGTCCCTTGAGGCACTGTTGAAAGTAGCAGCCGCAACTGGCGACCCAGCCGGAGAGCTTGCGCAGGAAGCATGTGACCTGCACCGGCAATGGCTCTGCGTATTCTACCAAGGCTACAACAGGGAGTATCACATCGGCCTTGGGGAGATGTACGCCGCCGACGAGCGCTTTAGGGCGCACTACGACAAACTCGCGCCCGGCTGCGCCGAGTTTTTGCGGGATGCAATCAACATCTACTGCGCGGATTAGGGGGTGCGGCAAAATGAATATTTTTGAGCTGCCGGCGCTGCCGCTGCCGGAAGAGTTGACTACAGTACTGGCCCAAAGTAAAAATATCCGCATTGAGCGCATTGTCAGCACCGGGCAAGTTTCGGGTTGGTACGACCAACCCGAAACGGAGTTCGTCGTTCTCTTGGAGGGCAGCGCTGTCATCGAATACGAAAACGGCAGAACCGCCACGCTCTCAAAGGGAGATACTCTTTTGATAGCGCCCCGCGAGCGGCATAGGGTTAGCTACACTACGAGCAGCCCGCCATGTATTTGGCTTTGCGTGTTCTATAGTTAATTGACGATATTAACCCAAGGCTGGTACAAACGTACGGCCGGGAAGGAGAGGCTGCTTTGCTTAGCATTGACGCGCAGATACAAAAGCACGCCATAGAGAATCCGTCTAAGACCGCGATATCGTTTTACGAGCAAAAGGTCACATACTCCGAACTGGCGGGAAGGTGCCGCTTAGCAGCCGCTAATCTCCAGCAGTACGACCTGGCTCCCGGCGACGTGGTTGCGATTATCTGTGAGAGAAGTATAGAATTAATCGTTTCGATTCTCGCGGTGCTTAAATTGGGCTGCGTATACCTGCCGGTCGACAAGCTCAACCCGGGGCCGCGAATCGAATATATTCTGTCAAATTCCAAAGCCCGCCTTATAATAACGGATGAAGATCTAGACCTGGGCGGTGAGTTGCCTCGGGTCCACATTAACGACCTTGCGCAAAGCGCGAAGCCCCCCGCGGCAGATATTGAGGAGCGCGAATGCGACGGATTTTGCATCATGTACACCTCGGGGACTACCGGTAACCCGAAAGGTACTCTTTTGCCCAAAGCGGGGGTTTTCAACCACCTGCAGGCTAAGATAGACTGCGTGTCGATGAGCCGGGAGAGCATAATGGCGCAAACTGCGGGGTATTACTTCGTAAATTCTATCTGGCAGATATTTTGTCCGCTGGCTTTGGGTGCGCGGCTGGTTATCTGTGACCGGCATCTGCTTAGTTCAATGGAGCGGTTCGCGGATACGATACAGCGGGATAAAGTAAATATCTTTCAGGTAGTGCCGACCTTTTTAGAGCGCTTGCTCGACTTTGCCCGGCGAGAGCGCGCGAGTTTTCCGGACCTTAAGTATATTGTGTCAAGCAGCGAAAAATTGACCTGTCATTTGGTGCAAAGGCATTTCGAGGTGCTGCCCGGTGTGGGGCTGGTAAACGCGTACGGAATGACCGAGTGCTCCGACGACATCCTCCATTATGCTATGAGCGCGCCGCCCGCGCAGCAGCAAGACACGCCGATAGGAACCCCTGTTCCACACACCAGGGTATATGTTATAGATGACCATGACAGGGTTTGTGCCACCGGTGAAAAAGGTGAACTCTGCGCAGCCGGAATCGGACTTTCGGACGGCTACCTGAACGCGCCCGAGCAAACAAGCCTTGCGTTTGTAGAAGGCTCCCGCTTTGGTCTGGATGAAAAATATCTGTATCGCACCGGGGACATAGGCTACCAAAGAGAAGATGGTAACTATGTCTACCTTGGCCGGGGGGATTACCAGGTCAAGATCGGCGGGTTCCGGGTTGAGCTTTATGAGATCGAAAGCGTGCTGCTAAAACACTCAGATATTACGCAAGCAGCCGTAATTTGCGCCGAAGAAGCAGAGAAGAAAGTAATGACTGCCTTTTACACAACGCGCCGGGAAATTGCCCCGAGGGATATAGAGACGTTTTTGCGCTCACTTCTACCGGGGTATATGGTGCCTATGAAATTTGTTTGCTTGCGGCAGTTCCCATTGACCGCGATGGAGAAAGTTGACCGGAAGAAACTTCACGAGCATTTAGAAGAGGGCGAAGCGGCTAAAGCTCTCAGCCAAAGAAAATAAGAAGACAAGCAGCGGACAGTATGAGCAGCCGGCCGCTGCTTGTTTGCGTGTTAACTCTCCTGAAAAATAAACCGCTCGATAGACGGCACGCAGTTGAAGGTGTCGTCCCACGCGAATATGTTGTATGTTAGGTCGGTGCCCAGCAGCTGCGGGTGCTCGTTTAAGTTCAGCCTAAAGCAGCCTTGCTCCAGCCGCCCTCCGGTTTTATGCGCGAGCACGTTGTACCCTATCACCAGCTCTACCCGCACTATCCGCCGGTGGCGAGAGGTCTGCTTGCGTATAATGCAGTAGTCGATATCGTAAGTATTAGCTGCGATTTTGCGCGGTCGGCAGGCCTCTACCGTGTACTTGGGTTCGACGGTATTTAGTACCCGAGCACCGCCCCAGCCGTCCTCTAGGGGGTACCTGTTCTGGCATTTGCAGTTGTAAGTCTGCCAGAGAAACTGCCGGTGGAGCGAAAAATAATCGTCCTGCGCAATAACAATGTTTGCCGGGTTGCACTGTCCCAGCCCGTTCTCTGCCGCCACTGGAAGGATAGGGATAGACGACTGCTCGTACCCGGCCAGGGAGGTCTCAGCGGTGTCCAGCGCCACGGGGTCAAGGGAGGCCATCATAGCGCTGGTGATGATGTAGTCAGTCTTTTGGTCGGTGGTTGGCAGGTAAGAGATGCCGCCCACTGGCAGGGTAGGACCTTTGCGGTTGGCGGTAATGCAATCCATTATGCAGTAGTCGTAGCTGCGCACCAGGTGCTGGGCTACGAGATACTCGGTCAGCATCCCGACATTGTGGTTGCCCTTTTCGTCGTAATACATCCCGCTGTGGCCAAACCGGCCCGGGTCGCCCGGCATACCGTACTTTGAGCGAATACCGTAGTGCAGCTTGAGCGCCCCCGTAATGCCCTGGATGCCGTGGCTCTTGAGTATAGGCAGGCCGATGAAAATGTCGGTGTATTCATCTGGGCTGTCGGTAGCCGCGGCCTGTTCTCGGGTGCGCAAGAACTTGGGGAAGGAGACACCGACAGTCCGCCCGCTGGCCATGGGGACCTCGAATAGCTGGCGGCCACCCGGGCCGATGCTATCGAGGTTTACAAGTTGCGCACCCGAGCCGCCGTCGAGAATCCCATCCGCGTCGAAGTCGTAACAGAAGTCCTCTTCGTCCACGGCGTTGTCGCCGGTGCGCTCGAGCTTTGCCCAGTAAAAGCTGCTTTTGGCGACTTTGAGGGACGGGTTGGGGTCGGCGTACATAACCGCGTCGGCGACCTTTAGGCTGGCCCCGCCCTCAAAACCGATGATATCCCGCACAAGGCCTGCGACATAGCGCACAACCCGCGGGTCGGTGATTATGCCTCGGCCCTTCTCGCCTCGCTCCCCCATATAGGGTCCGACCAGATTAACTTTGAGCACCACGCGGTCCCCCGGGCTGATAATTCTGCGCAGCCCCTCGGGGCCAAGGGTTTGGAAGATAACATCGTCAATCATATCATAAACTTCCCTGTCCACCGGGTCGGCGGTCTGCCTTGCAAAGCCCACATGAGATAGCTGCTCTTTCACGCGTATCACTCCTAAAAATCGTATGCTATACCATATGTAAGCCGTGCTAGTACAAATGCGTTTTGCAGCGAATGGGGACATACTGCGGCTACATATCATGGGGCATAACGGTGTAAAGGTGTGATGACGAGATGAAGCCACGAGAGTTCACCTATATAGGCGAGCCGATACCAAAGTTTGGCGGGGCTGAATATAAAGAGTTTCTGCGAAATTTTCAAAAGGCGATGCTGCTGTCGCTTGTAGAGCGTGGGCTGTTGAGCAAAGACCAGGCGGAGCAGGTTTTGGATGAGGTGAGCGGTTGTTGAGCTCGCGGAAGTGGGCAAACAGTGTTGGCTTTATGGGTCTATGTCTTTTAAGGTCAAGTTCTTTAAGGTCAAGGTCGTTAAGGTCAAGCCCAAATCTTAAATTCGCCTGCGGGCGAGGAGTAATGAACCGCTCATGCCGCGGGGGCACATACTTTTTTGCTTCCGCCCAAAAAAGTATGCAAAAAATGCGGCTGGGGGGAGGACCAGTATTGCTTCACTCACTGAGGGGCGTTCGTTGCGCATACAACTCCCCCCAGACCCCCCACTATTGATACCCCTCCGCCGGGGGC
>Ga0131853_10000787_pt1 | contig 57203 bp, 50 predicted proteins | sample TergutLab28metaG_FD_92764 | JGI IMG/M metagenome (GOLD analysis project Ga0131853, IMG submission 92764) | Labiotermes labralis P1 segment gut microbial communities from Petit-Saut dam, French Guiana - Lab288 P1 (version 2) (version 2) | ecosystem: Host-associated > Arthropoda: Insects >...
CATGATATAATAAACCTATGAAAAACAGATTAACAGTAGGAAAACTTATAAAAGCGTTATCGGAGTATGACCCAGCAACAGTTGTTGCGGTTCAAAATAATGCTATTGTTTTCCCTCATGCAGTGACAATGCTAAAAGACACCGGCTTTATCGTCGGCTCTTTTTATATGGAAAAAGAACCTCGTGTTCAAGAGGATTTCTTTTTGGACGGGGAAATTCCGGACAAAGAAAAAAGTCTTTATCAGAAAGTTCTCATTCTTTGCTCTCATATTGATAACGATGAGGCACAGCATTTCTCAAACAAATCATTTCATCATGAGGATATTTAAATTGTGCGGGCGGCAGATTGCCGCCCCTACAGTTGTTTTGACAAGTGATATTCGGGAGTGGGAACAAATTGTAGGGGTGAGCAGCGCGAGCCCGATTAAATTATCATTATTATGTTGCCCAGTATTCGGGTTCGCTTTATTATGTTGTCCATTATTCGGGTTCGCGTTGCTCACCCCTACAATTTTGTTGGTTCGTTATTTGATGTGTTGGTTCGTGGTTGTCGTTTCACATTGTGCGGGCGGCAGATTGCCTCCCCTACGGTTTTTTGACGAGTTTTTTTCAACAAATAATAATTTATTGCAGGGGCGGTTAGTTTCACATTGTTCGGGACGCCGAGCGGCGTCCCCTACGAGATTTTTATCTGTGATATTCGGAAGAAAATTAAATTGTAGGGGCGGCATTCTGCCGCCCGCACATTATAAAAAAACATTCATATTAAACAAATCCTATTCGGACTGACCTACCCCTAAAATTCTTTCTATTTCTAATATTCAACTCCTTTTAAAAACAAACCATTTGCAGGAGCAGGAACTTTTGCCATCCATTCTTTGCCGTCATCAAGAAGTTTTTTGACTTCTTCAATTGTCAAATGTCCCTCGCCTGCTCGAATAAGAGTGCCGATTATTATCCTCACCATTTTGTAGAGAAATCCGTCAGCGGTTACATTAAAACGAAGTGCGGGCACGCCATAGAGATTAAATCTCTCAAAATAACATTCGAATACTTCTCTTGCGGTTGTTTTTGCAGTTGAATGTTTTGCCCTAAACGCAATAAAATCATGAGTGCCAATAAATATTTTTGCACACTCTTTCATTTTTTCAACATCAATATTTTCACAAACTTGCAAAGCGTGTTTGTCTAGCGGCGGAATGGGAAATTTTGATAGATAGAGGTCATAGAAATATGACTTTCGTTTTGCACTTTTTATTGCATGAAAATCATTTGAAACAAATTCAGTATTTGACGCTTTCACATCTTCGGGTAAAAAAGTGTTAAGCGCTTTTATTATTTTCTCAGGAGTTATATTAAAGTTTTCAGGCAAATCAAAATGACAAACTTGCCCTAGTGCGTGAACTCCGGCATCAGTTCGGCCGGAGCCTAAAACGCTTGTTTTTTGATTGCATAACTGAAAGATAGCAGTCTCGACCGCCTCTTGAACACTTGGCAACTTTTCCGATTTTCCCTGCCTTTGAAAACCGCAAAAAGATGAACCGTCATAAGAAATTGTGAGTTTTACTCTTTGCATTATTTTATTGTGCGGGCGGCAGATTGCCGCCCCTACGATTTATTTTTTTATGTGCTATTCGGGAGTGATAAAATACCATAGGAGCGATTATTAATCGCCCGCACCTTATTTTAAATAATTGACGGCGGCGGCAAATCTGAAGAACCTCCCCACCATGTTTCACCTAAATATGTTATAAATTCAAAATCAAAAAAATTGTATCTAAAAACTAAAACAGCAAAAAATATGGCAACTACTACTAAAAGTGCGATTAAATCTTTTAAGCGATAACGCATTTGTTTTAGTCTTGTTCTCCCCTCAGACCCGCGATAACATCTTGAATCCATGGCATTTGCCAAGTCTTCCGCTCGCCTGAATGAGGAAACAAAAAGCGGAATGAGAACAGGAAGCATTGCTTTTGCTTTTTTGAAAATGTTTCTTGACTCAAATTCAGCGCCCCTTGCTTTTTGGGCGTTTATTATTTTGCCTGTTTCTTCCATAAGCGTTGGAATAAGGCGAAGCGCAATACTCATTATAAGCGCCATTTCATGAACAGGAAATCTAATAAGTTTTAAGGGACTAAACGCCCGCTCAATTGCGTCGGTTAACTCAACAGGAGTTGTTGTGAAAGTTAAAAGTGATGTTCCTAAGACGAGACAAAAAATTCTAAGTGCCATGTGAGAAGCATGAATAATGCCGGAAAGATAAATGCTCGGAAAACGAAGATCGCCTGTTAGGGCAACTTCTCCCACATTGCCTCCTCTGAAAAGAGTTGTTATGATGAACATAAAAATCATCAAAAACATAATCATACGAACTGAACGAAGGACTTTTAAAAACGGAACTTTTGAAATTAAAACTAACGCAAAAGCAAAAATGAGTATCGCAAAAAAAACAATGTAAGACTGCACGAAAAAAATCATAGTGATATATAGAACCACTAATAACAATTTCATTCTCGCATCAAGGCGATGAAGAATAGAGTCTGATGGATAATATTGTCCGAAAGATACTGCTTTCATTTTAATGTTTATAAATTCAAATTGATTTCTTCATCGTTTGCAATTTGTCCGCTGTAATTTGTAATTTTTTCAATTAATTCCTCTTCATCAACAATCCCTCTGTCTATTTCAAATCCTTTATCCGCTAACTCGTTTGCAAGCAGAGTTGCTTGGGGCATTGATATGTTGTATTTTTTTAGAATTTCTCTCTCTGAAAATAACTCTTTTGGTGGCTTGACACAAACTATTTCACCTTTATGCATGACTGCAATTTTGTTTGCAACTCGTGCAATCTCGTCCATGTTGTGACTAATCATGACGATTGTTCTGCACATTTTTTCTTTTATGTTTTGAACTAGGTCAAGGATTTCTTTTTTACCCCTCGGGTCAAGCCCTGCTGTCGGCTCATCCAGTATGAGTATTTTTGGCCGCATTGCCAAAACTCCTGCTATCGCCGCTCTTCGTTTTTGACCGCCTGAAATTTCAAAGGGTGAACGGTCTTTTATTTCTTCATAGTTAAGCCCTACCAACTCTATCGCCTCTTTCACCCGCCATTCAATCTCTTTTTTGTCAAGTTTTAAATTCCTTGCACCAAAACCGACATCTTTTGCAACTGTTTCATCAAACAGTTGATACTCGGGATATTGAAAAACCATTCCAACCTCGCTTCTCAATCTTCTAAAATCCAATTTCTTTTGAGTTAGGTCAATCCCTTGAATTATTATCTCACCGCTGCCCTTTTGAATTCGGGTTAAAGCATTCAAATGATTAATCAGCGTTGACTTTCCACTCCCGGTGTGACCGATAATACCAAAAAAATCACCATTCTCAATTTGAAGATTGATGTTTTTCAGTGCAACTTTTTCAAAAATTGACTTCGGGTTATAGGTGTAGGAAAGGTTTTTGATAATGATTGACATGATTTAAAAAATTACAAATTACAGTTTGCAAATCACAAATAAAGAAATTTTAATTCAACAACATTTGTAATTTACATTATGTTGCGAACTAATTCTTCTATCTCATATATATTGTCAGCAAGAGAAACCCCTTTCTCCCTCAACTTTCCCGCTACTCTTGCCGCAAATGGGGCATCTAGTCCAATTCGGTCTAACTCGTTACTCATTGAGAGAATTTCTCGTCCGCCTTCTAAGACTTTTTCACCTTTGTCGAGAGCAATTATCCTGTCGGCTTTTATCGCCTCTTCCATGAAGTGAGTAATCAGAACTATGCTCATTCCCTCTTTTTCTTTTAGTTCCATTACCGTTTTCAAAACCTCTTCTCGTCCGACAGGGTCAAGCATAGCGGTTGATTCGTCCAAAACCAAAACACGAGGCTTTATTGCCAGTATCCCTGCTATTGCAATTCGCTGCTTTTGTCCGCCGCTCAACCTAAAAGGTGTTCCCCTTTTGTGTTCGCTCATTCCGACAGATTCAAGCGCCCAGTCAACCCTTTTGCGAATTTCTTCGGGAGGAAGTCCAAGATTTTCAGGACCAAACGCTATGTCGTCTTCAATTATTGATGCTATCATTTGATTGTCGGGATTTTGAAAAACAACACCGACAGTTTTTCTGATGTCGAATATTTTTTTGTTGTCACTTGTCAAGTTGCCGTCAACTATAACCTCGCCTCTTTGAGGAATGAGCAGTCCGTTCATAAGGCGTGCAACTGTCGATTTTCCACTCCCGTTATGTCCGACTAGTGCGACAAACTCACCCTCACCTATTGTGAAAGAGAGTTTTTTGGTCGCCCGAACTTGCTCAGGCGTTCCCGCATTGTAATAATAAGACACATTTTTAAATTCAATCATAAGACATAGAGCCTGTCCTTAAAGTGCTTATCAGGCTATCTACTTCATTAAATCGTAATTATGCTCGGCAAGCCAAACGACTTGCCGAGCATAATCATTAACTAATTTATTCTAACACTTCTCTTATCTCAAAGTCAAACAAAATAACAGTCTGCAAAATATATTTTCCCTATCCTTTTGTTGCGCCGCTCGACAGTCCGCTGATGAGGAATTTTGAAAGAGCAAAGTAGAGGATAATTATTGGAACAGCAATAAGAACTGAACCTGCAATAAAACGATCGGGGTGGTCACTGCTCATTGCATTAAGACCGACCGCAACAGTCCACATGTCCCTGCTTTCTTGAAGTATTACTCTTGGCAAAATAAAATCACTCCACGGCCACGCAAATGAAGTTATGGCGGTGAAAACCAAAATAGGAGCGGAGAGCGGAAGTATAATTTTAATAAAAACCCCCAAACTTGTTGCTCCGTCAATTCGTGCCGCTTCATCAATTGAATTTGGAATTGTGTCAAAAAAGCCTTTTTGAACAAGATAGCCTAAAGGCGCTCCTGCGCTATATATTAAAATCAGTCCCCAAATACTCCCCAAGCCAAATTCCATCATAATGAAAAAGATAGCGCTCATTGCTAAAAATGAGGGGAAAATTCCGAGAAGAAGTGTCATTGCCATGAGTTTTTTCCTTGAGCGGAATTTGAATCTTGACATAGTATAGGCAGTTAGTATAACAAGAAGCGTTCCGATAACACAACTCAAACTCGAAACAATCAAAGTGTTCAAAAGCCATCTTGGATAGTTGAAGTGGGAAGTTTCAGTAAAAAGAATTCTGAAGTTATTGATTGTCCAAGTTGTCGGTAAAAATCCCTCGGGAGTGTGGATACCTGTTGGATTAAAACTTGAAATGACAATCCACAAAACAGGCAATATAAATATTGCACTGACTATTATCAGTCCGATATAGGTAAAGACAACATCTATTAATTTTTTTGGTTTTAGTTTAAATTTTTTCTTTTTAAAAACAAGAGAACTCATCGGAAAGTGTCCTCCTTTCTATAGGCTGGGGAACGAAGATAAATAAATAATGCAATAGCACTTGTTGCAATAAACATGAGCAGACTGACCGCAGCCCCCAAATCATATCTTCTTGCGTCAACAGTAAGGCGGAAAATCCAGTTGACTAATAGGTCAGTGTCGGAATACGGAACATCTCCAATCATGCTGAATGTTCCGTGTCTTAAGAAGAAGAATATTCCAAAGTTGTTGAAATTGCCGATGAATTGCATTATGATAACAGGCGTTGTTGCAAAGATGACAAACGGCAATGTTATTTTGGTGAACTGTCTAAAACCTGTTGCTCCGTCAATTTTTGCCGCTTCATACAACTCCTTGTTCATGTTGGAGAGTATTCCTGTTGCAAGCAGCATACTTGATGGAATTGAAAGCCATGCCGCAACCAAAATACCTATTATCCTTGCCGACCATGTCGCATCAATTCCTAAAAATGATATTGGGTAAGAATAGGGGTCAAGAAGTCTTTCTTGATTTATCGGCCAAAGAATAGGTCCTGCATCACTGAACAAAAATCTAAAAGCAATAAGAGTAATAAAACCGGGGACAGCAAAAGCAAGCATCGGAAAAAGCCTCCAAATAACTTTTCCTTTGACACATTTTTTGTTATATAAAAGTGCAAGCCCCAGCCCTCCGAAATAGTTAATCGCTGTTGTGATAATTGCCCAAATTATATTCCATAGTAAAACCCGAAAGAATATCGGAGCAAGTCCTCCCTGACCGAACAATTCTCTAAATGACGCAAATCCTGTCCAGTCGGCAAGAGCAGGAAAAGTGTCGCCGGTGAAATTGGTGAAAGCAAGAAGTATCATAAACACAATCGGAATAATACTAAAAACCGAGACAAACAAAATAGGCAAAAACAGAATGGTTTTGTAGAATTTTTTGTCAATATATTCTTTTGCTTCTTCTTTAAATTTTAGAGGCGGACTTCCTTTTTCAACTCTCAATTGAGTTAAATAGACATCTTTGATATTAGTCACATAGGCAAACAAATACATCATAAGAAGAATAATTGCAAAAAGTCCCATTGTCAGCATCAGAATACTATTATCACCGTGAATTCCTTGAGCAGGGTTTCCGGCAGCAGTCCCGAGCGTAAAAAATCCTGCAATATCCGCCGCCCCGCGAAAGACAAAAAACACAATAAGTCCTGCTTGAATTGCAAAAAATATCAAGCCTTTTACTACTTGTTTGTAGATAAGTTGCCCAAAGCCCATGATGAACATTGAGAGGATAACTTTGTAATTTGCAGTTGTGAAAAAATTCCCAAATGCAAGTGTTTTTGTTTTTAGATAATTCATGATTAATTGTTTGTTTTTTATATTAAAGTCTAGAAAGTCACTAACATGAGAAAAAATTATTTTGCCCCCGCAACACTCTTATAACGAATACTGTAGTTGCTTGTTTGTTTCAAGGTTGTAGGGGACGGCATCCTCGCCGTCACGAATTGAAGTGGTTCTGTGGCAGACAGCGGAACGGCGAGGATGCCGTCCCCTACAATCAATACCTCAAAAAAATATCCTCATATATTCCTTCATTGGGATATTACTACTATGAAATTGCTGCGATTGCTCTTGTTATGGCAGAGTCCAAAGTGACAAGAGCGGCTAATTGCCCGGAAGGATTAGCGTATCTTGGAAAAGAGCGAAAAGCGTCTTGTGAAACTGAGGCAAAAAATGATTGAACAGGATTCCAGACTTGTGCCATTTCTCTAATGCCCGGCATGACAAGAATTTCACCGCTTGCTAATTTTTCATTAATAATTTGAGACATTCCTCCGACATGCTCAGCAACATCTTCTCTGGAAGGAACAATTCCTAAGAGTTCATGACGCCTTTCCATCAAACGAAAACTTGTTGCAAAGTTGACAAAAGCAAATGCCGCATTCGGATAATCAGTCCAAGCGCTTATTGCATAGCCGTTAACTCCGCCCATCATTATTGTCGGAATTAAGTTTGGATTAGGGTTAGTCAAATCTCCGCATTCGGGAAGAAATGGCATTGGCGCAACCCCCAGTTCAGCAATTGCCTCTTCTCTGGTAAAACCATTTCTCATAAAAGCATCAATAAAAAGAGTGTAGACATCGGGAGTTGTCATGGTTGCGGCAACCGTTCCTTGTGCTAAAAGGTCATATAATAAAGGAGTTAATTCATGGGTCGTTACTCTGCTGTCCATGCTAGACGCAAGTTGCCTTATTACTCCGACACCACGATATGCATTATTTTGTGACAATCCAACAGTTGAGGGGTCAGTGTTATTTTCTCCGAAAATATAGCCGCCGAAACTGAAAAGATAACCCATGTTAAAATATGGGTCGATGAGTGAACGAATATATCCTCTTGTTGCGCCGCCCATCGCATTTCTTTCTCGATTAAATTGATAGATATTTCCCCAAGTGTCTAAAGTTCCTTCCGGAACAAGTGACCTTCTATAATAAATAACCGGTCCTTGAATCATAACAGGAACACCAAGAGTTGCCGGAATTTCTTGCCTTAGGGGCTGACCGTCCTCGCCGATAACAGGATAGCCGTTATCGTCGACAATAATTTCATCAACAAAACCAAAGAACGCATTCCATGCCTCATTTGAAATATATTCATAGGCATCTAATCTTTCAATCGGAAGCGGAAAAATATGTCCGCCGTCCGCAAAACGCATTAATCTGTCGTTTGCTTGAAAAATAACACATGGTCCAAAACCAAAAGGTCCTGCTTGCTCAAGGTCAATAAAATTGTCTTGATTAGCGTCAACAGCCATGATGTCATAACTTGCAAATTCCGCATTAAACGCTTCTATTACTTCATCCAAAAAACCTTGCAGAATTGCCGTATCATTTTCTAAAATTCTTATTCTTGCCCCTCTCTCTAACTCACCGGTAAAAATTTCTCTTCCAGGTCCTAAAATAGTGTGGGAGTTTGCGCCAATAACAGCAATAATACCAATAAGCGTCCCTAGATGAACAAGAACGAGAAAAATTACCAGTATTATTTTTAAAGGCAGCCTTTTTTGAATATTTTGATTTTGACTTTGCATTTATCTCACCTCCTCAATAACAAACCCGCAACTTGAAATTGTGTTGTTTTCATAGTTATGACTACAAAGTATTTTACCTTTTGTTTTCAACTCAACATCTTTTCCTGAATTATTGATATATAACTTTATCGCTTTGTTTTTATTAAATCGCTCTAAAATAAAAATTTCGTCCTCATTTGAAAACCTTATGCCGCCGCTTTTTAACTCTTCTCTCTTTTTCAACTCCGAAAGAGACATTATAACTTCTTTAGTTTTGTTTTTTTCCTCCGCCCTTTTCCAATCAAACGCACGCCTGCAATCAGGGTCGTAGCCTCCGTTCATTTCCAATTCAGTTCCATAGTATATCATCGGAGCGCCCATATGCATAAAGCAAAGTGCTAAGGCACAAATGAGTTTGTTTTTGTCTTCTTTTGCAAGTGTTAAAAACCTGTGAGTGTCATGAGTATCCAATAAATTCAACATCATACGGTTAACTTGAGTTGAATTGTTCATTAATATTTTTGACAATCTCTCCAAAAGTCCTTTTGCGTTCATTGATTTGTCCAAAAAATATTCATAACAAGTTTTTGTAAAAGCATAGTTCATTATGCTGTCAAACATATCGCCTTGCAAATACGGCGAGGCATCATGCCAATTTTCACCGATAATAACGCAATCTTCTTTTTGGCTTTTAACGCTTCGTCTAAAGTTTCTCCAAAAATCAAAACTCACTTCATCAGAAACATCAAGACGCCAGCCGTCAATATCATATTCTTTTATGTAGTAGGATGAAATATCGATTAAAAATCTTTGCACCTCTTTGTTTGAAGTGTTAAATTTCGGCATGTAAGTGCATGAAGAAAAACATTCGTAGTTTAGAGGTTTTTTTGTCGGCTTGTAACCGTTTATAATAAACCAGCCATGATACTTTGATTTTTTCCCTTTCTTTACAACATCTTGCCATTCTTTCATGTCCTCGCCGCAGTGATTAAAAACAGCGTCAAGAACAATTTTTATTCCATTTTTGCGAGCGGTTTCAATTAGTTCTTTGAGACACTTGTTTGAGCCGAAATGACTATCGACTGTGTAGTAGTCGGTTATGTTGTATTTGTGGTTTGAGGGCGAAGAAAAAACAGGAGTTAAATAAATTGCATTGCAGCCTAAGTTTTTAATATGGTCAAGATTATTTATTATTCCCTTGATATCACCGCCTGCAAATGTTTTCGGAGTTGGAATATCGTCCCATTTTTGGTCAATATATTTGTCGCATTTGTCAAAATTTCCTCTTGCAAACCTGTCGACAAATATTTGATAAAACACTGCCTCTTTCATCCAACTCACTTCTTTGTGGACATCAATTGAATTAATATAAGGAACTTGAAATGAATTAAAATACGCTTTAGAAAAATCATATTTTTCCAAAACTCCGTCTTCACAATAATAATAAATTTTACCTTTAAGTTTTAATTCAAAAATATAAGATAGTCTGACATCATTAAGTTTAAGTTCAATCACATAGTAATCATACAATTCATCACTAAATTTTTTCCTCAAAAATGCTTTTTCTTGCTTTTTGTAGAAATCGTATTTATAGCCGTAAATAATGCCGATACTCTCAAAATCATTTTCTTTCGACACCCTTAAACGCAAAACAACCCCATCATTTGATGAGAAAAAACAAAACTTTGAATATAGCGGAATATGGAGTAGAGCGTGTTTGTTCATGATAGTTAGTGGTTGGTGGTCGGTGATTAATATGTTATTTTTTTACTCTCTTTAGAAACAAAAAGACTTTACTTCCGCCAATCACTACCCACTAATTAATGCTTGACAGTTCCTTGAAGATAGTATAAAATATACTTAGTGGAAAATAAGCGTGCGACAAATAAAGATGTGGCGGCTCTTGCAGGAGTTAGTGTTGCGACAGTCAGTTATGTCATTAACGGAAAGGCTGACCATATATCCGAGATAACCAAAAAAAAGGTTATGCAGGCGGTCAATTTTTTGGGATATTCTCCAAACCTTTATGCTTCGTCACTGAAAACAAATTCCGCAAGAAGTATCGTTGTTCGCTCAAATTCATCTTTTAGCAGTTTTTGGGATATTGAAATCGCTTCGCTAACAAGAGAATTAAGTAATGTTTCAGAAGAAAAAGGCTATAATATATTTTTCTCTCCCGACACAAAAGCGGAAAAACTCTCGCATGAAGCGTGCATTTGTATTAATATGAAAGAACAAGATTTTAGGACACTCGCCGAAGAAAATTTTGTTCCGCTTCTCACAGTCGATGCACTTCTTAATGACCCTGTCTTTTATCAAATAACAACTGACTACGAAAAGATAAATGCCAAGGCGAATGAGTTTTTTAAAGGTAACGATTATGTTTATCTCGCTCTTACTCCCTCATGCGAACAACTCAAAAAAGAAATTGAGACCGTTTTTGAAAATGTTGTTTTTATCTCGAACATAAAAGATATTGCTTATTTAAAACCCTCTTTCAAAAACATCACCATATCTCAAACGGCACTTAATGAATTAAAACCGCTTTTAAATAACTATAACATATTTCATTATCAAAGTCAAGACAAAGCAAGAAAAATTTTAGACTGTGCTGCAAACGCTATTGCAAGAGTGAATGTTCCGGATAAGGAACACTTTGTTAAAGTTTAGAATTCTTTGCGAGAATACAACAATTAGTTAAAAACAACAAAACAAAAGCCTCTTTAGGGTTTCGCCCCAAAAGAGGCTTTGTCTTGTCAAAAGGAAAATGAAAAAAACCTAAAGAAATGATGATTAAGTCTAACGCTAAAACTGATTTTAGCGAGAGGAATTAATCAGCGTTTCCATAATTTAAACAACTCTTGTCATTGTTACTTGACTTGTCAAAAGATTATAAACAATTCTAAATGTTCCGCCGCCGGTTGGTGCTATTGTGATATTAAATCCTCCTGTTCCGAGTTCATTAGTAACATAATTTACCATAGCACTTTGATTAGTCAGATTCGGCCAGCCTCTCCCAATTCCGGTTCCGATTAATGCTCCTTGAGGATTTCTTGGATTGTAATGAGCAAATCTTCTTAGCATGAAAGCAGTTGCTTGCGTGTTTTCTCCAACGACAACAGTAGCAGTAAGCGTTAATTCAATTGTCAGCAAGAAACGGTTTTCAGAATCCGGAGATAGTCTGAATTCTTCAACTTGCGTCCAGCCGTTTAAGTTGCCTGCCACATAAACCATGTCGAGGCGATCATTTAACATAACTGTTATTCTGCCTGTTGCTGAATCCATAACAATAATGTATTCACCCGCAACTTGAATTGCAATATTCAAGTTGTCTGCATCCACCGGAGCAACAATCGGAGTAGTGACAACAAAAGGATATTGATATTGCATTCTTCTTTCATTCCACATTCCTGCACCGCCTTCGTATCCATAGTTAAAAGAATTGATGGTGAATTGGTCTCCGACTGCAAATTCTCTTATTATATAGAAACTATCGCTAGTGCCAACCCTGTTTAGTCTTGCACGGTCTTGCAAAATGTTGTCAATATGCATGAAATTCCAATTAAATTCACCAAAAGCACCGTTGAGATAGAAATCAAATTGAGGTCTTGTCGCCGCTTGATTGACTGTGACTGCAAGCGTTGTTTCTGCATTGTCTTCTAAATTTGGAATAATTTCAAAAGTGAAAAGCCCTGAAACAGTAGTGATAAGGTCATTTCCGGCAGTGCGGAAGAATGCTTGACTTGTCGCAGTTAAATGTCTTCTGTCAATACGATCACCCCAAACATCAGCAACTGAATTATCCGAAAGTAATAAATCTCTTGCATGGAAATGGAATATTTCACCGGCACTCATCCATCTTGTGAGCCTGTGTCCTGCGTCAGCAACACTCATGCGATGTCTTGGAGTTCCCATGTGTATATTATTAGAAATAATCGGACCTCTAATATAGTAACTTCTAAGAGTTGCTAACGGCTCTTCAATTGCATCACTAATTCTCTCAATATAAAGTCTGTCAAAAGGATTAATTTGTTGAGGGAAATCAGCAACTGTCATAAAATCATCTTGAGGGTGAGTGATAAGCCTTATGCGGAAATGCCCGGCGGTTGCAACGCCTATGTTGTTAAGTTGTTGATGCGTAGCAAGATGATTTCCTGCGTTTGTCAAATGTGTTCCTGATTGAATCAAATACCCAAAACCGCGCTGTCTGTCCCATGGATTGGCATCTCCGATGATTTGAAATTGGTCGCCAACATTCAAATCAGTGTATATTTCAAAAATGTTTTCTGTTGCGGTTGACTCATTATCAAGTCTATGCGCTTCAGTTCTGCTTGCTCCCCACGCACTCGTCAAAAGTCTGTTGCTTGTTCCTGTTCCCGCAATATGCCAAAGTCTAGTATCCGCTTGATGAGGCAAACCGAATGCTCCGAACACATTAGTGTCTTGAGTTATCGGATTTGCAAAGTTAAACGGGATTGTTGTGTTTGGATTTCCGCCGGTTCCGGGAATTGAAAACCAGCCGCGGAAAGTGCGACCTTGAACAGTCGGAACATTGTCTCCGATTGCTCCGTTTGCCAAAGGTGCCGGAAGAGTTTCTCCGTCCTCAACCTCAATTTCAAATAAGAATCTACCCTCACCCGTTTGAGTGTCATAGAATCTTACAGTGTGAGTTTCAACATCCTCACACGCCACCAAAAAAGCCACAGTAAAAGACACAACAAGCGCCAATAAAACTGCAACTAAAAGTTTTCCTTTCTTCATCATTTTTCTCCTTTGCGTCAATTGACGCCCTTGTCACAAGCACTATGTAAAAATAATATTTCATTAGTTACTTGTTTTTTCAAGGTATTTCCGAAACACTATGCCTTTTTTACTCATCCACTTAAAAAGTCCATAAATCATTTCACAGTTTTTTTAGAAAAAATCGCTGAAAGGTTTTTTTCGTATTTAGAAATACGAAAAATGATTCGTTTCAACAATTTTAACAAAAAAATGCAGCGGATTTATTGAGACATTTAAGTGGATTAGTAGTAGTGTTTCTTAATTTTTTATTTATTAGACAAGCATTGCTTGAAAAATACTATTTAACATTTTTGGTAACGCTGATTTTTAATGGTAAAAAAATTTTTCGTTTTCTCATAACCTAGATAATTTGCGGAGATGTCTTCGACACTTTTGTTGCGGAATAATATTTGCGAAGAGTTCACTCTCCAAACTATGTAGAATTCTAAGCAGATAATTTTAAAAAATATAATCTAGTTAATCGATTAACTAGATTATATCACACAAAAATATCATTTGTCAATACTTTTTACAAAAGTTTTTAACTAGTAATTAATGTAAATTATCCAAAAATAAGCGTTGCTTTTTTCACTATTCAAAAAAGAATGACCAAAACACACCAATAGAAAAAAGCATGACAACGCAATAGCCAAAGTAATCGCAAAACCAACTGCAAGTTGCAACAATATAAACATAATTTAGTGCAACAATGCAACGCAAGCGAAGCAAAGTGCGAGAAGGCAAAAAAGCGAGAAAAGGGCTCGCCCCTCTCGCTTTGCCTTCTCGCTCGCCGCTTGCGGCGTGCAACCTAGTGTTACCTCTTAAACTTAGGACTTCTGTGGCAGGTTTTACTGCAAATAATCACTTTTAATGTCTAATACACGATAAAATATTATTTTGGTTTGTTTATGTTGACATTTGGCTTCCATTTTGCAGATTCAAACGAATCACTTGTTGTGCTAAGCATTTCTATCATATTTTCATGTGACAACTCAATTAACAAATATTGTAATCTTGCTTGCTTATTTTTTCTATTTCTCTTATTAAAGTGCTTAAAAACATCAGCACTTGATGGCAATTTATCGTGAAAGTAAATAGGAGAATAATATTGATAAATATATTTACAAATCCGATATTTCAAATACCTGTTTGACCTATCAATATATGCCCAAACTATTGTAATAGTTGTAAATGCCAAAGACACCAGTGAAATTATTAATGCAGTAATATTCATATGACTACACACTCTCCACGATTGCGATTTTTTTGAGTGAGATTGTAAAGATTATCTCTTGTATACTATTTTTTATATTCATAAAAATCCCATCCTTTTTTTCGCCCCACACAAGCTGGACAGCCTTGACCTCTAGTTCTCGCACTTATAGAGGCTTGATATTCATGTCCAAACTTACATAGCCACCAAACTTTCTTGTTTGAGCCTCGCGAAACATCTGTAGGATTCAAATCGTTTTTAGTTGGATGCCACTCCTTTACTAAATTAGGGAATGCTGTTTCAAAATCATTAAAACCAACTAAAACTTTTTGTCCTGCACAATATGGACAACCTTTACCATTATTTCTGTTGTTAATTCTTGCAGTGAATACATGACCACATTTTCCAATCCACCAAACATTTTTTTCAGAACCCACACTAACTTCTTGCGGTGTCAAAGGCTCATTCAATTTGGGATGCCATTCTTTTGCTAATTTTGGATTCGTAGCTTCTAAGTCATTGTATCCTTGTAGCACACGATGTCCAGAGCAAAATGGACATCCATAACCTTGATTCCTTGAATTAACTTGTGCTTTCCACTCATGCCCACACTTTCCATGCCACCAATACCTTCTATTGGAATTCGCCATAATCATGTTTGACTTGATGTGTTCGTTTTTTGTTGGATGCCATTCTTCCGCAAGTTTTGGATTCTTGGCTAATAAACTTTTTTGAAAAGATGTTTTCATTGTTTTTATAATAACACTTAATTAAAAGTTTGTCAAATTTTTTATGCTCATTAACACATATTTTAGTTGACAAGCCTATATTTTGATGTTATGATATAAAAAACTCGACTTAGAATTTATTAAAATGTAAGCGTGCTATGGAGGATTTTTATATGACAGAAATATTGAGAAATGAAATTGAAAAAGACATAGTAAGATGTCAAGAAGCCCAAAACCACATTGAGGGTAGTCAAGAATTGTTTAATGAGCTCACTCATAAGTATGATGAAGTATTCAAAAACTTTTCACACGGAATTACTCAGTATGCAAAAGCTATAGCAAATGTATATGACTACAGAAGAGAACTAAATAATCTAAAATCAAAATTAGAAGGTAAATTATTAAATAGTTAAAATAAGAAATAAATAGCACGCATTTAGTTGGTTAAATTTTTTACGAGTTTTTTACGAGAAAAGTCAAGTTATATGCTTGGCTTTTTTTAATTTCGGGTGGGTAGGTTTGGGTCTTAATCAAAAAAGCAGATACGAGTTCAAAAAACTCACATCTGCTTTTTTGTTTCGGCATTTCTACCCTTTGATGAACCAACCTTTTTCATCTCTCATATTGTGATTAACCAAATATTCTGGCAATTCAAATTTTTGCTTAATTTTTTCATATTTTCAAATCATTAAATTTCTAAAATAGGTAGTGGATTTTTAGCGAAATCTTGAAAATCTAAATCAGTATAATTTACTTTTCCAAAAATTCTTTCAAATCTTTTCTGCTCATCGTCTTTCCATTTGTTATTTTTGCCATTGATAATTGTAAATTTTAGAGATTTCTTGTTTGAATATAAAGCATCTAACAATAATGATTTGATATGGACATCCGCGTCAGGAAAAGAATATCCGCAAAAAATAATGTGATTTGCTTGCCTTAAATTTTTTTTCACATTCTGTCCAAACATTATTCAAAAAAGAATAAACAAAACACACCAATAGCAAAAATCCCGATAACAATGTTCGGGATTTTATCTTCCACGAGGATTCAACTCGTTCTCTCATTTTTTGTCTTTTGGTATTTTGGGGAGCCAGAAATATCCTCTGTCATTTAACATTTTATTAAAAATCGATAATGTGTAATAAGAAATTATTTAGCCTTTTACTGCTCCGCCTGTGACACCTCCGACATAGAACCGCTGAAGGAAAATAAATAAAAGGGCTGTCGGCAATCCGACAATAACAGAGCCGGCGGCGAAACGAGTAAAGAATTGATCAATTGAGGCGGGTGTAATAATAATGTTGTAAAGACCTACTGCTACAGTAAAGAAATCAACTTCTCTTATAACATAACCTGCAAACATGAAGTCTGCCCAAGGTCCAAGAAAACTTGTTAGAATAGTAAAAATTATTATAGGTTTACTAAGCGGTAAAATAATTGTAAAAAATACTCTTGCGTTTGACGCTCCGTCAATTCGTGCTGCTTCATCGAGATTGTTGGGAATAGTGTCAAAAAAGCCTTTTGCCATAAAAAACCCTATTCCTGCTCCTGAGGAGTAAACAATCGGAAGTGCTAAATAGTGCCAAAAGCCATTTAGCAGTCCAACATTACTAAGCATCACAAAAAGCGCAATCATCGTCAAAAATCCCGGAAACATTCCTAAGATTAGTGCGATATTCATGTAAGGTTTTCTTAATTTGAATTTGTAGCGCGAGAGAACATAGGCAATACTAAGAACAAATAGTGTTGTCATCACGCATGTTATGATTGCAATAACAAGAGTGTTTAGAAACCATCTGCCAAAATTCATCACAGCACTTTGCTCGGTGAACAAGAGGATATAATTTTGAAAAGTCCAATTTTGAGGCCAAAATTCAGCGACATTTCCCGTTGGAAATTCTCTAAAACTTTGAAGTAGCAGCCAAATAATCGGGACAAGCCAAATGGCACACATTACATACAAAAATATGTTTTTAAAAGTAAAAAGTGAAACTTTTGAGAAAGAGGTTTTTCTTTTTTTAATCATTATGCAAATTCGCCCTCCCTTTTATAAGTTGCACTTCTTCGATAGAAAACAAGTGAGAAGACGGCACTGAGCGTGAACACCATTATTCCGATAACCGAAGCAATCGAGAAATCCGATCGATCTCTTGTTAGCCTGAAAAGCCATGTTATTAGAAGGTCAGTGCTTCCTGCATGATAATAGTTTAGGTTTCCGGGATTTCCGCCGGTTAAGAGGAAAATAACATTGAAGTTGTTTAAGTTGCCAATAAATTGAGTGATTAAATACGGAGTTGTTATAAACAAAACAAACGGCATTGTTATCTTAAAGAAAATTCTAAATGGTCCTGCTCCGTCAATTCGAGCCGCCTCATAAAGTTCTTTTGGAATATTCATCAGTATTCCGGTTGCTATAAGCATTGTAAAAGGAATTCCTATCCATAGGTTTGCAATAATTACTGTTGCTCTTGCGACCCATGGATTTGCCTCTACTGAAATAAACCGAATATTCTCGCTGATAATCCCTACTTCTCGTAAAATATTGTTGAAAACACCATGATCATCCAAAAATGTTCTTAAAACCATTAAGGTGATAAATTGAGGAATTGCTATTGAAATAACAAGCAGTATTCTTATTAATTTCCTACCCTTCACTCCTTTCGAATTTATTAGCATTGCGACTAATATTCCAAGAATGTAGTTAGTAATTGTTGCAAGAACAGCCCATGCCAGCGTCCATAAAAGAACACCAAAGAATGTCTGTCTAATTCTCGGGTTTAATGCAAACAACTCGCCAAAACTTCTAAATCCTGCCCAAGAAAAAAACTGGTTAGCAATATATTCCGAATCCTCAGGATGCATTACTTGAGAAAAATCAGTAAAAGCAACAAGTATCATGAAAACAAGCGGAACAATCAAAAAAACAGTCAAAAAAATCAAAGGCACAATCATCATAGTAAAATGAAAATTTTCATTAACTAATGATTTCAAATCGTCTTTAAAATTTGCTTTTACAAAATTCTCGTTTTCTTTCTTCTTGTCAAATTGTCTTGACAAGGAAACAATATGAAAGTATGCAAACAAAAACACAAAAATTACTGCAAGCCCAAGCACTCCATACAAAAGCATTAGGAATGAGTTATCGCCCGGAATACTGGTGACAAGGTCAGGAGCAAGTCGAAAAGGATATTCGCCAAGTGTTATTAAATCGCCAATTAGTCCAAATCCAACGAAACCCATAAAAACCCAAAAACCTATTTGCAATACTAAAAAAATTATGCCTCTCACAAACTGCTTATGGACAATCTGATACAGCCCCATGACAAAATAGGACAGTTTTAAAATAATGGAACCTCTTAAGAAGTCTGTGAAAAAAGATTTAAATGATTTCATATGTGAATAGTTTTATCTTCCTAATATTCTTTCAACCAAATCGTCCAAGTGATTTTGCATTTGTTGTTCATTGAATGACCCGTCAGCGTTGGTTGCCATAGTTCCGGCATGAACGCCTGAAGTTATTAGTCTTGCCGGATCCCAAAATCTTTGTATTTGAGGGATTGATGGTGCCGGGAAAATGTTTTTACTTTGAGATATTACTGCTTGAACCATATCATTTTCCAAAACGACTTGATTGTCATGAAGCCATCTGTCGCTTGGCATAAAATTCCATTCATTAAATCTTCTTAATTGATTTTCAGGACTTGACAAAAATGCCGCTAATTGCATTGCAAGAGGACGGTTTCCGCTTCTGTTATTCACAACATACATTTTGTAGTTAGCAATACTTACCATCGGCTCTCCATTAATTGTCGGAAGTCTTGCAATTCCAAGATTGTCGCCTAGAACTTGCCTGAATGCATAAATTCCATAAGGCCCTGTGATAAAAGTTGCAAGATGTCCTTGCCCCATGGTGGTGACCGCCGCACTTCTTGACATATCGGTTATTGACATTCTGTTTTCATGGATAAAACGCATTGCCTCTAAACTCTCGGTTGAGTTAAAATCAGCAAAAGTCGGGTTAACTCCGTATTCACCAAAAAGTCTTGCACCATAAGTTAAAAACCAATTAATAGTGTAGAACGCATCTCCCATTGCCATTCCGAAAGGACGATGAGGGACAGGCATGTTTAGTGCAAAAATATCTTCAATAGACTGAACTTGCTCGGACGATATTAAAGCCCTGTTGTAGAGCAGGACATGAGTATCGAAAGTGTATGGAAAGCCGTAATACAAAAATTCTCCTGCATGAATTCCTCGAGATGCCATAATTGCCTCAGGGGTGTTGCGGTAAATAAGGTCAATCAAAACATCTTCAACAACAGGAAATAGCAGCGGACGAACTGCTCCTAATTGGTCATGAGGCAAACTAATGACATCGGCAGCATGTGCCGGTGAATCTCGAAAGCGAGTGACAGCATCAACCTCTTCCATCGGAGTAACATTAATTATTATCCCTTGCTGAGTTAGGTTTTGCTCATTTGAAAACTGAGTGACAAGTTGTTGAATAACAGCAATATCACGAGTTGCAGCCCAAACCGTTAGCGTTGTTTGAGTTGTTGCACCAAGCAATCCGTCTCTATCGGGCAGTTCCCAAACTTCAGGCGCACGAGACAAATCCAGCGGGTCAGTCCAACCCGGAGGTAAAACAAACTCCTCCTCTTCTCTTTCGTTATCACAAGCAACAAAAAACATTGCGCCAATGATTAGAGACAGAATAACACACAGTATTTTTTTCATAAAATTTATCCTCCAATTTAAAAAAGTTTTTTTTATTTAATTAACTGCCCTTTAAGCGGACATTGACCGCTTAAATGAACATGATTGTGGCATTTTAAAGAGATTAGAAAAACGCTTCCTTAAAATGCCACATCGATTTAGTTTATTTGTCTTTTAGTTTGTTGGAATATTACAACTCTCTGATATCACGCCAAACTCCGTTAACATGAATTTGAAAAATGTCCTCATGGACTCTAAACGCAGGAACATCTTCTTGGAAAGCATCAACATCATCTTCAATCGTTGGAACATCCCAGTTTGCACGATTGGCAACGATTGCAGGAACAGTTCCACCACCATTTCCAACATGAATAATGTTAGACGAAGTATCAGATAATGCAAAGTTATTTGTAAATACTCTGTTGTTAGCGTTAAGAGGAGTGAAACTAGACATCAAAACAACATTAGTAAAATTAAATGGAACAGGATTATTTGTATTCCCTCCAACAACACCATTATTTTGGTTTGAAGCACCATTCACTGTCAGCGATACAACAACATTAGTTAGATTAATTGAACTTGCCGCCGCCGCACCCCAAGTTTGCCCATAAATGCCACCCAACATGTTCCCGCCTTGAGCATGAACAATGGTTATAAAAGAGTTACTAACATAAATATTCGCTGTGTTAAACTGACCTATAATGCCTCCATGAGTTTGAGTGTCACCTGTTGTACTAACATCTATTACTACATTGCTAACAACAACAGTTTCTCCATTTCTCGCTTCACGCCCAATAAACCCAGAATTTCCTCTCACTTGAGTTGAATTAATGAAGTTAATGTTTCTTACTATAGAAGGAGTAGCCGTAACTCCTCCAATTGTATTAAATAAACCATTTCCTGAAGGAATATGCAAACCCGTTACAGTGTGACCGTTTCCGTCTAAAATACTTCTAACAAAATGTGAAGCCGCTCCTAAACTTACTCCAGTCATATCAATATCAGCAGTCAAAACAAAATGCCCATCATTTATATCGCCACCAACTCTTAAATTGCTTGTAAATTCAGCAGCAGTTCCGATTCTAGTCCAGCCTTCGAATGGGTCGTAGTCGCCGTATTGAGCGTAGAGAGTTTTTGTTGCGGTGATGTTAATAAGTTCGGCAAGTTGCACTTGGTCTCCATTGACAGGAGCGTCAAACCAACCGAGGAAAGCGGGGGTCGTAACGAATGAAGGAATGTCTGTCGGATTCCACATATCAGCGGCAACTGAGAGTGAGCCTCCGCTTCGGACTAAAATAGTTGCGCCTTGAACAGGAGTTATTGTTCCTGCGTTTGCGGCATTTGGATTAAATATAACTTCAATCCATGTTCCCCAAACAGCGTAAAGGTTCATTGACTCTCCGTTTTCAAGTAGTTCCATTGCAGTATTGATTTGACCTTGAGTTGAAACCGTTCCGCCCGGAATCAGTGACCAGCCGAGGAAATAACCGTTTGCAGTGTTAGAAGGAGTCCAATCAATAGTTATTGCAACACCTTCTTCTTGACCCATAAATGCATTGTGAGGGTCTCTTAGGGCAACTCTGATATATTCGCCTGCGATATCACAATAAACCCAGTCATACAACCAAACTGAATAATAGAAAGTGATTTCATCCCATCTTGCATGCCAAGTTGCATTGCCTTGAATATTTTGCCAAGACGCCGCTGTTGCTTCTGTTCCTGCAGTTGCAGGAGTCGTCCACCAGCCGGCAAAGTTATAACCGTCAGCAACTCTGTCCCAATCTGGAACTAAAGAAACAATATCAGCACCGGTTCTTGCTCTTATTACTGTTGGCTCAGCAGCACCATAGTTTCTGACAAATGTTATGGTGTGTTTTTCGTTGAAAACTGCAACAACAGTGATTGTTGCACCATCCAAAGCATACTCGAAAACATCAGATGCCTCAACAGGATAATTTAAGTAGCCGTATAATGCCCAATGAGAGAAGTAATGAGTTGCAGTATCATCCGGATCAGTCGGGAAAACAGGAGCAACTGTCACATCAAGAGTTTGAGAATCAATTTCAACTCCGTCTTCAAACTCAAACACAACAGTCCAAAGAATAGGTGCGTTTGCGATAACACGCCATGTGTCGTTAACAAAAATGCTGAATGCTCCGCCTTGAACTCTAAAGTAGTCATTATCCGCAGTTGCATTAAATTCAGCAACAGCGTTAGTCGGAGGATCACCGGCTTGTGCAAAAGCGCTAATCCAGTTAGCGTGATGAATTGCATTAAATCTGACTCCGACAGCATTTCCGACATGCAAGACATTATCAAGAGTTATATTGCCTCCACCGTTTCTAATTGTTTGAGTTCCGTCAGGGTTTGTGAAGCGAGTGTATAACACAACATCAGTTGCCTCTAAATTTCCGCCGCCATGCATAGCACCGACTAAAACTCCGGCTCCGCCGTGTCCTCCTGTGCTTGTGTTAGTGTAGCGAACAAAGACATTCTCAAAAACAAAGAAAGTTCCGGCATTTCCGCTGTGAGCATTTCCGATGATTGCACCGGTGCTGTGAACTCCGACAGCATATGTCAGGTCAAAATGTGAATTTAAAATTTCAATTCTAACACCTGCCGCGCTAAAGTTTCCGCCGATAAAACCAAAGTTTTGTCCGTTTCCGGTAACATTAACCGAGGCAAAAACATTGTCGACTGTTACCGTTGAATTTGCTCCAATCGCAACTGCGAGAACAGCACTTTGCGGACCTGCATTTGTTCTTTGCATATTAACAATGTTAAGGTTTCTGATAATTGAAGTTTGACCTGCTGCATTGTTGATTTGACCTAAAATCCCTCTGCTTTGCCCGTCAAGAGTAAGATTAAGAAGTGAGTATCCGCCGCCGTCAAGAATACTGTTGTTAAATGCTCTTGTTCCGCCTAAAGTCAAGCCGGCAAAATCAAGATCAGCAGTTATGATAAAGTGCTCGTTATTAATAGCACCTGTGCCTGTTAATTCAGCGATGAATTCAGCGGCAGTTGCAATAAGCGTCGGTTGAGCAGGAGCCAAAACAGCAGTTATTGTTCTTGCCCAAGTGGTTGTTCCCGCTGCATTTGTTGCAACGACTGAAATGTTGTAAGTTCCGACTTCAGTGATAGTGAATTTGTTGTCTTGAACTGTGATGTTAGTTGTTCCGCGAGTAACGGTGATTTCAACTGTTCCGTCTGAAACAATGTTCAACTCAACTTCAGTTCCGGTGTAGAGAGTTAATTCATTTGGAGTGGCAGTGACAGTCAGCGTTGGAAGTCCGGCAAGGGCAACAACTCTGAATTCAAGCGTTGCGGGTCCTGCCACAACAAAATTCCAAGGAACTTCGCTTTGAGTGAAAGTATGCAGAAGTGTTGTGCCTTGGAAAAGTTCAACTCTGTAGAGAGTGTCGTTAAACTCAACATCAAAAGCGATTGTTGAGCCTTGTTCAAACTCAAATCCGCTAGGTCTGTTAATTCCTGCAACTTCAGCAAAAACTACTGCTCCGCTTGTTTGAGGATTAACTACTGACCAAGAAACAGCATGCAGAGGAATTGGAGCAGTGATAGTTCTCCACTCGCCATTAACAAAAATTTCAAAAACTCTTTCAGTTACCTCAAAACGGAAAATTTGATTTGTTCCGATGAAAGCGTTGATTTGAGCATTAGTAACTTCAGACCAATTTGTTTCGTCAACCACATCATTTAAAGTTGAATACCAATAGTCAAAACGAGCGTTTCCGACATGGATAAGATTGTTATTTGTCACGGGTAGATTTCCGTCACGAACAACAAAGTTGTTGTTTTGATATCCGGCCGGAGGAGTTCCGTGAGGATTCCAAACAGTAGGAGTGTGGTGATTTGTTTCAACGATTACATTGTTTGTTGTAATTGTCGTTCCGGCAGCCGTTGCGCGACCAACCAAAACTCCGATTCCTTGATAACCTCTTTGGGCTGTGGTAATTTCCACAGGGATTGTCATTCTTGCAAAAACATTAGTGAAAACATAAGTGCTTGCATGTTCTCCGCCTTGACCGATAACCGCACCTGTTCCCATTCCTTTTGAGTCAAGCGTTATGCAAAAATATGAATTAGTTACAGTTATGTCTGCTCCGGGGAAATTTCCGGCAATTGCACCAAACGCTCCGACAACACCTGTCGCCGCACCCACAATTCTGACATTATCAACAGTGATAACAGGTCTTGGAGTTGCTCCGCCGGCGTGATGCGAGCCGTCTGCATTTCTGATAACTGATGCAAAAATCCCTGAATTGTGACCTGCATCAACACGGACAATATTTTCCATTGTCAGATTGCGAATTTGAGAGTTGCCCCACATATGGTTAAACAACCCGCGATTACCGGTTGAAGTTATATTAAGGTTTCTAATCGCATGTCCGTTTCCGTCAAAAATTCCTGAAAAATTTCTTGCACTTGAAGCATCCCAATTTCTTGCTCCAAGGTCAATATTGTTCATTAAAACAGTGTTTCCGACAAGAGGTCCGCCGGTTAGAATTTCTCTCTCGAAATCTTCAACAGTATATATACGAGTAAAACCTGCCCATTGGTCTGGGGCTTCTGAAACAACAATAGTTTGATTAAAAGGATCAGCGTTATAAGTGCCGTAACTTGCAGTGACATTAACGGTATACGAGCCGACTTCAGTCACAGTGAATGCGTTATTAATAATATCAATGTTTTCAGTGCCGCGAGTTACAGTAACAATGATATTTGCAGCAGTCGGAACAACAGTGATATCAAGAGTGATAACATCTCCGACATGAGCGGTTGCAGGAACTCCAACAACAGTCAAAGTAACTTCAACAGGTCCCGGTCCGCCGACAGGAACAAGGTTGCCCATAGTTGTGTTTAGATTTGATAGAGCCGTATCAATGTCTCCTTGAGTTGCCGCAGCGTTACCGTAGGCAGTGTTAGCCGCAGCAAGCGCTTCAGCAAAAGGCGTCCAAGTTGCAGGAGTGTAGTTAGCCTGAACTCTCAATTCCGCTGCATCAATAGCAGTTCTTAGAGCAGTGCGGTCAACTTCCTGAGGTGCTGTCCATGTCGTTGTTAGATTGACATTGACAACAAGGTCTTGGGAAATACCTCCGCGAGTGACGACAACAGTAAAAGCACCGGTTATAGCGGCAGCCCCTTGTGCTGTCGGACGAGTTCCTGTGATGACAATTGCTACGGTGTCGTTTTCTTCGTTAACATCCAAAGCAGCCGTTACCGCACCGGGCAACGCATCATTCTCCAAGGTTACCTCACCTGTTGCAGTTCCGCCTACTTCAACTCTCGCAGTTAGTGCATTGTCTGAAATAGTAACTGAACTTGGGGTGAGTGTTAATGTCGCATCATCACACGCTGTCAAAACGGCAACGCTGAGAGTCATGATTAGTGCCACGACAAAAACTACCAAAAGTTTCATTTTTTTTCTCATTTTTTTTCTCCTTCCCTATTATTAAATAGGATTTTCGAAAACACTGAATAAATAAGTTTGGAAAATATCATTCATCTTAAATTTGCCCAAAATCGCCTTAAAAACTTGCCAATATACCCGATATAGACTGCGTTTTTAAGTCAATTTTGGACTTAAATAATCTAAACAAATTTTCTCAAATTACCTAATCAGTGTTTCCTTAAAAATTTTCTATTCTTTTATTAAGTGTCGTAAAAACACTTGATAAAACTAAGCAATCTGGTTTTTAAGACCAGTATCTTCCGTTGACAAATATTTTCAATTCGCCGTCATCATAAGTAAAATAATCAGACTGAGTTGCAAAGTATTCTAAACTGTTTGCAGCCGCTTGCCAATTTACATAATCAAAGCATGCTCCCCAGCCCCAATATGCTTCGCCATAACTTCCGTTTCCAATATGGAAAACATTATCAAAAATCGGCATGCCTTCACCGCCGCCTCTTATTGAATAACCGCGAGTTGTGTCCGAAGTGAAGTTCGTTGTTATGAAAACATTTGTTAAAAACAGTGATGAAACTCCCCAAAAATTTGAAACAATAGCACCCGAGCCATTTCCATGGTCGCCGATGTCGCTCTCTGTTAAAGGAGTTGTGTGGGTGAAGTTTACCCAAGTGTCACTAATTATTACAATTGGCGCACCCCAAACATTTCCGATTAATCCCGCAACACCGTTTGCGTTGTAGTTATCATTAGAATTTGGAGTAACTCCGGCGGCTCTTGTTAGAGTTATGTCAAAGAAAGAGTTTCTGACAGTGATGTCTAAAAGAGTGACATTTGACGCAATTACCCCAAAATTTCCGCCGTTGTTAATATTTACATCACCTATTAGCGCAACATTGTTAATCAAAACACTTCCCTCTCTGTCCATTCCTCCGAATTGTTGGTTTCCGCCCAAAATTGCACTATTCCAGTAGTTTGAATTTTTAGTGAAATCTTCCATCGTTAAATCCATAATAGCGGCATTTTCTCCAAACCACCTAAATAGTCCGCCGCCGGCAGATGCTCCGCTTCCGACAGTTGAAAGAGTAAAGTTATGAATCCTAAAGCCTCCGCCGCTGAAAATTCCATGGAGCGCTCTTGTGCCTTGAAAAGTTTGACCGCCTAAGTCCATATCACGAGTTAGCATATGAATGCCTGTTATAGGAGTTGTTCCTCCTGTTAACAAACTAATCAATTGATTTTCATTTCTTATCATATTAATATGGGCATGATTAACAACAAGTCTTCCGGCAATGCTATCGTCTGAAACAGAGGTTGCAACGATTGTGAAAGCCGCATTTCCTGTAACTTCTAAGTAGCCGTCTGCACTGATTACCGCATCTCCTTGAGTTATGTTCTCAATTCCCCAAGTAACACCTTGCTGTGCTTGAATAGGATAAACTCTTGCGCTAAGTTGAGCAGTTGAATTTGGCATAATTCCGCCCAGAGGCTCAACGATAACAACTTCTTCCGGATTTGGATGAACAATCGTTATTGCTTGGTCAGCAAAGATTGAAGTGCCGGTTGCAGTTGCCCTGATTGTTATTGTTCCTGCGGCAAATGGGTTAACATTTCCGCTTGCCGCTCCGATTGCTGCCGTTCCGGGAGCGCTTTGAGAGACAATTGACCATGTCACACCTTGTGCTGCTTCAGCCGGATAAACAGTTGCGGTAAAATTTTGAATTCCCGCTCCCGCAGTTAATTCACTTGGTCCGTTAATATAGACCCTTATCGGAGAAAGAACATGATCAAAAGTTACTTCATTTGACCATGGCGATGCTGCAAACTGGGTTGTTGCATTCGCTCGAACCGCTAAAGTGTTAACTCCTGCAACAAAATGAGCACTATACACTCTAAGGTCGGCAATCATCGGATCATTTGATATTATGTAGTGAGTGTTAAGACGAACTGTGTAAGATGCTGCCCCTGTTATCGGACTCCACTCCAAAAATATTCCGCCTGTAGGCATAAGAGTCGGAGCATTAAACGGAGTTAGTTGTGTTAGAGTAAACGATTCAACTTCACTAAAAGCACTTTGAGATCTTGCCGAAGTTGCGTTTACGCGAACTCGAATATTATTACTTCCATATGTAAGACCTTCGGCACGCTGAGGATAAACCAAACTAAACGGAGATGCGTTAACCACAGTTTCAACATCGTTAACCGAAATAGTAAATCCTGCCGTTGCACCTTCAACGCTTCCCCATGTCACAACTCCTTCACTTGAAATTGTAATAGTCGGTCTGGCAAACGGTGTTGTTTCTTGACTTGCGGTAAAAACAAACGATTCAACTTCGCTCCAAGCACTTTGAGGTCGTGTTTCGGTGGCATTAACACGAATCCTTATGTCGTTGTTTCCCTCAACAAGACCTTGGGCATGTTGAGGAGCGACTAAACTAAAGGGCGAGGAATTAACTTGATTTCCTATTCCGTTAACCGAAACAGTAAATCCCGCCGTTGCTTCACCTGAACTATTCCATGTCACAACTCCTTGAGTTGAAATTGCAATATTTGTCGGCACCGGAAACTCACCTGTCGAATCATCATCGCAGGCAGCAATAGCAAAAGTTGCTAATGCAGACATAATCAAAACAATAAGAATACTGCTGATTTTTTTTATTTTTCTCATACTATTTTCCTTCCTTTGCGTCTTTAGACGCTTTTACCGCAAATAATTTCTGAAAACAAATTTTTCAATAATTGCGATTTGTCTTAAGGTTTTTTAATTGTGCGGGCGGTATGTTCCGTCCCTACAAAGTTTACAATGAAACAATAATGCTTCCCCATGCCGGCAAAGTTGCTGCGGTTGCATTATGAGAGGCGGCAATAACATTAGTTAGATTTCCCGGATTAAAACCGTTTGCTCCTTGCGATATTGCTGAGTTTGAGAAATTGTGATAAATTCTGTAAATGCTTCCGTTATAAGACATTTGGAAAGCAAAAACATTTGCATTGACATTTGTTACCATTGATAGCGTTCCTCTCGTCATAGTAGGCAAAGATGCGGCCGCCGCAAACTCTCTGAACCTGTTAAGAGTTGAATCCGGCGCTATATTTTGTTCATCAACTCCGGGTAGACTTTGATTGAATTGTGACCAGCGAATAGTTCCTGCCGCTTGCGACATATATCCGACATGAATGCCATGAGTCCCGCCGCGATTTGCTTGAACTGTTGCATTAGTTGAGAATTTAAACGGCTGACGAACCCATCTGTCGACATGCGCTGTTGCGTTATTAGTTCCGTCTTGAGGCGTGTTCTGCCTCATATAGCCTTCCATTCCTAATTCGTCGCCATAATAAATCCAAGTTATTCCCGGCAAAGTAAGAAGCGCACTGCTCATAACATGCAGCCTGTTTCTTGCCAAAACAGCGTCTCCTTGATTCCAATGGTTTCCTACATCAATTCCGCGGCCATGCCCCGGTCTCCCCGTTATGACATTAATCATTCTTGGAACATCATGGTTAGAAGTAAATAGCCCTTCAATAGCACCATGAGTTTGAAGAGTGTTCCCCGGCAGGTTTGCCCCGCGGCCACGATTGTTCATTACTTGATGAGATTCAAATCTGTTTCTAAATCCTGCAACATTTCCAAACGCTTGATTCATATAAAAATACATATTGAAGTTAAACTGAGAGTCCATTCCTTCGAAAAATCTTTCAAGATTTGCCTGATTTCCGTCAAGGTTTTCTCCGATTAAGAAAGCATCCGGATGATTTTCTTTCACTCTGTAATTAAATTCACGCCAAAAATGAACATTTCTTTCAAGATTTGTTCCGCTTTGATTGGTTTCAGTTTGACCCGGAGAAAGAGTGTCTCTGTCCCATTCAGTCCAGTCATAGATATGCTTAACTGCATCAAGCCTAAAGCCTGCAACACCTCTTTCAAGCCAGAAGTTAGCAATGTTTACCATTTCATCACGAACAGGCTGATAGTCAAAGTTTAAATCAGGCATATGAGAGCCGAAACTTCCATAGAAGAAATAGTCATCACGCATTCTGTGCCAGTTACCCCATTGAGCAGGCATTGAACCTGTTCCGTTCCAGTTAGTGTTGAATTGTCTGTTTAGAGTTGAAATATGACGGCGGGAGAACCAGTTGCGGAACTGAGGCTCAAGCAATTGCGAGCGTTGGAACCATGGATGCATATTTGAAGTGTGATTCGGAACCAAGTCCATGATGACTTTTATTCCTCTTTCTCCTGCTTCATAAATCAATTCCTCAAAATCTTCCATCGTTCCGACACGAGGGTCAATTGAATAGAAGCAGGTAACATCATAAAGGTGATAAGATATCGCCTCGTTTATCGGAGTTAACCAAATAACACCGACACTTAAAGACTCAATGTAGTCAAGATTGTTGATTACTCCTCTAAGAGTTCCAAAACCAGGAACGGTTGCACACGGACTTGTTGCAAAACTCGGAACAAAGATTTGATAACCTACCCCCATTTCATGAAGGAACGGTTGAGCAGTTTGAACAATCGGAAAATCATCAATTGTGTCTCGCCAAAAAACATTTCCGACAGTATCGGCATCTCCGTCAAACTCAACATACTGCCAATAGTCATGCGGCATTTCATCAAGCCAGTTAAACCTAAATTGTGATGCTCTTCCTCTTTCAATAAAGATGTGAATATTATTTTGAGGCTCTCTTAACTCGCTCCAAATATTTGAAACTAAAATATCTCCGCCGTCGCTGACCCAGTGAGCCCCCGGAACGCCGCGAGAAGCACGATTAACAATCAAGAATGAAAGGTTGTTGTTGTCAGGGAAATAATGAGGGATAGTTCCCGGACGAGGCCAACCTCCAGTGTGCTGTGTGGTAAAGTCAATTTTGAAAACACCGCCGCTGGTTTCCGATAAATGCGAAAATGAAGCGTCAACACCGCCCGGAGCACCGGGATTTCCTGGCCACACCCAAAATGCCCATTCTTCGTATTGTGCTTGAGTCCAAGGTGTTCCGTCAGCATTTCTTGCTAAGTAATGAAAATAAATATAACCGCCTTCTTCCCATTGATAGAATGTGTCTTCATAATCAGGGTCTCTTGCTTCCCAACCGGCAAATAAAACCCTTGAGAATAAAACAGTGTTAACGGCAAAATTCCATCTTGCATCATCAACAGGAACAGGACTCATAAACCAACCCAAGAAAGCATAACCGTCTCTGTTTGGTGCAGTTGGTTCAAAAATTGTCGAACCAAGAATAACCGTTTGAGGTGCCGGAGGAGTTCCGGGAGCACTGTTTAGGTTAAATGTCACCGTTACATTATTTGAAGTGTCTCCGGTATAATTAGGATTTGGAACTGTTGTAATATTGATAATTGTATTAGTCAAAATCTGCCAAGTGCCGGCTGAATCTATGTTTTCAATAACACCGTTAATCCAAATTCTCGCTAAATAACGAGGATGCGTTTGAAAAACAATTACTATCGAAGAACCTTCCCTTATTCTGTTAGTTCCTTGATTAAGAGTGGTCGTTCCTTGAACGACTGAAAAAATCATTTCAGGGTGAATATAATCCAGCGTTATTGCCCCGACAATAACATCAACAAAATGATGAACGATTTCCAGTTCAATATCGACATCTCCAATAACAATGAATGTGTGGTTAGAATCTAAGGAAATAATAGTGTCGTTTGCTCTTAAAACACCGCTGTAGCCGACATTCCTTTCCCAAACAAACAACAATCTGTCACCAACACCGACATTAAAAGAGCCGTTGTCTATATCAAGAAGTTGATTGGGTGAGCCCACCAAATAAACTCTAAAATCATTTATTCCGTTTTGATAAAATCCGTCTAAAGAAACACAAACTACCGCATCTTCACCAAACCTTACCGCTATAATTCTTATTGTTGTCTCACCCTCAATAGTAACTTGAGCAGTAGTGTTTTCTTCAAAAGCAAAATAAGAAGTTTGAACTCCGTTAATTTCCAAAACTGCTACATAATCATTATCTGCCCTAAACGAAACATTCAAGACTCTGCCTTCTCGAACATCTTGAGTAAAATTATCGGCGTTTTCATTAACTCCGCTAATTCCTTCGACACTAAAATGTGCAACTCCGCTGTCTGCATTAAAAGTTGTTTCAAAATACAAAGGAGTTGTTCTTAACTCTATCGTTGTGTCGGCGGTAAAATTATGGATATGAGGAGATGAATGCGTAGTTGCCTGTCCATTAATAAATAACTGAGCAGTATATCCGATAACTCTCTCCCATGAAATAGACAAATACCTATCCTCACGAACAGTTGTTGTTCCGATTAATGGAGTTGTCAAATCGTCAGAAGCAAAAACATTAAAACTTGTGTAAGTTCCTTGAGTCGGACGAACCACATTAATGTTTCGTTCATTGATTGCTTGCGAGACAAATCTAACATTTAAGTCACTCTCGACTGTCATCGTTATCGGCGACGCTCCGGTTTGCCTGACATTGTTTATGTATAAATGAACAATGAAGCCTTCTTGCGATGCCCATTCAATGTCAACTGAAGTTCCGTCAGGAATCCTGTCGCCATCTAACCAAGAAATCAAACTTCCTTGATAAATTCCTCCGCGAATTGAAAAACTTCGAAGTCCGCTCGATGGAGTTTCAACAGTCAATAGGTGCCCGTCATAATCGTTTCCGTCGCCATTACAAGCAGCAAACATTACGCCGCCTGTAATTATAAGCACCATAATTGCAACTATGGTTAATATTTTTTTCATCATCTTTCTCCTTTTGCGTCCTCAACGCTTGTTATAAGCACTTTTATGAAAGATATCTTTCATTAGTTGTTTTTTTAAAGGTTTGTGTCCTCTGCATTTTTCGCTAAAAGACACTATGCTTAAAAAATTAATTTTGTCCCAAGGCAATGTTGTTCAAGTTTTTGTTCCCTCTTTTTCTATCAAATGATATTATATGTATTTTTTATATAATAAATCAAAAAGTATATACATATCAAAATAATTTTAAATCTCTTTTGTCTCTTCCTTTTATTGAACAAAAAAAAAGCACGACAAAAGCCATGCTGTAAATTAACTAAATATTTAATTTTGTCACGCAAAAATAAGTGCAATCTTCTAGATTGCAAATTTCCCCAATAATCCCCCCCCCCCATTCATAATTTGTTCATTTTTGTGACACATAATTCTTTAAGATATTATACCCTTTTTCCAAAACCGTGTCAACAATTTTTAAGGTGTTTTAAATTTTTTCTACTTATTTAAAGAGTTACAATATAAAAAGGGGTGCCAAATGTTTACCTCGAAGCAATGCTTGAATACTATCTTAATTTCTTCTCACTGTCTATGGACAACGAAAAGTCGTAGTATTTTGGGGTGTGACAACGAAAAGTCGTAAAATGGGGTCAAAAGGCGGTTTTTAGGGGTTGATTTATGTATTTGGCTTGTTTTGGGTCGCTTTTGCGCCTATATGAAAAAATCCCCGTAGGATTTGGGTTTCCTACGGGGATTTTACTTAGTCAAATTTGTTTCGTTTTCTCTTGTTTTTTACATTAGAAAAAATCGTAGAGCGGTTTTTCAGGGTCAAAATTGAATTGTTGTAGTTTTCACTACTTCAACTTCTTAATAAAATGTATGATGGGCGGGCTTGCGGTCAAGCCGATTGGTGTTGTCTAGGAATTTTTGCAGGCGCTTATCGTGTGTAACATTTCCCTCGTAGCCGTACCAGTTTTGAATGTTGTCTATCCTCACTCGCTTATAAACATCGGGCAGAGTTTGATAATTAGCCCATGTTATTGAGCAAGTCTTTAGTGCCTCAGTTATATGTGGTGCAATCTCAAATGCTGTTTAAGGGTGAAAGCCTTGGTCAAAAGCATAGCGACAGTACCGCCTAGCGTTGGCTACATTAGTTTCAATGTCGCCTCGGTATGGTGAGCAAATATAAACCTCATCCTTTGGCGGCGGAAAGTCCCTGCCGTCCCGCTCGTATGACTTTGGTTTTTCTTCCTCATAGAACGGTGTCTCATCGTTTTCTATCGCCTCTATAAATTTGCAAGGAGCTGCGTACTCATTGCTGTCGGCGACATCTAGGCTTACCCGTCTTGTCGGCTTGAATTCCTTTTCTTTTGAGGATAGGCTTATTGTATTTCGGCAAGGCTTGCAGACCCTGTCGCCCTTTTTGAAAATGCTGTGCCTAGAAATATTCGCAGGGTAGCCTTGCACCTCATCGTTACAAATATCGCATCTAAAATAATTCATGGTTTGTGTCCTCCTTGACTAGTTGGTCATTGCACCCGTTAGGGTTTGAGTGAATGGCTTAGCCATCCACTCGCCCCCATTCGGATGCAACACCGCGTGTTGCTAGTCCTCTGCCTCCACGATTCTAGTTCTCGCCGCAAAGCGTTTTACCTGTTCGGTTATCCCGCTTACTGCTGATAATTCGTCTTGGGTTAGGTCTCGGTCGTAGCCGCAGACAATCATGCTGAATGCTATGCCGCCTGCATTGGTTGCTTTTTTAAGACTGAACTTTGTTACCACCGCACTCGACTTTTTGCCTCTTGAAAGTAATCTCATGATGTACTTACTAAAGTCGCCGAGGCTTGATGCCGTTACGCTTAGAACTGTGGGCAAGGTTTCATTCTCTCTCAAGATGTAGAGCCTACGCCTTTGCCTGCAAGCCTTGCCGCCGTTTTCGCCCGATCCAAACTTTGAGTAGTCGCATTCCTTGCAGTTTTTGACTAAGCCCGTCTCGGTCTCTACTCCCGTGTGTCCGTCTACGCTGCCGCAGTCTGGCGGAGCATTGCCGCCTGTGTACTTTTCTTTGTAGTACGCATGGACGGGGTGATGGTATAAAATAACCGCCTTAAACTCTTTTGCCATCTCGGGTTCGTCCGGGTTGCCTGTTGGTAGCTCAAACATTAGTCCGCCGCCGACCGGGGTTTTGATTTTGTCAAATGACAAATTCAGTCCGTCCATCTCCTCGGCTAGCATTCCTGCTAGATTTTCGCCTGCTACAATGTAACCGCTCTCTCTTACTGCTACCTCATTTTGTTGGGTAGTTGCTAATTCTTTTTTTGTATCCATTGTGGATATGTCTCCTTACTTTTTAATTCTTATTGACGGCTTGTCAAACTGAGTAACAAGTCCGTTTAGCCATTCGGGCAGATTGCCCTCGTTTTCTTCCATCAGCCTTTTGACCTCGCCGCCTAGTGTTTGGGCATTGATTGAGAAAAGGTGTTCGTACCCTTGCTCTTTCATTGCCGCCCAAAGGTCGTCCTTTACTGTCGGCTCTGCTGAAATGTGCTTTGTATTGACTAGGGTAAATTGCACCCCGTTCCTCTTAAAGCCGTCCAGCTCATCGCCGAGCATTAGTTCAATTAGCTGTTTTTCTAAGTCGCCCACCGCTGCGGTCACTTCCTTGAGTGCCGCCTCCGCATGGCGCTTAGCCTCTCTTGCGTTTAGTAACGCATCGGATAATGTGAAAATTACTTCTTGCATTTTTGTTTTACTCCTTGGGGTCATTGCCCCGATTTGAACAGCGTCCGCCAGTTGTCCACTACTAGGTCGGCTATGTTTTTCTTTGCGGCGAGTGCCGACAGCACCTGCTCGTCTATCGTGCCTTTGGCGACTAGGTGAATGTAGGTGCATTTGTTTTGCTGCCCTAATGGCTTATTTTTGCTTGCTCATGTGCAGACAAGCAGTAGTTTTTTGCTTGACATACTTTCCCTGTTTTGATATGATAGGTGAAAGCATTACCAAACTATGCCTCTATTTTATCAGAAAGTTTTCTGAATGTCAAGCAATTTCAGAAAGTTTTCTGAAAATATTTATTGGTAATTTATAGGAATTTTTAACATGAACCTTTATGATAAAATAAAAGAAATCTGCAAAGCAAAAAATATCACAATCAATCAAGTGTCAACTGCGTTAGGACTAGGTAATAGCGTAATGTCAAAGTGGCAACATAGCACACCAAAAGCCGACACTCTCGTAAGAGTTGCCGACTATTTAGATGTGACAGTTAACGAACTTTTGAATATTCCAGAAGTCCGACTAGGGCAATACAAATTTAATTATGCTAGAAGAATAAATGAATACTTATACCTCACATTATCAAATCTTGCAAGTGCCATAGATATTGCAAATGAAAAGAAAGACAGTCAATTGCAAGACCGCTTGGAAAGTGCAACAATTTACACAGTGCAACTATTCGCCGACTTTCAAAACAAATTGTCTATGGTGAATGATACAGACCTTATAATAAAACAAGGTCGCAAAGGCTTTGAAGAATTCATGAATAAATATGGTGTTATTCAAGCCGAATTTTATCGTGACGAAATAGTGAAATTAAAACCGAATAAAACGGAAAATAACGATTAATAGCAACTATAACAAGCAATGAAATAAAAAAAGTGTTCCCATAATGTGACCACGAAAATTGAAAACACTATATATAGTGGCTAAAAACCCTAAAAATGACAAAAACCATACTAGATGTAGTATGGTTTTTTTGTGGCGGAGGAAGAGGGATTCGAACCCCCGCGACCTTTCAGTCAAACGGTTTTCAAGACCGCCGCGTTATGACCACTTCGCTATTCCTCCAGTATTTGAATAAAAATGTGTTGACTCATTTTTATTGTTGCTTTGACATTTTAGCATGAAAAATTTAACTTGTCAAGCGTTTTTTTGAGAAAAGTTTAAGAAAAATCGCAAATTGGGCTTTTTGTTTATTTGAAGAACCCTGTCGCTATTAGGATTTACAACTCGCCATAATCATATCACACAGTTTAATTATGTTGATTTTTGAAATCGGACTTGTCTAATTCCCGCTTATTTTTTTCTTGCGTTTTGTGTCAGTTGTCCACCCTGATTGAATTAGGGAGCAACCATTCTTTATATGCAAGAGCCTCTCAAACACAACCAATATCTCGGCATTGACACACTAAAAAACCGTCTTCGATAGATTTGACAGCAGCAAAAATAATATAATAGCAAATTATTATAAAACTATTTTATCTATGGAATAAAAAAAATCACATTCTGCTTTAGAATGTGGTTTTTGCTATCCGTTGCCTTAATTTTAATGTTTTAATTTTGGTTTTGGACTTTATAATTGTTTTTGTGTTATTGAATATCAATTTTTTTAGACTTTGCAGTCTTTAGGTCTTTGGGGATTGTGATATTTAAAACCCCATTATCTAGTTTTGCTTTGATGCCGTCAAGTTTTGCTCCCGCTAGGCGAATGTGTCTAGACATTGAACACATTTGACGCTCTCGGTGAATATAATTTTTTCCCTCTTCGACTGTGTTGTCATTGCTCTTTTCCGTGCAATGATTGACACTGATTGTTAGATATTCGTCATCCACATTTATGTCAATCTCTTCTTTGGCAATGCCAGGGAGTTCCGCCGCCACTAGATATTCTTTCTCTAGTTCTTCAATGTCGATTTTGAATGTGTCACGCATCAAAGTGCGTGCAGGCATAAAACTGTCAGAGAAGAAATCATCCAGTAGGTTATAAAAATTTACTAAGTTAGAGTTAGAGTTCGCAAGTTCGTTTCTGCGGTTAAATGGTATTAGTCCTGCCATAATTAAATCCTCCTTAATATTAAATTTTTTATTTTTTAAATTAGCAGTCGGCAACGGAGACTGCTAATTTCCCTTGTATTATATTTATTTCAAAAAACCGTGTCAATTATTTTTTGGGGGTTTTTGAAAAATTTTTTATATCTTTTTTTTAAGTATTTCAATCAATTTTAATCTTCCATTCCCAAAAGATAACCTGCTGTCACATCAAAAAATTTACACAATCTTTTTATCGTTGCTATATCAGGTTCTCTTCTTCCTGTTTCATATTGGCTTATTGTCCTACTATTCAAACCTAGTTGCTTTCCAAGTTTTTCTTGAGATAACTCTTTTTCTTCTCTAAGTTCTTTTAATCTCTCCATAAAAAAATTTTACCTCGAATTGAGGTAAAATGCTTGACTTCCCTCAAATTGAGGGGTATACTATAATCATTATGAAAAAAACAACAAAAACAAAATGTGAATTAGATTGGTTTATTGCCAAAGAATATATTGATTCTCTTCATCGATTGGGAGGCTTGACAAGAGATGAAAAATTCATTGAAATGCTTGAGAAAATTGAAAAGTATGTTAATGCTGCGGCATTCACTCCAAAAGATGGGAATGGCGATATAAAAGATTTTTATGTTATCGTTGAATATGAAAAGTGATTAGTAGTGTCAAAAATTCGTGATATTGATGAGTGAGTAAAATGTAGAGGCGGGCATCCCCGACCGCCCAATATTAGCAATAAATTGTTTTTCAGGCGGTCGGGGGCGCCCGCCCCTACAAATTAAACCAGTCATGTTTTGTCAATCACGAATTTTTGACACAACCAAGTGATTTAACCATGCGACGCTAAATAATCATCATAGGTGCAGTCTCTGTCGAATACTTTTGTTCCGTCGATTTCGATTATGCGGTTGGCGACGGTTGAAATTATTTCTTCGTCTTGGGTGATGAAGAGCATATTTCCTTTGAAGTTTGTCATGCCTTTGTTTAGGGCAGTTATGCTCTCAAGGTCAAGGTGGTTTGTCGGCTCATCAAGGCAAAGAAAATTTGAACCGCCGAGCATCATTTTTGCAAGCATACATCTCACCTTTTCGCCCCCACTCAATACTTTTGCCTGTTTCAATGCTTCTTCTCCGCTGAACAACATTCTGCCAAGCCAGCCTCTTAAATACTCTTCATATTTTTCTTTTGAAAATTGAGCAATCCATTCAACAAGGTTGAGGTCAACTCCGTCAAAGAAATGGTCGTAGTCATGCGGCATGTAGCCTTTGATTATTGTTTGTCCGAATGCGACAGTGCCTTTATCGGGCTTTTGCTCACCCATTATGCATTCAAAAAGATTTGTGATGACATTTGTGTTTCTAGCAAAAAACGCAATTTTGTCGCCTTTTTTGACTGTGAATGAAACATCTTCAAAAAAGCCTTTTTTGGTTAATCCCTCAACTCTTAATATCTCGTTCCCAATATCTCGTTCAAATTTAAAGTCAATAAAAGGATACTTTCTTGACGAGGGTTTAATATCGTCAAGTTGAATTTTTTCCAACTCTTTTTTTCTTGAAGTCGCTTGTTTTGACTTTGATGCGTTTGCAGAAAATCGTGCAATAAACTCCGCTAATTCTTTTGCCCTCGTTTCTTTTTTCTTGTTGAGGTCTTTTGCTTGTCTTGCTAATAACTGACTTGTCTCATACCAAAAGTCGTAATTACCGACATAGATATTGATTTTTTTGAAATCCACATCACAAATATGGGTGCAAATTCTGTTGAGAAATCTTCGGTTATGCGAAACAACGATAACAACGCTTTCTTCCAAATTCATCAAATATTCTTCAAGCCATTTGACCGTTTTTGCGTCAAGGTTGTTTGTCGGCTCGTCAAGAACCAGAATATCGGGCGTCAAAAAAAGAGCCTTCGCCAAAAGAACCTTGACTTTTATTTTTGCTTCAACTTCTTCCATTTTGACATGGAACAAAGACTCATCGACCTTCAAATGATTGAGAAGTGTTTCCGCACTGCTCTCCGCTTCATAGCCTCCGATTTCAGAAAATTCACCTTCTAACTCTGCCGCCTTTATTCCATCCTCATCAGAAAAATCGGGCTTGCTGTATAGCGCATCCCTTTCTTTCGTCAGTTCAATAAGCCGAGAATGCCCTGCCATGACACATTCAAGAACTGTCAAATCATCATAAGCATTTTGATTTTGACTTAGGACACTCATTCTCTCGTCCTTGTCCATAGTGACACTGCCCTTATTCGGTTCTAAGTCTCCCGACAAAATACGCAAAAAGGTGGACTTTCCGGCACCGTTTGCACCGATAACTCCATAGCAATTACCTTTATTAAACTTCAAATTAACATTGTCAAAAAGAACCCTTGACCCAAACTGAAGCGAAACATTCGTCACATTTAACATAATAATTTAAGTATACAAAACTCAAAAAAAACTGTCAAGTGTTTTCAATGCTTTTGTCGGAGATTGCTAATACAAGCAATCACCCCAACAAAGGGGTCGAAGACCCTTGTCAAGAGTCTCCGACATTTTTATCGGGTCTTGTTAGTTTGGCGCTTATAATCAAGTAATTTTTCAATAAAATGAAAAAACTTGATATTTTTAAGAAGTTTTTTCAAATTAATGAAAAACCATCCTTAATTTAAGAATGGTTTTTCTGTTTATTGATTTAGCCTTTTTTCTGTTTCTTTAGACTTTTTTTGGCTATTTTGAGTGGTTTTTTTACTTCTTTTTTACCTAGTGCAAGTGCTTTTTCTAAATACTCAACCGCTATTTCTAGGTTTACCTTAACACCATCCCCTTCCAGATGCACTATCCCAATATATTCATAGGCTTCTTTTTTGCCCATACCCCTTTCCATATATTGAACTGCTTTTTCAAAGTTGGATTCTATACCATACCCACCTTCCAAATATATCATACCCAAAGGGTTATAAGCATCCAAATGCCCCAAGTCTATTGCCACAGTCAATTGTGATACGGCATTTTTATAGTCTTTTGCTTTATAAAAATCAAAGCCATCAGTAAATGCAGACAATTTTTTAAGATTTGTTGCATCTTTAATAAACTTGCGTGCGTTTTCCCCTCCTCCCAATCGTTCTGCTTTTTTATACAACTCAATAGACTTGTCATAGTCCTTTGTCACACCCATTTGTCTATAATATGTATCAAAGCAAGAAGCATAGTTCATTATACCGTTTATATCATCTTGTGCCGCCGCTTTTTCATAAAGCGAAAATGCTTTTGAAAAATTCACAGACAAGCCGTGTCTGCCATCTTGATAATAAGTGCCTAAAAGACTTTGTGCTTTTGCATGTCCGCTGTCTGCCGCTCTCATAACAAGAGAAAGACCATCTCTGTTGCCTTGTTTCAAAATTTCTCTTCCAAGTTCAAGCCATGTTCTTGCATCATCATTTTGTGCTAAGTCTATCAACACTGCAATATTAGCACTCTCTAAAGCCAAAAAGAAACATCCGCCTGCACTTGTTCCGCCCTCAGAGTATTGTTGGAGTGCTGATTTGAAAAACCAATACGCTGCTTTGGCATAGTTGTTCTCGCCTTCGCCTTGAAAGTAAGCCATTCCCAAATAGAATTGTCCTTTTGCATAGCCTTGTTCAGCGGATTTTTTTGTCCAAGAATATGCTTTTTCAATATCCTTCGAAACACCCTCACCCATTTCATATGCTGCCCCTAATTCTTCCTGTGCTGCGGCATCGCCTGCTTCGGCTCTTCTTTTTATTTCTTCAATATTCATTCTTAATTTTTAACCTCCATATATTATTAAAAACCGAAAATTCTCATCATTTCAGCCAGAGCATTTTTTGCTTTTTTAGAGTATTTTTTGTGGAATGAAATGTTTTCATCTGTTGCTAAAATGATGTGGAAACTACCGTCTTTTTCAAAATACATTTTCTGAATTTCATCTTTGTTGATTTTTGTGTGAATAAAAAGTTCATGCTCATTAACAACATAGTTCATCAAGCCTTGACTGCATGGAGTAAAAGCAATTGTCGTCCCATTATCACAAACAGAAACAGCAAACATTCCAAGATATGCCGCCGGAAATCTGCTCAAAATCAACTCAGGAGTTGGATTTTGGGGCGGTCGTGCCCTGTGAGCATTCATGTTTCCGCTAATATCTGTTCCAAACCCAAGAGCGCTTGCAACAGAACCGACTTTCAAGTCTGCTTTCTTTCTTATTGCAAGTCCGGGAACACTCGAACTTCCTTCAATCGGCGACATAACAATCACCATATTGTTGTCCGCAAGACCTGCCTCGGCGACAACCACTGCCACCTTGTTCACCTTTGCAACTATAAACTTACCTTTCAATTTTCCCATGATTTTTCTCCTTTGCGTCAAAAGACTATAACTAATGACGCTTTTGCCACAAGCATAATTTGAAAAACTATTCTTTCATTATTCATTATGTATTTTTCAAAGTTGTGCCTATTGGACATTTTTCGCTGACGAGGCGATATCCGTCTTTTTTTATTATTACTTCGTCCTTAAAACAGGTCAAATAAACAGAAAAAGACACAAAAAAATTGTGCCTTTTGCAAACTTAATAATTAACTTTCACAAACTTTTGCAATATTTCCAGTGACCAATTGCACCAAAAAATTATATCCTTTTAATGCAGAAAAGGTTACCCCCCCCCCTGACATTTTTTGGTAATTCTTTTGTTTCATATTTTTCATACAGAAAATTATTCCGCTTTGAAAGGAAGCAGTGCCATTGTTCTTGCTCTTTTGATTGCTTGGGCAACCTCTCTTTGATGAAGAGCACACAATCCGTTTGAACGGCGAGGAATGATTTTTCCTTTTTCAGTGATGTATCTTTTTAGTTTTTGGGCTTCTTTGTAGTCAATAGTTCTGCCCTTTTCTGTGCAATAAGGACATACTTTTTTCTTTGGAAGTTTTTTCGATTTTTTGGATGGGGCTTTCTCATCCATATTGTCGTATTTTTGTGCTAACGGATTTTCTTTTTCAGTTTTTTCAACTTTTTCTGCTTTTATCTTAGGTTGAGGTTTTTCCGCTTTTGCAACCTTTTCTTCTTTTTTCTCAACTGCAATCTCTTCTTTTACTTCAGCAACAACCTCTTCTTTCACAGGTTCGACTGCAACTTCTGCCGCAGGTTCTGCTGCAACTTCGATTTTTTCTTCAATTTTTTCGTTTTCTATGTTTTCCATGATTTCCTTTTTAATTCATAATGCATAATTCATAATGCACAATTATTGTTTAAAATTTTTTTCGAGTTCAATATGACATGAAAAATCAAAAATACTTTTTCAATACTCTTCACTCTTCACTTTTTACTTTTTAATTAAAACGGCAGACTATCATCATCAAGAGGTTTCAACTCATCCGCACTTTTCTTTTGGCTAGTTGCGGCACCCTCTTCTTTCATACTATCAACATCTCTTCTTGTGCCGTCAGCAGGACTGAGGAATTGAACCTCATCAGCAACAATTTCGGTGAAGTATCTTTTCACTCCGTCTTGTCCGTCAAAAGTTCTGATTTGAAGTGCCCCCATAACTGCAACTTTTTTGCCTTTTGCCAAAAATCTGGCACAGTTATCGGCTAATTCACGCCATGCGATTATGTTGATAAAATCCGCTTCTCTCTCACCGGCAGAGTTAGTGTAGCGTCTGTTTACTGCAATAGTAAATTTGCAAACACTAATGCCGCCTTGCGTTGAAGTAAGTTCAGGGTCTCTTGTTAAGTTTCCGATTAAAAAACATTTATTCATAATAATTTCTCCTTAGATTCCGTCAAGTTAATTCTTGGGTCTCAAATACTTTTTTTTAAGTGATTGGTGGCTGGTGGTCAGTGATTGGTGATTGTTAAAATTAATTTCAACTCTAACTAGCACCAAACACTAAAACACTATTAAATCGCTATCGTCATAAATCTAACGACATTTTCATCAATTCTCATTCTTCTTTCCAACTCGCTGGCTATTGCAGCAGTTGCAGAATATGTCATGAGAACATAAAAACCATCTTTTTTATAGTCAATAGGATATGCAAACTTCTTAGTGCCCCACTTGTTGACACTTTCAACTTCGCCGCCTTCCTTGAGTATAACTTGAGAATATTTTTCACAAAGTTCATCATAAGTTTTTTGCTCAAGTCCGGTTTTAAGGATATACATCACCTCATATTTGTTCATTCGTCTTTTCTTTGCCTCCGTTTTCATTAAAATGCGCCTTCAATTTGACACAATCTCAAGTATTATAGCAAAAAAAAAAATCTTTTGCAAGCGTTTTTCAGTTGACAAAAAAAAAAATTATGCATATAATATTTTAGGTTAGAATTTAAGTTTTTAAGAATTGTTTAACTTCTAACAAAAAAATCGGTAGGTGAGGCTACTGAAAGGATATGGGTTGCTGCCGCAAAATAGTGGAGACACTATGCGCAGGTTAGCAGGTTCGGTCGAAAACAAGGCCTAACCTAATGCAACTTCACCGCCTTTCAAAGTTAAAACTTGAACGATGATTAGGCAGATAATGCTCTTATTTTAGATAAGCGCTTAAAATTCCTTGTCATCGTTTGACGAGGATTTTTTTTAAATAACAAAAACAAGGAGGCAGAAAAAATGGACGACCCCGGCGGTAGTAGGCGACAATTCGCCATCAAAATCAAAAGCAATAATTTAAAACATCTGAATAAATTAACTCCGCCATTTAGCGAATGTTCTTTTGCCTTAAATTGATTGCTCTAATCAAAAGCGTAAACTTACGCAAAGGAGGTCAATCATAATGAATGACGAAATGAAAGAATTAGAGGAAAAAGAAAAAGTTCTTGACTCTTTTGATGATGAAATTAAAAATGAAGATGATGACGAAGAAGGGGTCATTATCAGCGATGAGTTAGATGTCTTACTTGACTACATTATCTCCCACATTAAAGAAAAAGACATCAAAAGTTTAAAATCTGTTGCAAGCGGAATTAAAGATGTCGAATTGCTATATATAATTAATGAATTGTCTCATAAAGAAAAGGCGATATTTTTTCGTGTTCTTTCAAAAGACCAAGCACTGCATGTTTTTGAGCAACTGGACACAGCACTTCAAAAAGAGTTACTAGATAGTTTTGCCGATTCTCAAACAGTCGAATTCATCGAAGACCTTGATGTCGACGACAGAGTTCAACTTCTTGAAGAATTGCCCGCAACTGTTGCAAAAAAATTCATAGCAATGCTCTCGCCGGAAGAGAGGAAAACAACAAATATGCTTTTGGGCTATGACATTGACACTGCTGGTCGTATCATGACGCCTGAGTTTATCTCACTTCGCCGAAAAATGACAGCGAACGAGGCATTGCAAAAAGTTCGCCGTCAGGCAAAAGAAGACAAAGAAACAATATATACACTCTATGTCACGGATGAAACAAAAAAACTGGAAGGTGTTATTTCACTCAAAAGCCTTCTAATCGCTGAACCCAATGCCCTGATTGAAAACATAATGACAACCTCTGTTGTCAAAGTTTCAACAGGAACCCATCAAGAAGAAGCGGCGGAAGCGTTGAAAGAGTTTGACCTTCTTGCAATTCCGGTCGTTGACGCAGAAGATAGAATTGTCGGTATCATCACAATCGACGATGCGGTCGACATCCTTGAGCATGAGGCAACCGAAGATATGTATGCCCAGGCTGGTCTTGCGAACATCACCAGCAAAGAAACAAACCGAAGTGAAGCATTAGTCCGAGGAAATCTTTGGGCAGTTTGGAAAGTTCGCTTGCCCTTTCTTTTCATCTCGCTTGCGGGAGGTCTTGGGCTAGGCTTCGTGATGGGCTTTTTTGAAGATATTTTAGAATCTATTGTTATGGTCGCATTCTTCATTCCGCTAATTATGGATGTCGGAGGATCTGTCGGAAATCAATCAACAACAATTTTTGTTCGCGGCGTTGCTCTCGGTCAAGTCGACACAAAACGGTTCGCAAAACATTTAGGACGCGAAGTCGGCATGGGTCTTTCAATCGGCGCTGTTGTCGGTGTCCTTGCCGGAACAGTTGCCGCAATTTGGGGACATTTTTCGTCTGACATGGCAATACTAGGTCTTGCTGTTGGTCTTGCCCTCATGATAACCTCAACAATCGCCGCCCTCATCGGCTTTTTAGTTCCCTTCATTTTAGTCAAACTAAAACTAGACCAAGCCGCAGGTGCCGCCCCCATCATTACAGTAATCAAAGATATGACAGGAATACTCATCTATTTCCTTTTTGTTTTCATCTTCATGAACGCATGGATAAATGTTGACCCCATTATTTGTGAAACTTGTTATACTGTTGTTTGTGAGACTTGTAATATTTGTAAAACTTGCTATCTTGCTCTTTTATATAATGGATAGATTTGAATTCATAACGAATTCTAAACAAAAAAGACGAAGTTCAAAAAACTTCGTCTTTTAAAATTGTGCGGGCGTCTCTACAGGGTTTTGTTGATTCGTTTGATTGAAGCGGTTGAGATGCAATTAAGCAACATTATTCGAACAAACTGGCACACCTAAATGAAGTCAGCAGAAAAGAAGTAAATCTAGGTGTGCTGTTGAAACAATAAAGAGGCGATTATTAATCGCCCGCACATAAATATATGCTTGACTTATCTAAACCACAAGTCTTGTTCCATCTTCGTCAATTATGCCCAACAAATAATCTGCTGACACATCAAAAAATAACGCCATTTTTCTCAATGCCTCATAGGTAGGAAGTTTTTCACCTCTTTCCCAAAATCCTATTGCAGCATGACTAAAACCAAGAGCACTTCCCAACTCTGTTTGAGTTAAATTTTTCTGTCTTCTAAGGTCTCTTATAATATCTTTAAACATATTTATATTATATTTTCTGCAACTTTAGTTTAATTATTTTGCTTCTAAAGTAGCAAAACACTTGACACTCGAATTTTATTTTATTATACTTGTTTTATGGAAAAAGAAAAAACAATAATTTTTGAATTCACTAAAAAAGAGGTTGGAGTTCTTATTGAAGGACTTGAGGAGCGATATCAATGGGACATAATGATAAATAAAATGTTTAAAATTCCTTATGACCAAAATGATGAGGATGTTATGCGTTTTATTATTTTGGCAAAAAAATTAAAAATGAAAATCTAATCATTACTTTTTATACTAACACAAAACTTTATTTTAACTTCGCCGCCGTTTGCTGAAACTGATATTGGATATTGAATGGTGTTGTTTGCCATCATCGGAGTTTGAGGAATGTCATCAACTTCAAATGAATGAGGAACATATTCAACGGTTTCATCCAGTTCATCATGGAATAAAAGGTTTGTCAAATTAATATCACTGTTATTTGTGATTACAATTCCATAGCAAATATCCCTCCCTTTCAAATGATACGGACAGGTTTCTTTTGTTATGACAAGGTCAATAACTTCCGTTTCAACCTCGTTGCTAATAGATGAAAATGGGCCTAAACAATCTGCCATTATGAAGATTTTCCTTTCTGTGGGGAACACATCCCTTGTCGTCCCAATATTTGATTTCTATTTTTTTGGGAGCATCCCCTACTTTATGTTGTCTTTGCAATATTCTACGACTCTACTAAAATTAATGTCAAAGTAAACTTAAAATAAGTTCCTGAATTTGGATTTAATCCTCTTGGCTGAATATATATCCCCGATGCGTCAGCAAAAACAGGGGTAGCGGTTGGGGTGTCTTGACCTCCTGTTGCAAACCAAGCCGTCCCTATTGTCGGATCTCCTTGATACAACAATAATTCAGGAAACTCTCCAAGAGAAGTTCTCGCCAAATAATATGTTCCTTGACCCCAAGAACCATGAGATGCATCAAGTGTTCCTTCTCCCCAGTAGTTATAGGTCGGACCAATACTCAAGACCGCCGTCGTTATACCTTGCATCGCGTTTCCTTGTTCTGTTCTTGAAACTCTGCGAATAGTTGATATTTCGGTTGCTCTGTCAAGCCTTATTATTTCTTCGTTTATGTGAGTTATTTCATTTTGAATTGTTGTGATGTTGTTTTGAATAGTCGTCACATCATTTCTTAATTCAGTCAAACTGTTTTCAATCGCCTCACAATCACAACACTGCTCACACTGATTTTCTTCCAAATCAGTTAATCTTTGCAAAATTTCTTCACAATCACAACCTGTCATGTCGCCGCCAAGTCTTGCTATATTTTTAATTTTCATTTTTTTACTCCTGATTAACAACTTACGACTTGTAATTCGCAAATTTAAGATTAAGACATTCCTCGTCATTGCGAGATTTTGTGAGGTAATTAGATGAGAAAAAGAGAAGGCATTATCTAAAAATCTCGCAATAACAAAAAACAAAATGCTTATTATTAATTTGTCCGTCGTAAATCCTTTGTAATCTATATCTCGTCCACTTCACAAAACACTGCAACCACCGTTGCTGAATTCTTTAAAATCGTTCCTGCTCCTATCCCTTCTTTCACTTTTCCGCGAATAATAATTTGTCCTTCTTCATTTGGCTGCATGTCATCAATATTCAGCATTCCTGTCCACTCGTCCCAATTTTCACCATCAAGCGTGAATTCCAAATCATCAAAATAATCACTTAAATCATCTGTTAAAACTATTTGCGTTGCAACGAAGTCCGTTGGATTTATTATTGTTATCGAATAGTAGAGAGTCCCTCCTTGTGTTGCATAAGAACAACTGACATCTTTTGTGATATTCAATTCCAAAATGTCAACTTTATTTAATGCAACATCGTCAAGAACATAATCATTTCCTGTTTGAGGTCCGCCTTCGCTTATGAAAACAATTGTGACTGAAGTATTATCGCCGGAATTAAATATCGTCCCTATTTGAATCCATTCGGGACATTCGGTGTTAACACCGATTTCATCAGTGAAATTGTGTTGATAAATAATATTACCCTGTGAATCCAAAATATTAACGCTAAATTCAGGGGGAATGTATCCCGATGATTGACGGCACAAATTCAAAATCCAATAACTTGTCAAGTAGTTAGTGTTTTGCAAAACTGTAACTGTCGTTTGACCAATGACATAACCTGCTGTGTAGCCGTTAATCACCATCATCCTACCCATCTCATTTCCCATTGTTTTGTCCGCTACTCTCCACCATGCAGGCGAAGCCGAGGATGGGTTAAAATTGCTCCACGAATTGTTCATTATGTTTTGAACAGTATAATGTCCGTCGTTCGGAGTTACTGATGTCGGAGGAATTTGAGGTTGAGAATAGAGAAATTGAGACTGAATTTCAGGATAAGGTCCTTGATTTGCAGGATATGATCCAGCCCCTGTGTTTGCAACTGTTCCGGCACTAAATGAACCAAATGTGCCGTTATCTGCTGCCGCAACCAAATTGATAAGATCAACAATAATATTTGGGTCAAGCACAAGCGGAGTGTATCTGACAGGACCGTTTAGAAAATTAATTCCCGTAATATTGCCCGTGACAGTTTCAAGATATGTGTTTCTGACTGTGCAGTCAAGATGCGTGATAGATGAAACAGGCGGCACTGAAACATAAGTGTGATTATTGTCACTAAGCGGCGGAACAGTTCCTCCGTTTAGCATTACTGCAACTTGATTTACAATCCAATCCACAGTCCCGCTTGCTGAAATCGGCGTCACACCGTCAAATGTGAAACCATAACTCTCAACAACTTGATATGAACCGTTTGGAACGCCGGTAAATGAAAATGCTCCTGTTGAATCGGTCAAAACCGCAACCGCATTTCCGCTGATAGTATCTTGCAAAACAATCGGAACATTGGAAATAGCGGCAGTAGCAGTTGCAACTGCCGCCGTCCTATTTCCATCATAATGCAGTGTTCCTGAAACAGTTGACATTTTCTATCCTCTAGGCTCCTGTCGGAGGCTCCGGCATCCTTTCAACCTTAACGCAAAATTTAATAACAACGAACTGGTTTGCTGAAAGTTCCAGCGGCTCAAATGTCATAACATTATCGCTGTCAATGTCAGGCTCGACGAAAACAGGGTCGTGCGGAGGCTCCGGGTCGGGGTCGTCAATATCAAAAATTGTGTAGTTAAATGTGTTTTCAACATAACTTAAATTTGCCGTCAATTCATCTCTGAATTTTAAGCCCCCCATTTCGTCTGTTCCTTCGATAAAATCAACATCACTATCGTTAGTGATTGTCACAGTATAGCAAATATTGCCCCCCAAAAGAGCATATTCACAGTTCGCAACCTTGTCAACAGTCAAATTAATGATGTCTGTTTCAACGACATCACTTTGAACCGAGACTGCATCTCCGCATAGCGTTAAGTCAATAAACGCTTGATTTTCTTGATTTGGCATAAATCTTTCTCCTTATATTGTGCGGGCGGCCGGACTGCTGCCCGAAAAATTAACAACAACACATAATAAAAAAACAACATGCCGCAAACCTTCTAAAATCACATTTTTTACAACAGCAATTACAGCAGCAGCAAAAACATCGACAGCAGCAACAGCATTTGCCTTTTTCAATTATGCGGACAGTGACAAAGTTGCTTTTAACAGCAATATCCTTTCCGCAAAGATAAACTGTGATGCTTGATTGAGTTGTGACCTCTTTTCTTTTGCGCATGTTCTCCTCTCTTTTTCATGATATGTCAAATAAAAAAAGTTGTGTTTAAAATTGAACACAACTTTTTGAAAAATATGTAGGACTCTATTTATTTCTTTATTTTATATTATAATGGATTTATTATGCAGGGATGCCCGCCCCTACATTATAGTCACTTAAATAGGATACCATATTCTCTAATTAAAGTCAAATCTCTCTGCTCCCTCAAATAAAACTGCGGCAACACCGCATCCAACATGAGATCCGACAACAGGTCCGAGCATTATTTCTTTGATGTCCATAGTTGGATATTTTTGTTTTAGTGTCTCTTTCAAACTGTCATAGGTCGAGTTTGGCGTTGAATAAATCATATAGAAAGATTGATTAGTAAAATCTGCAATCGCATTTTCACCGGTCTCAACGATTTTATCAAGGACATATTGAATGGCTTTTTTCGAGCCTTTGGCAGAACTCTCGACAACAAGTTTTCCTTTTTTGTTGACGACAATAATAGGCTTCACTTTCAAAAGTGTCCCGATTGTTGCTTTGAACGCACTCAATCTTCCGCCTCTTTTCAGATGGAACAAGTCATCGACAATAACCCAAATTTGTTGACGGTCTCTGACCTTTTCAATATATTGAACCGCATCTTCCGATTCAACTCCGTTTTCACGCATGATGAGAAGTTTATCAATCATCATCTGCATTCCAAGCGAAGTCAAAAGACTGTCAACAATGTAAATTTTCCTATCCACAAGTTGCTCGTTCATTTTCGCCGCCGCTTGAACTCCGCTCTCATATGTGCCGGAAAGACCGCTTGAAAGAGTGACATGAATAATATCACCTTCCGGATTTTCCGCAAGAATTTTTTCAAAATGCTCAACATACTCAAATTCATTCAATTGAGTTGTTGTCGGCAATGCTCCCGCTTTTATTTTTTCATAGAATGCCTCGACTTGTTCTTTGCCCTCATAAAGTGCATCGTATTCTTTTCCTTCGATGATGTATTTCATCGTTAGGCAATAGATGTTTTTTTCTTTCAAATCACCAATATAATAATCGGCAGTCGAGTCCGCTGATATAATAAATTTTTTCATAAATAAGGTTTCTCCTTTGCGTCCGCGACGCTTTTGTCCGAGCGCTTCATAGGTTTAATTTTAACACAAAAAAACAATCTCTGTCAAGTGTCTTTTGCCTTTAGTCTATAGACAGTTTTGTCAGATTTTGCTAGACAAGAGCAAACCGACAAAACTGTCTAAAATATCTCTACACTTTTTCTTTTTGAGGCTTTAGTTTTTTAATTTTTGTGGGAGCAATTATTTCCTCTTTTTGAAGATAACTTGTGTTCTCCTCTGCAACTTCATCTTCCTTTAAAGACGCTTTACTCAAAATTACTGACTTCATGTCGTCTTGATGCTTTGTCAGTTTCCCGACAGGCATTGCTTCAAGTTTGACCTTTTTCGCCTCCATTTCTTTTGAGATGATGTCTTTTACTTCTTGGACACATCGCATGTCGCTAAGAAGAGCGCTTGCCTTTTCTTGAACTGATTTTATATCTTGCATATCATCAGATTCAATGACAGATAACTCATATCTTATCATTTTCGCTGCAAGTTTTTCTAACTCTTCTGGAGGCATTCTTTTGGCTATTTCACCTGTCGGTGCAGATGTTGCTCCCATTTTTTCAAGTTCTGCACCAAAAAGAAGTTTGATTTTGCCAAGTTCTTTGTTGATATATTTTCTTCGGAGCAACAGTAAATAGAAAACGATAACAGATACGATTTTTGAAACCTCAATGAGTATTCCCATTATGTTCCACCTTAGTCCTGTTGCCGGATCGGGATAAAGTATGTTAAGCGGAGTTTGAGTTAATAGAACTGCTGCCGCATAAAAAACGACCGCAATGCGAACATAATGTCTTCCGGGAAGATATTGACCAATAACAAAGAGAAGTGCAAAAACAAAGCCCATGATATGCATCCAACGAACTTCGGCCGGAACTCCGCTAAGACCAAGAGGAGGGAATCCAACAATTCCTACTGTCCCGGCAATCAGTGCAACGACTATCATGGAACCGAGAAAAATTCTTCCTGCTTTTTTTCTCTTGGCACTGTCTTTTTTGAAAATCCACCAAAAGACTAATGCTCTGATTGTGCTGTAGGTCGCAGCAATAATTAGCGTGGTTTGAGTTGACATTCCTGTTGCAAGCCCCATAAAGACGAACATAAATGCCCAAAAGAAACTGCTAATACCTGCAAAAAGAAAATACTTTCTGCGGTTCTTGATTTGATAAGAGATGAACTCTAATGTGATTGTTATAACCCCGAACGCTTGGGCTAAGATAAACCATGGTGACATAACTTTTTTAAGTAATAGATAAGGTTGGGTAAATGTTAAAATTAATTCTAAAATTAGTTCTGCTCTATTACTACTCTCCTTTTTCCTGCTATTTAGCAGGAAAATTTGACAATACTTTGAATATCAAACTATTATCACTTTACTATAAAAATACTTTGATTGTCAAACAAAAATTACACATTTTCAAATTTTTTTTTATTTTTGAATGTTTTTTGGGGTATTTTTTGAAAAAAAGACTAGATTTTTTCTAAAATTTAGTGTATAATTATTAATATGATGACTAAAACCAACAAAGAAAAATTGCAAGATTTTTTTATTAGCAGTTTTTATTCTATACTTTCAACTGAAGAAAAAGCACTCGAAGCATTTTCACAAGGTGAATTATCTTTAAAAGAAATTCATCTCATTGCCGCTGTATTCAGAACAAAAACAGCAAGAAAAAATAACTTTTCAACAGTTGCAAGAGTTTTGAATATCACCCTTGGAACATTAACCACTTCTTTTTCAAGACTTCAAAAAAAAGGCTATTTGAAAAAAGTCCCGCATGAGACGGACAAAAGAATATTTTATATTGAGCCAACAGAAAAAGCCGAAATAATTCACGCCGAACATGCCATATTCCACGAAAAAATGATGGCAGGAATTGTTGGCAGCATTTCAGAAGAACAAATGGAAGGATTGATTGAATCCCTGACAAAGTTGGATAGTTACTTCAAATCATTAAGAGCGGAATATGCGGCAATGAACAGAAAGTAAAAACATATATCAAAACGACAGAATACAATTATAACAACATCCATCATAAAAAAATCGTAGAAACTGCATTTTGCTGTTCCTACGATTTTTTTATTAACTAGATTTTCATTTTTAATTTTTTTGCCAAAATAATAAAACGCATAACATCCTCATCATTTTGGTCATAAGGAATTTTAAACATTTTTTTTCTTATTATGTCCCATTGATATCGCTCCTCAAGTCCTTCAATAAGAACTCCAACCTCTTTTTTAGTGAATTCAAAAATTATTGTTTTTTCTTTTTCCATAAAATTATTATACGATAAGAAAATTTATATGTAAAGCACTTTGTAACACTTGCTACAAAATAATTTGACAAGTGTTACAAAAATTATAATATAAAATATGTTTAAAGATATTATAAAAGACCTTAGAAGACAGAAAAATTTAACACAAGAAGAACTTGCAAAAGCATTGGACTGCACTCATTCCAGAATATCGTATTGGGAAAGCGGAAAAAGACTGCCTGATTATGATGCTTTAAAAAGACTGTCGTTATTTTTTGATGTGCCGGCGGATTACCTCTTGGGCATTACTGACGAAGATGGAACAAGGTTAATTATTTAATATGGGCATGCAAATATAGAAACCCATATATTTCTATTCTTCAAAAAAGTATAGCATTGTTTTTGTTGGTTTTTTCAACAGATTTTCTGTGACCGTTTTATAAATCTCCAGTTGCTTTTCATAAGATTTGTTCATTTTTTCATTTGATTTTCCGCTTTTGTAATCAACTATTAAAATGTCACTGCCGTTATCAATAATAAGGTCAATAACACCTTGAATTAAAAGTGTGGAGTTTGTGGTTGAATTAATATTATCCGCAACTTCATTCTTATAAATAAATGCTTTTTCCTTGTAATACTTTTTTCCGCTCGTTAATCCTTTCATATCCAGAAAGGCTTTTTTTATTTTTTTCTCATTGACCAAGTTTTTTAATTCCGAATTTATTTTTTTGTATTGCGGGACAAAATCTTTTTCAAAGTTTAAAAGTTGCATTATTTTGTGATAGGCGTTTCCGATTTTTGATGCTCTTTCGATGTCTATCGGCAATTGTCCGTTGATTTTTGGCAGTTGGAAATCTTCGTCTCCGCCATCCTCTTTTGCGATTTGTGTGACGGTTGTTTTGAGAAGTCTTTTGTCTAAAACATATTCAAAGATAAAATTATCTGTCAATTTTGTTTTCCTCTCTTCACACTCTTCCCCTAATAGCAAATTACGGCGAATTAATCCGTTGTTATTTTTCTCATCCTCTTTGTCTTTAGAATAATTTTCTCCGTCATAATTTGCTGCGTTGTGATAAAAGATGTCCAAATGTTTGCTATCCTTTGCTTTCATTATCCAATCAAAAAAACTTTTTGCATCTTGCGAGTATATCTCTTCCTCATTTCCTAAACTAATTCCTGACATAAAAATACTTTTTTTTGCTCTTGTCAATGCAACATACAAAAGCCTCATTTCTTCTTCTTTTTGTTCTTTTTCAATTTTTTCTTTTAGAAATTCAGTAAATGAAGTGTCAAGAATTTGTCTTGTCTCGACACAATGATGTTTGATTGCAAATCCAAAATCATTGTCAATCAGCACTTTTTTGTGCAAATCAGTCAAATTAAATTTTTTCGACAAATTCGGAAGTATCACATGCTCATATTCCAATCCTTTTGAAGAATGAATAGTCCCAAAATACACAGAGTCACTTTCAGTTGTCATCTCAAGCACTATGTCAGCATTTTCAATATGAGACAAAAATTCAAACAAATTAGCAGAAAATGAACACTCGGCGACAAAATCCAAAAACAAAGACAACTCCCGTGCCATATTTTTACCGTCCGCATAAGCATAGACAATTTTAAAAAAATCATATTGCGAAATAATACGGCCAAGAAGAGTCGGAACATTCAGACCAAATGACAGTTGTTTGAAGTGTGAAAGGTTTGTAAAAAAGTTTTGCAGTGCAGAACGCACAACGCAGAACGCACAACGATTGTCTTTTTTATGATTTAATTTAGATTGACAACCATTATGCGTTAAAAATTCCAAACATCTCTCATAAAAAGACCCTTCCGCCTTGCCGTCTCCGATTTCTTTTAGTTGCCCTAAATCAAACTTCCCGAAACTTGACATCATTGCTGATGCTAATGCAATGTCATCATGAGGGTTTTGGATAGCCTTTAAAAAATTGATGACCTCCAAAACAGGTCTGCTTTCATTTGCTTTTCGCTTTTTTGAGGCAGAAAATGGTATATCATGTTTTGATAATATACTCTTTAAAGTTTTGGCAAAGGAAGAATCTGTTCCTCTGAGCAAAACTGCAATATCACTAAACTCTGCCCCGCCGGATATTAAATCATCAATATAAGAAGCAACCAAATATGCTTCATAAACTTGTTCTTCTTTGCGGGACTTTTCGCTTGTTCCCTCGTCTTCTTTTATTGAATAGACTTTGTCTATTGGTGTTTTTTCTCTCAAATCTTTTTCTTTTGTGATGATATGAAGTTGAATATTTTTTGAGTTGACAGATTTATTCCGGCTTGCGCCGCTCACCTCTGCAGTTTTACAATCGCCATGCGTTAAAAAACTAAATTTTGCATCATTTACATAATCAACTTGACCAAACTCTTTTGTCATTATAGAAGAAAACAAATCATTGCAAAACTCCAAAATCCCGCTTTGTGAGCGAAAATTCGTATTCAACTCAATAACACTTTTATTAGGGTTTGGAGTTTGAAGTTTGGAGTTATTGTCAGAGTTTTTTTGGTTTTCAAACTCACTCTCACAATCATTATGCGTTGAACAATACCTCTCATATCTTTTAACAAATATCTTTGGATTTGAATTCCTAAAACCATATATGCTTTGTTTGACATCGCCGACAAAAAACTTTTCACCGATTAGTGCGTTGATTATTTTTTCTTGTGAATAATTTGCATCTTGATATTCGTCAATGAAAATATATTTATATCTTTGAGCAATTTGCTGCTTTGCTTCATCATGAATAAGAATTCTGTGAACTAATTCCTCAAAGTCGGAATAATCTATTTTGCCGATTTTTTGCTTTTGAGCAGTATAGATTTTTCGAGCGGATTTAGTCAAATCAATCAATGCTTTGACTAAAGGCAATGTCTCTTGAGGACTTTTCTCAATTCCAATCTCCAAAAACCCTTCAAAATTTTCCATACTTTGAGCCTTTGAATAAATATCAAAAATAGTATTTGCAAGAGGATAATGCGAACGATTTTTCAGCATCACTTCATACAGCAGTGTGAAGTTTGAAGTTTGGAGTTTGGAGTTATTGTTAAACTCCTCGTTAATTCCACACTCTAAACTCAAACATCCACTCTCGCAAATCGATTTCTCTATCGCAGATCTTAACATACTGCTTGCCTCATTTTCACTCAAAACTTTAAAATCCGGAGACACATCAACAAAATAAAAAAAGTCTTTTATCAATGTTTGACAAAAACTGTGCAGAGTTGATATTTGTGCAAGAGGCAATTCACGCATTGCATTCCTTGCCCATTTTTCATTTTTTCCTAATAATTTTTTATAGAGTTTCGCCTTCATGTCAGAGGCGGATGCCTTAGTATAGGTGCAAATGACCATCTCACTCAAACTAACCCCATTTTTCAATTTCTCTAAAACTCGCTCAAGCATGACAGTAGTCTTTCCACTGCCGGCAGACGCTGAAACAAGCATTTCAGCGTCTAAAGAGTTAATAACTTCAAGTTGCTGTTTAGTCCACATAATAGTGAATAGTGAATAGTGGTGGTTAGAGTTAAATTAAAAATAATGCGACAATAACTTATTCACTATTTCACTAAAAAGTCTATCCTATACAACCAGGGGCAGTGCAGTTTCCGCTTTCACGGAATATAAACATCACAAGTCTTTCTGAAAAAGAATTCATCTCAAAATCGTGAACAAACCTGCCCGCTACTCTTTCCATTGGAATAAAGCCGTCATTTCGTGAGTCACGACTTTGATTTCTGTTGTCACCCAAAACCATTACTTCCCCAAAAGGCACTTCTTGCGGAATATTGATTGTGAAATATCTTCCGACCATATTGCCGTTTATCTGCCTTATCGGTTCAAATCTATTAATTTCTCTGGCAAATCTGTTGTTTTCATCCAATAAATACAAAAACACATAGTCTCTCTCATCTCCCTCGCCTCTTCTGAAAACTACTGTGTCACCGCCAACAGCGACAACTCTTTTAATGTTGTGTGAATAAACCCATCTACCGCCAATCATTCGCCCTTCCATTCGAATAATCACAATATCATCAATACTAACTCTTCTTGCTCTCACTGACAATCCGAAAGAATGATGCTCCAGTGTCGGGAGCATACTGTTTCCGCAAACATGAACAAGAGAAAATGACATCACAAAAATAAGCATCGCAACAACCAGCACGCCCATAGATGCAATAAATGCATTCAGCATATATTGCAATGTTTTATTATTCTTTTTCTCAAGATGTTTTACTAATTCGTCCATATTGGTGGTTGGTGGTTGGTGGTTGGTGGTTGGTGGTTGGTGGTTGGTGGTTGGTGGTTGGTGGTTGGTGGTTGGTGGTTGGTGGTTGGTGGTTGGTGGTTGGTGGTTGGTGGTTGGTGGTTGG
>Ga0131853_10000788_pt1 | contig 57129 bp, 20 predicted proteins | sample TergutLab28metaG_FD_92764 | JGI IMG/M metagenome (GOLD analysis project Ga0131853, IMG submission 92764) | Labiotermes labralis P1 segment gut microbial communities from Petit-Saut dam, French Guiana - Lab288 P1 (version 2) (version 2) | ecosystem: Host-associated > Arthropoda: Insects >...
GAATAAGGCAACAGGGATGTGTCATTTCAAAATATAATATTTTCTGTGTCTTCTGTGCACATGCTAACAAACTCAGTTCATGAAACAAGACCTTTGGTTTCTAGTTCAAAGGAAATCTTATTCTAAATACTTATTTCTTGTTGATCTAACCTTCACTATTATTTTCTGCAAGAATAATTATGGTAGGGCTGGCATACACAGGTTCTTGTTCCTCTTTTACTAATGGCATTCCATTTGCATCAATATTCTCATAGGGATGAGAGTCAATCATGCGCAACTGTTCACGGAAGAGTTCTCTCACAGCCTGATGCACCAGAATATACTGTTCTTTGGTTTGCACCATGGCAGTCCGCTGTTTTCGCATATCCTGAACCAGTTTGTGTAAGCTGAAATGTTTGCTGAGTTTCTAGAATGAAACGGTTAAGCATGTAATGAAAAACAACAAAAATTCATCGTGAATAGTAACAAAAATTTTTGCAAATCAAACAAGCATGCCATCAATACAGCAGTTAACTGTTAAATTATTTAAATTTTGTGTCATCATATGTACAGATTCTGCAGCTTGAAATGGAACCAAAATTTTAATTCTGTGTCACTGTGTACAGAAATCTGTTAGGAAACCTCATAAAGAGTGACTAGAAAGTGATCTCTTTGAAGATTACACACAGGGAATCCAACATAATGTGGAATACATACTCGCTTCCCTTATTAGGCTCTGTATGTTGCATTCCTGGCAGTCTTGTCACCATGTGTTTGGTTACAATAAGTCACTGAATGATGACAGTCCAGTCTCATATGCTGGGTACAGCAGATGTAAATTATTGTATTTGTTTGTAAATATGCAGTACAGTGTAATACAGGGGTTTCTGTATTGTGGAAACGTACATAAGGGAAAAAATCGTATACAGAGAATCACAGAAAAACTAAAAGTCGGTTCATTGGCACTTCAGTTCCACATAAAAAATACAGCCACTGGTCAACAAACTATGAACAACAGATTTCCTTTTCAAGAAGGACCTACATAAATTACATGTTCTGTCAGAAGATTCAGATGACACTTGAGTGTGTTCAGAAGCACATACACAAAAATCCTTAAAACTGCTAATTCCAGGAAATCATTATATCAAAGTATTCTGTACATACAGCCACAAAATTGTTTCACTTAAAACCACACAAATTTACAGCCATACAAACCATCCAGGAGTCTCTACATAGTCTGTTCCTGTAATTTGTTCCAGTAAATCTTTGCTAACTTATGTTAAGATGAGATTATTTAAACTTTCACAAAAATACTCAAAATAACTAATTAACAGATAGCCTACTGGTTGAAAGATAATCCACTCAGACATGCAGTATCAATAATTGTTACGCAATAACTTAAAAAATCTTTTCACAATTTGTTCCACAAGTGTCACACATCTGAGACTCAAAGGTCGTCACCCCCAACACTTGCTCTGACATACACCAAGTTGCATTACACAATACAGATTATTCATGTGGATTATATAAGGAGGTTTTCAAACTTCATAACCAGGTTCCACACTTAGCTGAACACTCTGTATTAAATAAATAAATATATTAATATACTTACACATCTTACAAGTGTGCAAGTGCTGTTGAGTGGCTTCATCAGTTCCAATGGTAACAGATTTTTGTGACCATGGTAATAAACCTTGGAGTTCAATAAAAAAAAAAGTATGGAGGAGCAGGTACTTTAAAAAAAAAAACCCTGTACATCCACACAAACTTAAGGAAATAAACCTCCACTACAAGATTTTGGTAATATGGCTAAAACTTACTCCAGCTCGAAGAAGACCCCACACATAGTCAATGGCACAGATGGTACCAGTTCGTCCACAACCTGCTGAACAGTGGACCAAAACAGGCAGAGTTTCAGAAGCTTGCGTATCACGAACCAACCTCACCATATCCAACAGTGGTCGCACTAAACGAGGTACGCCATGATCTGGCCACGTTGAATAGTGAAACTGACACACTGTTCGTTCCTCTGAAACTAACAATATTCACAATTCTTTAACATTATATGTGCATTACTAAAATTACAGTCAACATAGCACAATTTTGCTTTAATATATTTTATTGCCGGAGAACTCACTGCACGGCAGTCACATCACTACTGCATACCAACCAAAAAAAAAAAACTACCTGTTCTACAGTCCTCATTGTTACAATAAAACAAACTCTCTGCATTTATGCGAGTGTGAACACATCTACTTACCATGAGGTAACTGACTGCTAACATACTTAAGACGCATAGTACGCACTAGGAAGTCTGGGCAAACAGTGCTAGCTTTCACCAAGCGAATGGCAACCATACCAAACTGCTTCTCTTCACCTTCTCGGTCCACCCAATAATTCTCACACTTGTGCTACAAAAATAAGCCATAATCAACTCTTTCTTACTTAAGATTTTGTACTTACTTACATAATGTACAGAACCCTAATTCTAAGAAAAAAAATTTCAAAAGAAAATTAAATATTGTACTTTTATATCCCATATTTAGCCAGAAATTTTGGGTTGTATATAGTAAATCGCACAGTATGGGTTTTCCGTAGCTACCAGGCACCAATTTACACGTTATCAGTCTCAACACACATGCATCTCACCACCCACAGGAACAAAGCAACATTCACACATGATCAACTCACAAAATACGTGTATGGGCACAGGGACCCGTGTATGTCTGTGGGCAGGTAACTGACATGTTAAAGATGAAAGAAAAGGACAGCAATTACGAGAAACTCACTATTATAAGAACTGCGCTCTTCTGGGTTATTACGCAGTGAGTAGTGGTAATTTCTTACCATCTAAAACAAAGGTACCAAGAACACATGAGATACATAAAACAGAACCAACAATCAGTATTGGCCCTACATATTTTATATAACAAACATAAATATGAACCTATCAATAATATTATGTCCTTACTCAAGTAAGCTAACAATGGCCCATTACCGAATCCCTGTGAAAAGTTTTATATTAAATTGCATTATCATCATAACAAACTTATTCCAGAACAAAACACAGGAGAATGAAACCCGATATATCAGCTGATATTTAACTTTCATGTTATGTCACGCCAGGATGTAATCTAAATTCGTACGCTTGTCTTCTAACCTAGTTTCCACCCCTTAGTACTGCAAACACATTCAAACTAAGAGACTGCTCCAAAAACTGGTGTGTACTGCATCTGTATCTTATAATAGTTTATATGTGTTATTACGTCTGTGTTACACTTCTCTTATTTGGACATGGTTTACGTCTTTTACACATGTAATAATCGTAACAACCAAATGTTTTATAATTTTAAACTATTTTTATGACCTAACAATTTTATAGTTTTCAGTTCACAAATCCATCTAACATAAATCACACAGTGATGAATTTATGACAGTTCTACTATATACTGGAGATGATAAAAACATTAAACGATTCTTTTATGCAACTATGCACTTCCTGATGAAGGGCCAGTGAGGCCCAAAACACGCAGGAGTTGACGTATGATAACACTAGTGTGATTCTGACAAACTGTGTGCATTTGTTGGTTTACCTGGTGGTAAGTGAATCACTGTGGATAGAATGGACAATGTAAAAGTGACAAGTTGGTTTCAAGCTTAGTTTCATCTCAGTGGATAAATTAACTCTCAGAAAACAGGTACAGGTCTGCAGAAAACCAATGCTAATTCAAAGAGTGCCATTACATGTAGTTAATTTTGCCATGTGGTGTGCTGTGAGTGTAACCAGAATGAATGAGCCAATTTAATTCCCGAGACCATCAGCTTAAACCAGTATGTTACATTTTGACACCATTTTTTGAAGGCCTGTCTAATATCAAGACAACTTAAGCCTTTTCAGCAAGAAAGCGCAACAGCTCATATGCAAAACAATTCTACATGTTATTTACAGAGAGCTTTCAGTGGCAGAATAAAGAGCAGGGAACTCTTCTCCTTCTCCTTTGCCAGAACTGAACCCAAGCTATTTTGACTAGTGAGACACATTAAAGGAAAAAGGATGGACGAACGGCCTCCAATATGAAGGGTAGCTGCGAATATATTGAATGAGTTTTGGAGATCCAAAATGGGGTGGTCCTCCAGCTTGGGGGTTGGCTGAAGTGCTAACAACTCCTCACCATAAAAACATATCCTGTTATGAACCATTTACAAAGAAAGCACCTGGACTGATACTCTGGTACAACCTAAGCAACCAAAAAGGGACATGAGATTTGGTACTTGGAATTTTATGAGCCTGCATAACACAAGTTCCCTTAGAGCAGGAGTCAGGGAATTAGCAAGATATAAATTAGATTTAGTGGGTGGGCAGTTGGGACAAAGGGGACATGCTAAGAGCAGGGGATTATAACTTTTTCCATGGAAAAGGAAACGAAAATCATCAATTGGAAACAGGATTTTTTGTACACTACAGAAAAGTATCAGCAGTTAAGAAAGCATAAAGTGTATAGTAATAATAATAAGTCCAAAGAAGACAATTTGAAAGAAAGTATTCATAATGTAGTGTTTCTAATTTCCACATCAAAACTTTTACCCATAACAAATGTATGTTAGACATCTTGCACATCAGCAAGCCAAAGGAAACAATTTCAAATATCTTCCTTAAATGTGGTGAGTATAAAATCAAATGCTACCCCCCAACAGACTGAACTAAAACACACAGACCCCATCCCATGGCAAACTGCAACAGCAGTGATTGCTGCACTACCTGCTGTCAAGCTAAACTGTTGGATAGTAGAGGGATGCAAAACATTATGAGAAAAATGCCCAAGTATTTTGGACACAGAAAAGGCCTAAGAATTAAACAAAAAAAGTTCATTTAAAAGTTAACATATGCCTGTATTAACACACAAAGGATGAGCATGAACAATGAGCAAGGCAAACATTGGTACTCTAAGGGAAGCAGAGATGAATCTTTGAAATTTACAGAAAGGAAAACCATAGAAGACAGAATAAAAGCAAAAGGAAGCAAAACAAGAAGATGCTATGGACATGTGTCAAGAACAAATGAAGGATTCCAAAGAAGGTTATGAATACAAAATGAAAAGGAATAGTCCAGAACAGAAGACTGAAATAGAAAAAAACAGGTGAGGATAAGTTTCACACAAAAGTGGGAGAAAAAAACATGACATGGAAAGAAATTGAGGAGACACTGGAAAAACATATGCAACTGAAGTAACTCTGACACCAGATGACACATATAAAGTTTAAATTTGTGAAAGGGGAACAATTCTCCATAACCAGAGCTCAGCAAATGGGTTAAGACTTGAATAATAAGAATGGCAGTTCATCAAACAGCAAAGAATGAAGAGAGGAAGGAGTGATTTCTATTATAAAGTTTACCATCTGCACACAGATGTAACATGATTAGCTGTTCTAACTGATAAAGACCATTTACAAATGGGGAATGAAACAGTCCTTGAGCGGTTTCTGCCAGAAAAGAATGGAGGCCACATTACCTGATAAACCAATGTTCATGGCAAAACTAAAGCACTTTGTCACAAGCTTCAAAGATCTAAAACTCTGAGTGTTCCAAAAGCAGGCTTTACCACTAAAAGAATATCTCTGTCACACCTTAAAATAATTCAACACTTAGTTTTATACACACAATCACCTTCCCAGCTTCCTCCTCATTACATGCCATAACAATGACTTGCACTTCACATTCCACCACCATTCGCCAGAAGTCGTTAACAGTATGTGGCAATGGACCCTGACACGCAATGTATGCTGGGGATCCACTAGCCCCTTTGATGTAGTTAGCATTGATATAGTCACTGCCCGGAACCCCTGCATATTCACTCAGAATGACACGGCTGCTGTCAACTGCAACAAAGATATGTGCAATGAAAAGTACTTCCAAAAAGTACTTATCAGATGCCAGAAACATTATGGAGATCAGACAACCTCAAATGTCAGTATTTTAAATTCTCATTATCCAGGATACCAGCATGATAGGCATGCAAGTATCTGAAATGGAATCTATGTTAACATCACTAAACACAGTATCATGAAATCTTGGCACCTGACTCCTAAAAATACGCATTTCTATCAGACTGAGTTGGTGTAAAATAACAATGCTGCTGATGCATAAAATCCATTTTTATGTTTCTTAGTAACAATAATATGAGATATGAGTGTGTTAAAATTCTTTTTATATGAAATAACAACACTGTGAATGCTTAAAACATACCTTAATTTTCCACATATTTACTATAATTGTTGGGACCATGCAGTGAATGCTGGAAAACCTGTTCCAGTTACAGATTAGAAACTTGTCTATTAACTTTTGTATGAAACTTAATCCTGGATTAAATACTACAAACATGGCAACAAAGCAAAATAATAAGGCTGTGTGTGGCTATTCCAGGTATTGGATATTCTACTGTTAATAAAAACACACAGATGACTAAGCTCCAAAATTAATAATATAACATTTTTAATAAGCCTCTATACACAGATGAAAACACTTAAGTGGACATTAAAAAAACTCCTTCAAGGACAACTTAGTTTGTAACCACTCCTAGGTTCACAAAGTAGAAAATGAGTTCCTACATTTTACAGTGTACAATAACTAGACAATTAATTGCAATTTATTTTATGACTGCAGGTGCCGCCAGGATTGCATAAAATGTTCAGACCTCCACCAAACCATAAATGTTACTATTTCACCACTGACGTTCTCTCAGTGAGCACTACTTAAGAAATTCACATGTTTCAGCAGGTCTGTGCATATAAATTGAAACATTCTTCCTTAGCAGCTACTTCAAAAATACCAAACACTTACAAGGTAGGATGTCTTTGTAACGATTCTTCTTGCGGTTTACTTCCTTCTCACCTTCTGAGCAAGAATACTGTTTGGAAGTCTTCAAAATTTCACTGAAGAACTTCAATTCCTGAATGAAAAAACAGTCACTTTACCAAAAAGTGTATAAGTACCAATTTTCATACTCCTTTGGCATTCAACAAGCAGTAAAATAAAGTATTTCTCCTCTCATACTCTCAGTTTTCTTATTTCCCAGTTACATTTCCATCAGCACCTCCATTACTTCCTCTTTTTACTACCAAAATCATCATACTTCAAATCTTCTGTAGCTGATGCAGCATCATCAAAGTAATTATTAACTCACCATAAACATTTATAAACTAGTAAATATATTACCTTAATATATTGTAACATGCATAACAATTTAGAACTGGAAAGGTAAAGTTCACCCTGTAACATGCCACGAAGGCAAAGACGTTGGGATAGAGGTATAATGTTACTCATCATTCAACTTCAGCACCTGATGGAATAGGTGTTAACACCATGCCATGACCACTTTAAGTCTCGGAAAGAGACCAGGTACCCACAGTACAAGAGACTGGGTGGGCCTCGTGCTGGTCTGGATTGATACAGAGAATCTCACCCCCACCAAGGTTTGAATAGACGATTCAGCCTGCAGTGAGTTGCTATGCTAAGTTATTCTGGCTGCCAATTTAGAACTGTGACCCTTCTAAATTATTTTTTTAATATTCTGTAAATAAAACACTCTATGACAATATTCATCTTCCATAAATGTTCTGCAAAGGTTCAATATAAATTTACCTCATTGTTATATGCGACATACTTTCCGGCCCGCACTAAGGGCAGATAACAACAGTGCAAAGACTTTCTAATGCCAAACAATGTAAATTATATGTAGACCTATGTTATTATTCTTCTATTAGGAACCAGAATATACTACATAATTTAGGTATTGTTATACTTCATTTACAGAAATGAACAAGGACATATGTGACCTTGGCAGACGTCGCAACACAAAACTACAAATTTTAAAATCCAAAGCCTTAATAACAGCCATGAAATAACACTAAAATTTTCCTCCCATCCACCACATGCAGAAAGAATCTCATATGCCCTGCAGCTTGTAAACACATGAATATCCACAAAGAATCATGTGGTTGGTAAGACTGTTTCAGTCAGTATTTGGATATTACTGCACTGCTCTTATTGGGGAGTTCTTTTTCCATGAAAACATGAAAAATTCTGAGCAACAGCATATGTGTAGTTTTACTGCTCTGGCTCTGGCTTCTTGGTTGCAATCTGACTCCCAGTGAGGAAATGGGGAATATAAAGATCTAGTCAAAAACATGGAGCAATGGCTGCACAGTAACACAGGAACTTACTTACTATGATTTAATAAGTAGAGAATTAAACTGGTGATTGTAGTTAGCAGGCTGCATGTGGCAACTGAACGCACAACTTGTAGTAATCTAAGAGTTGTAGATTTACAATGAATTCACAATTTCAGTACTTTCTTTTTTAGTTTCATCACATTTATATTTATAAAAATGTATGCAAGCTACGAGATTCTCACAGTAGTGTTCATAAAGACTCGGGTTTTCTACACTTTAAAGCCATGTAAATTGGTACACAGTTACCAGAATTATAGTGGTGCCTGCTGCCTTCTTCTTTAGGGCAGTCTGATAACAGTCTAAAGATGGAGGCAGAATGCTCCTCTACAACCCCAGGAAATATGTATCAAACTACATGGTCCCATCCACTAGAAGACATACCTTCATAGTACATCTACCTATATTACTCATGACGCTATTCATCCAAGGATGATGCCAATTCAATCAGAAGAAACATGGATTGACTCTTCAAATGATATGGACTCTCAGTCAGAACAAGTTTCTAGTATGATACTAAAACTTTATAAATTTGGCAGCTCTATTCAAAAAGTATGACATGCATTTCAGAATTTTGGTGTTCAATGATATGGACTTTTTAGTTTAATTATATGCATGATCAATTAAGATGGATAATACCTACAGGGTCCTCACTTTAACTGGCCCTTACTGGTGGTCGCTGTATATCGGCAACAATACTGCATGAAAATTGGATGACTCACCAAGCCACCAAAACCCAATCTCTCACATAAGGATCGTTATATGACTGTCGATATGAAATCAGTCTTCAGTCGCAATGCAAACATCACTGTAACATTCTGTATGTCTGTATGATGCACATAATAAATGGTGATCCTACAAGAAATACCAACATAAATTCAGAAGAAAGTTTCCTGATAGAACTGTACCAAACATCAGAATTTACAAAAATGTGAAAATGTTTCAAGCAACATGTTAAATTTTAAACACGGAAAGAAAACAAACAAGATGTGCTGACGAAAAGCTAGAAGAAAATCATACTGCATTGGAGATATCTCCAAGGAAATTATTTGTTCAACTTGCAGAGCAAACAGGACCGTGTGTATCCACATAACTTACAGCAAAACTGCTGCATTTACATCTATATAAAATAAATGTGGTACACAAACTCTCCAACACAGATTATGAAGCAAGAGAGAATTTTTTTCGGCAGTTAATGGCATTTCTGAATGTATTCATTGTTCACAACATGCTGAATTTTTTACTTGAAGAACATACCATTACGGCACATCATTCAATTAAAAATTGTATCATCAGAGCAAAATATTTCATGCTGAATGCCTGACTGCAGGTCATCTTCAGTATGATTATTACTATACACTTCCTCTAACATGCCCCACAAGCAAAAAAATCACACTAGGATTATGATCCATTTTTTCTGAGACTATATATTCACACTGATGTTACACACATTCTGACACGATGTGTGCTACAACTGTGAACATAAAAGTAAAGTTCAGCCTAAAACATGCCATGAATGCATAGAGGGGGAGAAGTATAGCTCTGGTCTTTCTTTAACCTCTGCACTAGATGCAGGTGGGTGGTTAACTCCATGCCGCAGCCACTTCACCCCCCAGGAATGAACTGGTACCCAGTGTGTAAGAGTCTGGGCAGGCACCAAGCCCAGTCTGGATGGGTGCAGAAAATCTTACTCCACTGAGAATATATCCCCAGACTGTGCATTCTGTAGTCTGTCACCATACCGGTTACACTATCCCAGACCATGTGCTACAACTGTATGACGCTGAATTACATACTATGCACTGTACATAGAGTGTTTTTGGTAAGAGAAAAATAAGCAGGAAATTGTGGCTTCCTTCTTCACCACATACGAAATTGTGTGATTTTTACCTGGGTGGAATGTTAAAGGATAAAGTGTATGGTAACAATCCTCACACTGAAGATGATCTTAAAAAAAGCATTGTGACTGGCTATGAATGTGTCTGTTACATGTCATAAACGTCTGCAAACCAAAAGAATCCACTTCTAGCACCTCCTTTAAACAAGGTCACTAAAAACCAAATATTAAGAGCATCACTTGAACTATATGGCCTAAACACTAACTGATGGCAAATTAAATGGCAGCCACCACAGCACTGCCTAGTGTCATGTGAGAGAGTCAGTGTAGTAATGAATGGTATGGGCCAGAAAAATCAAGGACCCTGCATTGGGAACTCACTGTAGTAGACCATACATTATCATGTCTAGTGTAATGTCAGTGGACAGCAGCCATGTTACAGCTTAGAAAAGGTATGTGATCTGTACACTATTGCTAAATCTGAGTCACAACATGTCAATAACTTAAAACACATCCTCATGTATTTACTTACATTATTAACAGCAGAATCACCATCAAACACAACTATACATTTATTACATAATGATAAGCTAGGCGTACATATTTCGGCACTAACGGACCATCATAAAGCTACACACAAAACTTTAGAAATTATACAACTATATACTCGTATAATCCTTGTGATATTTCACAACTTTACCATATATCTATTGTGTATGAGTCTTATACGAAGCTTTACTTACTGGAATTGTGTCTTTAATACCTACTTAATCCAAGTCTGTTAAATATCAAAATACCTTAAATCTATAAACAAATCGATTGGAATTAACAGTACCTCGCTGATTTTATCAGCCAATTAAATAAACTCATAATTATTATTTACGGCAAAAAAAAAGTATTACGATATTCTGCCACCGTCTGTAAAATATCAGCACCTGAAATTCCTTCTCATATCTATCCTCTACATTCTGGATTTCCAAACTCTCAATATGGTTTATAAAATTCTGTAAAATTGTCCTCAGAGGAGTTCTATCCTGTTCTTCTTTCATTGCAACCCATGCCTATATGACCATCAAGAAAGATATTTCTCAGATATTCCCTTTATGCACATGCGACACAGGCAAAACTTCACCAGCACAAAACTACAACCGTACAGCCATCATGAATTAGCCATCATGCTTGGATTGCCTCCCCCTCCTTTCCCACGTGAAACGATTTAATTCCGTTTGTGTTAATACCACTCACATACTGCAATCTCCATGGAAACGTGCATTTACAGCGCCACGAACGGCTGGTACTTCCGTCTGTACCTGTTATCTACTCCGTTAAAAGTCAGCGATATCCTCAGGTCACAAAAATGTATAATGAGGAAAACTATACAGTGTAAGATCATTCGTTGTGGTACATATTCGAAACTTTCAAAGAGATCTCGTTGTCATGCGGTTTGCCCATATTGAAATAATAATATGTTCGACAAGCAAAGTGAATAGAGTTAATAATACATAAACATGTTGTACGTGATGTCCTATAAGCAAAGTGCATTGAATTTAATGTACATATATATGGTTGTACACTTCGTGTGGGGTGAAAAAAAAACCAGGTGGGATTAATAGTGCTAAGTGGAAAGCCTGGGGTATCCCAAGCGTTTCTGTAGCGTTTGTACGTCTGTAGCGGCTACATAAATGTTTCAGACTGGCTGTATGTATGATTGTGGAAGTATTTGTTTAGATCAAGTATACCCATTCTAACGGGTCGTAGAGTATGTTGGCACGTGTAGAGATGTTTTGCGGATGAGCTGGAGTGAAGAGATACGGCTGAGCGGGTTTTGTACCTGAGTAGGTGAAGTAGTCAGTTCCGGATACAAAGACAATTGTGTTTTGACGTACCTACCCCCTCCTAATTTAAATGTAGCCCTAAGTCCAAGTTTAACAAAATACCTGAATCCTCAAGCGCCCGGCTGTGGAATTCTGGTGCTACATAAAGTGAAATATTTTTATACTGCACAATGACATGCAGATCGACGCCAGTAAGTCGACGTGTTTTTTTTTCCTGTCTCCCAGGGAATTCGTTGTTGAATTTATTCTGTTTATCGGGTTTTAATGCGTCAAAGTGTTTATGCAAATTTAAAGTTTCGGTGTACATTGCATTTGCCATGTTGACAACTGCATTGCCGGTCGAAATATTGGAATAGTTACGACGTAACGGAATATCAAAGTCGAAGTAAAATAATTCCGTTATGTTCAGTCTAATACGTTTAGTCACTGCAGAAGTACACCGATAGTTGTCAAAAATTGATAAATTCAGAAAGTGTCCGGTAGAGCTGTGAGGCCGAATGAAATGTGGGTCGCAAATATCGGAATCATATTTGGTGGATCTTCTTTTTCATGCATTTACACATTAATATACCCTAGTTTGTGTGGTGGAATCAAGAAGAATGAAATGGGCTCGGTTTATAACACACAAGGAGAGAGGAAAGGTGCTTGAAAGGTTTTGGTGGGGAAACCTGAGGAAAAGAGACCATCTGAAAGACTTAGGCTTAGATGGATGTATGGTATGCAAATAAATGTTAAAAAATACAGTTTGTGAGATGGCCTAGTTTGATGTGTCTCAGGATTGGGACGGGTGGCGTGCTCTTGTGGCTGCGGTATTGAACATTTCGGTTACGTAAATGCGGGAAATTTATTTACTTGGTGAGGATCTAATGCTCTCTCCAGATGGACTGTATTCCATAGAGTGAGCGACTGAGTGGGTGAGATTTCGTTAGTTAGTTAGTCAGTTAGTTAGTCGTACTACATATGCACCGAAATAATGACAATTTTGGAGGATAGCAGTTCACTCTGTCAGTTGCATTTTCGCCAACTTAACATCACCGTTCTGGAGTCTTCTCACTTGTCTCGTTTTTGTAGGGTTCGCATTGTTGCCCGGTAGTTTATTAAAATATATTTCGCACTTTTGAGTAATTACATCAATGAATTTATTAATATGTGTGAAAACGAAGTATTCATATGCGGTTATTTGAATTATGAATAAGTTTTTATGGGAAGTTTCCTCACGAAAATAGGTAAATAATAACCATACCGAGAACACTGAGGACCTCTGGAACGCGCATTACCAATCTGCAAAGTAAATGTTTCCAAAGTCGACTGAAGATCTTAGTTCAACCAATCACAAATGGCGGTGCTGCGTGACTATAGCTTGGTAAAATATGGCGTCAGTGAAAGAAGGATGTAATATCCATACAAATATTACGGCAGCGTTCTCTTCTCATAAAGGAAACCATCTGTTTGCAGTGTACAAGGTAAACACAAATGAAATCATCTTTATAACATTATATCCATGTTGATATAAATATGTTGTAAAGTGCTTGAATTTTTCTTGTTACTGCTCGTCGTATCCGCCATGTTAAATGCTATTTGACGGCTCGTATATAACAATTGTACCCTTGTTTGATGGATGTCAGATGTGAACAGTTTGTTATTATGTGAATATATGATGTAAAGAATGTGATTATGAAGTTCGTTAACTTACCAGATGCACAGTTGCACTTGTATGTCAAAGTTTGTATTGGTTGCTACAATGTGAACGGTAGGCGTAACTGACGTAACTCGCAGGATATTTATTTCTTGCGTCCCATTTCTAATGAGGGCAAAATCAGTAGAATTTGTAGCAGTATCATAAGTACACGTAGCTCCAATTTGTTTTTATTTCGGTGTTATAACATTGCTTACATGTATTGCCAGTTTAAGATACATCAAATTGCCTGGCGTACCCATGGTTTGTTTTTAAAGAAGACCATAGTTTGCTGCTTGAAAACTGTAACTTGGTGTGATATCGTATAGCAGAATCAGTTACTCGTCACCGGGAAACGATTTTAATTAATGATATGCATTTTAATTTGTTTGTGTATACCTTTATGGTCTCCTACCCACAATCTCTGGTATGGGACAGCTTAATTACAAGTAGGCCTGTGAAAATTGTGGATTCTGCTCCTATCATGTAGACCCAAGGGATCATAAAATGTGGTAGTCCCAAATAGGGGAAAAAAGTAATGAATAACATCTATATTGCATGAGTTGTATGTGAATGTACAAGGCAAGCCAACCAGTCATCAGCACAAATCTAAAATGTAATGAAATGTGACAACTTCAGAATATTCATAGATGACATTGCGGTCCTATTAATCCAATGAACTTATTTACGTTATGCGGTACCTTGAAAGCTAGGTGGAGCCAGTGATTTTAAATATGCTGCAGAAAGTGCAGGCGTATACTCTTCAGCGATCTTTGACATGTAAAGATTTTGTGGTTTTCTAGAATAGAATAGTAATTGACACCCTTAGTTTTCTTATTCATTTATTAACATCTGTAGAATACAGACTTTATTAATGACCACAGTTGAGAATAAAGTATATGATAAAATTAAGACTTTTTATTTCTTTTACTGGATTGGAGCCAAAAAAAAGAAAGAAAGATATGCATGTGGATTTGTTGTAAGTTCTATGAAATTTTTAATATGTACGAGCTATAAGAAATATTAGAAAAATAGTTTTAAAATCCCATTCTTGAGGGGATGATACTGCATCACTGAGCAAAAAACACAAAGTTAACAAGATAAGGGTGTCTTTGTTTAATGACTTGTTCTTTATGTAGTATGTTAATGACTTTTTCTTTATGTAGTATGTCACATTGAAGTTATTCACAAGGATTTAGTTCAGTCTGATACTTGGAATGTAGCACATTCCTCGATGTTGAGTATTTATGGCAAATTCTCGCACTTTGCAAGGACAGTTTTATGTATCTTCATCATACGCTTTGATCTGAAAAATCCACAGATATGTATCCAGACCTATAAAGCAAGGGCCATAGTAACTTCTGCAAGATAAACTGCCTGTCTACTGCTTATATATAATTTTCATGTCACTGACAGTATTTTGGCTTTTTGTTTGGGTATATATGTCAAAACACAGACAATGATAGAGCATGATGTGTATTACTTCGTCAGAATTCTTTCAGTATGAAATTACTAACCTTAATTTTGTCATCTTGTGCAATTTAACAGTTTCATTCAGGTGCACTGTCATGTTGTTTATATCCAAACTATCACCACTTTAACACCATTCCTGTTCCATGTTTTCTGAAATGTTACAATTTTTCTTGAATTATGATTGTGTGTGGGAGCTGGAGTAGCATAGTCAGTATAATGACTGAGGTGTGAGCTGGATGTTCAGGGGTTTAAATCCAAACAGGGGCAAGAGATTTTTCTCTTCTCCAATACGTGTAGACTGACTCTGGGGCCCATTCAGCCACCTATTCAGTGGGTACTGGGGTTCAACCCTGGGGGTAAAGGGGCTGGGGTGTGAATCTAACCGCCCACCTCTCCCAGTTGCCAAGGTTAATAGTGGCACTTTGCCACTAATCCCCCTATATGTCTTCATGACATAGTGGCACTTTGCCACTAATCCCCCTATATGTCTTCATGACACAGACAAGAAAAACTTTACTTTTATGCTTGTATGTTTTTTTGTCACTTTATCTAGTCTGTTCCTTGCTCTTTCTTCCATTACTCCTGACTCCTTTCTGTGGGGTTTGTTTAATGAGTCAGGTTTCCTAGGTCAGATAAATTAAATGAGAAGGTATTGCAGTGTTAGCTGTAGCTTATTTTTTCTTTTGAAGTATCATTATTTTTTAATGTAACCCCAAGGACATAGAGTAATTTTTCCCAATTTGATTTGAGTATAAAAATTCCATCACTGCAAAGATTGGTCTCTTGGCATTCACAAACGGCCATTTTCACATCATTATTGTGGAGTTTTTTCCCCCATTGTATTGGTTTGGTGGCCCCATATCACATCCTGTACTCATGCTGCATTCATATCTGTCCTTGAAGTGCAGGGATGACAAGTTTGATCATCTTGGTTGTCGTGGATATTTCTGAATTCTCTGCTCCAATATCTGACATGCTGCACCCTCATAATGCCATCACCTTACAACCATGTCTGTTGGCAGTGAAAAATGTTTTGCCCATACAAACCAAATTTTACTATGAACTTCTGCACAGAACCAAGTTTCCAATGTCATTGCCGGTGCACATCAACTTCTCTTCTGAATCGAATCTCACTGTTGTGCCATCTGTTGTATGTCACCCTTACTACAAGTGCTACTTCCTACCAAAAAATAAAATACAACAAAAGTTACAGGCTGGGGCACTATACTTACTGAACATGTCTGGTGTTATGGGTTATCTTGTGAAACTGCTGTGAGGGATTTTCTGTATCATTTTCTTTTTAGCCTGTGTAATTTCATGCCAGGAAAGCACACTCTTCAACGGCGAGTATATTAGGTATAGATAGAGATTTACTTCGTCTGGAATGTTCTTGTGTTGTAAAATTTTGTGATCTCTGTGTGTGCAGATGTGCTGGGTAGGGCATGTCATTTTGTAGTTTCTTTCTCATTTGTTGGACCACACACAAACTGGTGTGACTGTGGTTCAGAACCCACTGATTGTTTGCATCATAATCATGTGTTGATTGCTCCCTAAAACTACAAGTTTGATATTCTTCCATACATCAAACAGTGACTGGTCCTTAGTTGGCCTTTTCATGATTTCTTTAGTTGAATGATGATTGAAGTGAGTGTTCTTGAGGCATTTCAGCATGCAAGAAATTCCTTCAACTTATTCCAAGCAAGTGTTGCTTGATTTGTAAGTTTCTGTGTGCAGATTGTTTTGAGCAATTTTACTGAAGTTTACATCTTCAGTTTTGAATGACCACAGCCCACATGTTTTGAACCCAGTGTATAGAGTTTATGCTGTAGTATTTTATAGTGACTCATGAAGAATGCATAAAAAGTCTCCTTTTTTGGTTTTCTTCCCTGTGAGCTAGATGTCTGCCAGTGTTTATTGTTTTCTTGCAAACTTTAGAGAGTAAAATACAACTATACCCATTGGATGAATTATGTGCCATGTGTTAGGGAGAAGTGCTATTAATTCTAGTCCTATGACTGGAGTTGAGACAGCTAAAGTTTCATGTTTGACACTTGGCCATCAGTGACAAGTATAGTGGAGCACTGAATATTTTGTCTTCAACCAGGGGAGAAACATATGTAGCAAGTATGGTCTTTATCATTTTCTCAATGAAGCAGTTTCTTCTTGCATCCATATCTGAAACTGTGCATACCAGTTACTGATACGTGTTTCTTTCAGTAATAGACATGTATTAAGATTGTATACAGCTTGTTGGGGATAATTTTGTTATTGCGGGCCTTATTCGCATTTAAACCCTTTTTCTCCTCTCTGTATTTTCTTGCAATTCACTGTATCTAGTATTGCCAGTCATTGTAATGGGGTGTCAGTACGTGGCGATGCAAAGATTTTTATGTCTAGTAACTGGCATGCAGTGTGTGCACTTATTTGTCTCATAAGGTTATTAGATAATGACCATGAACACATCCCTTATCCACTAAATATGTTCACTTTCTTACCTTAAGGAAAGAGTGCACAAATTTTGCAAAAATCTTGGAGCCACTCAAATTTCTAGACACCAGAAGGGTGAAATGAAGCAAATTCAGTACTGAGGACCTACATATATTCGGCACCACTGTACAAAATTAAGTTCCCTTGGCAACTTGGCTCCCGGGATTTGTGAAACCCTGCCTGAAGGATTAATGCAGTGAAACTGGATGAGATCAGCGTTGTGTACCCAGCCTCATTTTCATTCATGGTTGTATTGTAGTTACGAAGGCAACATACAATTCACTGTGTGCTAGAACTACCAGCATGGCTGAGACCAATATGTTCAGATCTGGATTTTTTTAATGAAAAGAATTACCTGGTGTTAGTAACTATTATGGTGTCAAGGGTTTGTGTATGTTGGTTTATATAATTTCAAAATTGTGATTAGATTCTTTCCACAGATTTCTCAAATAAGAAAATATGGCACAGTTGATACAAGTTGTATTAGATATTGATTGTAAGGTAGAAAGAATATAAAAATTATTGTAACTAATTGATATATTAACTGTCCTCATTAATGGCCAAGTCTTTCTTGCCCTACTCTTCATACATATCACATTTTTTGTCTCAGGCAAGAAACAGTGTTTCTTCACAGGCACAGAAGTTTACTGATGCTAGGTATTCATTGAACTGGGGAATATTATGATAATGTTCAAGATGTTGTTATAAATGACATTTACCATTTTTTACACATTTTCAAGTAAAATTTTAAAGTGCAAGATGGTTTATTTTACTTCACATTAACTCCTGTCATATTCATGCTTCAGCAGATATTTTGTTTTCGTGATGTGGCATGTTTTTTATGTGTTTTGAGTGGTGTTCAGATTTTGGCTACTTAACAGTTTTCCTCTTTCTTGGTTACTTTTTGCCATCAAGCAAGTTATGTATGTATAGTGTTCCTCTTTGAAAAAGCATATACACATATAGGGTTTGAATGGGAAATTGTGGTACTAAAATAAGGTTTAATAACTGTAATGGTGTAAATATTGTGTATGTGTTGGAAAACTGTATCACTATGTGGAGTTAAAGCAAGTTGTTTTTGTTAGAAAAGTTTGTTTTATGATAGCACTGATGAACTTATTTTAAGCCTTATATTGCCGCTTAGTTTGCTTATGCCTGTACTGTATGTTGATTTTTTAATTTGGTTGCAAATGTCAGTTTATAATCGAAATGGCTGAAGTTGGGCTCATTGATATTGCTGAGATGCTTAGGCAAATAAAAACAAAATTATAAAATAGCAGGGTGGTAAAGTCATGGATGATGTTGCTGTTAGCATGTAACAGGCTCCATTGGTATCATATTAAACATAAGAGGGCCTTATGTTGAAAATGTATCAGGAAATGTAATACATAATTTTTTCATAATTAATATTGTCTGCCATGCCATTAATGTACCTCACAATGAGAATATTTGGCAAAATTTTCTGCAACATGTAAGGAATTGTGTGTGTTCAATAGACTGAACATAACAGAAGGAAAAAATTGTGCCATATGTCAGGTGTTTGATTGTCAGTTTGGCACTGCATGTGTCCAGTTTTGATCATAGGGCAGTTTGCCATTTTTCCCTGAATAGTTCGGTATTTCCCATCAGTTTCTATTACACCAAGAACCATATGCATATTCATCCATCAGCATGGTGTAGTCTATGTGCTGACATGGAAAAATAAACCACACAAGAAAATGACAACCTAGGAAAGTATTGTTGCTGTTCTGTTACAGTGTAATGACATTCATAATAACCTTTGCCTGAGTTAGTCTGAATACTATGATCAGGACACAACTCCTCTTTTCTCCTTATATATGGTTGTATTGTTTGGGATAAGGATTGTGATTAATTTGAAAGAAATTCATTGAGCTTCACCTAAACACTTGATGCAAGGGGTTGGGCGGAGGAATGAGAATAAATTTACTTGTATGTTTCCTGTAAAGGAGAAGTTTAGTGTTGAATGACAGTCTTTCCCCATTTGAAGATTTTAAATCTGATGAGTGGTTGAATTGTCATCTTGTTGAGAAGTTGGCATAAGCAGTCCAAAATTAACATGTGTTGTGTATAAATACTTATGTATTAATTGGTGTGACATTTGTGTGTCTGGAATTCAAAGTGCAGTTGTGTGTATTTTTCACTTCATGAGGTACCAATCGTGGCTGATAGTGTTCTGATTCTCGCATACTCTTTGTATATGGTACAGCATTTATGACATACAGTTGTTGAGCAGGCCAAGAGTGACAAAGCGTTGTAGTACCAAGAGAAGGAAGATTTATGAGATGCAATCTTCCGTGTGGTAGAATGTCTGAAAGGTTAAGTACCTCTAATATTGAAGCCTGCCATTCAGTATGAATGTTAGCCATTTCTGCCTATGTTAATATCTTCCCATCTATTTTCAGTCTTCTGAGTACCCCCTTTTTAAGAAGTTCTTGACCAAAATTCTGTATGCATTTCTCATCTTCGTATGTAGTGAAGTGCCTCTCTCATATACTTCATAGGTCACAAAGGTAAATGTAAAGTTACCCCTGTCCATGCCATTAAAGCATGTGGGAGAATAGTTCCACTCATTCTGAACCTTAGCAGTAGATGTAGGTGGGTGGTTAACTTCAGGCCATGGCCACTTTACCCCCTGGGGAAACAACCCCCAGACCCATTTGTTAGAAACTGTTCACGAAGTCTTCATAACATCTTCAGTTGTCCGCTTTATTCTTGGCTCAAGACATTTTCTTGAGCACATTTTTTTCTTCAGATAAGTGTAGTTTATTTTAATTTCACCAAAGTGCAAGACTGCTATATACCCTTAGAGAACACCTGACATTTAGTTTTGTGTGTTTCTGGAATGTAATGTTAGTAACAGTTCTTAGATTATATTGTAGGCAATATTCTTAAAGTTTGTTCTTCTCATATGTTCATCGTGAACCTGATTTCTAGTTGTTGTTGTTGTTATTATTATTATTAGTATTATTGTTATTATTATTTACTGCAATTGAGTTTTCACTTGGTGGCAGTAGTCCTTACACTAGTAACAAATTAGAGTAAATATGCATAAACAAAACAGTACAAAAACATAGTAAATACAAGTACACATATTACCAAAACACCCACACATTACAAAACTCACACATACACATACCCACATATTACAAGACAAGTTACAACAACCACAGTACAAGATACACACCAAATAAAATAATCACAATACAATCAAGTACTCTCATTATAAGGTCACCCTAATGTGCATGGTACTTTTGTCCCCAAGAACTTCAGTGTAACTAACTACACTTCAAAATAAAATCACTTCACATATATCATGTCATTTCACTCCACATCACTACACTTCACATCACTTCACTTATTTACACTCAACCTCCACTTGAATTCCCTTGCTTGTAACTACATTCTTAGTTCTCTTTCTAAAAGTGTTTGGTTTGCAGGGGAAAGATGCTAGTAAGCCTGCAGGTAATTGGTTCCAGCTTTTAATGGTCCTATTTACGAAGGAATATTTACCAACATCTGTTCTTTGTTTCCTAGTCCTAATTTTTGGATTATGATCATCCCTACTCTTGTAGCATGGTTTTAGAAGTCTGTCCCATATTGCTTTACAAGCCTTTACCCCATTGTATCCCTTGAAAAGGGCACATATTTGGGCTATCATTCTGTGCCAAAGTTTCCGAACCTGACTCATTTATGTTATTTGCAAATATAGCCGCTCTCTTTTGCACCTGATTTAAAGCACTTACCTGACCTGACCTGACCTGACATCTGTATGGGTCCCAACACACCGCTCCATACTCAAGTATCGGTCTCACTAGTGCCACATAAGCTAAACGTTTCGTTTTATTATTTCCCTTTTTGAGTATATGCATTATGAAATGAAGTGCCTTCCATGCTTTTCATAATGTGTAATTGACATGATGTGCCCAGTTTTGTGGTTCGCAGAGATTCACTATGGCACCAAAAATTGAATGTTAACTCCAATAGCCAAAAAAAAAATCGTGTCATAAAGTGATTAAAAGTGAGTGTTCATTTCCTGTCCTTCAGATTACAAAATAGTTTTTTATTCAGTTACCTTTTCATTTGAAGGCAAACCAGGTTGTTTATTAGATTTACTAGCAATTTCCTCATTATTGAAGTGCCTGGCATCTCACACATTAAAATTGTCTCCATCCCCACATATACTTATTTAGGGCCATCATATATTGACTTTTTTCATGGTTTTTCTCAGCCGTTGCAGGCAGATGACAAGATAATACTTCAAATTAGGCCACAACCATTTTCTTCCACACATTTCCCAGTTTATTATTCATTAAGTGTCCTGTCATTCAACATGATATAATCGTAACTACTGACATTATATGTTAATAGTGTGATTGAACAGTGTGGTCTTACATGCATTAAAACTAACACCACTTTGTCCTCGTGTTTTGTTAATTTTGAAGCTGCCCACTGGAATTAATGAATACAGCTAACCCTTGCCATTTGTGGGTTTAAATTCATTACGTTCATTACTGTAAGCAACATAAGTAGTTCAGTATTCATAAGAAAGATGAAAAGACATATTACAAACTGACCATACAAAACACCAGTGTAGGATGTGCACTTGTAAAATATAAGCAATACATAAATGTGTTCTGTTCTATGTATACATGTCAGAAATTGTTTGTGGCTGTAGTTTAGTTGACTTGAACTTTCTTTAGTGATAGAATAATTATAAATGTAATTAATTACGGCAACAAATGGGATAGTGTGGTTATGTCATCTTGAATGTAACTGGCCAAAATGACATGTTCTCCACTTGTTTGTCAGAAAAGAATGACATTTCTGCTGCTAAGAAGGAAGTTACAGTCTTGGCTACTATATGGCACCATAATAAACATTCACTGCACCATTTGCAAGAGCAAAACAGGACTCTGAACACTAAGCAAGACGGAAAGGTGTACTTCACATTGGAGTACAGAAATCTTCCAAAAGCATTCTTTAAGAATGCAAGGTCTTTTGGTAAGGGAATTATGTGCCTGAAAGTCAACATTTTGAACAGCTTGATGTTGGTTTGCTGCTGTTTTGTCTTTAATTAGTTTTTATGTATGTATTTTTTGACTGACATTTTATTTTTTAAATGGCTTATTGAAGTTAAACAAACTTTCTGTCTCATTCCATTCTTCTTCCCCAGGCAGTATTTTTTTTTTTCACCGGTTGTGTATTTAACAAGATGTTTATTTGGTTTCTCTAGTAGTAGCATGTCAGTTTGATGAAAATTTCTTTTGTATGCTTTAGTAAGATCTTTCCAAATTTACCACAAATCCATCCAAAGGTTCTGAAGTAGAAATTCACAACAGATGTGTGTGTGTGACAGAGAGAGAGAGAGAGATTTTAGGTCAAGAAATGCCGACATGGAAGGGGGAGGGTGGAGGATACACTTTGTTTTGTGTATAAAAGCATCAGCACCACAGGAACTGGGTTGAATAGTGTAATTCTTTTTAAGGTTTATGCCTGTCAGTAAACTTCTTTTAACACATTTCTTCAAAGTATATAGTATAAATATTAAGTTTTGTATGTGGGAAACATTAAAGCATGGGATTTGTATTGGGAAAAAGCGAATATTAAAGTTTCAGTATGAAACAAAATTCTGAGGCTGTTGTCATGGGTATGTTACTATCATTGCAACATACAGCTATAGTGGTGCCACAACAGTGAGCCATTTCCTTGTAGATCATCTGCAATGTGTACCCAAACGTCTGGTAGTGAAATAAGTGTACTGCTGTATGCTTCAGATGTAGCCTGCAATTGGTACCATACTTGGGTTGCATGGCCTGTTCCAAACTTCATTCATATTTGTCAGATGGTCCAAAAATTTGTAAATATGTTAGGTTTATGTATTGTAGTGATAACATCCACATGTCTTATGCATGCATGCATGCATATTATTAATGGAGCTTCATTGATATGTGTGTGAATGTAACATCACTGAGTATTCTTCACAGTGTTGAATTGGGAAATGTCAGAAAATATGAATAAGTTATTTCATGAAACATAGTACTTGCTGACTTTGACATACAGGAAAAAAATGTTGGGCACGGATTGGAAGACGTGATTAATCTGATTAATGACAGTGAAGGTGTAATTTCTACAGACTGTTAAGGAACAAACAGGCAGCAGAGCAGGGAATTTATGCATAAAAGGGTAGAAATATACAGGCAGGGTGTAAAATTGAAGGTATGGTGATGTAGAGATGTTTCCCACATAGATGACTACAGAATTATGCCAAGAGTATTGTAATTGAAGATTGTTAGTGAGTTATCACTGTTTATATAGACTGAGAAAAAGAATGAAAAATATGAGGCAGTAGGATGGTGAAATGTGGAGAATGTTTGTCATGTGTGGTTTTGTAGGTAGGTACAAAAGCTGCTCTCAAAATGGGGTACGTGTGTGAGGCATTAAGGTTTCATCTGCTGGTACAGTTAGATTAATTATTTGCTTTTAAGTGAAAAATTGGTACCAAGTTTTGGTGTGTGATCTGGGAGAATGGTTGATGTCCTTGACAGCATTGAAGTAATATAATGATACTGGTTGGCAAATTCACAAGTGGATATTTTATGCATGAGAATATGCTATGATTCAATTTGTATAAATATTGCCACATTCCCCTTAAGTATGTATTCTGTTGCAAGTAAGCTGAAATACATACAGCAGGGCCACTAGTGCTTGAGCCCAGTGCCCTTGAGGTTGAGATAGCAATTGAAAAGGTAAAAAGACACAAATTGCTAGATATTGATCCAATTCCAGTGGAATTAATTAAAGCAGGAGGTAGGACAATTCATTCTGAGCACCATCAACTTATTTATTCTATTTGGAAAAAGGAGGAAGGAGGATTTGACTGAGCAGTGGATGGGGTCAGTCATTGTGTCTGTGTATAGGAAGGGTTATAAAACATGTTTTAGTAAATATTGAGGCATATCACTGTTTTGTATGAGTGTAAAACTTAGTCTCTCACATTAAGGGAGGAATATAGGCAATGTGTGTTTGAGAATAGGGTGCTGATGAGGATGTTTGGGCCTTAAGAAGGGTAACGTAGCGGGGGAATGGAGAAGACTACATAATGAGAAACTTTATGATCTGAACTGCTCGCCACATATTATGTTAAGTATAATTAAGTATAAATTGAAAATAGACGTGTGCAATGCGTTGCACAAATACGTGGTGCATGAGAATGTAACAGATATCCTAACACCAAGATCATGTGTGATTAGTAATCATTTGTTACTGTGTTTATATGCATATATACCATTGTTGTTTGTGGTTGGATTAGGTTCTCATTCGAAGTATCCCATTGTACTTTGTTGCTAGATATGACCCATTAGTATGTGTGGCTGCACTGATGTCATAAAATTATGGAAATATAAACAAATATTCCATGCATTTTTTAAGAAAATTCTTAGAAGCAAGGCAAATGAAATTTTGTAGAACCATATTGTATCACCACACATTGATCTTGTCACAGCAGTTGCATATCATTTCTATCATAATTACGTGTATTCTTACCTTGCTTATTGGCACACTGAGATATATGCTGCCAATAAATATGGTACTGTTGATATTTTGATGTATGTAACATGTAGTGTTAACAGAAATGGGTAAGAAGGCATAGTACCTTGATAAACGTCGTAGGAGAAACATGTCTGAGATTCTTGAATGGTTTATGGCGTTGTTTGATTCAGTATACCAGTATTAGTGAGAAAGGTCCGTTGACATTACCTTTATCTTCATTGCATCCTCCTCCTTCCATCCCTTTATTTTGTTAGCACTTCTCCTCTGTCATCTTAACTTTGATCTGTGTGAACATGAAAGTAGTAAATTAAATTACATCTTTACCCCTGATGTGGTATAGTTTTGAACACAGACATGCCTGCTGTGTACATAAGTGTAAAGTATATTATGTTTCAATAAAAACGGTGTGAGAGTGACATGATACACATAGTCAGTCATGCACTAACTACCATGTGGATTGTAGTTTACGTGTATGAAGTCTTGCCAGATTGCTGTAGGTGACAGGTGACTGGTTGTTACACATATTTGTTATAATCAGTAGAGGCATTCAGTTTCCCTTTGAACACTTATAAAACTTAGACTATTATTTGAGAGGACTGGGGTTTGAATTTCAACTGGGTTACCTGTTATAGTGACTAGGACTTTTCATGGGTTTTCTCAGTCTGTAGGTGAATGCTAGGACACTGCATTCAGGTACCTTCCTTCAAACAAATGCCTGTTATTCACTGTCTTCCCATTTGGTTTTTTGGTATACTCACATATATATTGCTGCAATTTAAGTGCAACTCAGTAGCACAGGATTTCTGAAGATTATCATTGTCTGGATTTTGATGCCATAGAATTTGGTAGAAGTTACAGGCGTGTAGAGGAACATACCCCTTCAGTGTAGGCATTGTAGCCCTCTGAAATGTCTGAATTTTTACAAAGCTGCATACCATTGCATCCCAGAAGACAGTAATCTTCATGGTCATCACCATAAGTATCTCATGTACCTCGTCAAGTTTTATTTTGTATCAATTTTTTTCTCTCCTATTCCACACTATCAGGCACTGTTAATGTAATGTCATAAAATGAATGTATATTGACCCCCTCTCTGCACACACACACACACACACACACACACACACACTAATGCACTTCACTCTGCACATTGTGATGAACATGTGGTTGAAGTAGCATTGACACAAAGCAGAAGATATGTTACAAAATAAGTAATGCCCCAGTGCCGCAATTTTGAACTATTGATCAAAAAAGTCACAAGATTTGAAATGGTACAGTGTTTTGTAAGATGCATATTGAACCAAAAAATGTCCAGAAATGTGGAGGTACCAGATTTTCTGTCTGAATATATATAGATGTTTGTGTTGCGTGCGGTTTTGTTGTGGTAGGATGTCAGATTTGTGGTGTGCGCAGCTATGCTATGTGTATAATCCATGTTTTTTTGCTTACTAAATGTGAATTATCGTTATGTAACTTCTGATGATTTGCATCAGTTTATAGAACAGTAGTAGTGTCATTAAAGTATACAGGCTAATACCTTACACCGTTTATTGTGTCCAAAAAGTATTGAGTATTCTGCACTTAAAAATCACTATGATCAATTCCAAAAAACTAAATTGTTTGTGCGCTTGACTAAGTAATCTCCATCAGTAACATCAATAAAGTATGAGTGTAGTAGGCCTATGCATCTTACATTATCCCTACCTTTCAGTGAAATCGTATATGTATAATACAAGATAAGAAATGTGTGTAATGTAATTACTGAAGCACCTTCTGATCTTTCCATTCTGGACTCTTCTGAGGTAGTCATACCATTTAAACCACTAGAGGGGCATATTTTTTGTTATTGTTTGCAGGTAGTGTTGTATCCTCTTAGGATCTGTTGTTATCGGGTGTTATATTTCACCAAAGAATTTATCATTTTTATGTCTACATTGATTTTGTCTGTCTTAAAATTTATTGGTTATAACCTCAAAAATATCACCTGTTTGAAATGTTTTATAATTTGGTGACCTAACATTCAATGTTGCACACAGCTTGCAGGTATATGTATAGTCTGCATCCTTAAACTATGGATTAAATAATAAATTCAAGAACCACAGCCAGATGGAAAAATTCTTTTTTGTTGTCTAGTACGGTCAGGTGATAAACAAGATTGCCTACACATACCACAGCCACTCTTGTAGGCTTATAGTAATAGGGTTTACTCATATCTCTGTTCATTCACAGTTTCATTTAGCAGGTCAAATTGTACATACTTTTTAAAAATGGTTATGTTCCAGCCGATTAACACACTGTTTACACATTTACTCCTAAAAAGAATGTTACAGCATTCACAAAATGGAAGAAATACAGTGTAGTGAAACAAAAGATTTTTGTTTGCCATGGCTTGTTATACAGACAGTATGGCTAAACAGATCATGATGATGGACAAGTTATTGCATAATTTCTCAGTTTTTGGGAGTCGGGCCACTAATCACTTTTCCAGATGGAACTAGTCAAGTATAAAACCCTAAGTATTAACTGCTGTGTGTATTTTTGCCTGAATTACCCAGCATGCAGAATGTATGTTTGGTGCCACATTATGTTGTATTATCTGTGCATTCTTTAGCTCCTCCTTAGTTGATAGAATTGTCTTGTAACCAGTACTATTTCCAAAAAAATATATATATATATTTATATATTTGACAAGAAATACGTGTTTTGATTTTCACATTAACTCTTATTTGAAACTTTATCAACTCAAAAGGAATCAGCAAGATTTATAAATTTATGTAGGCCTTCATGTAAAGTTCCTGCTTTGTGTCTGTTTTTAACCAAACTTGAATTTGGTTGACAGTTTTTTAATAAAAAATTGTGGTAGTATTTAATCAGATATTTAATAGAAGGGACTGCACATCATGTGAAATTTCTGGATTTTTAGTAGATGTGTTAAATATATGAAGGAAATAATCATGATATGATAAATGTGCTTTTTGCTTATCTTCACATTAAACTCTCCAGTGGTTTGTACTCAAAAGAAAGTAGAGTGATTTCTGCCAAAATTGAAGTCAGTATAAACATCCCCAGGTAGGTAAATATCACAAAACGTCATTTCCTGCTGTTTACAGGTTAATGATAAGTACGAATTGTTTGACAGATATGTGTTTATTTACTGCAGCAATACTTCAGGCATTGTTATGTACTAAGAGAAATGTGCTGTGTGTTTGTGTGACATTGTGAAACCCATTCTGTTAATAACTCCCCCCCCCCCTCCTCTCTCCCCATGTTAGCCAATAAAATGAGGGAGTAGCATTACCTATCTTTATTATTCAGAATTTTATTTGGGATCCTGTATATGTATTAACCTTTTAAAAACATGCATTCACCTGGAAAATGCCCCTAGAAATTGTTTTGTATATTTAGATAACAGGGAAATTTACTGCATTTTTAAGACACACATACTTTCTTCTTCTTCTTTTCCTTCAATCTTTTGATTTGTTGGCAGCTTTCCATCTGGAATTGTTGCAAGCCATTCTTTTCACTGCTGTATAACTGTCAGCTCCTGTGTTTCTGGCGACTTGCTTTAAGTATTGTAATCGAGGTCTTCCCACGGTCTTTTCCTGGATATTGCTCCTTCAAGGGTGTTTACTACAAACTCGTTATGCCTAATTGTATGCTCTATCCATGAGTGGCATCTGTTTTTTTAAATTTTTTATAGTAATCTTTCTTCCTTCGCCCTTTAAAAAACTTCGTCATTCATTATTCTAGCTGTCCATTTTATTTTTACCATTCTTCTCCAGCACCATGTTTCAAATGCATTTACAACCCTTTCTTCATTTTTTCCTAGGGTCCATGTTTCTGATCCATAAAGAGCAACACTCCAAATACAACTTTTTATAAGTTCCTTTTTCATTTCCAAACTAAGGTTATTCGAACAGAGTAGTTGCTTTTTATTATTAAACATAACTTTAACTGGTTTGTTTGCCACAGAACACTGTTTATATCATAATTTTATCTTATTTTCTTCAAATAATGAACTTTTCATAAACCATGCACTAAGATTTAAATTCCCACCCAGGCAGCATAAAGGTTACCATACTGTAACTCGAGTTCACCAGTAGGTGTGAGGGCATTTGAGAATGGTACGGAGGAGATTTTGGTATAAGAGGTGGGAGGTGAGATGAGGCTGGAGAAAATTTTATAATCAGGAGGCTTATGATTTATACTGCTCATTAAATATTATTAATATGATCAAATCAAGGAGAATGAGATGGCAGGGCATGTGGTGCATATGGGAGAGAGGAGAAATGCATACAGTGGTTTACTGGGAAGACATGAAACACAGAGACCACTTGGAAGACTCAGGTGTGGGTGGGAGGATGGTATTAAAATGGATCTTTAAGATCTTTGCTGGGAGTGTATGGACTGTACTGATCTGGCTTGGGACAGGGAAGAGTATTGAGCTTTTGTGAACATAGTAATGCAGGGAATTTCTTGACTGTCTGAGGAACTGTTAGCTTTTCCTTAAGAATGGTTCTGCTCCATGGAGTTAATTAATATCCATGAATTTGCTGCATTGTGGTATACTATTGTGTGTGGGATAGTGATATCCAGAAGACAAAATAAAAAGGTCTTCTAGTACTATGCATGGAAGCATACACCTGAAAGCAGTTATTTTTAAAACTTTTATAAACGTCCATTTTGGCATGTAACATTAGACATTCACTGTTGACTTGAGTATGGTACGTTACTCCTCAAAGCTTACATTCCGTGCTTACATCTGTGGGAAAACAATTTTTATGCCCTAATGCCTATTACTATTGTTCTAAAGGGCCAAAAAAATTTTTGGGCACATAAAACCTTGTGCAAAGTCATGTTTGGTCATTTAATTTGTTGAGCATGAGGTTGGGATCAGTAATACTACATTAATGAAACCATGTGTAATTGATAATAGGTTATTTTGTTTTTGAGTCTATACCACTTGCAGTTCTGTAACTTTCAAGAAATTACTTTAAAAGTTTCTTACCTTTATACGTGACTTCTTACATTTGTACTAAATGAAGGCTGTACCATATGAACTCTCCAGTTTAATTGGCACCAGCATAGTGTATTATGTTTGGCTGTTGCTTTTGCACTGTATGTGATTTTCAAAGATCGTGTATGGAGGCTGTTATTTCAACATGGAATTCTGCTCTTTTCCTCAGGTAAACATTGTGTTTGACTGCAACTGCCTATCCCTATTGTGACTGGTATTTTATTAACAGTTTGCATCAGTGACAGACTAGCATGATCATCTGTAGAATCAAAATCATTGTGCTGCTTGTGTGTGCATGCACATGGACATGCACACACCCTTTTCTTTCTGCATCCTATACATATATAAAAGTTTCCAGGGCTTGCAGTATCGAATATGCATTGTCACTGTATATACAAAACTGAGTTTGGTAGCCTGTTTTACCTTGTTTATCCAGTATTAGAATGAAAACTTTTACTCATCACTTTCACAACACAATATTAAATGTATTTTACAAGTGATCTTATTTTCCTATAATAGATAGGCATTTCAATACCATATGGGCCTACTTCCTGAAGGGTGAGGGTTGCTTCTACTGAAGTATAGTTGAAGGTTGTGTGAGTTGAAGTTCACTTCATACTAAATTTTAGGTTTTGTTTCGTGTGTAATAAACGTAGTTAAGAGTTCGGTCTGTGTAATTTTTTCAGGGCATTGAGGCTACATTAAATGACCCTAAAAAGAGATATCCAGATAAAGTTAATGCACTGCTGTCAGCATGGGAACATGTAACTGCATTCATAGCGACATCAGCTCATGAGGCTTCAGAAACTTTGATTGATTGGGTTCATCGGTGCGTATGTCATATTCTTTTTTAATTTTTAGTTTGTTTTATGTTGTGTAGGCTTTCACCATGTAATTTTTCCGTGTCATATTGAGTATGCTGCAGAACTGTCCAACAAAGGTGTGGTGCTTTTTTTTTTTAATTGTGTCTGCATTATTTCTAGTGTTTCAGTTTTTGTAAGGTGTATTGTTGCTGTGTAAAAAGTACTTTTCTTAGTAGTGTTTTTAGGATAATTATCTCTTTAACACTCCAAAGTAACCACTGATATGTAAAGAGGAATCACTAGGACTGATTGTAATGTAAATGTATTCAACCTGCAAAGTAGAAGGGTAAAGCGATTCCATTGCAGGCCTGGACAGCCCCTTGGGGCTCCAGGAGTTTGGGGTTCCCAGAATTTCTAGACATTCGGCGCTTGAAGGTAGTAAGGTTGTCAGCCCTCTGCACTGCTGCCTTTACCCCCCCCCCCCGAGGAGATGTCCCTGGTTCTCATTTCTGTTAAAGAGTGAGTCGACCCCAGGGTCATAATGTGGCTGGAGGGAATTACATGTTCTCATTCATCATTCTGTGCTTAATGTTATTTTCCCCCCAGATCCAGTACATTAAAACTAAGTGTGCAAATTTAATTGTGTTAGATGCTGAAGATATCTTTGAGTTACTGCTCTCCCATGATGGGTACTCGTGCTTGGTGATCCTATTGAAATATGGAGCATATCTCCTGCATAGGAACAGAGGAGCCCGATCATAAGAAGAGGACATATGGTTTTGAAGTTGACTGAGGGGTTTGGACTCACTGAAGTCAGAGTCATGGAAGTTGAGGATGTTAATTGTTGATTTGAATGGCCAGTGAGCAGTAATGACTAGACAAGGAATTGTTATGAGAATTATTGCTTGCTATGAGAAGGCTCTGAAGGAGAAGAAGAGGTGTTTGTGTCACCATTCTTCAGTGTTTTTGATTTGTTAAAGCCATTTTCAGGGACTTGTGCCCTCCACCTGTATTGTTGAGATGATCTGGAGGATCAATTGAAAAGAAGAAGTGTATTGTCCTTAAATTGTCATTTATTTGTCAGATTTTTATATTTTTAGTAAATTTTTCATAAGTAAAGAAATACTACTGTGTCTGGAACCACCCTCACCATTTTAACGTTGCGTTTATGGGATAATCTCAACTTATGTCATTTTAACAAAGATCACTGATCCCAGAACCAGTTAGGATGTAGCGTCAGGGGATGTTGTATTGTATGGAATTGTGTGTATCCGGAAGCAATTTTGTGTGGGTGGGAAGAGTCCTATCGTAGATTATGTTGATGCAGTATGTTGTATAAGCAGATTTTGAGTTTAAGGATTGAAATCTTTGCTGTTTGTGACAGCAAAGTATGTGTATCGAATGCATATAAAATGTGATTTGAAGTAGAGAGGTGAGAAAAGGAGTTGAGAATGTTTCATCACAAGGTACTATATCTTATTTGGAAGTAATACAAAACTTAAATGTAACATGTGTTAAATTCTCATTGAAAGTGGATTGATTCTCTGACATGACAACTTACGAGTTGGACAGGGCAAACAGAAAGTTTCAAATGGAGTTCATTTGAAAATTTTCAACCAACTGTTCATTTGTTCACTAATTCATTCTTAAATGTAATTTCATTTTGTGGGGGGTGATGAATTATTGGATTTTTTACACCTGGTAATTTATTTTTTCACACTGTACCTCCCCATATGGATGACTCCAGAGACTGTACATATGATATTAACCTTTAAACAACCACCTTCGTTCGTGTATGCAGACACATGAAGAAACACCCATAGAAATTTATATCATATAATTGGGCAACAAGGAAGTTTACTGCATTTTTAAGGTTTGCTGCATAATCCCTGTTTTTTTTTCTCCCCAGAATGCTTTTGATTTCATAATGTTGTATTTTTTTTGTTCAAATTGAAACTTTTTTGTAAACACTTATTTTTTAAATCACTTATGAGTGTGGACAGGATAATCCATCTAGTGATTTGGCTATGTGCTGGACAGACATTGAATTGTGGTGTGATTTCTGGCACGCTTTGGAGAATTCTGTCTTCTCCGAGGTGTCCAAACAGGTTTTTTATTCCACCCAGTCTCCCGTTCTGTGTGTACTGAGGACAAGTAAAGTGGCCAGGGCATCAAGCAGAGTACTCCCATCAAGTACTAGGGTTAAGAATGGGTAAAACTATACCTCCATACCCCAGTGCCTTCATTGTGTGCCAAGGACATCTGTACCTTTACCTTACCCATTTTAACCAAATTTGCATTTTCTTGAAAGATTTTCGTAAAAATCCCCAATGTCAGTTCTTACGGAATTGTATCTAGTGTGGACCAAGTTGATACAAATGGACAGATACACAAACATGATGAAGCTAATAGAACCTTTTCATGACTTACTTGAATGAAATTTTCATGTTGTATTTTAATGGCATTTTAACAAGGTTTTCATGTGTAATGTTAGCAACTGAAGAGATATTAATGGGCTGTATTAAAATGAGAGCAACATTTTTTCATTGACCTAATAAATTTGCCAGGGACAAGCAAAGCTGTAGAGTAAAATGTATGTTGGATATACAGGACATTTCATAAAGTACTCCAGGATTACAAAAATTTATTATAGGAAAACCATAGGACAGGTATTTATGAAACCTGTACAGATCAAAGGAACAACTCAAAAATTTTTTCCCCACTAAGTTGTTTTTCATCGTAGTTCACATTCTGCTGCTAGGCGACGTGAGTGTATGTAATGAGAAAATGGCCGCTCTGGGGGAGAAATTATTTTGTGTTTTGGAATATCACACAAGCAAGTCAGTGGTTACTGTGCAACGTGCATTTTGTGCAACGTACACAAAGATATTCCCACCATTGCCGTGTGACCTCGTTGACCTAAAGGCATGGATCATTGCAGCAGTGAAGAATATCGATGCACCCATGTTGACGCGTGTGTGGCAAGAACTTGAATATCGTTTCGACGTGTGCCGTGTCACATGTGGTGCACATATCGAATCAAACATCTCTAGTTGTCAAAAAAAACTTTTTCGGTTTTCGTGTGGCTGTGAACAATTCCATTAAGGTAGGTCCTTTGGTTTTCTTGTTATAAATGTTTGTAATCACGGAGAACATTATGAAACGCCCTGTATAAGTTGTATTTGGCAGTAGATATATCACATTGCAACATACAGCATAGTTGCAAATCTAAACCTTCAATGTACTCAATCATCATGGAGTGAATGAAGTCTTCCAGCATTCAAGAGGAATGTAATGTCTTCATCTTCAGGGTGATTTAATCAGGACAGCAGGGATGCTGAGACTTCTGCACAGTCCAGAGTAAGTCACACAGACGATGGAGGCAATACCTTCCTCTGAAACACGAGAACACACGTCTACCACATGGTGTATAAACCCAAAAGAAAACCACCAACTAATCAACAACCACTGTGAAAACATAAAAACTTGGATGAGTGAAGTTTGCTACCTGAAACTAGTCTCTGATTAGTCATAGGTGATTTGAGAAATTGGAGATTATTTTCACTTCTCATTGTTCCCAATCTAGGTGCAGTATTTCATAGTGCCTCATAAATTCTTAGACTGACTGAGTGGCATTGCTGTGCTAAAAGTCTGTCACTTATGTTAAACCATGAGCTCTAGTCTTTTATTCATTGAACACCTTGAATAATTATTTCTGTCTCTCAAGCCATCTTTGTGGTCAGACATCACTGTGTATTGGCGCTGCTGCTATAATATATTGTTGATTATTCAACTGCACCTGTTGTATTAGTAAATACACTTTTATGCCACAGTTTGACAATATGAAAACTGACATTCAATTTGTTAATGGTTTAGTCTGAAAATATTGCCCTTAGCTGTATTAGCCCTATTATCATAAATAAATTTTTTTTTTTTTAAATACATTTTGTAATTCTCTAACAGTTGCATGTACTCTCTGACTAATGTGTGCAAAGAGAAAACAGCATCTTCTTTCATACTTCAGTGAACTGGAGTAGCAGTTAAATAGCAGCATTTAGTTCATGACTTTGCTATTGTATGAAAGCTTCCATGTTCCTTTTATTCAGTTCCTGTTAAGCACTGAGATTAATAAATTTTTAATGTACTTTCCATTTGTTGTGTCAGAGAACTGCATTATGAAGGGGTTGTGAATGTGCAGTAAATATAATGAATGTTAAATTAGTTTAATTATAGACTAATGTTGTATCCTGGATCCAGAAAAAGGAGACCTTTCAATTAGATTAGTTCATGATTTTATATGCAAGCTAAAATTTAGGCAGCGGAAATTCCTTTTGTCAGGCACACCTTGTATCTAGTATTACAAGGAGAATGGCCAAAGTTGTCACCAGCAACGAAAACACATTTAAGTGTGACTCTGCAACGTTGTGCTGGCTTGCTGTCAAACCACAATGCAGCTCCAAGGTGTAGGACACTGGTCGGACTAGTTAATGACCCCTGGGGTCATCCAATTCTACATCGAATTTTGAATGGTGCATCAGACGTGGATGATTCTGAAGGTGAGTACACATAGCATGATTTAATTTGGTGTAATCATAGACAGAGACCACTTCCTAGCTACCCCTCTGTTTAAGTGGGAGAAAATAACACTTTCCTAGCCACATGTTGCAGTTATATGGAGGCATTAATGGTGCCTTATTGTTCTTGATGTTACACTGCATTTGTAGTCTGATGCGTTCTCTGTGACAAGAGTGTGGTAGGTGCTGTGTTGTTCTTACTGGAAAATGGGATGTCTGTAAGCAGTCCTGGGCACCATTTAGGTGGCATAACTCCATTACTTATCCCATGGTATCTTATTGATGTATATTCCATGCTACATTTTAATGGAGATGGCGTTTCCTCATCATTGTAGGGAGGCCATGTTGCATGACCACTGGGTCTCTTTCATGCAGTTGTCAGTGTTATTCTTATGGGTATTTTTAACTGTATATTGCTGTAATGAGGAAGATGGGATGTGCTGTTAGCTCCAGCATTTGTTTTGTGAGGATAGCAAGGGGTGGTTAGCCAGAAGTGAGACTTCATTTCCTTTTCCCCACTGCACAGAGATATGTATGAACCCAGTTTTTCTCTGAAGTATAAGTACAATTTTAATCAGTTGGTACTGGAACCTAAATTAATTGTATCTTACTGATACTTATAAAATTAATTGATGATGCACAACAAAATCTTTTGGACCATCAAAGTGGTTATTTCATTTTGCAAATCTTCGATGTATGCTTAGATGTACTCTGTTTTTGGTATGTGAATTTTTCAGAATAAAACAGTGATATTCTTTCTGTAAGCTCTTTTCCTAGAGTAGAAGCCACTAATATGATATTTTTCTTTGTTGCTTATGAATTCCACGGTTATGTATATCATTTGTATTTTCATATGGTTGTCATTTGCAGTGGGCTGGAGGACTGCAGGCTTTTTACTAACTGCCATCACTTATGTGTGTTACTGAGGTTATTGTGTTGCAGGTTGTAATAATTGACTGGCTTGCATTGTCATTTCAGTTCTAGAATTGTGTCGGGCTGAGAAAGGAATTATTCTGTCAATGAGACTGGAAATGTTGTGTGAGTCAAAGTGTGAAGACTTAGCACTGAAGCTGGCAGAAGCAATCCACAGATGTCTCCGGACAAGGGATTCTAGCTTCCAGGAAGAAAGTGCAGAAGAGCAGTTGTTTTATACTATAGACATTTACATTGCACTCCTTTACAAATTCAAGAGGATACATGATATTATCAAAGAGGTGATCATCTGGCAAAATTATATTTTAGAAAAGCATATTAATTTCTAATATTTAGATACTTTGTGTTTCCAGGAGGACACCAAGATTTATTGCTGAAAATGAGAATCCAGTGGAAGTTTTGCAGATTTATTAGGTCATTATGGTCTCGGAATATACAGGCAACCACTGTCATCCATTGCCAGTTCAGCTGACTCCTGTGTTAACTGACCCATTCTTTTGGACCTTCCAAGAGATGATTATTTGTTGGCTGAGGATAAAATTCATACAAGTTCCTTCTTTTATTATTTAGACCAACAAATGCACGATCTATTAACAGTAAAGTCTGTATCACTATTATTAATACAGTGTGCATTTGTTGGTCTACATAATAAATTATGCAAAATGCACGGTACGTACATCAAGGTAAAGAGATCCATTCTTGTTTCAAGGCTGCCCCTTCTCTGGTCCCTTTGATGTCTGCTGCTTTACCATTAGGATCAGTAATCCCCATCACCTCACTGCCAAAGATGCCCCTTCTGAAATTTATGAAACATATTATGCTGTAGTTCTTTGAGGGGGGTGGGAGGGTGGCAGTAATGTAGCCTACCAAACTGAATTTACAAAGCAGTGACTTAGGCCCAACTAGGCCTTTTTGACTCACATCAAACTTTGTTAAGTGACAGAAGATCCTGGCATGTTTAGGTCTTAAAATATGTTTGAGGAGTTACTGTCTTATTCTGTGTCAACATTATGCTGTTTATGTGTTGTTTTTGTGCTGAAACATTGCCTAGGTTTGGTTCCTAACTTTATGTCTGTGGCCTAACCTCTAGGCTAGGAATGACCCAACAGACCATTCTACATACAGACTGTTTGCTTGGCAACAGACAGCACTATGATCTGCAGTGTTCTCTTGTGCCATGAATTTGGATCCACACCATTTTGGTGCATTACAGCTGCAGTTGTGTATTTCTCCAACTGATACGCGATCTTGCAGACAGTTTCCTTTGGATCACAGCCCAGTGTTACATTGAACTGACATGTTGTTCATTAGATGTGCATGTGAAAGTTGGGATGGCAGAGTTAAAAACACAACATTCTGAAAGTCTTTTTAGGTGGCTTCACAAAATTGCTGAAAGTGACTATTAGCTCTTTGTCATGTCTGTCTGTCCATTTGTCCATCCACATGGAACAGCTTGGCTGTGACGGGTTTTATTGTCATGAAATTTTGTATTTGAATAAATCTGCATAGAAAATTCAAGTTTCATTAAAATCTGACAAGATTAATTGGCACTTTACACAAAGATCTATGTATCTTTGTGATATCTCACTGAATTTTGCTTAGAATGAGAGATGTTTCAGACAAAAGTTGTAGAAAAATCGAAACACACATTTTATGTTAATGACTTATTTCCTGAATTAATGTCATTTATGAGGTAATGTGGGAAAATATTGTTGATCCAGACAGTCCACAGATGACAATATAATATGGCACATGTACTTCCCATGCTGGATAACTAAGGCTTCAGACACACACTGAGAATATACAATACATATTGCTTTTCCATTGTAACAGTGGTTACGTGAACATGTCTCATTGTTACATGAACATGTACATTGCGTGTCTTGTTCATGTTGCCTTGAGTGCACCATACTCTATCTTCCAACATGTACCACATGTAAATATTAGTCTCACTGGTTCATGTCTGGTGAGTAAAGGGACAGCAGTTGGTTGTGTATTCTTCTGTCACTAAATGCACTGTAAACGATAATATATGAATATATGACAGTCTAATGCAGTGTTTAGACTGTATATTTTATATATTTATATAAAATGTTCATTGAATGGGGACCGCGGTGGCACATTGTTTAAGGTGCTGTGCTACAAATCGGAAGGTTGCTGATTTGATCCCAGATGGTGTCATTGGATTTTTCATTGACATATAATCCTTCCGATCGCACTATGGCCCTGGGGTCAACTCAGCCTCTAACAGAAATGAGTACCAGGAGTATTTCCTGGGGGTAAAGGCGGCCGGTGCGTAAGGCTGACGACCTACCACCATCCTGTGCCTTTGTCACGAAATCTGGGAACCTTAACTTCCTGGAACCCTCTGGGCCACTCCGGTCCTCTAACGGGACTGCTTTACCTTTTTACTGTTCATTGAACAGAACAGGGATGTCTCACCTGAATAAAAAAAGCACTGTAAACAATGTATAGAATTCATAGAATTGTTTCCATTTGGGCTGTTGCACTCCCTCTTTGAAAAAGGACATGGTTCTGTCATGATGGGACTCATATTCAGAAAATAATGTCAGAATGTGTGTTACAAATTGGTCTGAATTTATGGTCACATAAAAGAAATGGGCCAAATAAACCTAGCTGCATTCGTAGCACACCTTATGCAAATTCTCACATCATGTAATAGCACTTCATGGATTAACATGGGATTTTTTCACAGACCTGTGACTCTTAATCTGAGATATATGTTAATCAAGATGATACCAAGGTCCATAGCTAAACAGAATAACCATAGGGTTCAATTGTCTGGCAGTTCAAATAGTTCAGTCTTGCTTTACACTCTTTTTATGGATTCTGTTAACACACTTGGATACAAATTAGGCAGTACTGATGACACGGGTATCCCTGATTATTATGCAAGTCAAGCTAGAGATTTTTTTTGCAACGCTTCATTCTAGCACCGGTTTTGCCCAGTTTTCCCCATGGCACTTTTTCTGTGGGTTCGTGAGAATGGAACCTCAGCCTCGAATTTTTGTATGTGTATGTAAATTGTTTTCATATTTCAATCATACGCATCAGGAAATTTTTGTCTAAATTGTTACATCATGTTTTGTATAAATTGTATTTGCAGCTGCCACTGGGAGAGTTATAATGGAGGTCAGCAGTCTTTGACCAAAGATATGTTACAGCATGTTTTGAAAAATTTTAGAGACCGTATGAAGATACTACATTATTTATTCTTCTAAAGGCAATATTTACAAGTTTTATCCCTTGTTGACTGTATGCAAGTCACATTGTATATGGCATTCAGTGTGATGAACATAAACAGAATGTGAAATACTATTTTGACAAATGTCGTAAGGTTGGCTGTATTGGTTCATAAGTTGGAAAAACAAGTCTATAATGCAGACAAATAATTCTGACATTAAACACATTTATTTGCATGACATGGCATTTATAGAAGTGAAAAAAAAGGTTTAATTCACTGGCCAGTGGAAATTATCTGGCCTCAAGCTTGTGGACCTCTTTGTCCCATTTTGAGCATCATAGAAGAAGAATGGTAACAAGGACAAGAGCCCTGTCACCTAATGTTGACACGGCAGTTATCCCCTCTCATATTCCCACCCTCAGCCTCCAACTGCAGACTTGAAGGAGAATTCCATTTGTTTATTACTCCTATTTCACTCATATGTACTGCTGTTTAAGACAGAAACTTTTTGACAGAACTTAGAATGATTGTGTGGGTAGCATAATCATGTGGCTGAAGTGCAGTCTTTTCTTCATAAGTTGTCCTTGTACACTCAGGAATTACATTTTTTAAAAATCAAAAAACAAAGACACTTAATAACATTTAGGTAGTGGGGAGGGGGGGGGGGCACTGTAGAAGACAAAATTTTTAACCTGTTACGCAGTGAAAAAGCCAGAGTAACTTATGAGGATTAATATTATGACAGATAGCTCAGATAAAAATTATGACATACAGATATAGAAATGAGATAGTGGTAGTAGTGACATAAAACACTGCCACTGCTACTGCTGCTACTACTACTACTATTAATAATAATAATAATAATAACAATATAATGCCATCGCTACCACTGAAACTCTGTCATTTCACTGACTTTTTTCTTTACGTAGTCCATCACTCATATTTCGTAGTTTCGGTTCAGACTTTGCAATCACAAATGCACATGATCTGCTGCCTCTCCATCTCCTCCCTGCTAGTGTCTGGCTGATGGCTGTGCCATTCCTATAGATGTTTTCTCTCACCTTGAGGGAGTCAGAATATTTTAACACATTGTCAGGATTGTTGTATCTTTATTAGTTGGGAAAATTCTGGACATTTGGCATCCCAAACCAAGTTTTTCAGGACAATGGGACAAAGCTCTTTGAAACCCATTAAACCAGGACTGTCCTGGGAAAGCCAGGACAAATGGCACTCCTGTGTACACCCTTCTACCAATTGAATAGGAGGCTGTTTGGGGTCTGGAGCTGGTCTGGACATTTCAGGCAGAGGAAAAATTTCTTGTTCTGTCAGGAATCTAATCAAGATTCTTTGGTCATTGAGCTTGTAACTAGTCATACTAACTTCCGTATTCATCGTCTGGCCAGGATTGTTACTTAATAAGCAATAGCAAGCAGCAAATCTTAACAAATATCTTTGTATATCACTGTACATAGTTCCAGTACCTTGGCTGCAACAGACTGGCTGTGATGTGAAAGGAAACTTTCGCTGTTGCATTATTTCAGTGGTGTGCAATCTGGGCTGCAGTTACAGAATTGCAGTAATGCAGCATATGAGATAAAAGAGAAAAATTGGGAAGGGAGGAGATAATTGTATGATGATATAGTTACTTTGTTTAAACATTTTTACTAAAGTCAGAAGTGTATTTTAGCTGAAATGGACAATTTTTTGGGTGTAGAAACATTTTTGTGATAAAATTGATGGAACTCAAGTTAAAGATAAATTTAAATTTGTATTTACAATTTTAACATTCTTGAAGTTTGAAATTCTACTTTAATGCTGAAGAAAGATGGAGAGTTGAATTTGAAACTGTTGTATTTTGTTTGGTGGTGAAGAAAGCTTATAACTATTTCTTCATGTTTTTTCATAGCTGAAACATGTTGACCTAAAAGATGGACTGCTTTTGGTGAGAAGATACGCCTTAAAGGATGGAAAACGTGCCCGTGTATGGAAGTATAGTGCCAAGGTTGCAGAACTTGCTGCACAGTACTTCTTAACAGTGGCTATGGTGAAACCAGTCAGTGAGACCGGAACACTGCTGCAGGATCTTATGACTGAGTGGGCCCTTCTTCACAGTGATTTGCCTTCTGTGTCACAGACTTTGCCAAACATGATTCGGAAATTGATACAACCAGCTGAGAGTGCTGTGCATATTTATCTTTTCTGCCAAGTGCTAGTGAATCAGGTGAAGTGTGCATACATACATACATACATACGTTTATATTACATCACATCACATTACATATACATATACCTGCATACATACATACATACACACACACACACATACATACCTACATACATACATACATAACATTACATTACATTACATTACATTATATTACATCACATTACATATATGTACACCTACATACATATATACATACATACATACATACATACATAGTGCACACACACATACACGCACATGCGCATGCACGCACACATATTTACCAACAGGCATGCATACGTGCATACTGAGCTTATATTTTGTGTTGAAGAATTTATGTACAGTAAATCTAGTTCCTGCTTAGACCATAAAAATGTGGATAACGGTAACTTCGGTATAGTTTATCTTGGGCTTACAGAAGCAGGATTTACAAATTTTTCTCTCTGTGATGCAGTTCATTTTATTTATGAGGCAGGTTTTGCTTTCCTGTAATCATGATGTGACTGCAGCTTAGTGGCTTGTGTAATAAGAAATAGTGCTGCTACATGAAATCTTTGACTTGCACAATTTTTTATTACGAAGCTTATTCAGAGAGCATATAATTTGTAAACTAAATATCTAACAGTGGTACTGCATGTAATTGTGGTTTCTAATATTTACTTTGCTTAATATGAACTAGTAAGCATGATTTTGACATAATAACTTCACTGTAGTTGTGGTTCATTGAAGGAGTCTATACACATTAAACCCCCACTTTGTGTGACCTTAAACTCTATTGTGTATTCCCAGCTAGATGCCCATAAGAACACTGTTTCCCCAATTTTAATCCCCCCCCACACACACACACACACAAATGTAAGATTGTGAGTTTTGCTATAGTTTTTGTTGTTTGATCCTGAGAAATGTCAGCAAAAGAAATTCATTCCCTTTTCTTGTTAAGTTATGCAGATGATGATGTTAGCTGTTAAGACTATAGTGAAATGTTATTCACTATTTCATGATGGAGGAGGGAACACAAATGATGTCCAAGCTGGTATAAGCCTAAATAAAACTGCGGTTTTTGCTTACACCATGGCACTAGTGAATAAACCGTTGAAAACCGACATTTTTCAGTAGTTATGTGGGTAATTGTAGAACACACTTATGACCGTGATCTCTGAGGTCACAGACTAAATTTTTCACAGCAAAAGACTAGGGTAACAATAGTTGGAAGAACAGAACTTTTGAAATTATGTCAATATTCATCCTGAATGATGTATCTAATCTACATAGGACTGTATATGTAAAGATTTTGGATTGATGTATTCTTGACCTTGTGCAAGCTGGAAGTAGTTGAGTGGTTCAGCTAAGCCCTGGCCACTTTGTGCCTGAGGAAAGAGCCATCAGTAGTAATTAGTTGGGTAGAAGGCAGGTTGAGTTCCAGAGCATTGTGGAAGTAGTGGTGAAGAGTAAATTTCATGTCATTACTGCGAGCAGAACACTAGTTCTTTGATTATTCTGCCCCTAGTACTGACATGCAGTGAAGCCCCACGTGACTTTCTTGCATGTAAGATGAGATGGGAGAGTACCTACAGACCTGTATTCTTCTCTGCTGCCTTCCATTACATTTTCTGCCTGCATGGTGATATGTTTAGTGTAGTATAATAGAGTTAGAATGTTTGCCTTTTAATGGCTATGAAGAGACAGGTATATGATTTTGGTATTGGTGATTAGGTATAAAATATGACTAACCATGTGCTTGTCATGTGATGGTCCACCATTATATTCACGTGCTAATGCTCCACAGAAACACTGTAATGATAGAAGACCAATAGTGCGGTCTTTGACATTGCACGCACGTGCTACCATTTGATGGTTCTGTCTTAAATGAGCTCGTAATTTGGTTTCATGGCATTCAAACAACCACTCTGTGGTGTCATGCACAAACTAAGCTCGAAACACAGCCAGGGACACCTGGTAACCATGGAATCCTGAGTGTGACAGCATGCACCAACGAAGCTCTCTTGTATCCATGGCAACTGGGGTTTGACTTAATCACACTCACAAGGATATTTTATGTGGGTGATTGTTAGTTATATAAAAAATAATTTTTAAAATAAAACTTTAAAAAACTTTGGAACACTTGACCTCTGTTATCGAAATGTGAATTGTGATAGGGCATATTTGGCATGACATTTTAAGGATGAAAAGTGAGTTGGTATATACAGATAAATTAGTAAGGTGTAAGTGAGTGAGATATTTCTTTCCCTTTCAGTTTGGAGAGTCACTGAAGTCACTCTGCATTGAATTGTATATCAGGGGACTTACAACTGATATGAATGAGCTGGAGCAACAGAAGATGAAAAATGACAAGGAGAAAGTTCGGGAAGCAGAAGTAAGGTTATCTGATGGCTTCTTGAAACTGGCCGACTTGGTTAAAGATAATGTGGGGGTGTGCCGTGAGTGTGTCCTTACTGCATTCTCATTAAACCCAACTCGAGTTTGTTATGAACGTATCAAGGAAATGGCTGTTGCAAGTGGGAAGTGTTTGTGTCTTCCTGCTGATGTGAGTGCTGTAGATGTGGGAGATAAGCAAACAGTTTGTGAGAGTAAATCACAAAATATAGGGACAGAAAATATGGACTTAAGTTACAACTGTGTTGGTGATGAAGGTCAGAGTGATCCAATTGAAGTAGACACTGGACAGGTAGTGACTGTGGGGTTTGACCAACCAGAGGAGGTTGTGTCATCTCATTCTCTTCATTGCTCTGAAAGCGAACAAATTATTTCTGGCTTTCATTTGCAGTCTAATAGATGTAAGCTCCATCCTCCGTTTGACCCAAATAGTGGTGGTGCTCTTGGTGAATTGTGTCCTGAGTGTGGTGAATTCACTGGAATAGAAACTCCTTCCGTAGATCCAGCCGGTGTAGAGAAGAAGGAACGTACACTTGATGCACTGATTTCTATCAAGGGAGATACTGTGACACAGTCTTTGAATTATGATGTACTGTCTGCTCCAAACCAAGTGCTGGATGCTGAGACACTGGGATTGACTCCACAGCTTTGTGATGATTTGGCAGTTGTACTTAGCAGCCCTCGTTATCAGATGCTCAGTTGGGTTTTAGACTGGACAGAACTTAGTATAATGTGTGAGAAATATTTGGAAAATGGTGAGGAAATGAGAAATACTACCAAGGAATTGAAATTTTTAAACATTGATTACAATCAGTTCAAGGATTGGCCAAGTGGTGAGGATGAAAAGGATGAGTATTATGGCATTGAGAAAGGATATGAACAGTGGGTTGACATTAGCAGTGATTCGTCAGAAGAGTATTTCAGTCGTTCGTATAAAAGACGGGCAAGGCGCATGCAAGTGGATTCCGACTCTGATTCTTCTCTTGCTCCCAGATCTTGCACCAGAGGAAGGAAAGTGCACAGGTTGGATACTTCAGACTCTGACTATGAATGCAGTCAAAGAAAAGAAAAGATTAAACACAAGAACTATAGGCCACCATCACAGTCAGTATCTGATTCAGACACTGGTACACAAGATAGCAGGACTGATGATAGTCTTGGAAGTGATGGCTTCAGAGTAAAGCCAAGAAAGAAAGAGAAGATTGGCAGAAAGGAAAATGCAGCATCTGGTAAAAGAGTTGACCAGAACAAAATGAATGACATATCTCATTTCCGGGTGATGATGAATGATGATGTAAACCATCATGACTTAACAAGAGATCTGTCAAGTGACGTGATGAATATATTTGCCCAGATTGGTGAGAATGGTAAAGAAGTTCCAAATGCACAGTTTCCTTCAATTTCTCAGATTGGCTCTGTTCTTAATCCAGATAAGCGTTCAAGTGATCCCTCTGTACTGAAGACCTTGAGGATGTTTAGACCACACAATACAAAGAACAGTCCACGTGGTCACTTACCGCAGATGTTGCATAATAGAAATAAGGAAACTCCATCTGCAAGGGGAGAGAATGAGGTGGCATATTCTAAGTTTGCACCCATGCTGAGTACTTTGAATTTAAACCCACGTATAGTTCTGACTAGAGCAGATGTTTCACATCAGGATCTCAAATCAAGTAGAGTGTTTGCTGAAGAAAATAACAGACCAGGAAATCCTCTTTCCCATATTACTCCAGATATCATCTCCAGAAAGTCCAGCCAAAGTAAAAATCTTCCTTATGATATTGATGGAAAAAATCAGATTCCATTATCCCGTGCATTGGTTGGAAATGTGAGTGGACATGAATATATTAAAAATGATCTCTTAGTGAAATCTGTTCCAGGATTAAATTCATTGGACATGATTGTACCACCACCTTCAGAAGCCACAGTGCAGGTGGTACAGTTGCCCAGAAATACACCATCTACAAACAGCAACAATCAAGGAAATCCCCACCATCCTCCGAAAGGAGCGCAGACACAGAATGTTCAGTCGTCGGGAAACTCGTCAGGTGGGACCTCAGGTCAAGATCTGGGGTCTGCTTCAAATGTTAGTGGCTTATCAACCCCTTCTCAACCTTCACAGACAAGTTCAGTAACCTCTACTGAAAATCCTCAAAGTCAGATAAGTGTTTCAACAACACATGCACAAAGCTCAAGCATGCTAGGGCAAGCAAAACCAACAAAATTGAATTCACATTCAGAAGTGAAATATTTGACAACAACCAGTGAAGTAAATGAGATTCTGAGAAGTACGCTTGGAGAGGGCAGTATACATGTCCATACAGCATCACAGCTTCCATCGTGTACAAGTTCAGCTAAAGAGAAGCAGAATTCCAAGCAAGAAATAAAATATCTGACATCTTCCAGTGAAGTTACAGAGATCCATAGGAATACTCTTGGCGAAGGTGGTCACCAAGTTCAAGCAGTCTCATCTGTTCCATCACAGCACAGTTCAGCTTTGGATTTTGCTTCTCAGAGTAAAACAAAGTTAAATTCACGATCCGATATGAGGTATCTGGCTTCAAACAGTGAAGCAAGTGAGATTCCACAAAACACTTCAGTTGTGCAAAAACCAGTCACATTAGAGACTCCTACTTGTACTGGTCCCTCATTACATAATGCTGCTCACCAGACTAATCATTCCCATCATGTTAATCCTGTAGGTCCATTTCCGGTTGTAAAAGGAGTGGACTTAAATATGATAGCAAATATTATATCTTCCAAGAATTGCTCTAATTCAATTCCTGCATCACCAGAAAATTCTGGTGTAACATCAGATTCTCAGATGCTTCAGTTAGTGTGTAAAAGTCACAAGTTTCAGATCAAACCTATCATATGTACTCAGGCAGGTCCTAGAAGCATCCTTGCTGATCATGTTGACACAGCCACTAGTACTCCAGCATCTTCATTATCCACAGAACACCAACAGCAGCAGCAGCAGACACAACTGCAACAGCAAAATCAGCAGTTTGTTCGTCAGCATGTGTCCACCCGTTCCGTGTATGAAGATAATTTCACAGGACTTCCTCAATCTGTGGATTCAGCAGCCAAAGACAGTACTCCAGTTAACAAAGTACAGAAACAAGGTTCATCTCATATAGCTACTTTACCCAAATTCCAACAGGCATTTGGGAAGACAATATACAATAATCAAGCCAGTAATACTGTGGATGGAGGTTCTCATAGTAGCAGTGTCAGAGGAAGTGAAGGTGATGATTCACCACATGGAACAGAGACACCAGAGACTGTGCCACAGGGATCTGCTGCTTCAAGCACAGTGCTATCCAAAGCTGTTCAGACAACAAACATCGGTAACATTGTCTCAAATCCTCCTGTTACTGGTGTGTCTCAGACTGAAGCATCGAGCAGTGTGGATGCTGGAATACCTTCTACACTGCATCTTACTAGCACTGGACCTGTGTTCAGCATTTTGCAAGGATCTCCTAGGATTGCTGTGTCAGCAGCCCTCAGGTCAGGGATGACTGTGCAAGCCATTCAGACTTCATCAGGTGTTATATATATGCATCCTGATACGACCACTTTAGTTAATTCTAGTGCTGGAGGAGCTCTTGCTAGCACCATTTCTGCCAGGAGAACCCCAGGTGTTAGAACGTCTCATGCACCTGAAAATATCCAGCAGGGTCAGTTGCCAGATGGGATGCCAAGTTCTGTGGCTGTTGCGATAGCTACACCTTCCACTCCTGTGTTAACCAGAGATACATTAAAGAGGAACAGAATGCTGGCAGCAGCTTTGCAGAGTACACACCATTCAAATGCAGTAAGTGGCATCGCGAATCAAGCAACCAATACTTCACAGTTGCAGGAACCAGAAGTGTGTGTAGTAGAGAGTTCATCTGATGAAGAGGTAAATAGTTCAATAACACGGCAGCAGCAAACCCTTGTCACTGCAGCAGCTGTCCACAGAATACCTGTGCAGAAAACTCTGACTAGACAAATGGGCCCAGCAATTAGAAATGTTCGACCAGTGTTGCACATTCCTGGAGGAGGGAACCTTATCGCTCGATCTGTTGCTACCAGTGTTGCGCTACCGTTGAGACAGCAGACTGTGCGGTCAGTCTTGGTGTCTCCAGTGTCTTCTACATCAAATTCCAATGTTAACACCAGGTTATCACAGAATGTTGGATCATCAGATAATTTGATTACACATGGTTCTGTTGAACCTACAGTGAGCTCCACAACATTGGAACAGCTGAGGGAGTTTGAATCTGTTTTAGAACAGGTGACTAACACATCACAGATGAAGGAAAGAAGCACAGTCCAGCCTCAGCCGCAACCTACTCTCCTCACCCAACAGCTGCTGCTGACACAGGCAGCAACTTCAACAACAAACACGAGCATGGAGTTCACATCTTGTACCAGAAGCCAGTCAACTCCCAGTACTTATTCACAGGACTTATTTCCATTAGCTTCAGCAACAGTAGCAACATCCAGGGTGAATGTAACTTACGTGACACAAGCTTCAACAGTTCGGGCCACCAGCATTGTTTCAGCATCAAGTGTTGCAGGAGGGATTGTAACAGGAAAGATGTCTTCTCCTGTGGTGGTAGTGACCAGTAACTGTCAACCTGCAGCTTCACCTGCATTAAGTGTAACTTCACAAAGTTCTTCAAGTCCATGTGTGACTCCTGCACCAACTGCAGCACCAGCTTCTTCTGGGAAGTCACCGCCTAAGTCCTCAAAGACATCAAAGTCTAAATCTGTGAAGTCTGGCACAACAACAACCACTTCCAAAGCATCACCCGTACCAAAGCCACAGCAGAAGCCCCAAGAAGATGAACAGACTGCTCAGAGGATTTATGCAATTTTAGATGAATATGCAGAGCAGTTGCGGAACTCTCCTGACCTGAATAATAAACCAGCTCCTCGACGCCGTTCTAATCCTCCTACAAATGCAAATCAGTCCTCAAAACGAAAGAAGTCAGCGCAGACAAAGGTGAAACTTTTAGGACAGCAGTCTTCCTCAACAGCCCAAGAAATGAGTCCTGGAGCAGATGATCATTTAACTATAGGTAGTGAAGACAGTTCAAGTGGGATTACTCAGTTGTCCCATATTCAGGATTCTCCTGCTCCATCTTCACAAAATCCAGATGAACCTCAAAGTTTGAGGGCTACACCATCCACAGAAATTAGTGCCGAGGCTGGGAATCTGAGGAGTGTGGTAGCAGATTCAGGTGACCTGCAGGATGTTTCAAAACAGCAGGATCGACAGCCACAAGAACATAATTCTCATTCTCATGAACAGGAACAGCCTGATGGGCAGCAGTCACCAGTGCAGTTGCAACAGACAACACAGCATGGACTCTTATTCACAGATGGTAGTGGCATTCAAGGGAGGACAGTGATAGTGCAGGATAGTGTACCCAGTTCTGTAGATGCAACAGGTGCTGGAAAACCTGTCATACTGGGAAACTCTGCCACAGTGCCAGCACTATTTGCAGGAGTCCGTCAGGTAATTGTCCCTGTGACTCCAGGTCTAACGGCACGGCCTGTGGTAGTGTCATCCAAAGGTTCTAAAGTGATACGTGTTCATCAAGTGACGGTACCTGGTGGATCCCTGCAGATGACACCAGGAATGAGTGCAATGCAAGGGACTGCATTGGTAGTGCGACAGATCAACAAATCCGGAATTGCAGCACCAGTTTCTGTTCTTGGACAGCCTGCCACAGTGAAACAGGTGAAATTACCTGTAGGTAGTATATCTTCACAGGCATTAACTGGTGTGACTGCACAGCCTCCAGTAGTATTACCTCCAGGAAGTCATCACCTGTCTGGTCAGGTTGGCAGTGTAGTTACTTCAACGATAGCTCAAGCACTTTCCTTTCCAGATTCAGGATTAGAAAATGTTTTACAGGATGGTACAATAAGAACAGAATCTTCCACAATCATAAGTTCTGGTGAAACATTACTTTTGAATGCTGCGACAACTTCACAGGCAATTGGTTTGATACGGAGAGGAATACCTGCATCATTTCATGATAGAGTTGCTACGCCTATAGGTGGTGTTATGTCAACCAGTACATCAGCCACAGTACCGGCATCAGTTGCAGTAGATAGGGTGAAATATCCTAGTGTCAGACACGTTTCATCAGTCAGTCTTGAGTCAAACATTGTCGCCCTGAACTCGTCAAATTGTAGCAATGTCGCATCTAGTGTGATTGGACATGTAAATGTAAGCACCAACAATCAGTCTTCATCAGCATGTGATCGTGAGTTACCAGTGGGAACAATTTCTGAATCTAGAACTGAAACTAATCCCACAACCCAGGCTCATGTAACAAGTATACAGTGTCTTGGTGTTGACTTCGCAACACAGAATCCCATAGATACTACTAGTTACCGTAACAGACTTGTGAAAGATACAGGAAGTGACATATCTTCTGTAGCAGAATCTGGTACACAAAATTGCTCAGTTCCATCTGAAGGCATAGAAGGTTTAGATGGTCGTGTGTCGGTTACCACTTCGTGTGTCAAGTCTGAATCCAGGGAAGCAGATGGAAGTTCCGGTGGAAGACTAGAAAGTAGCTTGAAGTCAGAGTCAGTGAAGATACCTGACTCTTTAGATCAGTGTAGTCATTCTCAGCATACAGATTCTTTATGTCAAATATCTGAGTCTCACCGTCTGCAGACAGCAAGCTCAGATGATCAGCATGAAAATGCAGCATTGCTTCGGACCACAGGAACCAATACTACTAGATGCACAAGTAAGTAATGCTTGTATCTACATTTTTTTGTCCCATGTGTTCACAGAACTTTCTGCAAGGTGTACAATGTTGTGTGCAGCACATGCTTACACATCCACTGTCAAAATATGCAAGTAAGAATGTTGTGGGGTAGTTTTATGTGCCTATATTTTTTCATATTGCATACTGCAGAACGTGTTTGCATATTCAACTGTATTAGCATGAAATTTCACTTCAGCTGCTTTCATTTTTGTCCACTTCTCTGATGACCTCTTCATTATCTCACTGTTGTCTAGTTCATGTTTTTTTCACTCATACTTTCCACACTGTATGGAATAAAAATTTCAAAATATTATACTGTGATGGACATCGCAACACTTTTCAAGGTATGAACAACACGCTTTCATCACCTTGACTTTCCCAGCAGTCAACAGCACGCATAATGACTTAGAACCTGTCGTGTTTGCCTCAAGCAAATTTGGTGCTCAACAAGAACACTCAAGGATGGCTGCATTCTTACAAGGCTGAAAGACTTTCAAGGGGTGTATAAAGTATGTACTAGTGACATTTTTGTTTAAGCGGCATGAGTTTACACTAAGTAATCTCAAATAATCCAAATTTTAGTCATTGTTGGGATGTAAAAGTGTTTCAGATTAAAAATTAACCATTTTTCAAATTATTCTGTTTACATTAAAATGACAGTGTTATATTTTAAGCTGGGAACTTTCAGTTGTTTCAAATTAATTGGTATTTTGAATTAAGTGATAGCAAATTAATAAGGTTTTGCTGTATGTAAATGCTACCAAATATGTGTCCAAGAACATAAGAATTTCAGTTTTCCACGTGCAAATATATTAACTGTATGCAAGTGCTATTGTGATGCCAGTGTGCTGTGTTTTTATCATTGCTTGGTCCCCTGTCCCTCACAAATTAGTGGGTATTTCATCATCTTACATGCTTGAGGTAGACAAATGCTTTGTTAAGAAATCAACATTCATTTATTGACTTTAGTTACAGAATGTAATTCTGTCTTGCTGGAAAAAAAAAAATATGAAAACTATGTATATAGAAATGGTTGAAGCATGCATAAATGTGTAGACAGTTGATTTCTTTGGAACTGACAATTTTTGTTTTCTGTATTTTGATTATTATAATTTTATATCTTATAAGAAGAAAAACTCACAGTACATTTTTATAAATCCACATAGTTTTCCAACTTTGATGCATAGTTTTTCATGCTCCAGATGCTCTGAATGAAGAATTGTTTCTGCAAGACAGAACTGGATCTTCACAAGACGTTACAGTGTGCATGGGGACAAGCAGTCAGGAGAGTACAACAGTGTCCAAGTCTTCACATCTCTGCTTATTGGAAAATGATCAACAGAAAAGCAAGGAAGGGGAAATGCCTGAAAACAGTGATAGCAGTAATAGCAGCAGCAGCAGTAGCAGCAGCAGCAGTAGCAACAGTAGTAGCTCTTCTAGTGAAATTACAAGTGCAACACACAGCTGCAGCAAGGCTTCTAGCAATTGTAAACGGCGAGAAAGCAGTGCAGTGTGTCAGGCGTCTAATGCAGAGGCTACAAGTCATCTTATGCCAAAGTCAGGATTATTGTGCAGGACAAACACAACACAGACACTAGAGTTTACAGCTGGAACAGGGAGTGGGACAGAAGTGGGAACATACCACATTCCATCCAAGTCATCAAACCGCCTTGAGTACATCAATGATATGCCATATCGTTTGTCAGCAAAGGTGACCTCTGAGAACCGGGATTCACCTTGGCGTTACATGCCAGTGGTGAAGCGAGTACAGTTAGCCATGCAGCCTGCAGTGGTACAGAAGGATGAATCAGATGTACCCGCAGAACAGGTGGGAAATGCACTGCATCTAGTAGACAGAGAGGTAGAGGACAGTTCGCAAGATAGACGGTCATTCTTGTCAGACATCAAGTTTGTGTCTGTTGGCAGGAAAGCAGGTGTAGCTGCAAATTCTCTGCATGTACACCCCAATATAATTCACACATATCGTAAGGTAGAGAGCGAGGCAGAGGATAAACGCCGACTAGAGAAATTGGAACGAATTGAAATGCACCAAAAAATGGTAAGACTCGAAAGAGAACTGAGATTGCAGAAGAGTTTGTCTGAAGAATGTGAAGATTTGGGTGTTGATGAACCCAGCACCAGTGAACTGTTCCCTGAAGCTGATCTTCTGCTTGATCCAAATTCATCGCCTAGCTTTGAACATACAATACAAGATGCTTCTTGCAGTCAAACTGTGGAAACTGCAGAACCATACTCAGGTTCAAACTTCAGGAATGAATACTCGTCAAGTAGTCAGGACGGATCTCATCATGAAAACCCTACTGTGGATAGTCAGGTGTGTGAGGATTTAGAAACTAGGCGTGAAACCAGGTCTTTTGGTTCAAAAAAGTCATACAGTGATTGGAAATATCGTTCAGCAGGTAAAGAACGAGGCAAATACGACCCACCTGTTAATGTGCGAGGTGAGAAGTTTACTCCTCAGACAGATGTTGTGCAAGGTAATTCATCGGGTGAAAACAGTTCTCTCAATAATGCTTCCAAGAACATATCACGGAGTACCTCGTCTGTGGAAGAATCAATGAACAGAGGTTCAAAATGTGATGCCAGAGAAGGTGCTGCTGCTAGACTGGTTGTTGATTCATCAAGTGAGCACACCATAGAATCTGCTTCTGACAAATGTGGTAGGAATGAAAGGTCATTAATAAGTGACCAAAAGACTTCATTATCAGAAACGAGTATTTTAGCTAAGACGCTGAGTGTTGCCCCAAGAGCTGCATTATCTCATTTGAACACTGTAATAGAAGAATTACAGGATAGTGGTCCCAAACAGATACTGCCTGTAACTACAGCTGTTCCAAGTGAATCAAATGTTGAACCAAAAGTAGATTTACCTGTTACTAGTTCCAGTGAAGATAGTGTGACATTAGATTCTTTTGCCACTAGCATGGTAGCTTCCTCAATGGATGTAACCATTCCTTCTCCAGTCCCCACAACACTGTCATTGCCTGCCACTCTTCTAGAAAGTTCAAGTGCAAGAGACTCATCATCACTTACTGCTGCTCGAAAGTTTACATACACATATGGTAAAAAGCTTTCGTCTAGTCGACAGGAGGTTGACCGAGCTATTAAACAAGTAAAACTCAACAGACCTTACCAGTATTTTAATGACCATGTAGATTCACAAGAGACATGGGACTCTTCAAGTTCCCAAGATAAAATTGGTGCAGATGATGAAGATTCTGATGAAATGAGCCCATCGTCTCGGATATCTTCTCAGTTAGATGAAGGGGCGAATACTGATGTGGATGTAGTCGAGGTCAGTAATGATGAGTCATCATCTTCAGCACTTGCATGTGTCCAGTCTGCATCATTCCCACTTCTCCCTGCTGTTCTTAATAAAGTTCCAGATTCAAATCCTGGAAGTACTGATGAGACATTGAAGCTGTCCAGCACAAATGGTGTGGATTCTATTGATGAGAAAAGTGCACCAGATACTGAGAAAAGACCTCCAAGTAAAAAGAATCGTCTGGTCAAAAGATTTTTTAATGAAGATGGAACAGACAGAGATTTTATAGGATCTAATGCAAAACGTGGGCGAATCAGAGAAGGACAGAGGTTTGATCAAAGCAGTTTGTTACATGATAAAAAGTTCAAGGGCATTCCTTCCCTCACCAGAATAAGTGTGCCAACAAAGGAGTCAGCAGTTATATCCCCTTCTGTTGACAGCAGTTGCAAAAAGCAACAAGGACTACGTGCAAAACAGCGGGGTGGGAGAGATGGTTGTGAAGATATAGGTTTAGATCCTTTTAATCTTATGCTGGCACCTACTTCCATGGCAGAAACCAATACAATGCCTTCTCCAGATGAGGAAGATCTAATTTCTAAGGTACATTTTGAAGATAAAGATGAATGTCCTGGTGGAGGAACTTGTGAGTCACATTTGAAACCTACAAGAGCTTCTCGGAGACGTGGTCATATCAAGAAGTGCCAGTGTTGCAGTGGATCGCCCGAACGACCGAAGAAGAAGAAGCATATTGTAAAGGTTGAAAAATCCATCAAGAAAGGACAGTCCCCTAAACAAATTGGTAGAATGAACATAACAAAGAAAAGGTAGTGGTTTTCCATTTTTCTGTTTAAATTTTAGGCGTCAGTGCATATTTTAGCATTAAACTAAATGCATTCTGTGTGGCAAGTGCTGCATGAAAATTGCCAAAGTTAAGTGACATGTTCTGGGTGGATATTCTGCTGTATGGTGTGGTTTGATACCTTAGTTAAAATCTAGTCAAAACAGTCAATTTCAACTGAGGTACAGATTAACTTCACTTGAGTACAAAATGTATACTTATATACCTATATGTATATGTATGTATGTGTGCATGCACACACATGTATACATATAAGATATAAATAAAACATGGTGTGGATCACAGTCTCCTGTAATAATATGATTCAGTCTTTCAGTAAGCATAAGTAAGATGCAGAAACTGACTACTAGTCCAGTGGCTTAGTAAAAATTTTTAAGAATTCTTGTGGTAGTAGCACTTAAATAGCTTACTTCTGATGGAAACAAAACAAAAATAAAAATGAAATTGACATTAAGCTTTTTCAACGATTCGTGCATATGTTTATGGCCTTCATGTGAAAATTATCATCGGGACAATTTACATTAATATTGTTTTTTCGTGTTGTGATTGAGCTGTGTTTGTTGGGTGCAGTCAGGAAGGTTCTGCTTCCAGCCTTCAATAACAGTGAACAGTATCATTTTTGTATGACCCAGATCAACAGGAACTGTGTCATTAATATTTACATAATGGCTCAGATCAATAATGGTGTTAGGTATTACATTTGTTTTTGTGAATACTGTGTTGTATAAAGTTCACTTACAAACTGGTTTCTATAACATGTTGTTGAATTAAAAATAATGTAATGCAGGATGTAGGGTCCTGATTACCATCACAGTTCACGTATGGTGTGTGTAGTTCATTTTGGTATACTGTGTGACATCCCAGTATTGGGTATGAAGTACAAAAACAAGAGATTTGAAATGTCTGTCTCCATCATCAAAATCAACTCTTGGAAATGCCAATGTAATGGATATTATGCTGTTTCTGTGTGTTTGCTAAGATGGGTGTGAATGCCCTTGATCCAGCTACTGGTTGAGGATACCTGACATTTTGATGGGCATTTAGATACATTAAATGCTATAAATCTTACTTCTGATGAAGTACATGTTGGTCTGATATGTCCTTTTGTATGAGGTAAAATGTGTTCTGGGCCCATCGTTACTGCAGACAGTTATTACCATGATTTTCTGCTAATGACGAATGTATTGTATTTAATTTGGAGGAAAACTTACAGTTCAAGTTGAGACAGTCCAGGTACTTTAGTTGTAAATAAGAATGCACACATGTAAATAAAAGTTTAAATATACACTGTGTGTGCAGAAAATAACAAAAATGTGTGTGTATATATATATATATATATAGTACAGGTTTAACACATGCACTGAACCATCCTGTCTTGTTATGAAATTGTATGTAATAGACTTTGCTTGGACCCTTCCTGAATATTGATTTTTTTTTTTTTAATCAGTGGTGATTGATTTGCTGATGCCATAGTCCCACTTGAGTGACATTATTTTTGTAGTTACATGTTGTAATGTATGATGGAAGTCTTAATTTAATTAATTTTACAGTACCAGTACCTCTTTACCATATTTTATAAGTTACCATAATATTTGGGGTACATTTTAGTGATAATGCACTTTAATTACTTTTTTAAATATACTGTACAGTGACACAGGAGTTAAAGTGTATACCATATATTTTATTTGTTGAGATTTTTAATGAAAGTTTTATTTACTAATTTTTTATAATGACGGATTTGAGGTTTCATTTTCATGACTGTTATGAACAAAGATATTTCTAAAATTTTGCATGTGTACTTCCTCATAATAAATGAAACAAAAAGATTCTGACGTACATTTCTTTACAAATAAAACGCAGTACAGAAGTGTTCTATTAAAAAATAATAGATGTAATCCACATTAAAAGTAAGGAAACATTTTGTCACATGTTACAAGGAGTATACAGCAAATCTCCAAATTTACCTCTTCTCATACACACACACACACA
>Ga0131853_10000789_pt1 | contig 57077 bp, 56 predicted proteins | sample TergutLab28metaG_FD_92764 | JGI IMG/M metagenome (GOLD analysis project Ga0131853, IMG submission 92764) | Labiotermes labralis P1 segment gut microbial communities from Petit-Saut dam, French Guiana - Lab288 P1 (version 2) (version 2) | ecosystem: Host-associated > Arthropoda: Insects >...
CGCGCCCACCCTCGGCGACGGTCCCTTCCGCGTCAGCCGCGGACGCTCGGCCAGCATCGTCCACCTCGCGCTGCCCGGCGTCGAGCGCTCCGCGGTGCATCTGGGCCGCAACGGCGACGAGCTCGTGATCTCGGTGGGGTCGTATCGTCGTCTCCTCACCCTCCCGGCCGGTCTCGCCCGGCTGCAGGTGGCAGGCGCTCGCGTCGAGCAGGGCGAGCTGCAGGTGCGGTTCGCCCACCCGGGCGACCCGACCGATCCCACCAACCCGGGGGACCCGTCCGATCCGAGCAGCAAGGAGCAGGCGTGAGCGAGCACGACGACCCCGTCGGGAGCGCCGCCGAGGAGGCGGTCAAGCTCCTCGGCGCACTCGGGCAGTGGGCCCACTCGATGCGCGCCGACGTCGACGAGCATCTCGCCACCGGCGCACCCGAGTGCACCTACTGCCCGGTATGTCGCACCGTCCACGTACTGCGCGAGGCGGGGCCCGAGGTAGGCGCCCACCTCGCCTCCGCGGCGTCCTCCCTGATGCAGGCAGTGGGCGCTGTCCTGACCTCGGTCGCCGACTCGGGCACGCCGCCCCGGTCCGATACGGTTCAGACGATCGACCTCGACAGTGAGGACGACTCCTGGGAGGACGACTCCTGGGAGGACGATCGATGAGGAGGGCGGACAGGTGAGCCTGGCCTGTGGCGTGGACGTGGGCGGCACCAAGATCCTGGGCGGGGTGGTCGCCGAGGACGGCACCATCGTCGAGGAGCTGCGCGTGATCTCGCCGGCGACCGACGTCGACGCCATCGGTGCCGCGATCATCTCGGTCGTCACCCAGCTGAGCAGCCGCCACGACGTCGCCTGCGTGGGCGTCGGCGCCGCGGGCTACATCGACAAGAGTCGCAGCACCGTCATGTTCGCCCCCAACATCGCCTGGCGCGAGGTCAACCTCAAGTCCACGCTCGAGCAGGCGATCGGACTGCCCGTCGTCATCGAGAACGACGCCAACGCCGCCGCCTGGGGCGAGTTCGCGTACGGCGCGGGCGCCGACGTCGACGACCTGCTGCTCGTCACCGTCGGCACCGGCGTGGGCGGCGGCATCGTGCTCGACGGGCAGCTCTACCGCGGCGCCTTCGGTGTCGGCGCCGAGATCGGCCACATGCGCGTCGTGCCCGGCGGCATCCTGTGCGGCTGCGGCAACAAGGGCTGCCTGGAGCAGTACGGCTCCGGCTCGGCGCTCGTGCGTGAGGTCCGGCTCGCCGCGCACGGCGGCGTACCCCAGGCATCCGACCTGGTGGCCCGCGCCGGCGGCGACCCGGACAAGATCAGTGGTCCGCTGATCACCGAGGCAGCCCGCGACGGCGACCCGTTCGCCATCGACTCGCTGGCGACGCTCGGCACCTGGCTCGGCGAGGGCATCGCCTCGCTGACCGCCGTGCTGGACCCCGCCGTGGTCGCCATCGGTGGCGGTGTCGCCGACGCCGACGACCTGCTCCTCGAGCCCGTCCGGGCAGCGTTCCGCGCTCAGCTCACCGGTCGCGGCCATCGTCCCGAGCTCGAGATCCGCAAGGCCTCACTCGGCAACCGGGCGGGACTGGTCGGCGCCGCCGACCTCGCCCGCCACTGACGGACACGCGCCGTGGGCCTCTTCATCGGTGTCGACATCGGCGGCACGAAGGTCCTCGCCGCGGAGGTGTCGTCCGACGGCGAGGTGCTCCGCGTCGCACGCCGTACGACGCCGGGCCGGCGGGTGCAGATCTCGCTGGTCGAGGACGCGTTGACCGAGGCGGTCCTCGAGGTCGCCGATGGCCGCCCGATCGACGGCGTCGGACTGGCGGCCGCCGGCTTCGTCGACGCGGCGGGGGAGCGGGTCATGTTCGCTCCCCATCTGCCCTGGCGCGGCGATCCGACCCGCTCGCGCCTCGAGGCACGCTGGGGTGTGCCCGTCGCCCTCGACAACGACGCCAACTGCGCCGCGCGAGCCGAGCTCGAGCTGGGCGCGGCCCGTGGCGCCTCCGACGTACTGATGATCACCCTGGGCACCGGCATCGGCGGTGCCGTGGTTCTGGGCGGCACGCTGCTGCGTGGCCGCAACGGCATGACCGGGGAGTTCGGCCACATGCAGGTCGTGCCCGACGGGCTGCCGTGCGAGTGTGGCGGGGCGGGCTGCTGGGAGCAGTACTGCTCGGGCAACGCGCTGGTGCGTTTCGTCCGGGCGCGGCTCGAGGCGGCGACCTTCGTGGGCCCGAGCGTGGTCGAGGAGCTCGCCGGCGGCGACCCGGCGGCGGTCACCGGGCCGATGGTCACCACGGCGGCGCAGCGCGGCGACGAGCTCGCCCTGGCCGCCTTCGCGGCCGTCGGCGACTGGCTGGGAGTCGGGACCGCGAACCTGGTCGCCGCCCTCGACCCGGTGTGCGTCGTGGTGGGCGGCGGTGTCTCGGCCGCGGGCGACCTGCTTCTGCGGCCGGCGCGGGTGGCGCTGCAGCGGTCGCTCGTCGGCGCGGCGCACCGCGTCGTACCGGAGATCGTGCAGGCGTCCTTCGGCCCGGAGGCGGGCGTCGTCGGGGCCGCGGCGATGGCCCGCGCTGCCTTCTGAGTTGAGTCTCGAAAGGCGGGACTCAACACCTCAGAGTCTGGCGCCGTCGTCCCAGGGATCGTCGGGGTCGTTGGACATCGAGTAGACCAGGTAGCCGAAGCCACCCAGGAACGCGAGCACCAGGAACGCGACCAGCCAGGTCGGCGGAGCCCAGTTGAGGACCCAATTGATCACGACGAGGGCGATCACGATGACGGGCGTGCCCAGCAGGCCCACCCACGCCAGGAGGCGGTCGGGTGTGGTCGAGGGCAGCGGCGGGGGCGCCGGGGGTTCGTAGCGCTCGACGTCCTCGACATAGACGGTGTCGTTGTCGAGGTCGTCGTCGTACGTCGCAGCGGCCGAGACCGGGTCGGCGGGGTCGGAAGGCTCGGTGACGGCAGGCACGGCGGCGCCGTCGAGGTCGTCGAGGTGGACGCGCTCGCCGTAGTTCTCGACGATCTCGCGCCACACGGCATCCTCGTCGGTGTCGCCTGTCTGGTCGGCCTTGTCAGGCTGGTCGTCCGAGCTCACCTCCTCAGCGTAGGCTCCCACCCCACGCCTGGGCCACCCGCCCGACGAACGCGGCCGAATCGTTGTAGATCTGAGGGGCGTCGTTGTCCAACGTGGCGACGTGATAACTGTCGTGCAGCCGGGTCACCGTGACGTCGGTGCTGCCGATCTTGCGCAGGATCCTGGCCTCGGAGAGCTCGTCGACCACGTGGTCGACGTCGCTGCGGAAGTAGAGCACCGGCGCCGCGACCTTCGGCAGGTCGGCGACCAGCCGCGGCCACGCGGACATCATCGAGTGGACCGCCTTGAGCGGCGTGCGCGTGTAGGCCTTCTCGGAGACGCCCGGCTTCTTGATGTCCTCGGAGATGCCGGGGAAGGAGCCCACCACGTGCTTGAGCACGGGCAGGAGCAGCACGTCCTTGCGCTTGGTGGCCACCGCCGGGTTCACCACGACGACGCCGGCCACCTCACTGGGCCGGTCCGCGGCCAGGCGCAGGACCAGCGCACCGCCGAGCGACAGGCCGCCGACGACCACGACGTCATGGGCGGCACACAGGGCGTCGAAGGACGCGACCAGCTCGGCGTACCAATCGGCCCAGGTGGTCGTGTTGAGGTCCTGCCAGGTCGTGCCGTGACCGGGCAGCCGAGGCACGGCGACGCCGTACCCTTGCTCGCCCAGCGCCTCGCCCCACGGGCGGATCGAGGCCGGCGAGCCGGTGAAGCCATGGCTCAGCAGGACGCCGATGCGCCGACCACCGGTCAGGGCGGGACGTGCGGGGATCTGCAGCGGGTCGGTCGAGACGGAAGACGGCATGGCCGCATTGTCGCGGATCCGACCCCCGATATGGCCCCTTATGGGGGAGGCGCGGCTGCCGTTAGGCTCATCGCCGTGTACGAGAGGTTCTTCTACTGGCTCATGAAGTGGGTCTTCATCGGTCCGTGGCTCAAGTCGGTCTTCCGGCCCAGGATCGAGGGGATGGAGAACGTCCCCGCCGACGGCCCGGCGATCCTGGCGAGCAACCATCTCTCCTATGCCGACTGGCTCTTCATGCCGCTCTACGTGAAGCGCCGGGTGACGTTCGTCGCCAAGGCGGAGTACTTCACCGGCAAGGGCCCGAAGGGCTGGTTGCAGCGGTCCTTCTTCAGCGGCGCGGGTCAGGTGCCGATCGACCGCGAGAGCGGATCGGCCGCCGAGGGCGCGATCGTCACCGCGCTGCGCGTGCTGAAGGAGGGCGATCTGTTCGGCATCTACCCCGAGGGCACCCGCAGCCACGACGGCCGGCTCTACCGCGGCCGGACCGGCGTAGCCCGTATCGCGCTGCTGAGCAAGGCACCGGTCATCCCGATCGCGGTCCTGAAGACCGACCAGATCGCGCCTCCGGGCAAGGTGTTCGGTCGGCTGACCAGGCCGATCGTGCGGTTCGGAGCGCCGCTCGACTTCTCGCGCTACGACGGCATGGAGAACGACCGCTTCATCCTGCGGGCGATCACCGACGAGATCATGTACGAGATCCTGAAGCTCTCCGGCCAGGAGTACGTCGACCTCTACGCCAAGCAGGCCAAGGAGGAGGCCAAGGGCCATGACCAGGGGCGGGCCAAGCGCCCCGCGGACGGCACCGCCGCCTGATCGCTGCCCGTGACGATCCACAGCAGCCACCCGTTTCCGACCGAGGACGACCCGGTACGCCGCCTCCGTGGTCGCTTGGGTGGCCAGGTCTCGCTCTGGACGACGGGCAGCCCCGGCGGCTCGGCGTCGGACCGTGCGGGGCTGACGGTCTCTTCGCTGATGGTGGCCGGAGGTGAGCCCGCGAGGGCGATCGGACTCGTCGACCCGGACAGCGACCTCGCCGAGCGGCTGGCCGTGGGCTCACCCGTGGTGGTGCAGCTCCTCGCATGGCGGCACCGGATGCTCGCCGAGGCGTTCGCCGGCGTCGCGCCCGCGCCGGGCGGGCCGTTCACGACGGGCGACTTCGCGGACACGCCCTGGGGGCCGCGGCTCGTCGACGCGGGCACATGGCTGGGGGCGCGGGTGGAATCGATCGAGCAGCGTGGCTGGTCGGTGCTCGTGACCGCGGCGGTCGAGGAGGTCTCAATCGACGACGACGAGGCCGGCGGCGGTCCGTTGCTGCACCGGCGCGGGCGGTATCACCGACTCGGCACCGACCATGGCTAAGCACACCAAATCGACGCAGCCGCCCGAGCCGCCCGAGCCAACCCTGCTCTCCGTGGCCGACGACCTCTACGGCCGGCCGCTCGGCGAGTTCACCCCCGCGCGCGACGCCAGGGCCCGTGAGCTCAAGGGCACGCCGCTGGCCGCGGCGGTCAAGGGCCTGCGCAAGCCGTCGACCGCGGCGTGGGTCCTCGATCTGCTCGTGCGCTTGGAGACCGACCAGGTCGAACAGATGCTGGCCGTGGGCGAGGCGCTGCGCGCAGCGCAGGCCGGACTCGACGCGGGGCAGCTGCGCGCGCTGACCACCCAGCGCCGGCAACTCACCGCGGCGGTCACCATGCGAGCCCGCGCCCTGGCGCGCGAGCGGGGGCTGCGGGTCACCGACGCCGTGGCCGAGCAGATCGAGACCACCTTGACCGCGGCGATGGTCGACGAGGGCGCCGCCGCAGCCCTGCGCAGCGGGCTGCTCGTCTCGACGCTGGTCGCCACCGGATTCACCCCCGTCGACGCCGCGGCGGCGGTCGCACTCCCCGAGGCATTGGGGTACGCCGCCGGACCGGCCCCGCGGGAGCTGCACGCCGTACCGGTTGCCGAGGATGACGGGCAGTCCGGCGCCACCGCCAAGGCGAGGGCGGCCGCCGAGCGCGAGCTGGCCGAGGCCCGAGCGGCCGCCGAGGAGGCCGGCGCCGTACGCGATCGGGCACACGAGCAGCTCGTCGCCCTCCAAGCGCGGGCGCTCCAGGTCCAGGCGGAGCTCGAGGACCTGCGCCGCCGGATCGCCGACCTGGAGGAGACCGCCCAGCAGGTCGACGACGACCTGGTCGACGCCGAGGACGACCACGACCGTGCCAGCGAGGACGCCGACCGCGCCGAGGCCCGCGTACGCGCCGCGGAGGCCGCCCTCGACGACCTGCCCTGACGCCCGCCACCGCCGAGTCGGGGGTTGTGGCCCGCCGAGTCGGCAGGTGTGGCCCGCCGAGTCGGGGGTTGTGGCCCGCCGAATCGGCAGGTGTGGCCCGCCGAGTGTGGAGTGGTGGCCCGTCGGTCGCCCGGCGGCGGGGCCGCAACGCCCGACTCGCGGGGCCGCAACCCCCGATTCGCGGGGCCGCAACCCCTGATTCGCGGGGCCGCAACCCCCGACTCGGCGGGCTGCAACCCCTGATTCGCGGGGCCGCAACCCCCGACTCGGCGGTGGCTAGGCCCAGCCCTTCGCGTGCTCGACCGCCGCGCTCCACCGTGAGTACGCCGCGTCCGCGGCCTCACGGTCGCCTGTCGGCGCGAAGGTCCGGTCCAGCGCCCAGGTCTCGCGGATCTGGTCGAAGGAGTCCCAGACCCCGACGCCGAGGCCGGCGAGGAAGGCGGCCCCGAGGCCGGTCGTCTCGACGTACCGGGGGCGGGAGACCTCGATGCCGAGCTGGTCGGCCTGCAACTGGCAGAGCAGGTCGTTGGCCGCGGCGCCGCCGTCGACCTTCAGGCACGTGAGCCGGGGCATCGTCTCCAGTACGTCGCGCACCTCGAAGGCGATGGCCTCCAGCGTGGCGCGCGCCAGGTGCGCCCGGGTGGTACCGCGCGTGATGCCACCGATCAGGCCGCGGGCGTGCGGATCCCAGTGCGGCGCGCCGAGACCGGTGAGGGCTGGCACGAAGACGACGCCCTCGCTCGAGTCGACCGTGCTGGCCAGCGCCTCGGACTCGGCTGCGGACCCCACGATCCGCAGGCCGTCGCGCAGCCACTGCACGGCCGCGCCGGTCACGAAGATCGCGCCCTCGACGGCGTACGTCGTCTCCCCGGCCGGGGAGCGCCATGCGGCGGTGGTGAGCAGGCCGGCCTCGGAGCGCTCGAGCTCGGTGCCGGTGTTGGTCAGCACGAAGGATCCCGTGCCGTAGGTGCACTTGGAGTCGCCCACATCGAAGCACGCCTGCCCGAAGAGCGCCGCCTGCTGGTCGCCGGCGAGGCCCGCCACCGGGAGCTCGAGGTCGAGGAACGACCGCGCGTCGGTGACGAGCTGGGTGCTGCCCCAGTTCGGAACGACCTCCGGCAGGGCATCGCGCGGTACGCCGAACAGGTCGCACAACTCCGAGGACCACTCGCCCGCGGCGAGGTCGAACAGCAGCGTCCGCGAGGCATTGGAGACGTCGGTGACGTGCCAGGTGCCGCGTGTCATCCGCGCGATCAGGTAGGAGTCGACTGTCCCGACGGCATACCGGCCGGACTCCACCAGCGCCCAGGTGTGGGGCTCGTGCTCGCGCAGCCACGCCAGCTTCGTGGCGGAGAAGTACGGGTCGATCCGCAGGCCGGTCAGCTCGCGCACCCGGTCCTGGGAGTCCGCCATCTCGGTGCAGTACGACGCCGTACGGCGGTCCTGCCACACGATCGCCCGCCGGGGCGAGCCGAGCGTCTCGCGGTCCCACAGCACGACGGTCTCGCGCTGGTTGGTCAGGCCGATGCCGGCGAGATCGGCGGTGTCGTGCCCACGGAGCGCCTCGCGGCACGCCTCCAGGGTGGCCTGCCAGATCTCCTCGGGCACGTGCTCGACCCAACCGGGGGAGGGGAAGTGCTGGCGGAACTCCTGATACCCCCGCCCGGCGATCTCGCCGTGGGCGGTGACGATCAGTGCGGTGACGCCGGTCGTGCCGGCGTCGATCGCGAGGATCGAGCTCACGACTGCGTCCCGGAACGGACGATGTCGAGGATGCGCCGGTCGATCCAGGACAGGTCCGGGGCGACGCGCATCTCGTGGTTCTCCGTGCCGACCCAGGCAAGGAAGTCGCGGGCGCCCTGAGCAGAGGCGAACGCGGAGAGCTCGGCGTCGAGCTCGGGGGTGACCGGCACCTTCTCGTCCTCGGTGGAGGCGGTGAGGAAGAGGTCGTTGAGGTCGAGGAGCCTGGTCAGCTCGGCGATCGGGTCCCCGCCAGGAAGCGACCCGGCGTCGTCGACGCGCAGATCGACGGCGATGTCGTCGCCGCCGTCGTACCCGGCGCCGTCCTTGACGACCAGCAGCGCGGCGGACTGGCGCCCGCGGGAGTCCCCACCCGCCGCGTCCCCGGCTTGCAGCGCAGCGAGCAGCCGGTTGGCGAGGGGAGCGTCGGGATCGGAGTCGATGAAGGCGGCCTCCATCGCCTTGACCACCTCCTCGCCGGTGAGGATGTTGCCCTGGATCGAGTAGCCGGGGCCGGTCACTCCGCCGGCCCAGGGCAGACAGGCCGGCCCGGTGTGGGTGGCCGCGGCTCCGTCGATGTCGACGATGCCGACCTGCCGGTGGTCGCGGCCCTCGTCCTCCTCCAGCAGCCGCTGCAGGGCGACCGGAGCAGTGGCGCCGTCGTCGAGATGTGCCAGGGCGAGGCCCTTGTACGCGACGTTGGCCATCGCTTGGGTGGCGATGGCCCCGACACCGGCGACCGCGGCGGGTACGGCGTTGCCGACGGCGAGGAACTTGCTGGCCACGGCGACGCCCCAGGACTCGCCGTCGGCCGATCGGGCCACGATGGAGAAGGTCATGGCCCGAGGGTAGCGATGCCACGACCCGCACATCCGCGCGGTGCGCGGGACCAACGGATTGAGACCTGTTCGGCGGGGCGAGTGGCCTAGATCACATGGTTGGGAATAGGTTCGGCTGGGCACCGTCTGGCGCCGGCACGGGTTCGCCGGCCACAACTGAAGGAGGTTCGCCGTGTCAGTGGACGTCGCAAAGGAGCCGGCCAATCCGCCCCGGCGTGGGTCGGCATCGCTCGCTCGTGAGATCGGACTCATCGGCCTGCTCTGGGCCTCGATGGGCTCGATCATCGGATCCGGATGGCTGTTCGGAGCCCAGAGGGGTCTCATCCATGCAGGACCGGCCGCGATCATCTCGTGGGTCATCGGCGGCATCTGCATCCTGATCCTGGCGCTGGTGCACGCGGAGCTCGGCGCCATGTACCCCCTCTCGGGTGGGTCGGCGCGCTTCCCGCACTACGCCTTCGGTGGCATCGCCGGAGCGGGCTTCGGCTGGTTCTCCTGGCTGCAGGCCGTCACCGTCGCGCCGATCGAAGTCTCGGCGATGATCCTGTACCTGACGCACTACCACTTCGCACGCAACTGGCTGCACGCCGACCAGACGCTCACGCACACGGGCTTGATCGTCGCGGTCGTCATCATGGCCATCCTGGCCAGCGTGAACTACCTGGGCGTGAAGGTGCTCGCGAACACCAACAGCGTGCTGACCTGGTGGAAGGTCGGCATCCCGGTCGCCACCATCGTCATCGTGTTGATCCACGGTGCGGCCGATGGCGGTCTGCACACCTCCAACTTCCACGCGGGCGGCGGCTTCAGCCCGGGTGGTCTGACCGCGATCCTGATCGCGATCCCGGCCAGCAGCATCGTGTTCAGCTACCTCGGCTTCGAGCAGGCAGACCAGCTGGCCGGCGAGTCGAAGAATCCCAAGCGCGACATCCCGGTCGCGGTGATCGGCTCGATCCTGCTCGGTCTGGTCATCTACATCGCGCTCCAGGTCGTCTTCCTGCTCGCGCTGCCCCACAACCTCGTGCCGGGCAACTGGACGGCCTCCAACTCCCCGCTGGCGGGCCTCACCGGACCGTGGGCACAGCTCGCTACCGCGATCGGCATCGGCTGGCTCGCCTCCGTCCTGTACGCCGACGCGGTGATCTCGCCCGGCGGCACCGGCCTGATCTACACCGCTGCCGGTGCTCGCGTCTCCTACGGCCTGGCGCGTAACAACTACTTCCACTCGGCCTTCGAGCGGCTCAACGTCGCGAAGGTGCCGTGGTTCGGCGTCATCGTGTCGTTCGTCGCGGGCTGCATCTGCTTCCTGCCGTTCCCGAGCTGGCAGTCGCTGATCGGCCTGATCACCAGCGCCTCGGTGCTGATGTACGCCGGCGCGCCGCTCTCCTTCGGGGCGTTCCGCCGGCGGCTGCCCGACGCCGAGCGGCCGTTCCGCCTCCCGCTGGGCGGCGTCTTCTCCCCGCTCGCCTTCGTGGTGGCGACCTGGATCATCATGTGGACCGGCTGGGTCACCGACTACAAGCTCGGGATCCTGATCGTGCTGGGCTCGCTGGTGATCTTCAACCGCGAGATGCGGCCGGAGTTCATGAACTGGAAGTCCGCCTCGTGGCTCCCGGTCTACCTGATCGGCGTCGGTCTGATCACCTACTTCTCGATCTTCCGCGACCCGGAGCCGAAGTCGCACGAGATGAGCCTGTGGTGGTCGCTCGGCGTCTGCGGCGTCTTCGCGCTGGCCATCTACTACTGGGCGATCAACGTGGCGCTGCCCGCCACAGTCATCCAGAAGATGGTCGACGAGGTCGTCGTACCGGAGGAGGAGGACCTCGCGGTCCCCGCGCACTGATCCAACCCGCACCTGTTCATCGACGGGCTCGACCGAGGTTCGCCTCAGTCGAGCCCGTCGATGTCGACGATGTAGGCGAGATGGTCGGAGACCGGCAGCTGGCACACGCTCGTGCGTGCGTTCAGCTGCCGGTCCGCCAGTACGTGGTCCAGCTGGCGCCGCGGCTCGCCGACCGGGAAGGTCAGCTGGGGCTCGCCGACGGCCTGCAGGCCGCTGATCCGCACCGCCCGGGCGGCGTCCATGTTGAGGTCACCGGTCAGGAGCAGCGGCCCGGGCAGGGCGCGCAGCGAACGCACCAGCCGGTGCAGCTGCTGGCCGTTCCACCACGGCACGTAGGTCAGGTGCGTGGTCGCCAGCGTGATCGGACCCAGCGGGCCCTCGATGCTGGCCGCCACGGCCACGCGGGGCTCGTCGCGCACCAGCGAGGGCAGCCGACGTCCCGGATGTACGACGGGGGCGGGCACGCGCACCGCGGGCAGCCGCACCACCTGCCAGGCGGTCGCCGGGAACCGGCTGAGCAGCGCGATCCCGTACGCCGCGGAGTCGGGTTGCTCCTCGCCGGTGGCCGCCGTCCAGGTCGCGCCCGGACTTCCGGCCAGGGCTGCCACGAAGCGGTGGTCGACCGCGCCCATCGCCTCGGCGGCGACGGCGGTGAGGTCGGCGCCGAGCGATCTCTCCTGGAAACGGTCGACCTCCTGGAGCGCCAGGACGTCGGCGCCGAGGTCCGAGATCGCCGAGGCGAAGGTCGACAGGTCGACGGCGTCGCGCTCCAGGTCGCGGCCGTGCAGGATGTTGAAGGTCACCACGCGCACGCCCCCGCTGGTACCCCGCCGCGGCGGTGGGCATCCGGCATGGCGGTGCTGGCGCCCGGGTAACGGGTGGCCGTGTCCCACGACGTACGCCGCGAGCTTCGCGAGGCGCTGAAGCTGGTCGCGGTGGCCCTGAAGAACAGCGGGGTGCCGTTCGCGCTGGCCGGCAGCTACGCGCTCTGGGTCCGCGGCGGGCCGGAGCCCGAGCATGACGTCGACTTCATGGTGGCCGAGTCCGACGTGCCGCACGTGATGGCGCACCTCGCCGAGGACGGCCTCCAGGTCGTCCAGCCGCCGGAGGACTGGCTGTTCAAGATCTTCGTCGGCGATGCCATGGTCGACGTCCTCTTCCGCAGCTCGGGCGTGCCCACCGACCGCGCCTGGTTCGACGACGTGGACGAGATCGCGGTGGCCTCGGTCCGGATGCCGGTGCTCTCGGCCACGACGCTGATGAGCGACAAGCTGCGCGCGCTCGACGAGCACTACTGCGACTTCGGCGCGGTGCTGCCCGGGGCACGGGCGGTGCGCGAGCAGGTGGACTGGGACCTGGTCGCACAGCGCACCCAGAGCAATCCGTACGCCGGGGCGTTCCTCTGGCTGCTGAGTCACCTCGACGTGGTGCCGGAGCGCGTCTCGCCAGCGTGAACGGAAGCGGTGACGTGGGCCGCTGACGCGTACCCTGAACGCGTGAGCACGATCCCTTCCCTCGATGACCTGCACGCTCTGGGGCCGGCGCAGCAGCCGACGTACCCGGACGCCGAGGCACTGCACGCGGCCGTCGCGCGGCTGCGCACCCTCCCGCCGCTGGTCTTTGCGGGGGAGTGCGACGAGCTGAAGGCGAAGGTGGCGGCGGCCGCGCGTGGCGAGGCGTTCATCCTCCAGGGCGGCGACTGCGCCGAGACGTTCGCCGACGCGACCGCCGACAACACCCGCAACAAGCTGCGGGTGCTGCTGCAGATGGCGGTGGTGCTGACCTACGCCGCCTCCGTGCCGGTCGTGAAGATCGGGCGGCTGGCCGGCCAATACGCGAAGCCGCGCTCGAGCGACACCGAGACCCGGGACGGCGTGACGCTGCCGGCGTACCGCGGCGATGCGGTCAACGGCTACGACTTCACCCCCGCCTCGCGCATCCCCGACCCTCAGCGCCTGCTGGAGGTCTACCACTCCTCGGCCTCCACCCTGAACCTCGTGCGCGCCTTCACCACCGGCGGGTACGCCGACCTGCGCCAGGTGCACGCGTGGAACTCCGAGTTCGTTCGCAGCAGCCCCGTGGGCGCGCGCTATGAGGCGATGGGCAAGGAGATCGACCGCGCCCTGACCTTCATGAAGGCGATCGGCGCCGACCCCGACGAGTTCCACCGGGTCGACTTCTACTCCAGCCACGAGGCGCTGCTGATGGAGTATGAGCACGCGCTGACCCGCATCGACTCGCGCACCGACCTGCCCTACAACGTCTCCGGCCACTTCGTGTGGATCGGCGAGCGCACCCGTCAGCTCGACGGCGCGCACGTGGAGTACTTCCGCCACATCCGCAACCCCATCGGCTGCAAGCTCGGCCCGACCGCCACGGCCGACGACGCCCTCGCACTCGCCCGCAAGCTCAACCCGGACAACGAGCCGGGTCGCCTCACCTTCATCACCCGGTTCGGCGCCGGCAAGATCCGCGACGGGCTGCCCGCGCTGGTCGAGAAGGTCAGTGCCGAGGGTGTCAGCGTCGCCTGGATGTGCGACCCGATGCACGGCAACACCTTCTCCGCCTCCAACGGCTACAAGACCCGCCGCTTCGAGGACGTGCTCGACGAGGTGCAGGGCTTCTTCGACGTCCACCGCGCCCTGGGCACGGTCCCCGCCGGCATCCTGGTCGAGAACACCGGCGACGACGTCACCGAGGTCATCGGCGGCGGCGAGGAGCTCGACGAGGCCGGCCTGGCCAACCGCTACGAGTCCGTCGTCGACCCGCGCCTGAACCGGGTCCAGTCGCTGGAGATGGCATTTCTCGTCGCAGAGATGCTTCGCAAGGCCTGAGAGCGCTCCGATCAGCCCAGGCGGGGCGCTCGCGGGGTGCCGGTGTTGAACAGCCGTTCCAGATTTCGGGGGCCCCTCCCCACATCCGTGCCAACGAACCTTTGGTTCGCTGGCAGCGTGGTGGGGAGGGGCCCCCGAAATCTGGAACGGCTGTTCAACACCAGCACCTCACAAGGACGGCCGGTAGGTTGACCCCGTGATCGATCTACGCTCCGACACCGTCACCAAGCCCACCGACGAGATGCGCGCCGCGATGGCGCACGCCGAGGTCGGTGACGACGTGTACGGCGAGGACCCGACCGTCCGGATGCTCGAGGAGCGCGTGGCTGCGCTCTTCGGCAAGGAGGCGGCGCTCTTCACGCCGTCGGGCTCGATGGCCAACGTGCTCGCGGTCCGGACGCTGGTCGAGCCGGGGCAGGAGGTCTTGTGCGAGTCGGCGGCCCACATCGCCCGAGCGGAGCTGGGCGCGCACGGCGCGCTGTCCGGCATCACGATGCGGACCTGGCACCACCCGCGCGGGCAGATCGACCTGGACATGATCCGCACGATGTTCGCACCCGACCTGGGGCCGTTCTTCGTCCGCACGACGGCGATCGCGGTGGAGAACACGCATAACTTCGCCGGCGGCGCCGTCCTGTCCCTCGATGATCTCAAGGCACTGCGCGCCTTCGCCGACGAGACCGGCTGCGGGATCCACCTCGACGGCGCCCGGATCTGGAACGCGCATGTGGCCACCGGCACGCCGCTGAGCGAGTACGGCGCGGTGGCCGACGTCCTGGCGGTCTGCCTGTCCAAGGGGCTCGGTGCGCCGGTCGGCTCGCTGGTGGTCGGCGCGCGCGACGCGATCGAGGCCAGCCGGATCCGGCGCAAGCGCCTCGGCGGCGGCATGCGGCAGGCCGGCATCCTCGCGGCGGCGGGCCTCTACGCCCTCGACCACCACGTCGAGCGGCTCGCCGAGGACCACGCCCACGCCCGCGTGCTGGCCGAGGCGGTCGGGGTCGACCCGAGGACGGTGGCGAGCAACATCGTGGTCGCGCAGATGCCCGAGGCCCCGGCGTACGTCGCGCGGGCGAAGGAGGCCGGCGTGCTCATCTCCGCCGTCGGTCCGGCTGCCGTGCGGATCGTGACCCACCTCGGCGTCAGCGGGGCGGAGACCGACCGCGCGGCCGCGATCCTCAGCGCGCTGTAGGCCGCGGGGCGGACGACTCGCGTCGCGCCGTCCGCCGTGGATCCTGCCCGGCTCCGGCCGTCCAGCGCCACTGCTGGATGACGTCACCGTCCTGGAGGTGCGCCCGGTGGCCGGTGTCGGCGAAGCCGGCGCCGGCGAAGAGACGCTGCGCTCGCCGGTTGTCGTCGCGGAACCATGCGGACAGCTGGGTCCAGTCGCGTCCCGGGGCCGGTTCGCCGTCGTGGTCAAGCTCGGACGACTGGGTCCATGAGCCGGCCTGGAGCGCGCGCAGCAGCGCGGTGCCGATGCCGCAACCCCACAGTGCCGGGTGCACGAAGACCATTGCGATATGGGCCGCGCTGGGATCCGGCACGCCGTCGAGGAACTGCTCGGCCAGCAGCATGCCGCCCGGCCGGTCGCCGTACCGCGCGAGCAGGAGCAGGTCGGCGCCGTCGATCCGCTCGCGGACCCGGCTGGCGCGCACCGCACCGGCCGGACGCCGCCGGGCCGAGTTGGCCGCGCGCCACAACTCCATGGCCGTCGATCGCCCGTCTTCGGACGTCACGACGTCGACGACGATGCGGGGCACGCAGGCCACGATAGCCGTGCGTCGGTCCCCACCGCAGCGCCGGCCCAGCTGGGCCGGCGCGCGAGCCGGGTCAGCTGACGACGAGCAGGATCCCGAGGATCAGCGTGACCACCATCGCGCCGACCAGGACGCCGAGGTAGACGAGCCAGGTGGGGTCGCGCAGGGCGGCCATCATCTCCTCGCGCGAGGTCTCGCGGCCGGGACGTGCCTCCGGCAACAGGCCGCCGACGACGCGTGAGGACATGACGGTGGTCTCCGTCAGCGACTCGCGGTGGCCGTCGCCCTCGTGCTCCCGCACCGCGATCATCGTCTGGGTGTGGCGCTCGCTCACCGCAGCGATCTCGGCAGCCTCAGTGGCCGCAGCAGCATCCTTGGCCTTCTTCGCCTCCGCAGACCGGTTGCCCGCTCCGCCGGCGACGGGCGCGGGGGTCTTCGGGGGCTGGGGCGTCGGCCGGGGCCTGGACACCCGCGGCGCGTCGGGGGCCGGGGCCTTGGACGACGCGATCGGTGACGGAGGGGGAGTCGTCGGCCCGTGCCGCGACGGCCGGCGCGATGGCGGCGGCTTGGTGGGCGCGCCGTGCGCGGCCGAGGGGCGGCCGTCGGCAAAGAGGGGGAAACGGGGAGCTCGCGTGGGGGGCGGCGTGGTCGGACCGGCTGTCGGCATCCCGCGGCGCTCCGCGCCGCACTGGTTGCAGAACCGGCCGTTCCCGAGCTGGTGGCCGCACTGACCGCAATACCTCATAGTCCGAGGAGGCTATCAAAGTAGTCCATCTGGACTATGTATGACCCGGGACCGCGGCGCGGCGATCACGTGACGAGGTGGGTCATTTCCCCTTCGAGGCTGCGCCGCGGGGCGAGCTCGACGGCGAGCATCGCGCCGAGGACCATCAGCCCGCCGACGATCATCCGGCCGGTCAGGTGCTCGCCGCCGAACAGCACCGCGAAGACCGCCGCGAAGACCGGCTCCATCGCCATGATGATCGCCGAACGCGTCGGCGGAAGGTGTGCCTGGCCCCACACCTGGCCCAGCAGGCCGAGCGAACCGACGACGATGGCCATGTAGAGCATGGCGAGCCAGTCGTCGGCGCGGTGCGGCAGGACGATGCCGCCGGGCGCGGTGGCCACCAGGGAGATGGTCGCGATCACGGCCAGCTGCACGATCGAGGAGCCCACCGACTCCGACGGCGTCGACCACGCGCCCAGGCCGACGATGTGCAGCGCGTAGAGCAGCGCGGAGCCGAGGATCATCAGCTCGCCGCTGCCGATCGAGAGGCCGTGCAGCGTCAGCACTCCCATCCCTGCGGTCGCCAGCAGGACGCCGACCCAGGCCGGCCCGCCGATCCGGGTGCGCAGCAGCGGAGCGGCGAGCAGCGGGGTCATCACGACGTACAGACCGGTCACGAAGCCTGCGACCGTGGCCGGCGTCCTGCCGAGACCGAAGGTCTGCAGGATCTGCGCCACGCCGTACAGGCCGCCGAGCACGATGCTGCGCACCAGCATCGGCCGGGAGAGCCGCGCGACGGCGCGCGGCGCGAGCGCCATCAGCACCACGGTGGCGATCGCGAACCGGACGCCGAGGAGGTCGAGGGCCGGCACCCGCGTGAGCAGGCCCTTGATCATGAAGAACGTCGAGCCCCAGGCGGCCGTCAGGGCCAGCAGTGCGAGTGCCGCCAGCAGCTCGGTACGTCGGTTCACGCGGGCGTCGCGGCGGCGCGCAGGGACTTCAGCACGTCGATGTCGACGTACCCGGGCTCGCGCGAGCCAGGAGTCTCCAGCACGAAGGGGACCCCCGCGGTCGCGGGGTGGGCGAGGAGTTCGGCGAAGGCGCCGGTGCCGATGTGGCCCGCGCCGATCTGCTGGTGGCGGTCCTTGAAGGCGCCGCGGACGTCCATCGAGTCGTTGGCGTGGATCAGCCGCAGCCGACCGGGGCCACCGATCTCGACGATGCGGTCGACGGTGGCCGTCGCGCCGCCCTCCTCGTCCAGCGGTGCGCCCGCGGCGAAGACGTGGCAGGTGTCCAGGCAGATCCCGGCCTTGGGGTGGAGGTCGAGGGCCGCCAGGTAGGCGGTCAGGTCCTCGACGCCTGCGCACAGGGAGCGGCCCTGGCCGGCGGTGGGCTCCAGCAGCAGCCACGGTGCGCCTTCGGGCTCGATCGCGTCGAGCACGGGCAGCAGCGCCTCACGCACCTGTCGCAGGGCGGCGGCGAACTGCTCGGCCGGGTCGCCGTCGGTGCTCACGAAGGAGCCGGTGTGCACCACCACGCCTTCCGCGCCGATGTCGGCCGCCCGCTTGAGGTTGTGCGCGACCACTGCCGCCGACCTCTCGTACGTCGCCGGGGTCGGCGACCCGAGGTTGACCAGGTAGGGGGGCGTGGATGAAGGCACGCATGCCGCGGGCCTCCAGCTGGCGCCGGAACTCCTTGTCCTCCTGCGGCCGACCGGCCGAGAGCGCCCAGCCTCGGGGGTTGCCGACGAAGATCTGCAGGGTCTCGGCGCCGAGTGCGTCCGCGGTGGCCAGCGCGCCCGCGACGAGCCCCTTGCCGACCGGGAGATGGGTGCCGATCGGGTTGCGCGCGGCGGGGTCGACGGCCGGGGTGCTCACGAGATGTAGAGGGTAACGGTCGCGCCGTACGGCAGCGTGTCGCCCTCGTGGTCGGCGTGCATGACGTAGCCGAGGCCGAAGTACGGGAAGTAGTGCTGCACGCGGACGTTGAAGCCGAGGCCCTCGAGCTCGCTGCGGGCCGACCCGACACCCTGCCCGCCGAGGTCGGTCGGCACGGTCACCGGCGCATGCCCCTTCGAGACCGTCAGCGTGATGGTGTCGCCGCGGTGGAACGTGTGCCCGGCGCCCGGATCCTGCGTGAGGACCGTGCCGCTCGGCGCCGTGTCGTCGTACTGTCGGGCGACCTTGACCATCAGACCGTGCGCCGCGAGGGCGGCCCGGGCCTGCTTGAGGGCCTTGCCGGTCCAGTCGAGGACGTGGATCGGTTGGCGTCCCTTGCTGACGAAGACGGTGACGGCATGGCCGGGGCGCAGCACGACTCCGGCGGCCGGGGAGGTACGGATCACCTCGCCCTGCGGCACCGACTGGGACCAGACCTGTTGGGGCGCGACGACCATCTTGATCCTGGCCAGCGCCGTGTCGGCGACGCTGAGGCTCTTGCCCGCGAGCGAGGGGACCGGATACTGCTCGACGCCCTTGGAGAGGGTCAGCGCCACGGTGTCGCCCTTGTGCGTGTGGTCGCCGGCGGCGGGGTCCGTGCCGACGACCATGCCCTTGGCGATGTCGTTGGAGTACGCCGCCGGGCCGGTCGTCACGGCCAGACCGTCCTGTTCGAGACGGGTCCGGGCCGCGGCGGGCGTGCTGCCGGCGAGCATCGGCACGGTGACCTCGTTGAGGAACGGGATGTGGTCGCGCTCGACGACGATGGCGCCGGCGGCGCCGCCGAGGAGGACGAGCACGAGGAGGAGCAACGGCCAGCGGCGGCGACGCCGCGGGGCCGACGGCTCGCCGCCAGGCGGCTGGCCGCGCCGCGCGGCGGTGGGCTCGGCCGTGGTCAGCGGCGCGGGCCACGCGGCGATCGCCTGGGTGGGGGAGTCGACACCCTCCCGGGCCGGCAGCACCCACGGCTGCTCGGGGATCACCTCGGTGCGCTCGTGGCCCTGCCCGGGCGTCGCCTCCTCCATCGGGTCCGCCTCGCGGCGCCGCGGCAGCAGGTCGGCCACCAGCTCGGGGTCGTCGGTGACGCCGCCGGCCAGCGCCCGGGCGACCAGGTGCGCCTGGTGCAGCAGGACGCCGGCGTCGGCCGGACGCAGGTCGCGCTCGCGCGCCGTGGCCCGGGCCACCAGGGCGTCGACGTACGCCGGGATGCCGGGGACGATGCGCGACGGCGCCGGCACATCCTCGTGGACGTGCTTGTAGGCGACCTGGATCGGGCTCTCGCCGGTGTGCGGCTTGCGGCCGGTGAGCAGCTCATAGAGCATCACGCCGGCGCTGTAGACATCTGCCCGGGCATCGGAGCGCCCTTCGACGACGAGCTCGGGCGCGAGGTAGGAGACGGTGCCGATGAGCACGCCGGTCGCGGTGTGCTGGGTGTCGGCGGTGACGGCGCGGGCCAGGCCGAAGTCGGCCACCTTGACCTCGCCGTGCCGGCCGATGAGCACGTTCTCGGGCTTGACGTCGCGGTGCATCAACCCGGCGCGGTGCGCGGTGGCCAGGGCCGCGAGGACCGGCTCGAGGTAGGCCAGTGCCCGCGCGGGCGGCATCGGGCTCTGCCGCCCGATCACGTCGCGCAGGGTCTCGCCCGGCACCATCTCCATGACCAGGAAGACCGTGCCGTCGTCGGTGCCCTGGTCGTAGACGGCCACGACGTTGGGATGGGTGAGCTTCGCCGCCGAGCGGGCCTCGCGCACGAAGCGGGCCGCGAACGCGCGGTCATCGCCCATCCCCGGATGCATCACCTTGAGCGCCACGGTGCGTTCGAGCCGCTCGTCGTGGGCCTCATAGACGGTGGCCATCCCGCCGCGGGCGATCCGGCCGGTGATGCGGTAGCGGCCGTCGAGCAGGCGGCCGAGGAGCGGGTCCGGCGCCGTGCTCACCGGGGCGCCGTCAGGGCGCGCGTCAGCGTCTGAGCGGGCATGCCGGTCAGACTGCACATCGCCTCCTGGAGGCCGGTCGGGGGAAGGAACCGGACCTCCATCGTACGAAGTGAGCGCTCGGTTTCCCGCTTCGACACGGGTCGGCGAGAATGGTGTGCATGTCCGACATGCCGCTGGCCGACCACGATCTCGCTGAACTCGTCACCGACTGGATCGACTGGGCGGAGGCCGCCAGGCGCCTCGGTGTCACGGTGGCGAAGGTCCGCACGATGGTCCGCGACCACCAGCTCGCGGACGCCGTCCCCGTCCCGCGCGCGGGCAAGAAGCTGCCGGAGCTCCTCATCCAGGACGGCCTGCCGGTCAAGGGCCTGCCGGGCCTGCTGACGCTCCTGCACGACGGCGGGTACGACGACCGCGAGTGCATCGCCTGGCTCTTCCTCGACCAGGACCTGCCCGGCCGCCCGATCGACGCGCTACGCGAGAACCGCGGCGCGGAGGTCAAGCGCCGTGCGCAGGCGATGGCGTTCTGACCCTGCTGTGCGTGAGCGCCGCTACACGGTGCGTTGAGTGGCGGCCGCGGCCAGCTGCCTGAGTACGCCGCGGGCGCCGTCGTCCAGATCGGCCCGCTCCAGCGCTGCGACCGCGTCGTCGTGCAGGCGGGCGATCATCGTCTCGACGTGCGCGGGTGCCCCGGACCCGGTGATGATCCGGCGCAGTTCGCCGACCTCGGCCTCGCCCAGGTCCGTGCCGAGCGAGCGGTCGAGCAGCGCCGCATCGGACGCCGGGGCGGCCTGCAGTGCGAGGGCGATCAGCACCGTGCGCTTGCCCTCGACCAGGTCGTCGCCGGCGGGCTTGCCCGTGGCGGCCGGGTCGCCGTACACGCCGAGTAGGTCGTCGCGGAGCTGGAATGCCTCGCCGAGCGGCAGGCCGAAGGCGGAGAGCGCCTCCAGCGTGTGATCGGGGGCGCCGGCCAGGGCCGCGCCGATGTGGAGCGGGCGCTCGATCGAGTACTTCGCCGACTTGTAGCGCAGCACCGTCATCGCCTCCTCGACCGTGGCGCGGCCGCGGGCCTGCACGGAGATGTCGAGGAACTGTCCGGCGATCACCTCCGTGCGGGTGCGGTCGAAGAGCCCGAGGGCACGGATGACGTCGCCGGCCGGGAGTCCGCAGGTGCGCAGCAACTCGTCGGCCCAGGCCTGGAGCAGGTCCCCGAGCAGGATCGCGGCGGCCGCGCCGTACTGCTCGGGATCGCCGGCCCAGCCGGCGCCGACGTGCTCGTGCTCGAAGACCTTGTGCGTCGCCGGGTGGCCGCGGCGGGTGTCGGAGTCGTCCATGTAGTCGTCGTGGACGAGCGCCGAGGCGTGCAACAGCTCCAGGGCCGCGCAGGCGCGCAGCAGTGCCGCCTCGTCGGCCGGGTCGGGGCGGACCGCGCGGTGCCCCCAGTAGCAGAAGGCCGCACGGAAGCGTTTGCCTCCGGTCGAGGCCACCCGGGCGGCGGTGAGTAGCCGGGCGGCGTCGGGACCGAGCGGCTCGAGCTCGGCGCCCCGCTCGTCGAGGAAGTCGTCGAGCACCCGCTGGACGCCACCACGGAAGCCGGTCGGGTCCCAGGTCACGGCCAGAGCCTACGGGTAGGGGTGGGGCCGGCCCAGGTCGGCCTCGACGGCCACGGTCACCAGTGCGGCACCCAGCCCGACGAACGGGATGCCCGCTCCGGGAGTGGCGTGCGCGCCGGCGGCGTACACGCCCGGGACCGGCGTGCGCGGGCCGAGCCGGTCGCGGATGGTGCCGCGCCCCGACCAGCGCACGCCGAGGGGCGAGCCACCCCAGTCGGAGACGAGCTGCGCGGGGCCCAGCGTGACGCGGGCCCTGACCTGGTCGTGCACGTCGATGCCGTGGCGGGCCAGCGCCGCCAGGACGTCCTCGAGGAGCTTGCCGCGCACATGGACCGACATCGCCGTCCCCATCCCGGGGACGCTGCGGGTGCGCACGGTCAGGGTCGGGTCACCGTGCAGCACGAGCTCGGCGGGCAGCTCCGGCGCCTCGGCGAGCCCGATATGCGTGACCGGCGAGGGGATCGCGGGCAGCGTGTGCTCGACGTAGCGCCGCAGCGCAGGCAGGCGGCGCGGGTCGATCGCCACGACCACGACCTCGGCGTCGAGCTCGCCGGCGCCGGTGGCCACGGCGGCGACGCGGCCACCGCGGACGACCAGGTCCGTCGCCTCGGTGCCGAGCAACACCTCGACACCGCGCGTGCTCATCCGCTCCGCAAGTGCCTCGGTGAGCCGATGCATCCCGCCGGGCACCGTCCACGCGCCGAAGCGCTGTTCGAGGTACGCCGTCAGGCCGGCCCACGCGGGGACGTCGCGCAGGTCGTGGCCGGCCGCGACGAACGGGTGACCGGCGGTCAACCGCAGGCGCTCGTCGCGGAAGCTCTTGCGCAGCCGCTTGCGCAGGCTCTCGCGCGAGCCGAACCGCGCGGCCACCTCTCGGGGCAGGTGCCGGGGGTCCCACGGCTGCTCGAAGTAACCCTGCCGCAGCACCTCCCAGTCGTCGGCGAAGCGGCCGACGTAGTCGACCCATTGCTGGCCGAGGCCGGGGGCCAGCGCGTCGAAGGCCGCGACCTGGGCACCTCGCGAGCCACCCGGGATGCGGACGGAGGAGCCGTCGGCGAACCGGTGCTCCCTGATCACGTCCAGCGGTTCGAGGTCGACCTCGCGCTCGAGTGGCCGTCCGGACTTGCGGAACAGGTCGCGCGCCACCGCCGGCAGCAGGGTGGCGTGGGCCGAGCCGTCCCACGTCCAGCCGTTGCGTACGACGGGCCGCAGTGCCCCGCCGAGGGCCTCGGATGCCTCGACGAGGGTGACCGCATGGCCGAGCTTCGCCAGCCGTCCTGCCGATGCCAGGCCACCCAGCCCGCCGCCGACCACCGCCACCCGTGCCACAGGCGCACCCTATCGGGGTGCCTGCGGCCCCTGCTGCCAGGAGAAGAGCGGGCGCTCGCCCTCGTGCGCCTTCCAGCGTCGCCACCCGGCCCGGACCAGCTTGAAGAGCAGGGTGAGCCCGAGGATGCCGCTGGCGAGCAGCACCCCGGCGACGGCCGCGGCGACGTGCGGATGGGAGACCGCGAGGGTCGTCACGCCGAGCACGCCGCCGTCCTCGGCAAGGCTGGCCAGCCAGTTGGAGAACGGCTCGGGGGAGGTGTTGATGGCCAGCCGGCCGCCCATCTTGACGCTGTGCGACGCGAGCGCCGAGCCGCCGCCGACCACCCCGTTGATCGCCTGGTCCAGCGAGGAGGCGTGCCCTGCCAGGAGTACGCCGACCACGGCACCGACCACCGGCCGGATGAAGGTCGAGACGGCGTCCCACGCGGAGTCGACGTACGGGATCTTGTCGGCGACGAACTCGACCAGGTAGAGCGCCCCTGCGAGGAGCAGGACGGGCCAGGTGCCGAGCACGTGCGGGATGTCGCTGCTGCCGGTCACGTTGCGCGCGATGCCCAGTACGAGCACCACCAGATAGGAGTTGATGCCGGCGCCCCACCCGGACGAGAACGCCAGCGCCAGGTTCATGATCAGTCGACCTCGACGGGTGTGCCGCCGGTGATACGGAGCAGCTCGTCGTAGGAGGTGGAGAAGACCGCGGCCGGATGCCCAGCGGCGGCCCAGACCACCCGGTGGCGCTGGAGCCAGATGTCGACGTAGGTCGGCACGGGCGCGGGGTGGCCGATGGGGGAGACGCCGCCGATGACCTGGTGGGTGTGCTCGCGGACGAACTCCGCCGAGGCGCGGGTGAGCCGGGGGACGCCGATCACGGCGGCGACCTTGGTCGTATCGACCCGATGGGCGCCGCTGGTCAGCACGAGCACCGGCTCGCCTCCGGCCTCGAAGACGAGGCTGTTGGCGATGGCGCCGACCTCACAGCCGAGCGCCTCGGCGGCGAGGGCCGCCGTGTGCACCGAGTCGGGAAGAACGACGATCTCGCCGATCCCGCGGCGCTCGGCGTGAGCGACGCGGAAGAGCTCGATCGACGGATGCTCGGTCATAGCTGAACCCTAGTGGTCGCGACGCCGCTTCGGGCTTGACGAATTGTCGGCGGGCGCGTGTACCTTGGTTCTTGTTCGAAAACCTGTTCGAACGCGGGTCGAGCCGGCACCACTCACAAGGAGGCGCGTCATGCCCATCCACACCCTGCCCGCCACGACCCATTCCTATCTGCTGCGCTCGGCCGAGTCGCTCTCCGAGGCGATCTCGGCGACCGACGTGCCGACGCGCTACGCCTGTGCCCACGTGGCGGCGTTGCGTGCTGCGGCGGCCCTGCTGGCGGCGCGCGCTCGCCCCGTGGCCGCACCGCGACGACGCCCTCAGAAGAACGCCTGGGTCCTGCTCGCCGAGGTCGCTCCGGAGCTGGCCGAGTGGGCCACCTTCTTCGCCGCAGGGGCGGCCAAGCGCGCCGCGGCGGAGACCGGTTCGGCCCGTGCGGTCAGCGAGCGGGAGGCCGACGACCTGGTCCGCGACGCCGACCGTTTCCTCGGCACGGTGGAGGCCGCCCTCGGTCTGGTGCCTCATCCGACTGTCTCCGCCATGCCGCTGCGCAGGGTCGGATGAGCGCACCCGGTGGCGTCAGCCTCTAGGGTTGCCCTGTGACGGCATCGGAGCGGCCAGCGATGGATCGACCGGGCGAGCGGCGCGGGAGCGCCCGCACCGCCGTGGTCTGGGAGGCGCTGCGTGGAGTGCTCGAGACGGGGACGTCCCTCGACGTCGTCGACATCGGCGGCGGCACCGGCGGGTTCGCCGTGCGTGTGGCGGAGCTCGGTCACCGCGTCTCCGTGGTCGACCCGAGCCCGGACGCACTGGCGGCGCTCGCGCGCCGGGCTCGCGAGCGCGACGTCGAGGTTGCCGGCCTCCAGGGCGATCTGACCAGCCTGGTCTCCGTCGTCGGTGAGGCGAGTGCTGACCTCGTGCTCTGCCATGGCGTGCTCGAGGTCGTTCCTGACGCCGGTGCCGCCCTGGCGACGATCGCGGCGAGCCTGCGGCCCGACGGCCACCTGAGCCTCCTCGTCGGGCAGCGCACTGCCGCGGTGCTCGCCCGGGCGATGGCCGGCCACTTCGGTCAGGCGCGCGGGCTCCTCGACGAGACGGCGCCGATCGGTCGCTCCGGGCGCCGCTTCAGCGCCGACGAGATCGAGCGCGAGCTCGCGGGCGCCGGGTTCTCCACGCGGGCCGTCCACGGAGTGCGGGTCTTCACCGACCTCGTCCCCGGGTCGTTGCTCGACCTCGAGCCGGGTGCGACGGCGGCGCTGGTGGAGTTGGAGCAGGCCGTCGCCGAGCGTGTCGACTACCGCCCGCTGGCCACCCAGCTGCACTACCTCGCCAGCCGCTCAACGGGCTGATGAAATCGGGCCGACGCCTACCGCGCCGTGAGCGCCGCGCCTAGACTGGTTGCCACCCGACGAGCAGGGAGGACGACGGTGCCGCTCTCTGAAGAAGAGCTCAGACTTCTGGAGCAGATGGAGCGCGCGTTGGTCCAAGAGGACCCGAAGTTCGTCTCCGCACTGCAGGGCGCCACGCTGCGCCGGGCACAGCAGCGGCGCGCGATCCTCTCCGGCGTCCTCTTCAGCGGCGGCATCGCGCTGCTGATGACCGGTGTGGTCAGCGACCTGTGGGCGGTCGGTCTGCTCGGCTTCGTCCTCATGCTCCTCTCCGCCACGATGGGTCTCAACGCCGTCCGGGGAAGACCGTCGCCCAGCATCTCCGATTCCGCCGAGCGGCTCAGCGCCTCGTTGCGGGGCATGTTGGGTCGGCGTTCCCGCCACGAATGGTGAGGCGCGTCTGCTAGTTGGTCCGGCTCGTCGGTCGGGTCGCTAGTGGTCATCTCCGGAAATTCGTCGGGATCCCGCACCCCGGGCACGCACCTCGCTGCGTCGACGTCGCTCGACAGGCCCCGGCCTGCCTTCGCTCCGCCGCCTTGCGAGGCACGCACCCAGAGCACGGGACCCCGGACGAATTTCCGGAGATGCCCACTAGCTGGTCCGGTCGACCAGCAGCTCCTCCGGCTTGCGCGCCGGGCGTGCCGGTCGCCGGGCGAGGAGTGACCGGGGCGCGACAGCGGCCCGGCGGCGTACGCCGGAGTCGACGCCGTCGAGGAGCCCCTCGACCACGCGCCGGCCGTCGTCGGCCGTCGGCGCGGACGGCGCACCCGGCCGCGCGTATCGTGTCCGCTCCAGCACGTCGACCAGGCGCCCGAGCGACTCACGGCCGGACGGCGTGGAGACGTGGTAGGACAGGCGCGCCGACTGGCCCCGCGGCGAGAGCCCTTCGGGCCACGGCACGCCGAGGTCGCGGGCGGTGTCTCGCAGTTCGTCCCACACGTCCTCGACGTCACCCGCGAGGCGACGCCGACGGCGGTCGCGGCGCACCCAGCCCGGAAGCGCGGCCACCAGCCCGGCGCCGGCGAAGCCCAACACGATCCAGAGCCAGGTCCACGAACGCGTGGCGCGCGGCTGCGCGGCCTGGACGGCGTGCCGCGGGGCCGGGGCGCTGGGGCGGCTGTGCGGGCGCTTGACCGGCGCGCCCTGATTGCCCCTGCGCGGCCCCTGTGAGGGCGTGACCGACGGCGTGTGGGCGCCGGGACCTCGCGCGAGCTGGACCTGGGTGTAGGCGGGGGGAGTGGCGCCCACTCCCGGAGTCGGGTCGAAGCGGACCCAGCCGACGCCCTTGAACCACAGCTCCGGCCACGCGTGCATGTCGGCGCCGCGGAAGACGTAGGTGCCGTCGACGCTCTGCGTGCCGTGCAGGAATCCGACCGCCACCCGCGCGGGGATGCCGATGGCGCGGGCCATCGCCGCCATCGCCGTGGCGAACTGCTGGCAGTAGCCGACCTTGTGGTCGGTGATGAAATGCAGAAGGTCCTGGTTGCCGTCGCCGGCCGGCCGCTGGAGGCTGTAGCGGAAGCCACCGTCGTGGAGGAACCAGCGCTGCAGGGCGACCGCCTGCAGGAACGGGGTGGGCTGGTCCTGGGTGACCTGCAGCGCGGTCGCCGTGACGACCTGTGGGAAGTCGCTCGGCAGCTGCGTGTAGCGCGGGTCCACGCCGGCCGGGTCGAACGCCGCGCGCCGCAGTGCCGCCTTGCTCGGGTCGATCTCGGCGGCGGTGTCGGTCCAGCTCAGCCCGGCGGTCGTCAGGCTCTGGTCGGCGGCGATGAAGTCGTAGGTGTCGGTGTCGAACCGCCAGTCGCCGGGAGCGGCGATGGCGGTGGTGAAGTCGAAGGCGGGCAGCCAGCTGGACTTGAACTGCGACGACGCGGTGATCGTGTACGACGTCGTCGCCCCGAGGTCGTTGTACGGCGAGGAGATCGACTGGTGGGCCGTCTGGTCGGCCGGGATGTGCCGGTCGCCGGTCGACCACTGCTCGCCGTCGAACTGGGTGAGCACGGCGAGGCGCAGATACTGCGGAGGCGGCGCCGACGGGGTATGCACCGCCACGTCGATGAGTGGCGTGGTGGGCTCGTTCCTCAGGTCGCCGTACATGCTGACCATCGGGTTCGTCACCGTGATGGGGCCCTTGCCGTGACCCGACCCGCCGATCCCGCCGAAGTCGACGTGCATCATCGGGAGCCCGATCGGGATGATGACCGCAAGCGCCGTCACGCTGATCCCGATCGCCGCGGCGCCGGTCTGCGGCCCGCCCGACGGGCCGGTCTCGACCCGTCGTCCCCAGTGCCGCGTCCGGTCGTGCTGCTGCACGGCGAGCAGGGCGAGGAACGCCAGCGCCGTCAGCGCGAAGATGAGCCATCCGCCCGTGTCGTCGACGACGCTGAGCGGCACGCTGAGGGTCGCGAGCAGCACCAGGCCGACCAGGGAGGGCCGGCGGGCGGTCGCGCCCAGGACGTCGGCCAGCCAGTACGCCAGCGCGCCCCCCGGCAGCACGATCGGGGCGATGCCACCTCGGACCGGCACCGGCGGACGGCGTTCGACGAAGATGTTGCGGCAGTCCGCGAAGGCCTGGGCGAGCATGTCGCGCGAGCCGCTGGTCAGGGGCAGCGGCGCGTGCGACAGGTACATGCTGAGCGCCATCAGCGCCACCGCCAGCTGCACCAGGGCCACGACCGGCCCGGGCATCCGCGCCATCCGGGCCCCGATCCCGGTCGCGACCACGAGCACGCCGATGACGGCGAGCGGCACGCGGTAGTGGATCGGGTCGGTGACGAACGCGCTCCAGGAGAGCAGGGCGATCGTGACGCCGACGAACGCCAGGATCGCCGGAGCCGCGCCGCGCAGCCGTTCGGTCATCGCAGCCCCTCGACCACGTGCGGTCCGGCGGCGGTGGTCGCCGCGGCGGCCGTCGCTGCAGAGGCGGCAGAGGCGGCGGTGGCGGCGGTGGACGCGGCGGCCCGGGCGCCGATCTGGCGCCACACGTCGTCGATCCGGTCCTGGGGCCGCAGCACGCCGGTGCGCCAGCCGTGCTGCGCGAGCGCCGAGGCGCGCGGGAGCGAGGCGGGCGCGCTCTGCCAGGCGCCGACGTCGAGTGTGAACGCCAGGGCGGCGCCGGCGTGGTGGCGGATCCGTCGCAGCAGCGCGACGTCGGCGTCGTCGACCGCCCCCAGTACGGCGACGGTGACCCCGCCGCTGCCGGCCTCGTTGAGCCAGGAGGAGTCCACCGCGGCGGCGGGGGCGAGCTGGACCGAGGCCAGCGCCTCCAGCAGGCCGCCGGTGTCGGCGCCGGTGCTGCGCTGGTGCCAGCCCTGGCCGGCAAGGTCTCCCGACGAGGTGACCAGCCGCACGGTGAAGCCCTGGTGCTCCAGGTGCACGGCCACCGATGCGGCGACCACGACCGCGGCCTCGAACGAGGAGGCGGCGCCGGTGCCGCGGTGCGCGTGGGTGCGATTGTCGAGCAGGACGGTGGCCCGCGACTGCCAGGGCTGCTCCTCGCGTCGCACCATCAGCTCGCCGACCCGGGCCGAGGAGCGCCAGTGCACCCGCCGGAGCTCGTCGCCACGGCGGTACTCGCGCACGGTCACGTCCTCGGCGGAGCCGCTGGTGAAGGATCGCGGCCGTGCGTCGCCGGCCGCGCTCTGACCGGCCACGGCTCCGACGGCGGTCAATGGCACCGGCCGCGGGGTGACGGTCAGCGCGGTCGAGCTCTGGAACGAGCGACCGAGCTCGACGAGGCCGAAGGGGTCGCTGACCCGGACCGTCATCGGACCGATCTCGAATCGCCCGCGCACGTCCGAGCGGACCTGGTAGGTCAGGCGGCGCGAGCCCAGCATGCGCCCCATCACGAACCGCGGCCGGCTGCCGAGGCTGAAGGGGAGAGCCTCCTCGAGGAGGAGCGACCCCGTCGGGATCCAGCCCTCGTTGGTCAGCGCGAGGTCGACCCTGGCGGGCTCGCCCGCGCTCACGACGGGGGGGACCACGGTGCGGACCAGGGCGAGCCGGTAGCGGCCGCGCGCCGCGACGAGCGCCGTCGCGAGGGGCAGCGCCGCGAGCAGGACGCCGACGCGCACGAGCTCGCGCTGGTCGATCAGGACGCCGCACACGATCGCGGTGATGCCGGCCGCCAGGAATGCGCGTCCCCGGATGGTCAGCCCCCGCAACGCCTCTCGCACGGCACCCTCACCTCACTCTTCCTGGCCGGCCGGCTCAGCGGCCGTCGGCGGGGACGGGCACGTGGCTCACGATCGAGCCGAGGATGTCGGTGACCGATCGGCCGGTCATCGCGGCCTGCGACGAGGGCAGCAGGCGGTGGGCCAGCACCGGCCCGGTGAGCTGGCGTACGTCGTCGGGCAGCACGTAGTCGCGGCCCTGGAGCGCCGCGGACGCCTTCGCGGCCCGCATCAGATGCAGCGTCGCCCGTGGTGAGGCGCCGAGCGCGAGCTCGCCGTGTCCACGCGTCGCCGAGGTGAGGGCGACCGTATAACGGCGCACGGTCTCGGCGACGTACACGCCGCTGACGATCCCGATGAGCTTGCGGATCTCGGCGGCGTCGGTCACCGGCTCGAGGTCGTCCAGGGGGTTGCCGGAGGTGTGCGTGTCGAGCATCTGAACCTCGGCGGCCGAGGGCGGATACCCCACCGAGACGCGGGCCATGAAGCGGTCGCGCTGCGCCTCGGGCAGTGCGTAGGTGCCCTCCATCTCGATCGGGTTCTGGGTGGCGATCACCATGAACGGCGACTCGAGCTGGTAGGTGACGTTGTCGACCGTCACCTGGTGCTCCTCCATGCACTCCAGGAGCGCGGACTGGGTCTTGGGGGAGGCCCGGTTGATCTCGTCGCCGACCACGACGTTGGCGAAGACGCCCCCGGGGCGGAACTCGAACTCGCGGGTGTTCTGGTTGAAGACCGAGACGCCGGTGATGTCGGAGGGCAGCAGGTCCGGGGTGAACTGGATCCGGCGCACGGAGCAGTCGATCGAGCGGGCCAACGCCTTCGAGAGCTGGGTCTTCCCCACCCCGGGGACGTCCTCGAGCAGCAGGTGCCCCTCGGCCAGCAGGACGACCAGCGTCGCGAAGACGACGTCGGACTTGCCCTCGATGACCTTCTCGATGTTGGCCCTGATCCGGCCGGATATCCGCGCGACCGTCTCCAGGTCGGCGCCGCCAGGTGTCGTGCTCACGTCCGGTCCTTCCCCGTCAGAGCCCCGGCTCGCACCGTCGCGGTGCGTGCCGGGCACGTTCTCAGTCACGCGTCCCACCCCTCTTGGGTTCACCGTACGGCTTGGGCGGTCGCTCCGTCTCCCGCTCGTCTCGATCCCGCTCCACCACGCCCCACCACATCGCTCCCCGGCGCAGCTCCTCCACCTCTCCTCCACCCCTCCCCACCGCCGCATTGGCGGGATCTCCCGTGTGAATCCGGCGCCTCAGGGCCCAGAGAGGACGGCGAAACGGGCCGGATGTGGTTGACGGTGGGGAATCGTGGAGTATCGTGGGGGAAAGTGGAGGGGGATCCCATCCGACACGTCTCAGCAGAGTGGAGGGCGCCATGTTCTTCATGGGCACCTACACCCCTCGGCTGGACGAGAAGGGGCGGCTCTTCCTCCCGGCGAAGTTCCGGGATCGGCTCGCTGAGGGGGTTGTGGTGACACGTGGTCAGGAGAACTGCCTGGTCGTGTGGCCCGAAGACGTCTTCCTCGCCGAGGCGGCGCGGGCGCAGCAGACGCCGATGACCAACAGGGGCGCGCGTGACTACGCACGTGTCCTGTTCGGCGGCGCTGAGTCCGGGACTCCCGACAAGCAGGGGCGGATCAGCATCCCGTCGCTCCTGCGGGCCTACGCCGCGATCACCAAGGACGTGGTGGTGGTCGGGGTCGGTGACCGGATCGAGATCTGGGACCCGACCCGCTACGAGGAGGTCTTCACCGCCGCGCAGGAGAAGTTCGCCGAGCTCGACGAGGAACACGAGTAGCACGAACCGCCCCCGGGCGGCCCGTGGCCGCCGGGCCCGAGAAGACACGAGAAGAACAGAACAGCGGATCCGCAGGACGAGGTCTCAGTCCCGCTCTCCCGACCATCTGGGGTCACTTCCCCGGTTCCAGAGGGTCACTTCCCCGGGAGCGGGCATGAGACCTGGCCTTGCGGATCCGGCGCATTTCCAGCAGGGCGTTCATGGCAGGGCATTCACAGCTGGGCATTCACAGCTGGGCATTCACAGCAGGGCAGATCGGACCAGGGGGGTCGAGGTGGCAGGCGAGCAGCAGCACGTGCCGGTCCTTCTCGACCGCGTGATCGCGCTGCTCGCCCCCGCACTGGACCGCCCCGGCGCCGTACTCGTCGACTGCACGACGGGTCACGGCGGCCACAGCGAGGCGGTGCTCAGGCGGCTTCCGCAGGCGCGGGTCATCGGGATCGACCGCGACCCCTCCGCCCTCGAGCTCGCCGGTGCGCGCCTGGCGGAGTTCGGCGAGCGGTGGACCGGAGTCCATGCCGTCTACGACGAGCTGCTCGACGTGATCGAGGGACAGGGCATCGGCCACGTCGACGCCGTCCTCTTCGACCTCGGCGTCTCCTCGATGCAGCTCGACCAGCGCGAGCGCGGATTCGCGTACGCCGAGGACGCCCCGCTCGACATGCGGATGGACCCCACGACCGGCCCGACCGCCGCCGACGTCCTCAACACCTACCCCGAGGCCGAGCTGACCCGCATCCTGCGCGAGTACGGCGAGGAGAAGTTCGCCCGCAAGATCGCCGGCGCCGTCGTACGTCGCCGGGAGGACACGCCGTTCGTGACCTCCGGGCCGCTCGTCGAGCTCCTCTACGACACCATCCCCGCGCCCGCCCGTCGCACCGGCGGGCACCCGGCCAAGCGGACGTTCCAGGCGCTGCGCATGGAGGTCAACGACGAGCTCGGCGCGCTGCGTCGCGCGATGCCGGCCTCGCTCAAGGCGATCAACCTCGGCGGCCGGGTGGTCGTGGAGTCCTACCACTCGCTGGAGGACCGGCTGGTCAAGCAGGTCTTCGCCGCCGCCACCCGGCTCGACGTACCTCCCGACCTGCCCTTCGTGCCCGAAGGCATGGAGCCCTCCTTCCGTCTCGTCACCCGTGGCGCCGAACAGGCCAACGACGCCGAGACCCAGCAGAACCCCCGCGCCGCCTCGGTCCGGCTGCGCGCCATCGAACGTGTCAGGCCCTCGTCCCGTACGTCCTCAGCACCAACAACCTCCGGAGCAGTCTCATGAGCAGTCCCGCCCGCCAGCTCGCCACCGTCGCACGCACCCGTCTCGCCCCGCTCGGTAGCGCCCTGGACAGGGCGCGCCTCACCGTCGTCGTCCCGACCGGACGCACCCGCGCCTCCCGGGTGCCGTTCATCGCCCTGATCACCGCGCTGCTGCTCGGCGGCGTCATCGGGCTGCTCATGTTCAACACCTCGATGCAGCAGGCCTCCTTCGCCGAGACCAAGCTCAACGACCAGGCCACGAACCTGGCCGCGCGCCAGCAGAGCCTGGAGATGCAGCTGCAGACGTTGACGAACCCGCAGGTCATCGCGCAGCGCGCCGAGCAGCAGGGGATGGTGATCCCGGGCTCGCCGGTGATCCTGCAGGTGCCCTCCGGCAAGGTCGAGGGCGTCGCCACGCCGGCCGGTCGCGCCTACACCCCGCCGCTGTGGTCGAAGGTGGCCAAGCCGCGGGTGCAGACCCGGGTCATCAAGGTGACGGCCCCGCCCGTGACCACGACGAGCCCCCGTACGACGACCCGGCGCGCCGGGCACTGAGGCACGACACGCGCGCGGAGCAACCGGGGGACAGGGCTCGCGCGTAGTTGACTTGTCCCATCAGTCACAGCGGTCACAGATGAGGGGGACTCGTGGCTCAGCCACTTCGGCAGCGGCGTACTCCGGCACGTCCGAGCAGGGCTCCACGGGGGTTGATGAGGTCGCGCAAGCCGGGCCGCCGCGGAAGGCCGCACCTGCGGCTGCGGATCGGCTTCCTGCTGATCGCGATGATCCTGTCGATCTTCGCCGCCCGGCTGCTGCAGCTGCAGGGCTTCGACCCGCACTCCTACGCGACCGCCGCCGAGCTGGAGAACCGCGTGACGGTCACCCTCCCGGCCCAGCGCGGTGACATCGTCGACCGCAACGGCCAGCCACTGGCCGACTCCCTCGACGGCCTCATGGTCATCGCCGACCCCAAGCTCACCGCCGAGCACGCGCCGCAGCTCGCGGCGCTGCTGGCCCGGCGCCTCAACGTCGACTACGCCAGCACCCTGATCAAGCTCCGCACGCCCGGCAGCCGGTTCGAGTACATCGCCCGGCAGGTGCCCGCCACGACCGCGACCGCCGCCGTCGACGCCGCCGACAGCCAGGGACTCTCCGGCCTCAACACCGAGCGCGACCCCGTCCGCGAGTACCCCCAGGGCGACGTCGCGGCCAACCTCGTCGGCTTCACCGGCACCGACGGCCCGCTGGCCGGCCTCGAGCTGACCTTCAACAAGGAGCTGGCCGGCACGGACGGCAGCGCCACCTACGAGGTGGGCGACGGCACCCAGATCCCGCTGGGATACAGCAGCACCGTCAACCCGGTCAACGGCGCCAACCTCAAGCTCACCATCGACTCCAACATGCAGTGGTATGTGCAGAAGGTGCTGGCCCAGGCCGTGCAGGGTGCCAACGCCGAGTCCGGCATGGCCGTGGTGATGGACTCCAAGACCGGTCAGGTGCTGAGCCTCGCCGACTACCCGACGTACTCGGCCGCCGACCCGGCGGCCAGCCCGACCGCGGACCGCGGCATCGCCTCGATGACGAACGTCTACGAGCCCGGTTCGGTGGAGAAGGTGCTCACCCTCTCCGCCCTGATCGACGCCGGCAAGGCCACGGACCGCTCGAAGGTGGTCGTGCCGCCGTACGTCATGTCGGGCGGCGCGCCGATCCACGACTGGTTCGCCCACGGCACGATCCACCTGACCCTGGCCGGCGTCATCGCGCAGTCCTCGAACATCGGCACCGTGCTGGCCTCGCGTCACTTCGCGCCGGGGCAGCTCCGCAAGTACCTGGTGAAGTTCGGCCTCGGGCAGCCCACCAACGTGGGCGTCGACGGAGAGTCCGGCGGGATCCTGCCGCCGCTCTCGCAGTGGACCCGTGGCAACGAGGACCGGATGGCCTTCGGCCAGTCCCTCTCGGTCAACGCCCTGCAGGAGGCCGCGGCGGTCAACACGATCGCCAACCGCGGCGTGTACGTCTCGCCGAGCATCATCGAGGGCCGGGCCACCACGAACACCGGCCAGACGGTCGGCACCGACGTCGCCACCCGCCACCGCGTGGTGAGTGCGGACGCGGCCCGGCAGATGGACGACATGATGCAGCGCGTCGTCGCGAACCCGCCCGTCGGCCTCGCGCCGCAGGCGCAGGTGCCCGGTTACCTGGTCGCGGGCAAGACCGGCACGGCCCAGCGCGCGAACCCGGCCTGCAAGTGCTACGACGGCACCTTCACGGTCTCGTTCGCCGGCTTCGCCCCCGCCGACAACCCGCGCTTCACCGTCTACGTCGTCGTGCAGAACCCGCGCAACGGCGGTGGCGGCGGCTCGGTCGCGGGCCCGGTCTTCTCCAAGGTGATGAGCTTCGCGCTGCGCCGTTACGGAGTCCCGCCGAGCAACGCCAAGGGCTCGACGTTGCCCACCACCTGGTGACCGGCCCGCGTCGTCGTACTCTTCGCCCGTGAGCACGCCGCCCAGTGCCGACCCGCAGGTCGCCGCCACCCGCCCGCAGCATCCCCAGGCCACCTCGCTCTCGGCGCTCGCCGGCGACCTGGGCGCCGCACTCGTCGGTGACGCGGCGACCAGCGTCACCGGCATCTCGCTGAGCGGGCAGCGGATCCTCCCCGGAGACCTGTACGCCGCCCTGCCGGGCAGCCGCGTGCACGGAATCGAGTACGCCGCTCAGGCGGTCGCGGCCGGTGCGGTGGCCATCCTCACCGACGCCCAGGGCGCTCGGCGGGCCGGGATGAGCACGCTGACGGCCGGGGTCCCGATGCTCCTCACCGACGACCCGCGCCGACTCCTCGGCCGCCTCGCCGCCGACATCTACGGCGACCCCGCCGCCGCCATGCGGATGATCGGCGTGACCGGCACCCAGGGCAAGACCACCACCACCCGGCTGCTCGTCGGCGGCCTGGAGGCATCCGGCGTGACCGCGGGCGTCATCGGCACGGTCGGCACGCGGATCGCGGGCCAGGACGTGAAGACCGCGCTGACCACGCCCGAGGCGCCCGACCTGCACGGGCTCTTCGCGCTGATGCGCGAGCAGCGGGTCGAGGTGTGCGCCATGGAGGTCTCCAGCCATGCCCTGGTGATGGGCCGGGTCGACGGCGTCGTCTTCGATGTCGCCGTCTTCCTCAACCTCGGCCGGGACCACCTCGACTTCCACGCCGACCTCGAGGACTACTACCAGGCCAAGGCGTCCCTGTTCACGCCCGAGCGTGCCCGGCTCGCGCTGATCTGCGTCGACGACGACCATGGCCGTCGGCTGGCCACCGAGACCTCGCTGCCGGTGCAGACCTTCTCCGCCCGCGGCGCGGCGGCCGACTGGACGGCCACGGACCTGGCGCTGGGGCCCGCGGGCTCCGACTTCACGCTGCACGGCCCCGGCGTCGAGCTGCGGGTCCGCGTGCCGCTGCCCGGCGACTTCAACGTCAGCAACGCGCTGGCCGCGCTGGCCGCCGCCGGTGAGGCGGGGCTCGACGTGCCCGCGATCGCCCGCGGTCTCGCGGCCGGCGGCGGCGTACCGGGCCGTCTGGAGCGGATCGACCAGGGCCAGGAGTTCACCGTGGTCGTCGACTACGCACACAAGCCGGACGCCGTGGAAGCCGCCCTCCGGACGCTGCGACCGCTCGTCGCCGAGCCCGGCGGGCGGCTGGTGGTGGTGCTCGGCGCCGGCGGCGACCGCGACCATGGCAAGCGTCCGATCATGGGCGAGATCGCGGCCCGCCTGGCCGACGTCCTGGTGGTGACCAACGACAACCCGCGCAGCGAGGACCCGGCCGCGATCCGCGCCGCCATCCTCGCCGGTACGACGCAGGGCAGCGCGGAGGTGATCGAGATCGGGGACCGACGCGCGGCGATCGGCGAGGCCGTACGGCGCGCCCGGCCGGGCGACATCGTGCTGGTCGCGGGCAAGGGTCACGAGAGCGGTCAGGAGATCGCAGGGACCGTCCACCCCTTCGATGACCGAGACGTCGTGCGCGAGGCATTGCTCACACGTTGAGGGGCTACCGGCGGCGGGGGAGCGCAGCAGCCGAAGAGCCGTCGGGCAGAATCATGGCTCGAAGGCAGACGGGTAGCCGCAAAGGAGGCTGGGGCGGGAAATGCGAGCGATATTGCTCAGTGGTGCGATCGCACTCTTACTTTCTCTCCTCGGCACCCGTGTCGCGATCCGCTGGTTCACCCGCCTCGGCTACGGCCAGGAGATCCGGGACGACGGGCCGACCACGCACCACACCAAGCGCGGCACCCCCACGATGGGCGGGGTCGCCATCGTCCTGAGCTCGGTGGCCGCCTACCTGTTGGCCAAGCTCATCGACGGCACGGCTCCCTCGGCGAGTGCGTGGCTGCTGCTCCTGCTCTTCGTCGGCTGCGGGCTGGTCGGCTTCCTGGACGACTTCATCAAGGTCTACAAGCAGCGCAACCTCGGCCTGCGCAGTGCGGCCAAGATGGCCGGGCAGACCATCGTCGCGCTGGTCTTCGGCGTGCTCGCAGTCTGCTTCTTCCCCGATGAGCGCGGCGTCCGCCCGGCCTCGCACTATCTCTCCACGATCCACGACTGGGGATTCAAGCTGCCGCTGGTGGCCGTGCTCCTCGTGATCTGGTTCATCGTGACGGCGACGTCCAACGGCGCCAACCTGGCCGACGGCCTCGACGGTCTCCTGACCGGCATCTCGATGATGATCTTCGGCGCCTACACGATCGTCTCCATCTGGCAGAACAACCAGCGCTGCGGCAGCTCCCGGCCCACCGTCGACCAGTTGCACTGCTATACGGTGCGCGATCCACTCGACCTGGCCGTCATCGCCGCGGCGATCACCGGCGCTTGCTTCGGCTTCCTGTGGTGGAACGCGTCGCCGGCCAAGATCTTCATGGGCGACGTCGGGTCGCTCGCGCTCGGCGGCGCCCTGGCGGGGATGGCGATCATGAGTCGCACCGAGCTGCTGATGGCCGTGATCGCCGGCGTCTTCGTGCTCGAGACCGCCTCGGTGATCCTGCAGGTCGGATTCTTCAAGATCTCCCGGCGGCGTACGGGCGTCGGCCGGCGGATCTTCCGGATGACCCCGATCCACCACCACTTCGAGATGTTGGGCTGGGAGCAGGTCACCGTCGTGATCCGGTTCTGGATCATCTCCGGCATCTGCGTGACGGCCGGTCTCGGCATCTTCTACGGCGCCTGGGTGGTCGTCTCGTGACCCAGCCCCCAGGGGCTGCGCTGCCCACCGGCCGGGCCGGGTGGGCAGGCGTACGGGTCGTCGTCCACGGCTTCGACGAGTCGATGGCCGGGGTCGCGGCGACCGACAACCTGCTCTTCCTCGGAGCGAGTGTCACCGCCCTGGACGAGGCCGCGGTCGGCCAGGAGGTCCGGGAGCGTGCGGAGCTGCTCCGCACCCTGGGTGCCACGATCCGGCTCGAGGCGGGAGCGACCTCGACACTGCCCGGAGAGGTCGATCTGGTGATCGACGCCGCCGACGACGACGTGATGGATCTGCCGCGCGGGGGGCTGCTCCAGCAGGCCGAGGCGCGAGGCGTCCCGGTCTGGAGCGACGCCGAGCTGGCCTGGCGGCTCCGCGATGACGACGCTCCGCCATGGCTGCTCGCGGCCGGCGAGGACGATGACCTGGGCGTGGCATTCCAGGTCGCAGAGCTGACCGCCGCCATGGCACTGAGCGCCGGGCTGCGGGCAGACTTCGCCGGCACGGGCGGCGTGCCGCTCGTCGAGGCCGTGATGGACCCGGAGCAGTCCGACGTGCTCTGCGTCGGGCTGAGCGCCCGACAACTCGCACACAGCACCTCCATCGCCGCCGAATCCGCCGTCGTGCTCGGTCACGCGCCGGTGCTCGCCGGCGCCTACGAGCGGGTCCGGGTCGCCTGCGTGTACGTCGACGAGGTGACCGAGCGGTTCGTCATGGACGCCGAGGTCGCCGAAGGCGCCCGCGCCATCGGCCTGACCCTCGACATGCCGTCGGTCTCCATGCTGGGCGTGGTGGAGAACATCCTGGTCGACCGCGCCTTCATCGCCGAGCGGCAGACGTCGGCCGCGGAGCTCGCGACCCTCGACGACCTCGACCAAGTCACGCCGACCACCGTCCGCGAGCACCTCGCCGCCGCCGCCCTCGCGCGCGCTCACGGACTGAGCCAGGCGGCGGTCCGCGACGGGATCCGAGGGTTCAACTGCATAACATGGGGCGGCGATGAGCATGACGACGAGTGAGACCCAGACCAGCCCCCGCGAGCGCGGCCGCGAGTTCCGCTACGTCGGATTCGACCTGACGCCCGCCGGTGCGCTGACCTGCCGCTACGACCTGGACGGCGAGTCGTTCGACGAGCGGGTCGAGCTGAGCGCCGACGGCGACTACACCAGCGCCGCGGCCTCGGCGGCCGCCCGGCTGGTCTGGCTGCTGGCGGGAGTCTCCTACTACAAGACCGGCGCGCCGCCGCGGATCGTCGTCGAGGGCGGCCTGAGCGACCTCGAGCGCGACTTCCTCCGCGACCTGTACGTCGAGGGGCTGGCCGAGTTCGCCTACCGCACCGGCCTCGACGTCTCCGACGTCGTGATCGAGGGTGAGCGGCGCGAGGCGGCGCCCACCCCGGCTGCGACCGACCCCAAGCGTCCGCTGATCCCGTTCGGCGGCGGCATCGACTCGATCGTCGTCGTCGACGAGACCCTGCGCCACCAGCCCGACGCCGCCCTCTTCGTGGCCAACACCTCCGACGTCCTCTTCGCACCCATCGAGGACACCGCCGCCGTGACGGGGCTGCCCGTCGTCCGCGCGCGGCGCCACCTCGACGAGAAGGTGCTGCGCTCGCGCGAGCGCGGCTACTTCAACGGCCACGTGCCGGTGACCGGGGTGCTCTCGGCCGTCGCCGTGCTGGCCGCGGTCGCCCAGGGGCGCGGCTCGGTGGTGATGTCCAACGAGCACTCGGCCAGCGAGCCGACGGCGCTGCGCGCCAACGGCGTCCTGGTCAACCACCAGTGGAGCAAGAGCCTCGCCTTCGAGCAGCGCTTCCGCCGGCTCCTCGGCGAGACCCTGACCGGTGTCGACTACTACTCGGCCCTGCGGCCCTACAGCGAGCTGTGGGTGGCCGAGCGCTTCGCCGCGCTGCCGGCCTACCATCGCGCCTTCCGCAGCTGCAACAAGGCGTTCTACGTCAATCCCGAGAGCCGCCTGTCCGAGTGGTGCGGCGAGTGCGACAAGTGCTGCTTCATCGACCTGATCCTGGCGCCGTACCTCTCCCGCGACGAGCTCGACGCGATCTTCTCCGGCCGCGAGCCGCTGGAGCAGGCGCGCCTGGAGGGCAGCTTCCGCGACCTGCTCGGTGAGCCGGGCCGCACCAAGCCGCTCGAGTGCGTCGGCGACGAGGGGGAGTGCCGCCGCGCGGTGCTGCTCGCCGCGGCGCGCGAGGACCGCCAGGGCAACCCGGTCCTGACCGCGCTCGTCGAGTACGTCGGGGGATCGGGTCTCCCGGTGCCGAGCGTCGAGGCCCTCCTGTCGGCCCAGGGCGAGCACTTCGTCCCCGGCATCGACCGGTGACGGCGCCGACGACCTTCGCCGACCTGGCCAGCCGCAGGGTCGGCATCTGGGGTGTCGGCGTCGAGGGCCGCGCGACGCTGCGACGGCTGGCCGCCGAAGGCGTGAGACCGACGGTCGTCGTCGACGCCGAGGCGAAGCAGCTCGACGACGGCACGCCCGTGCTCGCCCTCGACGACGGGGGCCTCGCGGCGCTGCTGCAGTGCGAGGTGGTGATCAAGAGTCCCGGCATCAGCCGCTACAGCCCAGCCGCCCGCGCGCTGGCCCAGGCCGGTGTCGAGCTGGCCGGCGGCCTCGGCCTCTGGCTCAACGGCGCACCGCGCGAGCGGGTGCTCTGCATCACCGGCACGAAGGGGAAGAGCACGACCTCGTCGGTCGCCGGCCATCTGGTGCGCGGCCTCGGCCACTCCGTCGTCGTCGGCGGCAACCTCGGCACCCCGCCGTGGGAGCCGGGCGCGCCCACGGCGGACTACTACGTCATCGAGACCTCCAGCTACCAGGCCACCGACATCGTCGCCGGGCCCCGGGTGGTGGCGGTGACCAGCCTCGCGCAGGACCACCTCACCTGGCACGGCGACTACCCGACGTACGTGCGCGACAAGCTCGGGCTCGCGACCCGTCCGGGCGTCGAGGCGGTGCTGATCCCCGAGGGCGACCCGGAGCTGGAGCGGTACGCCGCACTGCTGGGGCCGCACGTCGAGCGGGTGCCCCACACGCGGCCCGCGTGGGTGGGCCGGCTGGGCCTGCTCGGCGAGCACAACCAGCGCAACGCGCTGCTCGCCCGTGCCGCGCTGGTCGCGCTGGGCGTGCCCGGGGCCGACGACGACGTGGCCGTGGAGTCGGCCGCCGCCGACTTCGAGCCGCTGGGGAGCCGGTTGACCCTGGTCGCGTCGCTGGGCCGGGTCGACTTCGTCGACGACGGTCTCTCCACCAACGTGCTGCCGACGCTGGCGGCCCTCGACGCCTTCGGCACCCGCACGGTGGCGCTGCTGGTCGGCGGCCACGACCGCGGCATCGACTACACCGAGCTGGGAGAGGGGCTGGCACAGCGCGCCGCCCGCGGTGCGCAGGTCCGGCTGCTCACCATGCCCGACAGTGGCGACCGGATCGCCGCGGAGGTGGCCGCGGTCGCGCCCGAGATCGAGATCAGCCGCTGCGACGGCCTCGAGTCGGCCGTGCGGGAGGGCTACGCCTGGGCCGCGCCCGACGGCGTCGTCCTGCTCTCACCGGCGGCGCCGAGCTTCGGCCGCTACCGCGACTACGCCGAGCGGTCGGCGCACTTCGTCGAGCTGGTCGCAGATCTGACGGCTCGAGCCGAGTAGGCCGAGTAGGCCGGGCAAGGCTTTCGCGACACGCGCAGGATGTTCGCCGGATGACCCGGGCGGCCGTAGAGACTTGAGCAAGCCGCGCGCAGACGGAGTGTCGCGGCAGAGTCGAGCAGCAATGAGGGGGTGGGTCGGTGACCACGGCGAACCCCGACGACGTCCACGTCGCCGCGGCCGCACGCAACCGACGCCGCCTACGGCTCCCGCGGGTGCAGGTGCCGTGGTTCGCTGCTCTGCGTGAGGCCCTGGACCGTCCGCTGGCGATGTACTACCTGCTCCTCGGTGCCTCGGCGCTGCTGCTGACCATCGGCCTGATCATGGTCATGAGCGCGTCGAGCGTGTACTCCTACCAGTACTACAACGGCGACTCCTACGCCGTGGTCAAGAAGCAGCTCCTGTGGGTCGTGCTCGGCCTGCCCTGCGCCTGGGCCGCGAGCCGGCTCTCGCTGCGCAACATCAGGCGGCTGGCCTGGCCGTCGTACTTCTTCTCGCTGTTCCTGCTGCTGCTGGTCGTCTTCATGGGCCAGATGGTCAACGGCAACAAGAACTGGCTGGCGTTCGGCCCCATCCGCCTGCAGCCCTCGGAGATCGCGAAGCTGGCGTTGGTGATCTGGGCGGGCCACATCTACGCGCTCAAGGAGCGCCGGCTCAACCGGCTGCACCACATCATCATGCCGGTCGTGCCGGGCATGCTGCTCGCCACCGCGCTCGTCCTCGCCGGTGACGACCTGGGCACGGCGCTGGTCTTCTTCGCCATCCTGCTCGGCCTGCTCTGGATCGTCGGAGCGCCGGTGAGACTCTTCGGGATGATGGTCTCGGTGATCGGCGTGGGGGTCGAGTTCCTGATCGGCACGTCGCCGGAGCGCCTGGTCCGGATCACCAGCTTCACCAAGCCCTTCCAGGACTTCAGCGGCAACGGCTGGCAGGTCGGCCACGGGCTCTACGCCCTCTCGACCGGTGGGATCTTCGGGCAGGGCATCGGCGCCTCCCAGCAGAAGTGGGGCGGCCTGCCCGAGGCCCACACCGACTTCATCTTCGCGGTGATCGGCGAGGAGCTCGGCCTCGTCGGGACGCTGCTCATCATCGGTCTCTTCGCCGTCATCGCCTACGCGGCCGTCCGGGTCGCTCGGCAGACCAAGGAGCCCTTCGTCCGCTACGTCAGCTTCGGCGTGGTGGTCTGGTTGCTCGGGCAGGCCATGATCAACATCGGCATGGTCCTCGCCTTCCTCCCCGTCATCGGCATCCCGCTGCCGCTCGTCTCCTACGGCGGCTCGGCGCTGCTCCCGTCCCTCGTCGCGCTCGGACTGCTCATCGGCTTCGCCCGGCGCGAGCCCGCCGCGGCGCGTGCCCTGGCCGCCCGGAAGAGGTCACGCTCCTCCGGTCTCAGCGCCCGATGACGGTGGGCGATGATCGACGTACCACCCGCGAAGTAGAAAAGCCCACCATGAAGGTCCTTCTCGCCGGCGGTGGTACTGCCGGCCACACCTCGCCCCTGCTCGCCACGGCCGATGCCGTGCGCCGGCTCGACGCCTCGGTCGAGGTCACCTGTCTCGGCACCCCCCGTGGTCTGGAGACCACCGTCGTGCCGGCCGCGGGCTACCCGCTCGAGCTGATCCCGCCGGTGCCGCTGCCGCGCAAGGTCTCCGGCGAGCTCCTCCGGGTGCCCGCCAACCTGCGCGGCGCCGTACGCGCCGCGCGCGAGATCATCGACCGGGTCCGCCCCGACGTCGTGGTCGGCTACGGCGGCTACGTCTCCTTGCCGGCCTACCTCGCGGCCCGCAAGCGGCACATCCCCGTCGTCGTACACGAGCAGAACGCCCTGCCGGGCCTGGCCAACAAGATCGGCGCTCGGGTCGCCGCCCGGGTGGCGGTGAGCTTCCCCGACACGGCCCTGCCCAAGGCGGAGTACGTCGGTCTGCCGATCCGGCGGATGGTCTCCACGCTCGACCGTGCGGCCCTGCGCGCCGAGGCCCGGGCGTTCTTCGGCCTGGACCCCGACCGGCCGACGCTGGTCGTCACCGGCGGGTCGCAGGGCGCCCGCCGGCTCAACGAGGGCGTCAGCGGGGCGGCGCCGGCCCTGGCCGCAGCCGGCGTGCAGGTCCTTCATGTGGTGGGACCGAAGAACGAGCTCGAGCCGCCTCGCAACGGCGTCCCCTACGTCGTGGTCAACTTCGTCGACCGGATGGACTACGCCCTCGCCGCCGCCGACCTGATGGTCTGCCGCTCCGGTGCCTCCAGCGTGACCGAGGCGGCGGCTGTCGGCGTACCGGCCATCTTCGTGCCGCTGCCGATCGGCAACGGGGAGCAGGCGCTCAACGCCCGTCCGGTGGTGGAGGCCGGGGGAGCGCTGCTGGTCGCCGACGCCGACTTCAGCGCCGCCTGGGTCCAGGCGAATGTGCCGGACCTGCTCGGCGACCCGACGCGACTGGCCGAGATGGGCGCCAAGGCGGCTGGCCTGATCCACCGCGACGCGGACGAGCGCCTCGCCCGGATCGTCCTGGAGGCGGCTCGATGAGGATCCCGGTCCCGGAGACGATCCTGCCGGCCGAGCAGCTCGGCACGGTCCACTTCGTCGGCATCGGTGGCGCGGGACTCTCCGCGATCGCGCGGCTGATGCTCGCGCGCGGCATCCGGGTGACCGGTTCGGACGGCGTCGACAGCCCGACCCTGGACTCCCTGCGCGCCGCGGGCGCGACGGTGTACGTCGGCCACGAGCCTGAGCACGTCCGCGGCGCCGACACCCTGGTGGTCTCCACCGCGGTGCGTGCCGAGAACCCCGAGATCGTCGAGGCCCAGCGCCTCGGCCTGCGGCTCTATCCCCGCTCCGCCGGCCTCGCCTCGGTGATGGCCGGCCGCCGGGTGCTCGCCGTGGCGGGCACCCATGGGAAGACCACGACCACGTCGTTGCTGACGGTGGCGCTGCAGGCCGCCGACGCGGATCCGACGTACGCGGTCGGGGGCGAGCTCTCGGCGACGGGGGTCAACGCCGGGCAGGGGAGCACGGACCTCTTCGTCGCCGAGGCGGACGAGAGCGACGGAGCGTTCCTGGTCTACAAGCCGTACGCCGCGATCGTGACCAACGTCGAGGCCGACCATCTCGACCAGTGGGGCTCGGAGGAGGCCTACCGCGACGCCTTCGGCCAGTTCGTTGGCCGGGTGGACCCGGCCGGACTCGTGGTCGCCTGCGTCGACGACGACGGCGCCGCGGCACTGCGGTACGTCGCGACCTCGCTGGGCCGCCGCTTCGTCGGGGTCGGCACCTCGGAGATGGCCGACGTCCGCGCGATCGACATCGAGCTCGAGGGCACGACCTCCTCGTTCACCGTGCTCGACCGCGACGGCGTGGCCGTGCGTGAGCTGGGCCGCGTGACGCTGCAGATTCCCGGCCGCCACTACGTCCTCGACGCGCTCGCCGCCCTCACGGTCGGGCTCCGGCTCGGCTATCCGTTCGAGCTGCTCAAGGCCGGTCTGGAGAGCTTCACCGGCACCCGGCGCCGGATGGAGCGCAAGGGCGAGGTGGCCGGCGTCCGGGTCTACGACTCCTACGCCCACCATCCGGCCGAGATCGCCGGCGACCTCGAGGCCGCCCGTGCGGTGGCCGGCGAGGGTCGGGTGGTCGTCGCGTTCCAGCCGCACCTGGTCTCGCGCACCCGGATCTTCGGGCGCGAGATGGGCCGGGCCTTGGGCGCGGCCGACGAGGTCGTCGTGCTCGATGTCTATCTCGCGCGGGAGGACCCGGACCCGGAGGTCACCGGCGCGATGGTCGCCGACGCCGTGCCGCACGAGCACAAGCGCCACGTCGCGACGACGGACGACGCGGCGTACGCCCTCGTCGAGATCGCCCGGCCCGGTGACCTCGTCCTGACCCTGGGCGCCGGATCGGTCACCGAGGTGGGGCCGAAGGTGCTGCGGCTGCTGGCCGCGAACAGCGGGGAGCCCCATGCGTAATCCGCTGCGACGCCCCCGTACTCCGTCCACCCCGGCCCCGGCGCCCGCGGACGGCACGGTCGCCCGCGGCCTCGGCCCCGTCACGGACAAGGCGACCTTGCGCAGCCGCAAGCGCTTCGCCCGGCGTCAGTGGCGCCGGCGCTGGTTGGCCTGGAAGTACGTCGTCGTGCTCGGCGCGCTGCTCGTCGCCGTCGTCGTGGGGGTCTACGCGGTCTACTTCTCCAGCTGGCTGGCGGTCAAGAGCATCGATGCGCAGGTCGAGGCCTCGACCGGTCCCGGCGTGGAGCGGCTCACGGCCGCTCAGGTGGCGACGGCCGCCGACGTCCCCACCGGGCGCCCGCTCGCCCTGGTCGACCTCGGTCAGATCGCCTCTCGGGTCCAGGGCCTCCTGCCCGCTGCCAAGTCGGTCGACGTGACCCGCGAGTGGCCGGACAAGATCCGGGTCGTGGTCATCGAGCGCACGCCGGTGGCCGTCATCAACATCGGCGGCAGGCTGCGCGCGCTCGACACCGACGGGCAGATCTTCTTCGGCTACCGGCGACCGCCCGTGGGGCTTCCCTCGGTGCGCTCCACCAGCAGCGACCAGAACGCGCTGGCCCAGGGGGCGCAGGTCGCGGCCTCGCTCCCGCCGTCGCTCGGGCGACTGGTCGACCACGTTCAGATCGCCACCCGGGACGACATCCGGCTGCAGCTGCGCGACGGTAAGACCATCATGTGGGGGAGCGCGGCCGACTCGGGGATGAAGGCCCAGGTCGTGGTGGCGTTGATGAAGGCCCAGCCGGCGGCGAAGTCGTACGACGTCTCCGTGCCCGGCTCCCCGACCGCTGGCTGAGACCACGGCGGACCCGCCAGCTGATCCCGTCGAAAAATCTCGGCGAACCGGCGACGCGCCCGCGTGTCTGCGACGCAGCAAGGCGTCGGCTTCGTAGTGTTCTGAACACGGCGAGGTTGACATAACTATAACCCTCAGGATGAGGGTAAGGGTTGAACAACACGCCGGACAGACCAACAAGGTGCACCGCACGCAGGGCACCTGCGACACAACTCGGCAACACACTCAGAAGGGGCGGTCCCGTGGGCGCTGCACAGAACTACCTGGCGATCATCAAGGTCGTCGGCATCGGCGGTGGCGGGGTGAACGCCGTCAACCGCATGATCGAGGTCGGTCTGCGAGGGGTGGAGTTCATCGCGATCAACACCGATGCGCAGGCGCTGCTCATGAGCGACGCCGACGTCAAGCTCGACATCGGCCGCGAGCTCACCCGGGGCCTCGGTGCCGGCGCCAACCCCGGCGTGGGGGAGAAGGCGGCCGAGGACCACATGGACGAGATCGAGGAGGTCCTCAAGGGGGCCGACATGGTCTTCGTCACCGCGGGTGAGGGCGGCGGCACGGGCACCGGCGGTGCCCCGGTCGTGGCACGCATCGCCCGCAGCCTCGGGGCGCTGACGATCGGTGTCGTGACGCGGCCCTTCCAGTTCGAGGGCAAGAGGCGCGCGACCGCGGCCAGCGACGGCATCGAGCAGCTGCGCGAGGAGGTCGACACCCTCATCGTCATCCCGAACGACCGGCTGCTGTCGATCTCCGACAAGAACGTCTCGGTCATCGACGCCTTCAAGCAGGCCGACCAGGTGCTCCTGCAGGGTGTCTCGGGCATCACCGACCTCATCACCACCCCGGGCCTGATCAACGTCGACTTCGCCGACGTCAAGGCGGTCATGAGCAACGCCGGCTCGGCCCTGATGGGCATCGGCTCGGCCCGCGGTGACGACCGTGCGGTCGCGGCCGCGGAGATGGCGGTCAGCAGCCCGCTGCTCGAGGCGAGCATCGACGGCGCCCACGGCGTGCTGCTCTCGATCGCGGGCGGGTCCGACCTGGGCCTCTTCGAGATCAACGAGGCCGCCGCACTGGTCGCCGACGCGGTCCACCAGGAGGCCAACATCATCTTCGGCACGATCATCGACGACGCCCTCGGCGACGAGGTCCGCGTGACGGTGATCGCCGCCGGGTTCGACGGCGGCCTGCCGAAGCGGCGCGAGACCAACCTGCGCGGCGAGGCGCGCCCTGCCACCGCCCCGGCCCCGGCCCAGACCCCCGCCGTGTCGTCGCGGCGCGACGACACGGCCGCCGTGCCGCGGGTGACCGCCCCGCTCGCGACGCCGGCCTCGGTGCCCGCCTCCGGGCCGAGCACCCCGCCGCCGGCCCCGGCGCCCCACCAGGCGCCCCGGGTCGACTTCGCCGACGACGACCTCGACGTGCCCGACTTCCTGAAGTAGGACAGGCACAGCCAGGACACGCATGTTCACCTTCCGCGAGACCGTCGACCTCGACCCGGGCACGCCCCGGGTCGAGGTCGCGTTCACCGACGCGACCCTCGACCTCCAGGGTGGCAAGCCCGGCTTCGCCGAGGCGCTCGCCAGCCTGGTCGAGGCCACGGGCGTGCCCTTCGCGCGGCTGAGCCAGGTTCACGGCGACGAGGTCGTCGAGGTCCTCGACGACCCCCCGGCGGGCCCCTCCGACGTCGTGCCGATCGCCGACGCGCTGGTCACCCGGCGTCGCGGGGTGGGCCTGATGATCAGGGTCGCCGACTGCGTCCCCGTGGTCCTTGCGGACCCGGCCGCCGGTGTCATCGGGGCGGCGCACGCGGGCCGCAAGGGGGTCACGGCCGACGTCGTGTCGCGCACCGTCGAGCGGATGCGGGCGCTCGGAGCCGAGGAGATCCGCGCCTGGATCGGCCCGCACGTCTGCGGCCGGTGCTACGAGGTGCCCGACTCGATGCGCGCCGAGGTCGCCGCCGCGGTGCCGGCGACGTTCGCCGAGACGTCGTGGGGCACTGCGTCGCTCGATCTCGGCGCCGGGGTCGAGGTGCAGCTGAAGGCGGCGGGCGTCGAGGCCGTCGCCGTCGAGGCGTGCACCCTCGAGGACGAGCGTCTCCACTCCTACCGGCGCGACGGCACGCGCTCGGGCCGGATCGCGGGCCTGGTGTGGTTGTCGTGACGCGTGAGCAGGAGGTGGCGGCCAACCTGGCCGCCGTACGGCAGCGGATCGAGGCGGCCGCCGCCGCGGCCGAGCGCGCCCCCGGCCAGGTCGATCTGGTCGTGGTCACCAAGTTCTTCCCGGCCGACGATGTCCGCATCCTGGCCGGCCTCGGCGTCACCGATGTCGGCGAGAACCGCCACCAGGAGGCGGAGGCCAAGGCTGCCGCATGCGCCGACCTCGGGCTGCGCTGGCACTTCATCGGTCGCCTGCAGACCAACAAGGCCGCCGCGGTCGGCCGGTACGCCGACGTGGTCGAGAGCGTCGACCGGCCCGAGCTGCTTCCGCGGCTCGCGCGCGGCGCGGCCGAGCGCGGCCGGCCCCTCGACGTCCTGCTGCAGGTCAGCCTGGACCCACCCGAGACCGAGCACCGCTCGGGCGTGGCACCCGACGACCTGCCAGCGCTCGCGGAGCAGGCCGAGGGCGCCGAACACCTGCGGCTGTGCGGCCTGATGGCCGTGGCGCCGCTCGACGAGGACCCGGCGGCGGCGTTCGCGCGGCTGGCCCAGATCCGATCGGCATTCCTCGCCGATCACCCCCAGGCAACCCGCCTCTCGGCGGGCATGAGCGGCGACCTCGAGCAGGCGATCGCGGCCGGTGCGACACATGTGCGTGTCGGATCCGCGATCCTCGGTTCGAGGCCGCAGGTCAAGTAATGTCCCAGACAGTTCCACCACTCCGGAAGGCAGACACATGAGCGGCGCGATGCGCAGGATCGGTGAGTACCTCGGCCTGCTCGAGGACACCGGCCGGTACGACGAGTATGACGACTACGCCGGCAACGACGACCACACCCGCGTCCAGGAGCCGGTGCCCGCGCAGGCACCGGAGCGTCTTCGTACCCAGCGTCAGCGCGAGCCGCGCCCGGTGGCCGATCTGGCCGAACGACGCCGCCCCGTGGTGGTGCCGCAGCCGGTGGCCGACGTGTCGCGGATCATGACGCTGCAGCCGACGACGTACAACGAGGCCCGTGCCATCGGTGAGGGCTACCGCGACGGCACGCCGGTCATCATGAACCTCTCCGAGATGGACGACGCGGACGCGAAGCGGCTCGTCGACTTCGCCGCCGGGCTGATCTTCGCCACCCGCGGCAGCCTCGAGCGGGTGACGAACAAGGTCTTCCTGCTCTCTCCTCCGAACGTCACCGTGGCGGCCGAGGACAAGCAGCGGATCGCCGACGGCGGCTTCTTCAACCAGAGTTGAGAGCAAACCCGCACGGCCGGCCGGTCACAGACGCCCCGGCTAGCGCTACAGTTTCAGACCAGCACACGTGTAACGCGCCGGGTCGGCCCTGTTGAAGTGCCCGTCTCGGACGGGCACGTTGCACGACGACGTACATATCGAACACACGAGCAATGAATGGGTGAGGTCATGCCGTTGACGCCTGACGACGTGGACAACAAGAGGTTCACTCCCGTCCGCCTTCGCGAGGGCTACGACATGGGCGAGGTCGACCAGTTCCTCGACGAGGTCGCGGCCGAGATGCGGCGTCTCAACCAGGAGAACGACGACCTGCGCGCCAAGCTGACCTCGGCGCAGCAGGGTGGCGGCGGCGTCCAGGTCCCCGCCCCGGCCCCTGCCCCGGAGCCGGTCGTCGAGAAGGCCCCCGAGCCGGCGCCCACGCCCGCCGCGCCCACGCCGGCGGCGACTCCGGCCGCCACGGGTGGCATCGAGACGATCCGCGTCGAGACGGTGCCCGAGGCGTCCAACGCCGCGGCCCGCCTGCTCGAGCTCGCCACGCGCAACCACGACGCCCTGATCGAGCAGGCCAAGGACGACGCCGACAAGCTCGTCGGCGAGGCCCGCGCCAAGGCCGAGCGGCTCGAGTCCGAGTCGAAGAGCAACGCCGACAAGGTCGAGGCCGACGCCCGCGCCCGGGCCCAGATGCTCGACTCCGAGACCGCCGAGCGCCGCCAGCAGCTCTTCGGCGACCTGGAGAAGGAGAAGGACAAGCTGACCGCGGAGGTCGAGGGCCTGCGGGCCTTCGAGCGCGAGTACCGCTCCCGCCTGCGCAGCTACTTCACCCAGCAGCTGGAGTCGCTCAACGCCACCCAGGACGGCGCGGCCTCCAGCGGCGCGCCCGGCCAGGGCGGGGACGTGCCGGCCCCGAAGCGGCTCCGGTCGATCCTCGGCGAAGAAGAGGGCTGAGACAGCTTTCCGCACAGGCTGGTCCGTTCGCGGACCGGCCTGTGCTGATTTCGGAGCGGGCCGTTGCGGAGGGGCTTCATTGAGTACGGCGCCGTCAGCGGCTAATCTCCCCGCACGCCGTCCGTCTCGGCCGACGGCCCCGGCCCTCGTGGCCACCACCTCTAAGAAAGCGAGTCCCGTGGCGAAGAAGACGGCTCAGACGGCCGAGGCACCGGCCGTCGACGTGACCGGCCTGCCGGTCAAGGAGGGCGAGGAGCCCTGGACCCAGGCCGAGCTCGACGAGATCCTCGCCGAGCTCAACGAGCAGCGTGCGCACAGCCTGGCCCTGCTGGCCGCCCAGGAGGAGGAGCTCTCGGGCCTGATGAAGGACTCCGGCGACGGGGCCGGCCAGGACCAGGCCGACATGGGCGCCACCAGCTTCGAGCGCGATCACGAGCTGACGGTGGTCAACAGCGAGCGGGAGAAGCTGCTCCAGATCGAGCGGGCGTTCGCCAGCCTCGAGGAGGGCACCTACGGCGTCTGCGAGTCATGCGGCGGCCCGATCGGGAAGATGCGGCTCCTGGCGTTCCCGCGTGCCACACTGTGCGTGACATGCAAGCAGCGCGAGGAAAAAAGAGGCGCTTGGTGAGCGTGGCGAATGCTTGGGTCGGCCATCGCCTTCGCTAGCTTGCCCTGCATGCCTCTCTTCGGAGCAGGCTGGCCCGGGTGGGGCGTGTGCGGCTCGGCGCACGCTCGGACTCGGACGCTCGGCGTCGTCCTGCTGGCCGTCGAGGAAGCGTGCCGTTCTTCGCATCTCGGTCGGAGATCGGTGTTGCAGCAGACCGAGCATGTCCGTACACTCGTCCGTACGACGAGAGGGGGCGGCGATGACTGCTGCGAGTGAGCGTCTGGAGTTCCGGGTCCAGGCAGAGAAGAAGGCCAGAATCACGCGCGCCGCAACAATCCTTCACCTTCCTGTGGGGGAGTTCGCTCGCTCCGCTGCCGAAGAGAAGGCAGACCAGATCATCCGTGAGCACGAGGCGACCAGCGTGGTGCCTGCGGAGTTCTTTGACGACATGCTGGCCGCCCTCGACATGCCCGCTCAGCCGGCGCCGGCTCTGGTCGAGGCGATGCGCCGTGCCCGCGACCTGGTGACCCAGGACTGAGGTTTGAGCTACACCTCTGAGCCGTTCGACCCTGACCGCCACGACGTCTCGGGATTCGACTGCGGCGAGGAGAGTCTCGACCTGTGGCTTCATGAGCAGGCCGGCACTGCCGAGGTCCGGCGTACGGCGAGGACCTGGGTCTGGGTCGACCAGGACGGTTCCATTGCCGGCTACTACGCGCTCGCCTCCCACCGGGTACGACGTGAAGAGGTTCCGAGCAGGGTCGGACGCGGGGGTCCGGCAGAGATCCCGGCCGTTCTTCTGGCGAGGCTGGCGCTCGACAAGAGGCTCCGGGGCCAGCAGCTCGGGCCCGTCCTTGTCGCCGATGCTCTGACCCGGATTGTCGCTGCATCCCGGATTGTTGCCGCGCGTCTGGTCGTCGTCGACGCTCTGCACGAGAAGGTCGCCGGCTTCTACGAGCGGCTCGGCTTTCGCCGCGTCCCTGGCAGCCTGACGCTGGTCTTGAAGATCTCCGACGCCGAAGCCGCCATCGAGCAAGCGAACTAGTCGACGTCCGGGCTGGGCTCACCCGAGGATGAACCTGATTGATCAAGAACGGTGACTTCACCGCACTGCACGCCCTCAGCGGCAGCGACACGCGACCGTTGTACGTGAGCGCCAAGCGAGAGGTCGATCGGATGCGCGCCACTCGGAACTTCCCGCGGGCGAGGGCCGGCGGCCGGACCTGAGATTCTGCGATCGGGGCGCAGGCGACTTCAGATTCTGGAATCTGGCTACTCGTGGGGATCACGAGAGTGCTCGGCCCGATAGCGCTCAGCCTGTCGGAGCGAGTCCTCATACAGACTCTTCTCCAACTTCGACCGGCGGCGGGTAGCTGTCTTCGTCGTGCCGACCGTCCATAGCCGCAGGCGTTCGTGGTGCTCGAAACCCGCAACTCGCAGCAGTCGTTTCGCTGAGTGGGGCCACAGGCCTACTCGCGACAAGAACGTGGCCGACGGGACCGCAGACACCGTCGAGACCTCCATTGAAGATCTACGTGCCTTCATCACCGACCTCGCCGATCTGGTACAGCGTTTCAACCAGATCCACGCGTTGGCCGTCACCCACGCACCAGGAGTTTGAACTCGCTATTCGGGCGAGGAAGACGCTGCCACAGCCTTCGAACCGTTGCGCTTTGTCCACGCCGGTCACGTAAGGCGCGCCTTCCCCACCGTGAGACAAAGTGTTCCGATCGGTTGACGAGATGAGGAGCCCGGGCCAGAGTCGGCGGGAGTGTCAGATCTTCGGTGTAACTGGCCACTGGCGTCCTTAGTTGTCCGAGGGGTCGATGAGACTCTCGTGAGTGGCCATGCAGCTGAGGCCCCTTAGGCGAGCTCCGGCGTCACGGAGACCGTCGTCGATCAAACTAGGGAGACGGAGCTTGGGTACCTGACCCGCGGCAGAGATGCTGGATGCTCAGGGTGCGTGTGAGAACATCGGCGGCGTTATGGGTGCAGCGCGAGGCGACGAGGAGCGGTCCTCCGGGCGGAGAGCCACTGTGCATGACATGCACAAGACAGGATCCAGTGTGCAAGCAGCGCGAGGAACGTCGCTGAGCGACGTCACACCCGGTCAGTCCCCGTCGAGGTCCGCTACCCGTCTTCGGGTGGCGTTCGTGCTGGTCGCGGTGGTCTGCCTGGCCGTCGACCAGATCACCAAGGCGCTCGCCGTCGCGCACCTCACGCCCGGTGAGCCGCGTCGGGTGGTCGGTCCGCTGCTGCGCTTCGACCTGACTCGCAACGCCGGCGCGGCGTTCTCGACCGGCACCAGCCACACCGAGTGGTTCGCCGCCCTCGCGATCGCCGCCTCCTGCGCGGTGGTGTGGTTCGCCTTCAAGGCACGCACGCGACTGTGGGCGGTCGCCCTCGGGATCCTGCTGGCCGGCATCCTCGGCAACCTCGTCGACCGGATCGTGCGCGCGCCGGGTCAGTTCCGCGGTCACGTCGTGGACTTCCTGGAGTTCCCGCACTGGCCGATCTTCAACATGGCCGATGTCTGTATCACCATCGCCGCCGTCCTGATCGTGCTCCAGGCGATGCGCGGCGTCCCGCTCAGCGGTAGGCCCGCCGCCGAGGACGGCCCCGAGAGCCCCGCGCACGAGGACCACGCGTGAGCATCGGCCACGCCGACCAGCGCACCCTCTTCGTCCCCGACGGGCTCGAAGGCGAGCGGGTGGACGCCGCGATCGCCCGCCTCTTCGGACTCTCGCGCACCCGCGCCGCGGAGTTGATCGCCGAGGGGCTCGTCGAGGTCGACGGCGCGGCCGTGGCGAAGTCCGACCGCGTCACCGCGGGCGCGATGCTCGACGTCACGATCCCGGTGGAGCGCGACCCGCTCGAGATCGTGCCGGAGCTCGTGGAGGGCATCCGGATCATCCACGACGACGACTCGATCGTCGTCATCGACAAGCCGGTAGGCGTCGCCGTGCACCCGTCCCCGGGCTGGTCCGGCCCGACGGTGGTCGGCCATCTCGTCGGCGCGGGCTTCCGGATCTCGACCTCCGGTGCCAGCGAACGCCAGGGCATCGTGCAGCGGCTCGACGTGGGCACCTCGGGCGTGATGGTGATCTGCAAGTCCGAGCACGCCTACTCGGTGCTCAAGCAGGCCTTCCGTGACCGCACGCCGCACAAGGTCTACCACGCGCTCGTCCAGGGCCACCCCGATCCGCTCGAGGGCACGATCGACGCCCCGATCGGGCGCAATCCCAAGTACGACCACAAGTTCGCCGTACGGGCTGACGGACGGGCCTCGGTGACGCACTACGAGACCCTGGAGGCGCACCGGTTCGCCTCGCTGCTCGAGGTGCATCTCGAGACCGGGCGCACCCACCAGATCCGGGTCCACATGAGCGCCACCAAACATCCCTGCGTCGGCGACCTGACCTACGGCGCCGATCCCACGCTCGCCCTGCGCACCGGCCTGAAGCGACAGTGGCTGCACGCCGTACGACTGGGCTTCGAGCACCCCGCGACGGGGGAGTACGTCGAGTTCTCCTCGCCCTATCCCGACGACCTCGCGCATGCGCTGGAGGTCATCCGCGACGCCGACTCGTGAGCGAGCCGGTGCTTCTGCGCCCCGCGGAGGCTGCCGACGCGGGTGAGATCGCCGAGGTGCATCTGGCCGCTCGGCGAGTGGCCACGGCGGCCGGACACATGCCGCCGGGCGTGCACACCGACGACGAGGTGCGGGTGTGGCTCGCCGGCCGGCTGGATCGCGACGAGGTCTGGGTCGCGGAGGCCGAGGGCAGGGTCGCGGCCTATGCCCGGTTCACGGCCACCTGGCTCGACGACCTGTACGTCGAGCCGGCTGCCCAGCACGCCGGGCTGGGCACGGCGCTGCTCGGTCTGGTGAAGTCGCTGCGACCCGACGGCTTCGGCTTGTGGGTCTTCGAGGCGAACGTACCTGCGCGGCGCTTCTACGCCTTCCACGGCCTGGAGGTCACCCTGCGCACCGACGGCAGCGAGAACGAGGAACGGGCCCCCGACCTCCGGATGGAGTGGTCGGGAGCCCGCCTCGATGAGCTCGACGAGCTCGAGTAGTCGGTGAGGGTCAGCTCACCTGGCCGAGCAGCTTGCCGACGTCGGGGGTGCCGTAGCCGGTCGGGGCGTCCCAGCCCGTCTTGGCGGCGTACCCGCCGGAGAAGGTCGGCGAGGTGTTGTCGCCGACCGTGACGTCGTTGAGAGCACCCGACGACGCCCAGGAGGCCAGCGACGGCCGCAGGTTGCCCAGGTCGTGCCCGCTCGCCTGCACCAGGATGGCGTCGATCGCGGCCCACTGCGGCGAGCCCGCCGACGTACCGCCGGTGAAGTAGAAGCCGTTGTCCTTGGCGGCGTGGAAGCCCTGGTAGACGAGGACCCCGGTGTAGACCGAGGCGTCGTAGGCGACGTCGGAGCCCTGCTTGCCCGTCACGAGGCTCGGGGCTCCACCGGTGCCGCCGAACGAACCGTCCGTGCAGCCGAACGGGCACTGGGCCGGGTCGGTGTCGTTCCACACGGTCTCCGCGGGCAGCGAGGAGGTGAGGTTCTTGAACAGGTTGGTGCCACCCACCGCGGTGACGTTCGGGTCGGCGGCGGGGTAGGCGAAGTTCTCGAAGCCCAGGTTGTTGTCGGAGTTCGCGTCGCCGGAGGAGGCGATGAACGTGACGCCCTTGGCCGCGCCCGCGGCGAAGATCTTGGCGGCCTGATTGTTCTGCTCGTTGTTCGCACCGGCGGAGGCGAGGTCGCCCTCGGGGCTGCCGTAGCTCATGGACACCGCGTCGGGATGCAGGTTGTTGACCGCCCACTGCACGGCGTTGTTCATCACCTGGTCCTTCGCGGTCTGTGCCTCGACCAGGTCGATGGTCGCGCCGGGCGCGATCGCGTGCGCCCACTGCACGTCGAGGCTGGTCTCGCCCGCCCAGTCGTTCTCCAGGGCCGTGCTGTGCCAGACCACGCTGCCGACCGGCTGGTAGACGTGCACGGTCGTCGACGGGATGCCCATCGTCGCCGAGAAGGTGTCGAGGTCGGACTGGGCGGTCGGGCTGCCGTAGGCGTCCACGATGACGATCGTCGAGCCGGTGCCGGCCGGCTGCCCGTTGACCGTGGCCGGGACGTCGTACGCCGCGCGCATGCTCTGCGGCGTGTTGCAGGCGACGCCGTAGATGGCCACGCACTGCGCGGGCGACGGCAGCGCGTTGCCGTGCGCGTCCGGGGTGATCGAAGACTTCACGAAGATCGGGTGGACGGCGTAGGAGCCGTCGCCGGTGGAGGCGGCGTGGGCGGGGCCGGCCGCGGTGCTGGCGAGGGCGAGGCCGGCGACGGCCACGGCTGCCAGGGACGAGATGACGCGCATGCGCATTGAGGGGTCTCCTCTTGGGCGGAGCAAGGTCAGTACGGCGTCAGGCCGGCGCCGTACCCGAGACGGAACTTAAAGGAGATCGGAGGTGAGCGGAAGCCCCCGATTTGGTAAAGCCACCGGGTGCCGCGTACGTCGCGAAAACGGGATGGCCGCCGGTCGTGCAGAATTGTCGGTGGCCGGTGACACGCTCTCCCAACAGGCCGCGACCGGGCCGGTGGCGGTAGGCTGAGGGCCTTCCCCTCAGGCCAGGTCACGGCTCGTGATCGACCCTGATGCCGCACGCCCATACGACTATCGAGGGGAGTGAGATGTCGAGCGATTCGTTCGTCCACCTCCACGTCCACACCGAGTACTCCATGCTCGACGGAGCCTCGCTGCTCGACGGTCTGTTCAAGCGCGCGAGCGAGCTCGAGATGCCGGCGATCGCCATGACCGACCACGGCAACCTCCACGGCGCGTTCGACTTCTACTCCCAGGCCAAGCGATACGGCGTCAAGCCGATCATCGGCATCGAGGCCTACCTCACGCCGGGCACGCACCGCTCCGAGCGCCGCCGGATCCGGTGGGGCAAGGGCGACCAGTCCGAGGAGGGCGGCGACGACGTCTCGGGCGGTGGCTCCTACACCCACATGACGATGTGGGCCGAGAGCACCGAG
>Ga0131853_10000790_pt1 | contig 57060 bp, 49 predicted proteins | sample TergutLab28metaG_FD_92764 | JGI IMG/M metagenome (GOLD analysis project Ga0131853, IMG submission 92764) | Labiotermes labralis P1 segment gut microbial communities from Petit-Saut dam, French Guiana - Lab288 P1 (version 2) (version 2) | ecosystem: Host-associated > Arthropoda: Insects >...
AGACGGACGCGCACCAAGTGCGGCGGGCGCGCTGTGGGCAAGCGGTGGGCGAGATGGCGGCCCACAGTTGCCACCCCGAGATCTGGCGATGGATTGGATTGATTGGACGCCGCCCCGAGACCCATAGCGTTTCCGACTTCCAAATAATCCCTGCCCCATCTTGTCATGTCCTTGATTATGATTGTACCGATTTTTCCGCTCCGCATATCTTCAATCATAGCGGAGTAGGCGGGGCGGTCAAAAAAGCGTCCGCTTTCGTCATCGTCTACATAGTGCTTGACGTTTGTCAGCCCTTGCTGTTGGGCGTGTTGTTCCAAAAACATCTTTTGATTTTTAATGCTGTTACTCTCCCCGCCGTCCCTGTCCTCGTCACCATCGGACAGGCGGGAATATAAGGCGGTTATCTTGTTATGTTTCGTCATGGGGTGTCCCTCCGTCCGTCAATATAAGTTTTGGTTACGTTAAGATTCTGCACGCCAGCGGGCGCTGCCATATTCCCTGTCCTTGCGGTACTTCTTGGCGTTAAGCCCTTTTAAAAATACAACAACACGGATGAGCAACGCCCCGGCAAGCCCAACCAGCGCCGGATGATAGGGAATCCACGCCAGTTCAGCGCTCACATGCCCGACGACGATGCCAATTAGCACATACGGGAGAGTGCGGATCAGGTGCGTCTTTAACTGGGGTGATATGCTTATAGCGCACGCTCCCGATTCTGATGCGGGGTGGGATCAAGCGCTTGGTCTTTAACCTTGCTCTCCGCGTCACGCATCGTGTCGCCGAGGGATGGCTTCTCAGCGGTCTTGTTTAACTGCTGGGCAGAGAATTTGCGGAACGCTGCCGTGATGTCATCTACATCCTTTCCCTTGAAGAACACAAGCCACTTCGGGGATTTTCTGATGCGTCCTTCCGAACCTCGTACTTGATTCCGTGCTCACGGGCAACACGCTCAAACTCCTTAATACTCTCGTTACTGACTTCAATATGCGGGGCAGCAGCCCTGATGCATGAGCTCCTCGACGGACTGTTCGCCCCGGTTGAGGGCCGAAAACTGCTTAGCAACGCTCTCGTCGGGATTCAGAAAAGCTCTCATGGCAAGAGCCATCGCCTGTGCCGTCAACCGGCCGCCCTTGATTATGAGGCAGACATTCTTCTCGTTGATTTGGTCTTGGTCTGTTATTTGCACCACATCCTTCATCGTTTCTGCGTCCGGCAATATGCCATGCCACGCCAGCAGCTCGTAAAGGAAAAGCCGCCCTTTCTGTGTCCAGCAAGTATGGACAATTACCTCTTCGTCACCGTGGTGATAGGTCTTAGACACGGTATAGCCCCGCCCAGCGAAATCGTTATATATGAGCCAAGTTTGGCCGATTTTGTATTGCACTCCAAACGCATGAAGCAGCTTGTTAAATGCTTGTGCCGTCATCCCGTAGTCTTTGGCAATGATGCTGACCGGCACGGCGGTGGGAGATTGCAGGATCATGTCGAAATATCGGGCTTTAGGCTGGAGCTGATTGACACGGGTCATGAGCGCCTGATTGTTCGCTTGCGCTTCTGAAAGGCTGTCGAGTAGACAATCGGCAAAGACCCTATCCTCTCGCATTTGTCTGAGAATGTCCTCGTGGATATATGCACCGTGTCTGCGGATGGTGGGGAGGACCTCATCGAACACGAATGTTTCAAAACGGATGGCAGAGGGGAGCTTCGAGCGGATGATTAGACGGTATAGGTCGCCTTCGGGGATATAGGTTTTTTCTTGCATCCCGCCGTTTGTAAGGACGCCCCGTTTCAGGGCCCCCTTGCAATGGCGCTCAATTGCATTGCGGGACTTTGTGTATCCAAGAACTTCGGCGCATTCCTTGGCGGGGAAATATGGTTTGCCGTCAATCGTCAAAACTTCCAACTTGCCAAACTCTTGGCTCTCGAAAATTTGAATCTGATTTTGCATATACGATTACCTCCGAAATAAAAATAGCCACCTCACTGGGCGGCGTTAGGGTTTGTATTGAATAGGGGGCATCATCTCACTACAAAGTGGAACCTCCTATTTTGAGTGTGGCCGGGTTTTCAAGCACCTTCCGTCACGAGTCAGACACTTGGCGTTCGGTCCGGCAAAGGCACACCCAAGGCAACTTGGCTTAAAGGTTTGGTCAAAGTGCGTTGCGCCGCGAGGTGATGATGGTTTCTTTCGGTTGTTACGTCTTGGCATAGTTCACCCCCTTCCACGAAAAAGCGCCTCTCCCTTGGGATAAGCGCTTTGTGTTCGTATTTTCCTAAAGTGTCACAAGTTGGAGTCCGGCGGGCCGGATGGAGAGTTGGGTGCCTCGCTCCGTTACCTTTCCCAACGCTATGCGATGCCCTATCCGGAACTCAAGGGTCTGCTTACGGACATCGGCGTAGAGGAGCTGGGGCACCTCGAGATGGTGGCGACCATTGTCCACCAGTTGACACGGAACATGACGGAGGAAGACATCAAACGTGCGGGTCTTGAGACTTATTTCGTGGACCATACCGCCGGTGTCTATACGCAGTTTGCCTCCGGCACGCCATGGACCGCCGCTACCTTCGCCGTCAAAGGCGATGTGATTACCGATCTGGTGGAAGATATGGCCGCCGAACAAAAGGCGAGGACTACATACGACAATATCCTTCGGCTTTCGGACTGCCCGGACGTGAACAACGTTATCCGCTTTCTCCGCGAACGCGAAATCGTCCATTTCCAGCGTTTTGGCGAGGCCATTGAACTCGTTAGAGCACGGCTGGATCAGCGCAATGTGTATGTCATGAACCCCGCCTTTGACCGGGCATAAGCAAAGACCGCTGCCAGTGGCAGCGGTCTTTTTCACCTATGCGTATGAAGCGGATCGCGATAGGTGATCTCTAGTAGATTGTTTGCTTTGCTGAAGGTACAAGTGTCGATGATGCTGACGAGGGCTTTGTGTTTTTTCGCCGTTGTTACGGTGTCGGATTGCAATATGCCTGTCAGAGATTGAATTAAAAATATTATGTCAACTGACGAGGGATCGTCCAAAGAGATATGCGCGATCTGTTCCTTTGCTGTGGTGAGTTCACGCTCCATCTCCCGCTTTGCCTCCCGATATGTCTCGACTGTTTCGATTCCCTCCAAATAAGCCTCTCTAAGGCGATCCAATTTCTTTTCCAACTGGGCAGCCTTGCGTTGTAGGGAGGAGACGACATCGACCTTGTGATGCGCCACAGAGCACGGTTCTGAGACGATTGTCTGCCTGCTCCGCGTATCTGCGCCAAGCCGCGCGAAAATCGCTTCCTTGAGGCGCGCATCGGATATATGCTGGCTCGACCTGCATGCCCCCTTGACATAGCCATTGCACTTCCAATAGTGCGGTTTCGAGAAAATGAGCGTACTTTCGCAGTTTGCGCATCGGACAAGGCCGGAGAGCCAATCTTTGTATTCCGCCGCAGGGCGTCCGTGATCCTTCCACTGGGATTTCACTTCTCGCACACGCCTTTGCGCGGCCTCCCAAGTGTCTGCGTCGATCAAAGGCGCGTGCGCTGCGTCTGCCAGGATAATATGTTCGTCGTCATAGGCTCTCCGCGTTTTTCCAAGCGGATTCCAGCGCAGCTTGCCGATATAGACAGGATTGCGAAGGATGTATTCCACGGTGCGGCTCTCAAACGGATTCCTCCGATGCGTCTGCACCCCCATGCTGTTGAGCCATCTCGAAATGGAATAAAACCCCTCGCCAAGCAAAAAACGCCGAAATATTTCACGGACAAAGCCAGTCTCCTCCTCGACCGGAACTAGCCGATTCTCCGCCGCGGCATATCCAAAGGGGGGAGAGGTCTGCAACCCGCCCCGGAGCGCCTTCTCTGTCATGCCCTTCTTGACTTCCTCCGCGAGGTTGATACTGTAATATTCCGCCATTGCCTCGAGCATGGCCTCGAGGATGATCGAAAACTTGTCGTCCTCGAGGCTCTCCGTGATGCTGACTACCCGCACGCCGCATTCTTTCCGCAGGAGGGATTTATATACCACGCTGTCTTCCCGAGATCGGGCAAAGCGATCAAACTTATGGACGAGGATGAACGCAAAGGGGCGAACTTGGTCTTTGGCTTTTGCGATCATCCGCAGAAACGCGGGCCGTTTTTCTGCCTTGCGCCCCGAGATGCCTTCATCGATGAAGATGTTCGCCGCGTCTACGAAGTATCCATGCTCGTCCGCATACTTGAGCAAGGCTTTTTGCTGCGCTTCAGGAGAAAATTCGAGCTGGTCATCTGTGGAGACGCGGATGTAGAGTGCGGCATGGTTCGCCATGCTAGGGAGAGGGGTCTTCTATACGGAAACGTGCTTGCCCCGCATAGAGCGCGTTCAGAAATGCGGCATGCAGCAGGGCGCCCAGGTAGTCCTTTTGACCACCGTCGAGATCCTCCAAACACAGCTTGCTTTCGCCATTCGGCGGGAGAGATAGATATGATTTTGTCTGTATCGGTTCTTGCCTTCGGCTCATGCGTATACCTCCTCTTATTATTGAGAAAGTATGTGAACGGGGCTGGATTTATGATTTTGGGCGCCGCCAAAATAAAAACCCGCCAACGGGAGAAGCCCGTTGGCGGGTTTGAGGGAACTATCTCTTGGAGAACTGCGGCGCTCTCCGTGCGGCCTTGAGGCCGTACTTCTTACGCTCTTTCATTCTCGGGTCGCGGGTCAGGAACCCGGCGGCCTTGAGGGGGGTGCGGTAGTTCTCGTCCATGAGCAGGAGCGCTCTGGCGATTCCGTGGCGGATTGCGCCGGCTTGACCGGTGACGCCGCCGCCAGCGACAGTAGCGCGGACGTCTACCTTGTCGAGTAGGCTAATTGCTTGAAGATTCAGCGGTTGGCGCACGATGAGCTTCAATGTTTCCAGCCCGAAATAGTCGTTGATGTCCCGGTTGTTGATTGTGATTTGACCGGTTCCGCCGGGGAAGAGGTGGACACGGGCCACAGAGGCCTTTCTTCTGCCTGTACCGTAGTGATACAGCTTTTTGCTCTTATACATTCGTCACTACCTCCCTTATTCCGCTGCCCAAAGCTCAGGCTTCTGAGCTTGGTGCTGGTGTTCTTCGCCGCGATAGACCTTCAAACGAAGAAGCTGGCTGCGGGCGATCGTGTTTTTCTGCAACATCCCGCGGACCGCGAGGGTCATGGCGAGTTCGGGCTTTTGCTCCATGAGCTTGCTGTATTTGACTTCTTTGAGCCCGCCGACCCAACCGGAGTGACGGCGATAGAACTTTTGCTCAAGCTTCTTACCTGTCAAAACAGCTTTGTCTGTGTTGAGGATGATGACAAAATCGCCGCAATCGACATGCGGGGTGTAGGTCACCTTGTGTTTGCCGCGGAGAAGATCAGCCGCGACGGTAGCGGTACGGCCCAGCGGTACGCCTGCCGCGTCGAGGATATACCATTTGCGGTCAACGGTTTCCTTCTTTTCCATGAAAGTGGACATAGTTTTCCTGCCTCCAACCCTTTTTATCTGCTTTTTACGTAGCTAGGTTATTATGCCACAAGGCTTTGAGGCATGTCAATACAATTTTTTGTGAAATGCAATTTGATACAATGCATGCTCCTGTTTTCTTCGAAATGCTTCGATTTTCTTTAGAATGCTCAAGACTAATTTCAAATTTTAGATCACAACAGCCACTGCAACAGGAGCAAAAGTCCCACGCCGGGCAGCCCGAAAATACCAACGATGACGGCGTTGAATAGGTTAAAACCCAGCGTAACTCCGATGAATTGGCCGAAATAGTTCAGGAAAAACAAAGCCACAAACCCGCCGATCGTATTCAGAACCAGCTTAAGTAAGAGGCGAACCGGCTTTGTAAACAGCAAAATTGCCAGCAAAAGAAGAATACTCGCGAGAATAACGGTAGCAATAGATTGTTGACTCAATAGGTCTGGCAACTCCGATAAGGCCGAAAAATCCGGCAGATTTGGCAATTCAGGCATGTTGATCTCTCCGTTTCGTTGGTAGACTGTCCTATGTTAGTACTATATTCACTACAAAAGGCAAACTATCAAAAATTTTCAATGTGTATCGTTGCGGCTTCGACACATACTAGCGGTGGACACAAAAAATCTGGTTGAGTTCAGGAACCGAAGAACTCCAGACCGGTGCTTTTGGTGGGCGGTTTCTACCACTTAGCTGGGGGCAGCGAAGCCTATAGTGTGAGAGTAGTGTAGAGACATGAGATAGAAGAAAACTGCTGAGAGCGAATGGTCAAAGACCAGTTTGTGCGCTGTTTCGGAATCGTTGTGTCAAGTGATGTTCCCGATAGATAGAACATTGCGGCGGTCATCTCCTTTGTGAGATGGCCGCTTTTTATCTTTGCACCCATCGGTCCACGAGGTCGATAATTTCGCCCGCAAATGCTTGTTCGCTCCAAGTGTTGATCTTAAAAAACACGGCCGTGCTCCCGCCAGAAGAGATGAGAGAGAGGAAGAGTTTGTTCCCATTACCGATGAGCGTAATATTCACGCCCATGCGGCCCTTGCCGAGGAGGCTGTATCGTTCATACACACGCACCGCGCAACGAACATTGCCTTCGATATAATCGCTCCCGTCTTGAAAGCTTGTGGCAGCGCCACGTAAAATGCCGTCATCCAAAGTTTTGAGCAGAGAGTCAAAGTCGCCAGTTAAGTGCCGTTCGTATTTTGCCATAGGAGTCCTCCATAGGATTGCTGCATGATATCTGTCCGCTTATCATACACGAATCCGACTGAAATTGCCAGTGTTCTCTTGATTTCAGTTCAGTTTTGCAGTAAGATGAAAGAAGCTGAACAAAAAGGAGATCGCGCCATGAAGCAGACCTTTGTAACTCTAGAAGAAGTACAAGAGATCGTAAAAACCCACCCAACACCCTTCCATCTCTACGATGAGCAGGCGATTAGGGATAACGTCCGGCGGCTCCAGGCGGCCTTTGCCTGGAATCCGGGATTCAAAGAATATTTCGCTGTCAAAGCCACGCCCACGCCGGGGATACTCCAAATCCTCCGCGAAGAAGGCTGCGGCGTAGACTGCGCCTCCATGACAGAACTCTTACTCGCCGAGCGGATGGGGATTGTCGGAGAGGAGATTATGTTTTCCTCCAACGTGACCCCCGCGGAGGAGTTTGTCAAGGCCAAAGAACTCGGCGCCATCATCAACTTGGACGACCTTTCGCATGTGGACTTTCTCAAAGAGACTGCTGGTGTTCCGGAGAAAATCAGCTGCCGCTTCAACCCCGGTGGCGTTTTCGCGCTGGACAACGAGATTATGGACAACCCGGGAGACGCCAAATATGGTATGACGAAGGCCCAGATGATAGAGGCCTATCAAAAACTCATGGCCTACGGCGCCAAAGAGTTCGGCATCCACGCCTTTCTCGCGTCCAACACAATCAAAGACGATTACTATCCCGCGCTTGCGGCGATTCTGTTCGAACTCGCGGTGGAACTCCACAAAAAAACCGGGGCAAAGATTAGCTTCATTAACCTCTCCGGCGGCATCGGGATACCCTATCGCCCTGAGCAGAGAGGGAACAATATCGCGGTGATCGGCGAAGGCGTCCGCGCGGCCTATGAGCGGATTCTCGTCCCTGCCGGGTTGGGAGACGTGTCCATTTTCACCGAACTCGGACGCTTCATGCTCGGGCCATACGGCTGCCTCGTGAGCCAAGTGCGGCATAAGAAGGATACTTACAAGCAATATGTCGGCCTAGACGCCTGCGCCTCCGATCTTATGCGCCCCGCGATGTACGGCGCTTACCACCACATTACCGTCCTCGGCAAAGAGGCCGCGCCCCTCGATCATGTCTACGACGTGACCGGTTCGCTCTGCGAGAACAATGATAAATTCGCCATTGACCGCGCTCTGCCGGAGATTGCAATCGGCGACTATGTCGTACTCCACGACACGGGGGCTCATGGGCATGCGATGGGGTACAACTACAACGGCAAACTGCGCTCCGCCGAGCTCCTCAAAACCCCGGACGGCTCTGTCCGCCTCCTTCGCCGCGCGGAGACGCCGGAAGACTATTTCGCGACCATGCTGTTTGGCTAGTAAATCAAACGCGGGACAAGATAAAGCCGAGCGTCCTGTCTGAATACAGAGCCGCTCGGCTTTTTGCCCCCGCCACGATATATTGTATGCAGACGGAACAAAAAAGTCAAGGGAATATTTGAGAGGAGCGCCACATAGATGGATCTATACAAACAGATTTTTCTCCGCAAATCCTGCCGGAAATATCAACCGGAACCGCTCGATGCGTCTGAACTGCAAGAAATCGAAGCGTTCATCCGCACAATGCGGCCTCTGTTTCCGGAGGTTACGCTCAACCACCGAATTTTGGGTCCGAGGCAGACAAAAGCGTTGCTTGCTCCCAAAGCGCCCCATTATCTGGTGATTTCCGGAAATCCGCAACCGCACCGCGACCTCTGCGTGGGCTTTCTATTCCAACAACTCGACCTATATTTGTCAGCCAGAGGGCTCGGAGCCTGCTGGCTGGGTGGGGCCAAAGGCCGCGAAACACCCAACGGAGAGACGGACATCCTGAGCATCTGCTTCGGCAGACCCGCGGAACCCGCGACCCGCACGTCGGGAACATGCAAGCGGAAGTCTCTGGCGGAAATTGCTACGGGGGAGGACTCGAGATTAGAGGCCGCCCGCCTGGCTCCGTCAGGGATCAATCTCCAGCCTTGGTATTTTATTGCGGAGGATGGCGTGATCCACGTCTATCAAGCGGTACGCAAGGGACTCAAGGCATTGGTGTACAATTTGCAGGAGTTGGATGTCGGTATCGCGCTCTGTCACCTGATGCTTGCCTCGGAGGCGATAGGGAAGCCTTTCCAATTCGAGTCTAGGCACCCAAACGCGCCCCCCGCACCGAGCGGATTCGCCTACGTAGGCACGGTGTTATAACCTGGCTCACTTGACAATGGACGAAAATCTTATATAATAAAGTTCGTCCACAAAGCGGGCTTGTGTAAAGGTAGCACAGCAGACTCTGACTCTGTTTGTGAGGGTTCGAATCCTTCGCCCGCTGCCAGTACGAACCCTAGTAAGGGCTTCTGCCTTTGCTAGGGTTTTTTATGTCCTTCTTTAGGATTCGCACCACGAATATGATAAATCCCACGCGAAAAAATAGTTTGGCGTGGGATTTGTCATGTCAGGCCTATCGTCTGTACAATAATCCGGCCTTGCAACACACTGTGTTGCAAGGCCGTGGAGACAATGATTTTAATCCGGAATGGTGCCTGTTCAGGCGGCTTACATGTTCATGTCGGCGCCTATCGGTCGCCTACGGGCCGTATACGTCTTCCGGCCTCGCGTTTGGCAGTTGAAGTGCGGCCCAGTTGCGGTAGGGCGCGTTGGGTTCGGCGTTCGAAGCGATCTGCATGGGCCAATAGTACCATCTGTTTTGATCTAAGTTGTCTGTCCAGATGTGCATATCCGCGGTCCGGATATCTGCTGCGGTGCGGTCGAACATGCGGTTTACTATAGCGGCAAATTCGGCCCTGGTAATGCCGGCATTGGGCTGGAAGCTGCCATCCGCATACCCTGTTATCCAGCCGAGCTGACCCGCTAAGTTGATGGCGTCACGCGCCCAGTGTCCGGCGATGTCTGAAAACAGATCGGACGTACCTTCAAAGCGCACATTTTCATCCAGCTTCCGGACCAGAATGGTAACTACCTCCGCCCGCGTGATGGAACGATACGGATGGAAATTGCCATCCGGCATCCCTGTCATCAATCCTGCGGTATTGACCACGGCTACGGCATTCGAAAACCATGCTCCGCCGTTATTCGGTACGTCGGGGAAAGGGTTTTCCAAGGTCCAGAAGTTAGACCGAGGCTCATCAGCTAAGAGACGGAGCAAAACGGTTGCTGTTTCGGCACGGGTAAGGCTCCCGGCAGGGGCAATCATGCCGTCGCCGACGCCGATCAAATAAGCAAAGTGAGTCTCGGGCGGCGGAAAATCCGGGTGGAATACGTCGCCGCTGGTATCGTCGCCGGGGTCGCCGCCGCTAGCACCGCCGCTCCCGCCTCCGCCGCTGCCACTGCCGTTGCCGCTGCCAGGCGGCGGAATTTGTGTCCAGTGGGCGTACAGGGTGTGGCTTGTGAGTTGTGTTATGATGTTCGTCTCGAAGACACGCGCACCGCCCGCACTCGCTGTAAACCAGCCGAGGAAGGTGTGGCCGGGGTAGATCGGATCCGTCACTATCATAAACGCGTCCAAGTAGTAGTCGCCGGGCAGGACAGTGGCCGACTGCAAAGCCGGAACGCCGCCCTGCGCGTCAAACGTAACTGTGATGGCGCCTGGGGGAATCCATTGGGCGTATAAGATATGGTCTTCCGTCTGTGTAACTATGGTGCTTGCACTGACCGGAAACCCGCCAAAAGGCTGGGTAAACCAGCCGGCAAAACTGTAGTAAGGCCGCGTGGGTGTCTGGACTGCGGCAAAGGCCGCTGCGTAAGTTTGTCCCGGGGTGGCCAGTTGAGCCTGCAAAACAGGGTCGCCGTCTACGGCATCGAAGGTGACCTGGACAGGGGCAGGCGGAGTCCACTGCGCGTAATAGGTTGTGTCTACACCCGGTACGATGCTGCCGTCGGAAAGCAAGCTGCCGCCGGAAAGTGCGGTAGACCAACCGGCAAACGTATAGTATGCCCGCACGGGCTCAGCGAGAGACGCCAATGTGGTGACAAAGGTGTCTCCCACAATCTTTCCGGGGACGACCTGGCTATAGGGTGTGCCATATGGTGCGATAAAGGTCAAAGTAACGGTCGGAAGGGCTGTCCAGCGGGCGTAGAGGGTCTGGTCTACCAGCGTAGTGATGATGGTAGTAGGCAGAATTTGTACGCCGCTAGCATCGCCGTCGGGCGCTGTGAACCAGCCACGGAATGTAGAGCCGGTCTGTGTGGGGTTAGCGATCTGAGAAAAGGCCGTGCTATAAGTGGTTGTCACTACCACAGGGAATACGGTTTGGATGAAGGAAGAATCGGCAAAAACCCCGCCCTGCGCGTCGAAAGTCAGCGTAATGGGGGCGGCGTATTGGGCGACATAGGTGGTATCGTCTAAAATGGGCGTCTGCAACACTTCAGCTCCGCTTAAAAGCGGCCCTGTACCGGAAGCGCGCCAGCCGATAAAACCGTAATTTGCAGGTGGTGTGGGTCGCATGGCGTAGGTGGGTGCGCGGGGGCTGCCTGAGGCGGAAACGAGCTGGACCGCTGGCACGCCGGGCACTGGGGTGCCGGGGGCTACCGTGAAGATGACGGTCAGATAAGTAACCATAGAGCCAGAAGCGTAGTAGTTGATATCATAGTTGTTTAAAGCATGTTCAAAAATAGAGGTAGTTGTCTGGGAAATGGAGGTGGCAAGCGCGTTGCTCGGCGGACGCCGGGCTCCATTTCCGGCCACGTTGCCGGAAAAGACGGCTGCGGGACCAATGATGAGATTTCGATAGTGGTTGGCCGGATTCGGGATAGGATTTGCATAACTGTTGTCAGTGGAAAATATCCCGCCCCCATTCCCAGTGGCGGTGTTGTTTATGATTTGCCCGCCCGTCATGGTGAACGTACTGTTCGTGTCCGCGTGCACGCCGCCGCCATAGACCGTGCGGTTTTGCATGATCTGCCCGCCGGACATCGTGAAATAAGAGCTTTTGAGTTCTACCCCGCCGCCCACAGAAACCGCGGTGGTGGATGTATTTTGGCTAATGATACCGCCTGTCATGGTAAGAATCGCGCCATTGCGCATCTCTATGCCGCCGCCGGAGGAGTTTGCGGTATTGCCTATAATCTGACCACCGGACATGGTCATCGTGCCGCCGTCAACCAAGACGCCGCCGCCGGCCCAGGCCGCCGCGTTTTGGCTAATCAGGCCGCCGGCCATGGTAAAGCTCCCGCCGGGAAAGACGTGGATGCCCCCACCCAGAGATCCGTTGCCGGAGCCGACCGCACGGTTAGAAGAGAGCTGGCTGCCGGCTTGCATGGTAAGTGTGCCATACACATCCACCCCGCCGCCGATTACTGCGTTATTCGCGCCGTCTAGAGTGACATTTTGCAGAGTCAGAGTTCCCTGCACGATGAAATGCCGCTGGCCTGTGGCCGGCTGGGTAATGATCTCCGCGCCGGTAGCGCCGACAAGCGTGATGTCCGTCCCCGCGGGGATGGTGATCGCGCCGCCGATGGCCGAAAAGCTGGTGGTTACCGTAATGGTAGTCGGTTCGGTTGCGGTGCTTATAGCTGTCTGCAGCCCACTCCAATTGGATACGGATGCCGTAGCGGCCTGTGCTGCAGGCGCGAGGAATCCAAAGAGCAATAGGGCCAAGAGCAGAGAAATAAAAGAACAACTAACTTTTTTCATAAGAATACCTCCAATACTTGGCGTGCGTGGCATATCAATGGAATGCGCGTGGATTTTAATAGTATTTTGTAATATATTTTACATTTATAACAAGAATGTTGTCAATGCATAGTTTTGTTTTTGTAAATATTATTGCATTTGGCGAACATGGCGCCCTAATCAGACGATACCCAGGAGTTTCTGTAAAGGACGCTCGTTTTTTTTGCATACCTCCAAAAATTCAGAAACAAGACACACTGATGCCCTGTTTCTGTGCTACAATAGACACAAATCCCATAGAAAGGAGCCGTCTATGAAACTAGACCGCCTACTCGGTATACTAACCACCCTGCTCCAAAACAACCGCGTCACCGCGCCGGAACTCGCGGAAAAGTTCGAAGTCAACCGCCGCACCATCGGACGGGACATAGACGCGCTTTGCCAAGCCGGCATTCCGATCGTCACCCAGCAAGGCGTCGGCGGCGGCATCTCCATCGCCGAGGGATTTAAGCTGGACAAAAGCGTGTTGACCACAGATGAACTGTCCGGCATCATCGCCGCGCTCAAGGGGATAGGTAGCGTCTCGGAAGAGTCGCAGATCGAGCGGACCTTGGATAAATTCCAGGCGAAGGCCGGTGCGGTCGTGTCGCTCTCTGAACCGGTGATTATCAATCTCGCCTCACACTACAAAGAGCAGTTGACGGGGAAAATTGAACTCATCAAACGCGCCATGCGCGAACAGCGGCTGATCGAGTTTGACTACTACTACGAAAAAGGGGAATCGCACCGCCGAATAGAACCCTATCACGTCATCTTCCAATGGGGCGCCTGGTATGTATTCGGCTTTTGCGAAGAACGCCAAGACTTCCGCACCTTCAAGTTGACACGCCTATGGAACCTCACCCTCTGCGAAGAAAGCTATACGAGGCGCGAGTTCCCGCCTGAACGGCTCGAGTTTTTCGCCGGATGCGCGGACGAGATTCCTCTCGTAGCCCTGTTCGACCCTTCAGAAAAATACCTCTTAATCGACGCATATGGTCTGGACAGTTTTACAGAGACGAAAGAAGGCCTCCGTTTTGAAGTCGGCTATATAAACTCCGCTTACCTCATCAGCTGGTTCCTGGGCTTTGGCGGTAAGGTAAAGGTCTTAGAACCGCCGGAACTGATAGAGGCCTTACAAACCGCCGCACGAAATATTTTAGACCGCTACCAATAAACCAGACACACAGATGCCGTGTTTCGCGTGATAGACTGTGCGCAGACGCGAAATGAAAGGAAGAAACTAGCATGAAATTACTGGTAATGGAACAACATGACGGCCACGGCACATTCCCCCTGTTCGCAAAAGGCACAGCCGTCCACAATCTGCAAGCGAACAACGAATACCCCATCCACGCCGACGCGCTCTGGGGCAGCGGCAAAGACGCGCACTGGCTGGCCTGCGTGATAGAGAAGCACGAAACCTATCTCCCAATCACCTATCTAGCAGACGGCGTTTTGGTGCGGGACTATAACCCCACAGAGTTAATCGTGAAACCAGGCCAGCATCTCACCCTAATCGACCTCGTGTTCGAATGGGTCTATGCAGAAGACGAGGCAGGGAAGACGGGCTGGCTGCCTGTGAACAAAGTGATATCGGTTGCATAAAGCCATGGCAAACAAGGAGCAAGCTAGAACCCGCATCGTCCATGTAGACATGGACGCCTTTTACGCCGCCGTCGAAGTGAGAGACAATCCGAGTTTGGCGGGGAAGTCTCTCATTATCGGCGCGCTGCCGCATGAGCGCGGGGTGGTTTGCACTTGCAGCTATGAAGCCAGAAAATTCGGAGTCCGTTCGGCCATGAGCATCAAAGAGGCCTATCGCCGCTGCCCACAAGGGATTTACATGTACCCCGACCTGGAAAAATACGCCGCCGTCTCGCGGGAAGTCCACAAAATCTGGGCGGACTACACAGACATTTGCGAATACCTCTCCTTAGACGAAGGCTTCCTCGATGTCACCGACACAGCGCATCACTTCGGCGGCGCGGCGGAAATTGCGCACGCGATCAAACGCCGAACCAGGGAGGCCCTAGACCTCACCTGTTCGGTAGGCGTCGGCTACTCTATGATGGCGGCAAAACTAGCCAGCGAAGAAAAGAAACCGGACGGGTTTTTCGAAATCCTCACCCCGGCGGATTTGCAAACCCTAATCGCGGACCGCAGTGTGCGCACCATCTACGGCGTCGGTCCCAAAACAGCCGAAGCCTTGCAAAGCATCGGCATCACCACCGTCCGGCAGATATGGGACAACCCGGACGGCGTAATAGCGCTGCTGGGCAACTATGGCAAACAGATCGTCGAACTGGCCGAGGGAATAGACCGCCGCCGTGTGACGCCATATATGGAGCCTAAATCCATCGGCATGGAACAGACCTTCCAACGAGATACGACAGATCTGGAATATCTAAAATATATCCTCTTCCTCACCGCGGAAAAGCTGAGCGCGGATATCCGGCAGAAAGGCGTATATGCGCAGACGATCACGCTCAAGGTGACCTATAGCGACATGAAGTCCATCACCCGTTCCAAAACCGGCGACGCGACGGATCACGCGGCGGATATCTATGGGACCGCGGCGGCCCTGCTGGATAAAATTGAAGAACGCCCCATCCGGCTCATCGGCATCTCTCTCAGTGGCCTCACGCCGAACCTGCAACTCTCTCTGTTCGGCAGCGCCAAAGAAGCGCGGGAAGACAAGCTGAGCGATAAGATGCGAAACTGGCAGTCAAAATACGGGCAGGAGATATAAAGCAGGAGCATGTCGGCAACACCTCGACATGCTCCTGCTTTATATTCTATAAGCGCTACTCATCTCGCTTACCGCGCTTTCCGATACGCGCTTTCAGTTCTCGAAGCGCGCCGCCATTGTCGGAAGCCTTTAGATTGGGGAAGGCGCGGAAGAGACGTGAACGGATACGGCCTCTATACTCGAGCAAAGCGGTAAACCGCTCAAACTCGTGTAGCCGTCTGCGGAGCCTGGAGCGGGCCTCCATTCTGCCCGCGTGGATACGCCCTCGCACAGTCCGCGCTCTTCCGGCAAACCCAGACGCCTCGATTCTGCGTGCCGCCTCAATCGCGGAGTCGCCAATCCCCTCCGCCAGAAAGTCGCTGCCCCGATTAATCAGCGCGGACAGCCGGGTAATCTCCTGGAGATCCCGGTCAAGCTTCCGAACCGTCAGCACGGTGATTGCCACATCGACCATGAAATATAAGTAAAACAGAACCAGCAAGACACGAAGAAGATAATAAGGAATCGACAACACAAGATAGGCGAGCGGGGGATGGATAACCTGAATCAACAAAAGCCCGATGACACCCCAGGCAAGGCTGAATTTGAGGCAAATATATCCGCCGAGATTAAACGGCTCCTCAGAATAATCCCACCAGGTAAGATGAAAGGCCCGCTTCAACAAAAAGCCCCCGACAAGCTCGAGAAAACTTCCAAGCAGCGCCGCCCCGAAGAAGACAAGGAACAAGTTATACCGCACAGACGTCAGGCTGAGAATCACAAGACCCGCGCCGAACCCATAGATCGGGCAAATGCACCCATTGAGAAACCCGCGGTTGACAAATTTGCCTGTGGTGACAGAACAATAAATCACCTCAAGGCACCAGCCAAGGAAAGCGTAGAGCGGGAAGATCCAAAGGAGTTGCATCCAAAGTTCTGACGGCATAACGCCACCTCCCGTATAGGACTGGTCCCATTATAGCATACTAATGCCATAGAAACACCAACGGAGGCGAAATATGGCGAAAGCAGGCATGCGCAGACCCGACCCCAAAGAACCACACGGCACGGAGAGCAACAAAAAACAGAAGTTCCCAAAGAACGACGCGCCCCCGGTGCCGGAGCTGCAGGGCAAAGAAAAATCCGGAAAGAAAAAAGTGGAGGAGCCGCTACCCTAAGAGCGGCTCCTCCATTTCATATTCATAACTGGCGTGTTTGCTCCGCTCCTCGAATAAGACGCGCTCCCCCTCCGTGAACCGAAAATGCGCCGGACAAGAGATCGCCTCCCGAATCGTATGCGTCATCTCCCCGGAGCGGGGAGCGGGCAGGCGAAGACCTTCGTGACTGTCAACAGCGATCGAGAGCCGATATTTACCCCGCCGCAACTCCACAATCCCCGGCGCCGCGCGAACAATCCTGCCGCCATTATACGTCGCCAGCCGATACTCCCGCCCATCGAGCCGAACCACAGCGATATGACCCCAGAAACGGATACCGCAAAACGGAATCCGCGCCACCGCCGCCATAATCGAGCAATCCGTCCCAAACGCGTTGCACTGCACCCAAGTATAGCCACCCGGAAAAGAACGGCCGCTATCAGATTCAATATACCCGCGCCCCCCAGTGAAGTCGATGCGGACACCGTTTAAAGTGAGCGTACCCGCCAGGCCATGGTCCATACTAATAACCCCATGCCGGCATTCCATCGGAACATACCGAAACGGCCCCATAATGTCGCCCCGGATAGAAGTAAGCGCACCATAGCGCACCTCGCCGAACAGCCGCACCTCCGGACAATCAATATCAAGCCGCACTCCGGAGCGGGAGAAGCTGTTTTCACCGATGCGGAGAGTATCGCCCCTGTGATATGCGGCCAAAGGATAGTTTACATAATACGAATCATCATTCGTCACAATCTGCACAAAGGCATGATCCCTCGCCCGGCCGGGAATCACCGCCAGAGACTTGCCCCCCGCCTGATGCTTATAATACCATCCCTCAAACCGCGCACTCATCGCGACAGCCTCTTCTTAGCGGGATTGTTGAGCACATGCCCCTCCTGGTCAAACCGCGACCCGTGACAGGCGCAATCCCAAGATCCCTCAACCCGGTTCTTGTGCAATTTACACCCCATATGCGCGCACCGCGGACCGCCGAGCGACAAAAGCCCCTTCGCCGCGGCGCCGAGATTGACAAATAGCTGCCCGGACAGCATAGACCGCTGCGGACGATAAACCACCTCCCACGCGCTTTTCCCCTGCACAATGAGATCGGTGAGCAGTCCGGCAGCAACCATAGACCCTGTCATACCCCACTTGTTAAAACCAGTAGCGACATACAGCGTCTTCGCCCCGCTGCGATGCCGCCCGATATAAGGCACGCGATCCAGCGACATACAATCCTGCGTAGCCCAGCGGTGTTTGATGGCAGCCTTCGGATACACCTTCCGCACAAAAGCCTCCAACGCGGCATAACTGCCGCCCGCCTTGCCCGTCTTATGATCCCCGCCGCCGACGAAAAGCAGATCGCCGAAAGTTCGGAACGAAAGACCGGTTTCACGCTCGTCCAAATACATCCCATCGACCAGCGGCGCGTTTTCCAACGCAAGGACATAGCTGCGATGCTGATAGAGTTTCACGAAATAGAGCCCTGGGATATTGACGAGCGGATAATGCGTCGCCAACACAACCCGCCGCGCCCGAATCGTCCCGCCGGACGTATAAGCGGCGTGCTCGTCAATCTGGTGGACAAAGGTATTCTCATATACCTCCAATCCCTCCGCCAACGCGTAAAGCAGCTTCAACGGATGAAACTGCGCCTGCCCCTCCATCGCAATCGCACCGGCCGTAGAAAAGGGGAGAGGGGGATGATCGGCAATGGCTCCGGAGATACCGAGCCTGCGATAGGCCTCTGCTTCGCGCTCAAGCGCCAGCCTATCACGGACGGAATAGACATGGGCCGTTTTCTCCTCAAAATCACAAGGGAAACGCGCATGCAGCGCGCGGTAACGCGCAATGGCCGCGGTGTTCGCGTCATAATACTGTCGAGCAATCTCCGCGCCGCGCCGTCGAATCAAATCGGCATAAATCAAACCATGCTGCGCCGTAATCTTCGCGGTCGTATTCCCGGAAACGCCCCCGCCAATCGTCTTGCCCTCGACCACAATCGCGTGCACACCGGCCTCCTGGAGCAGATGCGCGGTGAGAATGCCCGAGAGGCCGCCGCCGATAATGAGTACGTCCGCCGCCCTGTCTCCATCCAAGGCGGGACGGGGATGACGCGCAATCGTTTCATGCCAAACAGAAGCCATATACCTGACCCCCTTTCGCTCCATGTTACTACTAGCGTACCCACCAAAAGTGGAGTCGATACAAAAAGAGACGGAGATTATTTCTCCGTCTCTTTTTCGGTTGTGTCCATGTGATATCTGCCATGATTGCGGCAAATCATACCGGGAGGGCAAATGATGAATCGAGAAGTCATTGACATGCGTATCAAACGGCTAGAAAAGGAGCTCGCGCTAATCAGCGCAAAACTCGCCGTAACAGTAGACCTTCTGACGATCCCGCACCAAGAGGTGGAAGAGTTATACATCTCCCTAAGCCTGCCCGAGGAAGAATAGCCCTACTCGCCCAAATACCCCTTCAACCAAACAATCGCCTGCCGATATCCGTCAATTCCCGCGCCGCTGATCGTCTTCACACAGGCCATCCCCGCGTAAGACACCTGCCGAAACGCTTCCCGCCTCGCCACATCCGAGACATGCACCTCTACCGCGGGAAGCGCCACAGCCTTCAGCGCGTCAAGAATGGCGATGCTGGTATGCGTATAAGCCGCGGGGTTAATCACAATGCCATCTGCAGAGCCGTAAGCCGCCTGAATGGCGTCCACAATCGCCCCTTCGTGGTTAGATTGAAAAAGCGTGACCTCAATACCCTCCTGCGCACAAGTAGCGCGGACGAGCCGCTCCAACGCCGCATAATCCGCCTGCCCATAGAGCTCCGGCTCACGAAGCCCGAGCAGATTGAGGTTAGGGCCGTTAATCACCAAGAGTTTCATCAAACACCTCCAAGATTCTATCCGCCGCCACGTCCGGCTCTCCCGCGTTCTGCACCGTATCATCCGCAAACCGCTGATACAGCGGGAGCCGCTGCGCGTACATCTCGCGCAAATCCCCCTGCGACAAAGGCCGATCACCCCGCGCAAGCGCAGACACCGGCCGCTCCAGAAAGAAAATCATCCCATTCTGATGCAGATGCCGATAATTCTCCTCCCGTGTCACAACCCCGCCGCCGGTCGCGATGATGAGTCCGGATTCTTTGCCCCACTTTGCCAAAACTTCCGTCTCCCGCAGGCGAAATCCGGCTTCGCCCTCTCGCTCAAAAATCTCCGGGATAGACAACCCCGCCGCCAGCGCAATCTCATGGTCCGTATCAATCAACAGCCGACCCGTACACGCGTGCAGAATAGAACCAACCGTACTCTTCCCGCTTCCCGGCATGCCAACAAGAATGATGTTTTGTGTCTGGTTGCGAAGTTTACATAAAACATAATCTATCTGATTTGCGTCAATCTGCCTTCCCGCAAAATATTCCGCCGCTGCCGCCGCCTGCCCGACCAGCATAGTAAGCCCCCCGACGCAGGGAACCGCCCGATCCGTCGCATCCATCAAAAGATGCGTGCGGGATGGATTGTAGATGAGATCCAGCACGCCATCAAGGCGCGGAAAGAGAGCGAGGTCAACCGGAGCGGCCTCCACGTGCGGATACATACCGACAGGCGTAGTATTGACAACAATTTCCGTGTCCGCGTGCAGATGTAAGTTGACATAATTATTTTGTCCGTCGCGAGAAACAACAACGATCTCCCGCGCGCCCTGTTCGCGCAGCACATGGCACACCGTGAGACTGGACCCGCCGCTGCCCAGCACCAACACCTTCTTGCCCGCCGCCGAAATGCCGCTTTTCCGAAGCATAGAGAGAAAACCAACGGCATCCGTGTTGTGTCCATACAAGCTCCCATCCGCCATGCGCACAATGGTATTGACACTCCCAATAGCCTGCGCGTCCGGTGAAAGCGCGTGACAAAATGGAATCACCGTCTGCTTATAGGGAATGGTCACATTGATCCCATCCCAATCCCCCCGCTCTAGAAACGCGGGCAGACCCTCCGGCTCCACCTCAAAGAGCTCGTAAGAATACCCGCCCCCCAGCGCCGCGTGAATAGTGGGGGAGTAGCTGTGCTGCAACGTCCGGCCAAGCAATCCGCACCGCATCAGAGCGCCTCAGAATAACTGCCAAGATATTTAAACTGATCGCAAATATCCTGCAAACTGCAAAGCAGTTTGGCGAACTCCTCCGAGTAGACGGATGTCTCCAACCCGAAATAGAACATAAACTGAAAATCCCGATCCGGCAAAGGACGGCTCTCCAGCTTATTGAGATTGATCCCAAGTGCGTAGAAACGCGCCAATACCTTATACAACGCCCCGGGACGATGAGGTGTGGTTAACATAATGTTAGTCCGATCAGCGCCCGGATAGATTTCCAGCTTACGCGAAATGCAAATAAAACGCGTGTAATTGTTGCTGCGATCTTGGATGTCATGCGCCAGCGCGGAGAGCCCATAGAGTTCGATGCAACTGTGAGAAGAAATGGCCGCGATGTCCCGCCGGGATGAGCCGGCCACAATCGCCGCGGCCGCCGCGGTATTCTCACAGGGCGTAATCTTCACACCTGGCCCAAACTGCTCCAAATACCCGGCGCACTGCGCAATGGCCTGCTCGTGAGAGAAAATCTCCCGGATATCCTCCAATTTCACGCCGCGCGGTGCCAAGAGATTATGATCCACCTTGAGCCGAAGGCTGCGGACAATATAGAAATCATGGCTCTGCATCAAATTATAAATCTTGTTCACCGAGCCAGCTGTACTATTTTCCAAGGGCAGGACCCCATAATCACAGAACCCGTTCTGGATGGCGGCAAAAACACTCTCGAAACTCTTGCAATACTGCACATTAGGCCGCTGAAACAGCCGCTCGACAGCCTGCTCCGAATACGCCCCCGGCACCCCCTGGCAAGCCACGGTGGCAGAGGACGGAAACAACTTCGGCGTGTTCTGAATGGCGGCCTGAATTTCCTCATAAAGCGGCGAAGCGACCACCCGCTGGTCGGATTGCAAATTCCGGCTGAGCTCAAACAAAGTGTCGTAGAGCGTATGCGCGTAAGGCGCGAGGTCTTTCCGAACCTTCGATTCTATGACCCGCAATTTCTCCGCCTCCCGCCGGCGATCCAAAACAGGGAGGCCCTCCGCCTCCTTAATCGCGGCGATCTCTTTGACGATATCCATGCGCTGTTCAAACAGAGCGAGGAGCTCGCTGTCTACTTGGTCAATTTGTTGTCTGAAGTTGTCTAAACTCATGGTGGGACCTCCTTCACTATTCTTTGATAATCGCATACAACTTCGTATCAACGAACGCGCCATGCTTAACCGCGTTCTTCCTCAATGTCCCCTCATACACAAAACCCGCCTTCTCCAACACCTGGCACGAGGCAACATTGCGGACAAACGGTTCAGCAAAAATCCGGACAATATCCGTACGCTCAAACACATAACGACAGACCTGCCCGACCGCGTCTGTCATCACACCCTTGCCCCAGCATCCCGCCGCGATATAATACCCCATCTCAGCGGTAAGACGATGAATATTATCCTTCCGAAACACACCGATGCATCCCGCAACTACCTCATCAACCGTAATCGCCCAAACATAGGCCGTGTCACGGTCAGCGGCAAGTATGGCGGAAATATAAGCCTCCGCGTCTGCGCGCGTATAGGGAAAGGGGAGGTCCCGCAAGTTATCCTGCACAGCCTCGTTGTTCAATAGCGCCGCAAGCGCCGCCGCATCGTCCATCCGCAATGCGCGAATCTCTATCTGCACATCATCCGCCCCCTACAACATCGCGTCATAAATCGCGATCGCCGCCGCCGCTTCGATACAGGGCATGGCCCGCGGCGTGATGCAAGTGTCGTGCCGCCCGTCCACCGCTATCATGGCAGACTCTCCCGTGCGGAGGTTCACGCTCTCCTGCGATAGCGCAAGGGTAGGCGTAGGCTTAATGGCGGTGCGGAAAACCAGAGGCATACCAGTAGTAATGCCGCCCAGAATACCGCCATGATGATTCGTACGCGTCTGGACCGTATCGCCGTCAAAATAGAAGGCGTCATTGTGCTCAGACCCCAGCATAGCCGCCCCTCCAAACCCCGCTCCGAACTCAATGCCCTTCACGGAGGGAATGCCAAACACAAGCCCCGCGATACGGTTCTCCATCCCGTCAAAGATGGGATCCCCCAACCCAGCAGGCAGGCCGATCGCGATACACTCAATGATCCCGCCGACCGAATCCTGCTTCTGTATCGTACGGTTGAGAATCGCCACCATCTCGTCAAAGGGAGGGTCCGCCACCCCGCCGAGTTCCGTGATGTGCGACCCAATCGCAACCCCCCGCCGCGCCAAGAGTTGCAGACAAATCCCCCCCGCGACGCAGAGCGGCGCCGTCAAACGCCCTGAGAAATGCCCCCCGCCCCTACGATCCTGATGCCCGCCATATTTGACATGCCCTGTAAAATCCGCGTGACCGGGCCGGGGGATGTTCGCGAAATCGTCATAGTCAGCGGAATGCGCGTTCAAATTCGGCAAAATCGCCGTAATCGGCGTGCCGGTGGTTTTACCATCTTTGATCCCCGACAAAAACTGCGGAACATCAGACTCCTTCCGCGGCGTAGACCCAGGGAAAAGGCCGGGCGCGCGGCGATCCAGAAAAGCCTGAAGCGCCTCCAAGTCGATGACCTCACCCGCCGGAATGCCATCCAACGTCACCCCGACGGCAGTGCCGTGGGACTCGCCAAAAAGTGAGAGTGTAAGACGATTTTTCCAAGTGCTAGACATATGTGTGGCTCCTTTCAGGTATGGGGATAAGCGAACTTTGCGTGCGGTGTATGGTATGCTTTTCGGGATATAGGCTCCTTTTCCAAAGGAACTGCCAGGCGAAGTCCCTATTCGTAGGATACCCGCTTTCCCAGTCCCGCCAATTCCTCAAAAAACTGCGGATACGACTTCCGCACCGCCTCCGCCCCGGTGATTGTAACAGGCTCCGCGCAAACGGCGCTCGCGATAGCCGCCATCATAGCAATCCGGTGATCCCCCCAAGCGTCTACCGTGCCACCTGTGAGACGGGAAACACCTCGGATCATCAGACTGTCCCGCCCTTCTATCACCTCTGCCCCCAACGCGTTCAAAGTCGCGGCGGTAGAGGCGAGGCGGTCAGACTCTTTGATCCGCAGCCGCGCCGCATTTTGAATCACCGTTTCTCCCTCGCTCACCGCCGCAACGAGTGCAAGGATAGGGACCAAATCTGGCACACCGGCAGCGTCAATCTCCACCGCCCGACGCCTATTCTCGGCAACGGCGATAGAATCGCCTGACCAAGCAATTTTCGCACCCATGCGTCCAAGGATGCGCAAAACCTCCCGGTCCCCCTGCCGGCTGGACAACGCGAGCCCGCGCACCGTCACATTGCCGCCCGGTAACGCACCAGCCGAGAGCCAAAACGCGGCGTTCGACCAGTCTCCCTCCGCATCAACAATGCCGGGGCTCCGATAAGGCGTGCCGCCCAAAATCTGATAGCGTTGTTCGGCAATCATAGGAGCTTTGCCGAACTGAGCGGCGGCCGCTAAAGTCAACTGAATGTAGTCCTCCGACTCCACAATACCCTCTATCGTGAGCACACTGTCCTCCGCGAGGAGCGGCAGAGCGAGCAAAAGCCCTGTGATGTACTGCGAGGAGACGTTACCCGGTAAACAGAAGTCACCGGAAGTAAGCTGCCCTTCGGTGCAAAGCACATCCGGGTGAGGACGGGTGATTCGTATACCGTGCCGCTCCAGTTCGCGGTCCAGCGGAACCAACGGACGCTCTGGAAGTCGCCCGCCCATGCGGAATTCCCCGGAGACACCGAGGGCGCAGACAATGGGGAGCATAAAGCGAAACGTAGACCCACTCTCGCGGCAGGGAAGGACCGCATGGCTGGGCAGCTTTGACCGGTCAATGGGCGCAACTTGAAATCCGCGTTCCGTTCGCCGAATGTCTGCGCCAAGCGCGGTCAGGCAAGCGATGGTAGCGGCTATATCCTCCGCCTCTGTGGGCGAGGAATGAATGATCGTTTCCCCATCCGCCAGAGCGGCACAGATGAGCAGCCGATGCAGGTGAGATTTCGACGGAAGAATCGTAAGGCTCCCCTGCAAAGGTCCGGGCGAGATCGTCACAGTCATGTTGCCACCCCCAGTTCAATCCAAGCTTGGAGAGACGCGACCGGAATTGTCATCAACTCGCTCTGCCCCAAACCACACGGGACGACAATCGTAATCTCCGCACCCGCGCGCTTCTTGTCATGCAATGCGGCCTCAAACAAGGCCTCCGGGCCATACGCTGTCCGGCTGGGGAGCTGATAGCGGTCCAGCAGGCTTTCCAACAGATACAAACACGCCGCGGGACAAAGCCCCCGCCGCACCGCCGCCCGCGTATCCACCGCCATCCCGATCGCCACAGCGTGACCATGCGGAATCGTGTAATCACCAAGCCGCTCAATCGCGTGCCCGACCGTGTGGCCCAAATTCAAAAGCATCCGCTGACCCATATCAAATTCATCCTGCTCCACAATATCCCGCTTGAGAGCGACGCAAGTAGCGATCACAGACGGAAGCTCTAACATAATATCGTCACCCTGCAACTGATCCAACAACCGCGCCGAGCCAAGCATCCCATACTTAATAACCTCCGCCAAACCCTCGCGGAAGACAGCCTCCGGAAGCGTATCCAGCGTATCCGTGTCCGCGAGGACAAGCGCCGGCTGATAAAACGCTCCGGCAAGATTTTTGCCAGCCGGGAGATCAATGCCGCACTTCCCGCCCACAGAAGAATCCACCATCGCCAACAAGGTAGTCGGAAGCTGGATATAAGGCACACCCCGCAAATACGTCGCCGCGGCAAGACCCGCCAGATCACCCACGACCCCGCCCCCAAGCGCAAGAATGCAGTCCGTCCGCGTGACCTCCGCCTCAGCCAACCAATGGAGGAGCGCCAGATATTCCGCCCCGCTCTTCGACGCCTCCCCAGGCGCGATGCTGTAGGAGCAGAATTCCATCCCCGCCCGCGCCACGGATGCCGCGACCGTCGCCAAATACAGACCGCCCACAGTGTCATCCGTCACAACAGCAACCGTCCGCACCTTCGGCAGTAACCGCCGGACATGGCCGCCCACATCCTGCAAAAGCCCCGATCCAATCTGAACCTCATAAGGCCGATTGACGTTCACTTCGATGCTGTTCATAACCCAATCGCCTCCCGCACTTTAAAGATCCGCCGCGCCACATCGTGAAACTCCGCCGGAGTCAGCGACTGCGGCCCATCCGAAAGCGCCCGCGCCGGATCATTATGCACCTCAATCATAATCCCGTCCGCCCCCGCCGCGGCAGCCGCCAAGGCCATGGAAGGCACAAGATCCGCTCGTCCCGTACCATGGCTCGGGTCCACCACCACAGGTAGATGTGTGAGATCCTTCAAAACAGGAATAGCCGATAAATCCAGCGTATTTCTCGTATAAGCGGACTCATAAGTCCGAATCCCGCGCTCACAGAGAATAACATTCTCGTTGCCGCTGGCCATAATATACTCTGCGCTCATAAGCAGTTCCTTGATCGTCCCCGCAAGGCCGCGCTTGAGGAGGATAGGCTGATTCAGCTTCCCCAACTCCCGGAGCAGGTCATAATTCTGCGTATTCCTCGCCCCAACCTGAATCACATCCACATCCTCAAACAGCTCAATGGTACGAATGTCCATAAGCTCCGTTACAATAGGCAACCCAGTGGCTTTCTTAACCTCTAAAAGAAGCGCCAAACCATCCGCCCCAAGCCCCTGAAAATCATAGGGAGAGGTCCGGGGCTTAAACGCGCCGCCCCGGAAGAAGTTGGCCCCGGCGGCCTTCACCCCCTCGGCCACAGCGAGAATCTGCGCCCGGCTCTCCACCGAACAAGGCCCCGCAATCAGCGCAAACTGCCCCCCGCCGATGGCAGGACCCTTGCCGCCGAGCGTCGTCACCACCGTATCCTCCGGATGAATCGCCCGATTCGCCGCCTTAAACGGATCCCGCATCTCCGCGACGGATTCAACAATATCAAGCCCCCGGAGCATATCAATATCAATCGCCGCAGTGTTGCCGATGAGCCCAAGCACGCACTGCTCCTGTCCCTGAAATTCCCGGACAATAAGCTGCTTCTCCTCCAACCAAGAGATGAGATGCTGAATTTTTTCCTGCGCTACGTCAGACCGAAGTACAACTACCATACTATTTGCTCCTTTCGCTATGAACGGGCCATCGCGGATCCTGTCGAATAAAAAACACCACACAGACGGGTAATCTGTGTGGTGTCGGTTCCTCAAAGTGTTTGGATGAGGCCGGGTGATCTGTTCACGCAACACAAATTACTATTACTCTTGCACCGCAAAAAAGTAATAGCAAAAAGCGAAGTTGGCGATGTGACGTGTGTTGCTATGGCCCATAACCCTCGTCCCTTTCAATCTTAGTAGAATACACTGTATCACGAAATTTTGCAATTGTCAACAGAACTACTTGCAAAAATGAGTGGAAAGGAATATAATAAAAAGAATAGAATTTACTGTTAGGAGAGAATGCATATGAAAGAGCTATCGAGAATCGCATCAGCCGTTGAGGCGTCGCCTACCCTCGCGGTAGACGCTCTGGCCAAACAACTCATAGAAGAAGGCAAAAACGTCATCAGCTTCGGCGTCGGCGAGCCGGACTTTGACACCCCCGAACATATCAAACAAGTCGCCGTAAAAGCCATCGCAGCAGGGAAGACCAAATATACTCCCGCTGCCGGCCTCATGCCCCTCCGCGAAGCGATCGCCAAGCGGCTGGAACTGGATATGGGCGTCAAATATGCCCCCACCGACATCGTCGTAGCCAGCGGCGCGAAACACAACGTATACCTCACCCTGCAAGCCCTCATCAACCCCGGCGACGAAGTAATCGTCCCCGCGCCCTATTGGGTCACCTACTGCGAGGCGGTCAAAATGGCCGGCGGCGTCCCCGTTGTGATCGAAACCGGAGAGGCGCAAGACTTCAAGGTTACCCCCGATCAACTCCGCGCGGCAATCACGGATAAAACAAAACTCTTCCTCATCAATAACCCCTCCAACCCCACCGGCATGCTCTACACCAAGGAGGAGCTTGAGGCAGTCGCCGCCGTTTGCGTCGAGCACGACCTCTACATCCTGTCAGACGAGATTTATTATCACCTCGTCTACGAAGGCACCTTCGTCTCCGTGGCCTCTCTGGGCGAAGCGGTAAAAGAGCGGACCATCCTGGTCAACGGCGTCTCCAAAGGCTACGCCATGACCGGCTGGCGCATCGGCTACACCGCCTCGAACCCAAAGATCGCCAAGGTGATGGCAAACTACGTAAGCCACTCCACATCGGCCCCCGCCACCATGAGCCAAATCGCCTCCGTCGAAGCGCTCACAGCGGACCAAGGCACCGTATACGCCATGGTAGCCGAGTTCAAAAAGCGGAGAGACTATATCTGCGAACGAATCAACGCGATGGACGGCGTCAGCTGCCGAATCCCGCAGGGCGCCTTCTACGTCATGATGAACATCGAAGCCCTCATCGGCAAAACCCTAGGCGGAAAACTGATCGAAACCGGAGACGATTTCGCCACAGCCTTCCTCGAGCAATACCAAGTAGCGACAGTCCCCGGCCGCGGATTCGGCGCCCCGAACTTCGTCCGGCTGAGCTACGCGACATCAATGGAAAACATCGCCGAAGGCATGAACCGTCTGGAACAATTCCTAAAAGGCTAGACCAAATTTTACAGGGGCGGCAATTGCCGCCCCTGTTTATCCATTCAAAAGGAGTATGATTTCTATGGGAGCGCTATTCAACACAACCAACATTCTGCTGCCCAAACAGGGGATAGACCGCACCAAATGGACCGTAATCGCCTGCGACCAATTCACCTCCGACCAAGACTTTTGGGCCAGAGTGGCGGCCAAGGCCAAAGACGTACCCTCCACCCTGCACATGATCCTGCCCGAAGCCTGGCTCGGCCGGATCGACGAAGCGGCACGCGCCAAAGAGATCAACCAGACCATGCAACGCTATTTGGCGGAGGACCTCTTCTCCACCGTGCCAGACTCCCTCATCTACGTCGAGCGCACCCTCCGCTCCGGCCACGTCCGCCGTGGCATCGTCGGCGCGATTGATCTGGAACAGTACGACGTAAGCCCAGACTCCAACTCCTCCCTCAGAGCAACCGAACGCATCGTCCCTTCGCGCCTGCCCGCCCGCGTCGAAATCCGCCGCGGCGCAGCCCTAGAAGTCCCGCACATCCTCGTCCTGATCGACGACCCAGAAGGCGGAATCATGGAACTGGCAGATCATACAAGCGATCTGGAGCCACTCTACGACTTCCCCCTCATGGAAAACTGCGGCCACCTGCGCGGCTACCGCCTGGCCGGAGCCGAGGCCGAGCAAGTCACCGCAAAAATCAACGCTTTGCCCATCCTCCTCGTCGGAGACGGCAATCACTCCCTCGTGGCGGCAAAAATGGCATGGGACGAGAAAAAAGCGAAGCTCTCCGAAGCCGAACGGCTCACCCATCCCGCCCGCTACGCCATGGTAGAGATCAACAACATCCACGAAGAATCCCTAGAAATCGAGCCCATCCACCGCATCGTGTTCGAGGCAAAAGGCGACCTCATCGCCGCCTTCCTCGCGGCCCATGAAGGGGTCGCACCCGGCCAAGGCGAAGGCTACACCATCGACTACCTCGACAGAGGCAACTCCGGCAGCTTCACCATCCCCAACCGCACCGTAGGCGAAACCATCGACCTCCTGCAAACCTTCCTAGACGCCTACGTAGACCAACACGGCGGCGAAATCGACTACATCCACGGAGACGAGGAATTGGAAAAACTCGCCAAACAACCCGAGAGCATCGCCTTCTTCATGCCGCAAATCGAAAAATCCGACCTCTTCACCTCGGTGATCCGGGGCGGCGTGTTCCCGAAAAAGAGCTTCTCCATGGGCGAAGGCGCGGACAAACGGCACTACTTTGAGTGCCGGGAGATCTAGGCTATGCTAGAAATCCTAAAAAAGACCTATCCGCTCACAGCCTCCGATATTGACTGCCACGGCCTCTGCAAACTCTCCGCCCTCCTCGGCTATCTGCAAAACATGGCCACAGAACATGCCGAACTGATGTGCCTAGACGGCGCCGGCCTCATGGCGGACCACAACGCCGTCTGGATGATCGCCCGTCTCGACCTTCGTCTGAGCGGCCCAATCGCCCACTCCGAAGACCTGACCATCCACACCTACCACAGAGGCGTAGGTAAGTCCCCAGTCATCTTCCGCGACTTTGACCTCTTCCGGGGCGACGAACCGATAGGCGAAGCCACCATGTCCTGGGTCCTGGCAGATGTAGACGAGCGGCGTATCCTAAAACCCGGCGCCATCCCCAAACTGGTAGGCAGCCCAAAACCCGCCGTAGTGAAAGACCTCATCCCCGCGAAAATCAAAATGCCCCCGGAACTAACCGAGAGCATGACCCGCGCCGTCCGGTATAGCGACACAGACATCAACGGCCACATGAACAACACCAAATACGCCGACATCGCCTGCGACGCGATCCGCTACGACCTCTGCAAAGGCCAATTTATTGCCGAAGCGCAAATCAACTATCTGCACGAATGCTTCCCCGGAGACGACCTCCTCATCCTAAAAGCCCAAGCGGACAACGCCCATTACGTCTGCGGCACCGACGCCGAAGGCAAAGTCCGCTTTGAGGTGCGCTTGGCGTTAGCGAAATAGCACGAAAGGTTTACATAACGCAAAAGAAAGCAGGTGCGCGGATGCACTGGAATGAATTGTTTAGCAAAGAACAAGAACCCTCAGAAGATCAGATAAAAGAATTTGTCCGCACGCCCCTATGGGATGATCTGGATCAATATCTAAAGCAGACCTGCAAAGTGAAGCCAAAAGTAGCCCATAGCAACTGCTCCATGGACAAGGGAATGTGGAAAGGCTGGAATGTAAAATATCAAAAAAGCGGAAAATCCCTATGTACGCTTTACCCCAAGCAAGACTATTTCCTCGCCCTAGTGCAAGTCGGCTTGCGCGATATGAATGAAGCGGAACTGGTGATGCCGCTGTGTTCAGAATACACACAAAACCTATTCCAACAAGCGCCCTCCGGCCCTATCGGAAAATTCTTAGCGTTTGAAGTAACAGATGAAGCGATAGTGAACGATATGAAAAGATTGGTTGCGATTCGGGCAAATGTGAAATAAGATACCATAAACAAACTGGCACACCCCATCGGGTGTGCCAGTTTGTTATGCCGAACCAGGCCGTCGCCACAGATGCCATACAAGCGTTATAAGCAAAATCGAAAGTGCGATCGTACCGTAGAACATCGGAAACGCGAGCGGTAGGGGGAGCGGCGGGGTGGCAAAGTGCCGGAGAAAGACGCCGTATCCCAGTAGAGAGGCAAATTGCGTCAAGGCGATCGCGGGTAAATAGCGGAGGCGGGAGAGGCCGAGAATAACAGCAAAGATATCCGCCATATAAAAGTAACGATCATGCATCTGCGGGAGGAAAAAAGGGACGCCAATAGCGAAAGAAAGGGCAAGTATAAGGTATCCTTCCCCGGAAGGCCGCGCCCCATTCTGGCGGCGAAAGACCAGATAATAGAGGAAAAAGACAAAGAGAAAGGCCAATAAGATCCCCATATTGCGCAGAAACGGGACCGATAAGGTATCCATAAGGGCCGTAAACGGTGCCCTTGGCCACCCCTGAACGAGGGCAAAAAGGGACGGAGAATTATAATTAAGCCCCCGCGTAGCGGGATTCGCTTGGTTTACATAAATCAACAATGTGTCCCAAAAAGGGCGACCAAAGAAGACCGCGGGTAGGATAGCAAGGAGGTAAGTAATCGGAAAAAGAAAAAGATGTTGAAAGCGGATTTTCTTGCCATAAAGGAAAAGAAGATACAGCGGAAACAAAAAGATTGCCTGAAGTTTAAACGCGAAAGACAACGCGATACAAACCATAGACAACCCCGGACGATTGCGCATGGCATAATAGAAACTCATGACAGCGAAAGCGGTAAAAATGTTTTCGCATTGCCCCCAATAGGCGCTGTTGAGGAAAACAGTCGGAAGATATAGGACCGCAAAAAAAACGATCCGCTTCCGGGTGTCACACCGGACATAAAGCCCCACGGTCTGCATGACAAAGAAGGCCAGCACAACATCGAAAAACGCGCCGAGCAGCTTGATAAGATGGAGCGAGGGGAGCGGAATATAGCTAAAAAGCGCCAAAAAATAGAGATAAGGAACATTGTAATTCTCGCCCCAAGCGCGGACAGCGAGGCCCGCAAATCCGCCGTGGTCACGGTAATGTTGAACCCAGGTACTGAGAAACCAGTCATAGTCTGTGTTGTAAAAGCCGATGACATAGAGCCGCGCCCCGAAGGCTCCGGCCAGGAGCAAGAGGGAGAGCGCTGTGGCGGAAGTATCGCGTACAAGATCCTGCCGCCAGAGGAGCCAAAAGGCAAAGGCCGCTATAGTGAACATTAAAAATATGGTGGCAAACTGCAAGACGAGATCGCCTCTTTCTATCTTACTTGTTGCGAGTATACTCCCTGTCATTGCGGGCTTGACCCGCAATGACAGGGGCGTGGTGAACCAGTATACAACAAAGCAACGAGACAGGGAAAGTCTCGTTGCTTTTTCGAGAAAAACAGAACGGCTAGACAAAAATCCCTTGACAGAAGGGTATCAATTTTGATATAATCAAGCACTATTGCAATTTTGCAACAATATCCCAATTTCACTACGACCTACCTCTATTTTACCTGCGAGGTTTATAAAAATCAACAGGAGAGAAAGAGTTTTAAGCAACTGATCCGGGTGGATCATTTTTGGAAAAACGCTACAAAGAGGAGTGAGGAGTTTGCCGCAAGACATACTGTACGGGAAGACCCTGCGTAAGAGTTACGCAAAGCACGAAGACTTGCAGGAAATGCCGAGTCTGCTAGAGGTTCAAAAAACATCATATCGGTGGTTTTTGGACACAGGCCTCAAGGAGGTCTTTCGAGATGTCGCTTCGATCACAGACTACTCGGGGAATTTAGAGCTCTCGTTCATTGATTATTCTATGGATGAAGCGCCGAAATATTCCGTAGAGGAGTGTAAGGCCAGAGACGCGACCTATGCCGCTCCGCTCAAAGTTTCCGTTCGTCTCCGCAACAAAGAGACGGAAGAGATCAAAGAGCAGGAGATTTTCATGGGTGACTTCCCACTGATGACAGAAGGGGGTACCTTCATCATCAACGGCGCGGAACGCGTCATCGTCTCCCAGATCATCCGCTCCCCAGGCGCCTACTATGAAGTGCGGACCGATAAGAGCGCGGACAGCATCTATAGCGCAACCGTCATCCCATACCGCGGCGCGTGGCTCGAATATGAGACAGACGCGACGGGCGTATTCTATGTCCGGATCGATAAAAACAGAAAGCTCCCCGTCACTTGGCTGCTCAGAGCAATGGGCCAGCCGATGGCGCACAAACCCTATACTTGGAACTCGGCGGCAGAATCGGCCACCGGGGGTGTTGCCATTTCTACGGAGCAATTGAAGGCCATCTTCGGGGAAGACGAGCGCCTGCTTGCCACGCTGGAGAAAGATGCTACGAACTCCCGCGAAGAGGCGCTGCTTGAGATTTATCGCAAGCTCCGTCCGGGAGATCCGCCAACGGTGGATTCGGCGGAAGTGCTCCTAGAAAATCTCTTCTTCGACCCCAGACGGTATGACATGTCCGCTGTGGGGCGGTATAAGTTCAATAAGAAGCTGGCACTCCACACGCGGCTGACTGGCCAGACGCTGCTCTATCCCATCGCCGACCCGCTCACGGGCGAGATTTTGGCTGAGGCGGGCGAGGTGCTGACCCGCGAGCGCGCGCAAGAGCTCGAGGCGAAAGGCGTGATCGAGGCTACGCTTAAGGTGGGCGAACAGGCAGTGAAAGTCTTCTCCAACGGCATGGTGCCGCTGACGACTTTTGTAGACTGCGATCCCAAAAGCCTTGGTATTCGCGAGAGAGTGCGCTGGATCGTGCTCAAAAAGCTCATGGAGCAGCATGAGGGCGACGCGCTGCTTGAGGCGATTAAAGAGAACGCGGACCTTCTCGTGCCGCGTCATATCATTGTAGATGATATTTATGCCACGGTGAACTATCTGATGGGTCTTGGCTATGGCATAGGCAATGCGGACGACATCGACCATCTCGGCAACCGCCGGATGCGCTCGGTAGGTGAGTTGTTGCAGAACCAGTTCCGCGTGGGCTTCTCGCGCATGGAACGCGTGATCCGGGAGCGGATGACCCTGCAAGATTTGGATATTGTAACCCCGCAATCGCTCATTAACATCAGACCTGTAACCGCTGCGATCAAAGAGTTCTTCGGCTCCTCGCCGCTGTCGCAGTTTATGGATCAGACGAACCCGATGTCTGAACTGACGCATAAGCGCCGTATGTCGGCCCTTGGTCCCGGCGGCCTTTCTAGAGAACGCGCCAACTTCGACGTGCGTGACGTCCACTACAGTCACTACGGCCGCATGTGCCCCGTCGAGACGCCGGAAGGCCCGAACATCGGCCTGATTAGCTACCTAGCCAGCTACGCAAAGGTAGATGAATACGGCTTCCTCATCACACCCTACCGCAAGGTAGACCGTGAAACCTTCCAAATTTCGAACGAAATCCACTATCTCACAGCCGACGTGGAAGACGAATACATCGTCGCCCAGGCGACGGAACCGGTAGACGCAAACGGCTGCCTCACCAACACACGTATTACTTGCCGGCATCGCGATGAGATTATTGAGGTTGATCGCGCAAAGGTAGACTATGTAGACATTTCGCCGAAGATGATGGTTTCCGTCGTCACGGCGATGATCCCATTCCTGGAAAACGACGACGCCAACCGCGCCCTCATGGGCGCGAACATGCAACGTCAGGCCGTGCCGCTCCTGCGGACAGAAGCCCCGATCGTGGCCTCCGGCATTGAGCACAAATGCGCAATCGACTCTGGCGTTCTCATCCTAGCGGAAGGGAAGGGTGTCGTAGAATCTGTCAGCGCCGAGGCGATCCGCGTGATGTATGATGACGGACAGATCAAATCTTATGGGCTTACCAAGTTTGCGCGCTCGAACCAAGGCACGTGCATCAACCAGCGGCCCATCGTCAATGTGGGTGAGCGTGTGGGCGCAGGGAGCGTACTGGCAGATGGTCCTTCTACGGATCAGGGCGAAGTGGCGCTTGGTAAGAACGTGCTGGTCGGCTTTATGACCTGGGAAGGCTACAACTATGAGGATGCCATCCTGATCTCTGAGCGTTTGGCGATGGACGATGTGTTTACTTCTGTACACATCGAAGAGTACGAGGCGGACGCGAGAGACACGAAACTCGGTCCTGAGGAAATCACGAGAGATATCCCCGGTGTCGGCGAAGACGCGCTGAAATATCTGGACGAGCGCGGCATTATCTCCGTGGGCGCCGAGGTGCAATCGGGCGATATTCTGGTCGGCAAGGTCACACCGAAGGGTGAGACAGATTTGACGGCGGAAGAGCGTCTGCTCCGGGCGATCTTTGGTGAGAAGGCCCGTGAAGTGCGCGATACTTCGCTGAAAGTGCCGCATGGTGAGAGCGGTATTGTGGTCGATGTTAAGGTGTTCTTCCGTGAGAACGGCGATGAGCTCTCTCCGGGTGTGAACATGGTTGTCCGCGTCTATATCGCGCAGAAACGGAAGATTTCCGTGGGCGATAAGATGGCGGGCCGTCACGGGAACAAGGGCGTCGTCTCCCGCATTTTGCCGAGAGAGGATATGCCTTATCTACCGGACGGCACGCCGCTGGACATCGTGCTCAATCCGCTGGGTGTTCCATCTCGTATGAACATCGGGCAGGTGCTTGAGGTTCACCTTGGGTATGCCGCCCAGACGCTCGGTTGGAAAGTCGCCAGCCCCATCTTTGACGGAGCGGTTGAAAAGGATATCGAGGAAACCTTGCAATTAGCTGGCCTCAGAGAAGACGGCAAGAGCGTCCTCTACGATGGACGGACGGGTATGCCTTTTGACAATCCGGTTACGGTCGGGTTTGTTTACTTCCTCAAATTGCACCATCTGGTAGATGATAAGATCCACGCCAGATCGACCGGGCCGTATAGCTTGGTTACGCAGCAGCCGCTGGGCGGAAAAGCCCAATTCGGCGGTCAGCGTTTTGGTGAGATGGAAGTTTGGGCGCTTGAGGCCTATGGCGCGGCCTATACGCTGCAAGAAATTCTCACTGTCAAGTCTGATGACGTAACCGGCCGTGTGCGGACGTATGAGGCCATTGTTAAGGGTCACAACGTGCCGCAACCGGGCGTGCCGGAGAGTTTTAAGGTTCTCATGAAGGAGCTCCAGTCCCTCTGTCTTGATATCCGTGTGCTGGATAACGAAGGCAATGTGATCGAGTTGGTCGATGAGGATGACGATTTCCGCGGCGGCATGCGCGATGACAGCGACTATGAGGCCCGCGAGAGCGAAATCATTTCCGCCGGATACAGCATCGAAGATGCGGACGGAGAGGAAGAAGATCTCATGGACGAAGAGGTGGACGAAGAAGATGCAGACCTTATGGACGAGGAAGACGGTCTGCTGGGAATTGACGACGAAGAGGAGGAGTTTTGATTATGAATTACGCACCTTTTGACGCCATTCAGATCAGCATCGCCTCTCCGGCGAAGATTGGAGAGTGGTCGAGCGGCGAAGTGAAAAAGCCGGAGACAATCAACTATAGAACCCTCAAACCTGAGCGGGAAGGTCTGTTCTGTGAGAAAATTTTTGGTCCTACGAAAGACTGGGAATGTCACTGCGGCAAGTACAAGAAAATCCGTTACAAGGGAAAAGTCTGCGACCGCTGCGGCGTGGAGATCACTAAGAGCAAAGTCCGCCGCGAGCGGATGGGTCATATTGACCTCGCTGCTCCCGTGAGCCACATCTGGTATTTCAAGGGTATCCCGTCCCGTATGGGACTGTTCCTCGATATCACGCCCCGCGTACTGGAAAAAGTACTCTATTTCGCTGCCTATATTGTCACGGATCCGGGATTCACACCGCTCCAGAAGAATCAGGTGCTCACGGAGAAAGAGTACCGGGACATGCGGGAGAAGTATGAGAACGACTTCGAAGCCGGAATGGGCGCCGAGGCGGTTAAGAAGCTGTTGGCGGACATTGACTGTGAGAAGCTTTCCTTGGAGCTCAGAGCTGAGCTGAACGAAGTCAGCGGCCAGAAAAAAGCGAAGTTGATTAAACGCCTTGAGGTGGTCGAGGCCTTCCGGCAGAGCGGAAATGATCCCACATGGATGATTATTGACGTATTGCCGGTTATTTCGCCGGAGATCCGTCCTATGGTCCAACTCGACGGCGGACGCTTTGCGACGAGTGATCTCAACGATCTCTATCGCCGTGTTATCAACAGAAACAATCGTTTGAAGCGTCTGATCCAACTCGCCGCGCCGGACATTATCGTGCGTAACGAGAAGCGGATGCTACAGGAGGCGGTTGACGCGCTCATCGACAATGGTCGCCGCGGCAGAGCGGTGACGGGGGCAAACAGCCGTCCGCTGAAGAGCCTTTCGGATATGCTCAAAGGTAAGCAGGGCCGTTTTCGTCAAAACCTGCTCGGGAAGCGTGTTGACTATTCCGGCCGTAGCGTTATCGTCGTCGGTCCGGATCTGAAGCTGTTCCAATGCGGCCTGCCGAAGGAAATGGCGATTGAACTCTTCCGTCCCTTCGTTATGAAGAAACTCGTGGAAGACGGCGTTGCGAACAACATCAAGAGCGCGAAAAAGATGGTGGACAGAGGCCGCAACGAAGTTTGGGACGCGCTGGATGTCGTCATCAAAGAGCACCCTGTGCTCCTTAACCGTGCGCCAACGCTCCACAGACTCGGCATCCAAGCCTTTGAGCCAGTACTGGTCGAAGGCCGCGCGCTAAAGCTGCATCCGTTGGTCTGTACTGCTTACAACGCCGACTTTGACGGTGACCAGATGGCCGTCCACGTGCCGCTCTCCACCGAAGCGCAGGCCGAGGCGAGAATCCTCATGCTTTCCGCAAACAATCTGCTCCGCCCGCAGGACGGCAACCCCGTCACCGTGCCGACGCAGGATATGATCCTCGGCGCTTACTATCTCACGTTTAATAGAGACGAAGAAGCGGGTGCGCAGAAAGCATTCCTCTCTGCGGAAGAGGCGATTCTGGCCTATCATGAGGGCGCGGTTGGAATCCACGCGCCAATCAGAGTGCGGCGGACAGGGCTGTTCAATGGGGAAGAGGTTACGGGTCTTGTAGATACTACCGTAGGCCGGATCATCTTCAACGAGCCGATCCCGCAAGACCTCGGCTTTGTAGACCGTACGGATCGCGCGCACTGCCTCGACTACGAGATCAACTTCAAATGCGACAGAAAGAAATTGGGCCAGATCGTAGAGCGCTGTATCGCAAAATACGGCTTCACCCGTTCGGCTGAAGTACTGGACAATATCAAAGCCCTGGGCTTCCGCTACTCCACCCAAGGCGCGATCACCATCTCCATCTCCGACATGACAGTGCCCGAAGAAAAAGGGCCGCTGATTAAGGAAACCGAGGGGACGATCATCACGATCGAGAAGCAATATCAACGCGGCCTGATTACCAACGAAGAACGCTACGGCCTCGTCGTCGCTGAGTGGGAAAAAACGACGAAAAAGGTCACCGAGGCACTGCAAGACACGCTGGACGAGTTCAACCCCATCTACATGATGGCGAACTCCGGGGCCAGAGGCAGTATGAATCAGATCCGCCAGCTTGCCGGTATGCGTGGTCTGATGGCCAACACCGCCGGTAAGACCATCGAAATCCCCATCAAAGCGAACTTCCGTGAGGGACTCTCGGTTCTGGAATACTTTATCTCCTCCCGCGGTGCGAGAAAAGGTCTGGCAGATACGGCGCTCCGTACTGCCGACTCGGGATATCTCACCCGCCGCCTGGTTGACGTTGCGCAAGATGTCATCATCCGCGACGCGGACTGCGGCTCGACAGATGGTGCGATCGCAAAAGAAATCCTCGATAAGGGCCAAGTGGTGCAGACCTTCGCGGTTTCCATTCATGGCCGCTATCCGGTGGCAGACATTGTGGATGCGGCGGGCAATGTGCTCTTTGCGAAAGATCATCTGCTCCTCAACACAGACGCCGCAGTGCTAGAGGCCGCAGGTATCAATGAAATCGTGGTGCGGACAGTGCTCGGCTGCGAATCCAGAAGCGGCGTCTGCGCGAGATGTTATGGCTTGAACCTTGCCATCGGCGAGGCGGTGAGCGCGGGCGAGGCGGTCGGTGTCATCGCGGCGCAGAGTATCGGTGAGCCGGGTACACAGCTGACGATGAGAACCTTCCACACGGGCGGCGTCGCCGGTGACGATATCACGCAGGGTCTGCCCCGCGTTGAAGAACTCTTCGAGGCGAGAAAGCCGAAGAACATGGCGATCCTCGCCGAAATCCCGGGAAAGATATCGCTGGAAGAAACCAAGAAAAGCGCTATCTATACACTGTCCATCACCAATCCCGCAGACGGAGACATGCGGAGCTATCTCGTGCCTTACGCCTCCGGCATCCGCGTACAAGATGGGCAGACGGTGGAACTCGGCGAACAACTTACCAATGGCGCGCAGAATCCGCATGATATCCTCCGCATCCTCGGCGTACTCGCGGTGCAGAACTATCTGATCCAAGAAGTACAGAAGATGTATCGCCAACAGGGTGTTGAGATCAACGATAAGCACATCGAAGTCATCGTGCGGCAGATGATGCGCAAGGTGAAAGTCGAAGAGTCGGGCGACACTGGTCTCCTCTCCGGCGCGACGGTAGACATTTTGGACATCAAAGACGCCAACAAAGTCATCCAAACCCGTATCGAAGCCGGGGAGGCGGAACTCCAGCCCGCTACCTATACACGGCAACTTATGGGTATCACGAAGGCCTCCCTCGCGACCGAAAGCTTCCTATCCGCGGCGAGCTTCCAAGAGACAACCAAAGTCCTCACCGAGGCCGCAATCAAGGGCAAGGTAGACCATTTGGTGGGTCTGAAGGAAAACGTCATCATCGGCAAGCTGATCCCGGCGGGCTCGGGTCTAGACATGTATCGGGACTTCACCACCCACGTGAAGGACGATAGCATCGGTGTGGCGGTGACTGAGGACGATGTAGACCTGTCAGTGCTTGCAAGTGTCGGGAACGTGATTGAGTAATATTGCAGGGGCGATCGGCCTCGGTCGCCCGCAATGGATGGGCAATGAAGTTAGCCCTTGACGAATCAGGGAGAGTATAGTATAATTTCTCCCTGTGTGAAAGTATTTAACAGAATATCGCTCCGATATTCTGTTAAAGATAACCAAAGAAGAAAGGAGGAACACTGTGCCAACTTTTAACCAGCTTGTCAGAAAGGGTCGGGAGCAGATGACGTATAAGTCGACATCTCCGGCGCTGCAGAAAGGTCTTAACACCCTGAAAAACCGGGCAACAGACCTGTCTGCACCCCAGAAACGTGGCGTATGTACCGCCGTCCGTACCTCGACACCGAAGAAGCCGAACTCCGCGCTTCGGAAAATCGCCCGTGTGCGTCTGTCAAACGGTCACGAGGTCACGGCCTACATCCCGGGTATCGGTCACAACTTGCAGGAGCACTCCGTGGTCATGATCCGCGGCGGTCGTGTCAAGGACCTTCCCGGTGTGCGCTACCACATCATCCGTGGTACACTCGACACCCAAGGCGTGGCAAAACGTATGCAAGGACGCAGCAAATACGGCGCGAAACGGCCCAAGAAGTAAACAAAACTTTAGGCAAACAGTAGCAGAGCCATGGGTAGGCGCTGCGGCCTGACCTGAAGGTACACATATAGTAGGGGCGGATTTCATATCCGTCTATTCCGTATGTTGCCTCTACGGCAGGCATTGACGGGGGCGGAAATCCGCCTTCGAGTACCGATGAATCATTCCTGAAAAGAGGAGGGAAGTATAGTGCCCAGAAGAGGTAACGTACCCAAACGAGAAGTACTACCCGATCCGATCTATGGGTCTATCATGGTGACAAGACTTGTCAACAGCATCATGGTAGACGGCAAGAAGGGGATCGCACAGAAGGTTGTTTACAACGCCTTTGACATCGTCAAAGAGAAGACCGGCAAAGACCCGCTTGAGGTCTACACCGAAGCGCTGAACAACATCATGCCGAGCCTGGAAGTCAAAGCCCGCCGTGTCGGCGGCGCGACGTATCAGGTGCCGATGGAAGTGCGCGAGGAGCGTCGGCAGACTCTAGGTCTCCGCTGGATCACCGCCTATTCCAGAAAGCGCGGCGAGAAGACCATGCGTGAGCGTCTGGCCGGCGAACTGATGGATGCGGCGAACAATGCCGGCGCAGCCGTCAAAAAGCGCGAAGATATGCACAAAATGGCCGAGGCCAACAAGGCATTCGCCCACTATCGCTGGTAAACCCGGTCGGGGCGAACTTGTTCGCCCGTATATGGGAGCAGAATTGAGAAGCGGCGGGCGAACACCGTTCGCCCACACGAAAATCAAAGAAAGAAAGTACAAATATGCCTAGACAAATTTCACTCGAAAAAACTAGAAATATCGGTATCATGGCTCACATCGACGCAGGGAAGACGACCACGACGGAGCGTATTCTCTATTTTACCGGCGTCAACTACAAGCTCGGTGAGACCCACGAGGGCACGGCAACCATGGACTGGATGGTGCAGGAGCAGGAGAGAGGTATCACAATCACCTCCGCTGCGACAACCTGCTTCTGGAAAGACCATCGGATCAACATCATTGATACGCCGGGCCACGTAGACTTCACCGTAGAAGTAGAGCGTTCTTTGCGTGTACTGGACGGTAGCGTAACCGTCATGTGCGCCAAGGGCGGTGTTGAGCCCCAGTCGGAGACCGTTTGGCGCCAGGCGGACAACTACAATGTTCCCCGGATGATCTATGTCAACAAGATGGACATCACGGGCGCTGACTTCTACAATGTAGTTGCCATGGTCCACGACAGACTCAAATGTAACGCCGTGCCGATCCAGCTGCCCATCGGGTCAGAGGCGGATTTCCTCGGCGTGATTGATCTCGTGGAGATGAATGCCCACATCTACAAAGATAACCAAGGCAAAGAGATCGAAATCCAAGAGATCCCGGCGAACATGAAGGACAAGGCGGAAGAATACCGCACCAAACTTCTCGACGCCGTGGCTGACTTTGACGACGACATCATGATGAAAGTCCTCGAAGAACAGCCCGTTCCGTCCGAGCAAGTCCGCGCGGCGATCCGCAAGGCGACGCTCGCGGTGAAGATGATCCCTGTCGTCTGCGGAACCAGCTATAAGAACAAAGGCGTACAACTCCTGTTGGACGCGATTGTGAACTATATGCCGGCCCCGATCGACATCCCGGCGATCAAGGGTGTGAACCCGAAAACTGGGGAAGAGGATCAGCGCGAATCGTCTGACAGCGCACCGTTCTCCGCGCTCGCGTTCAAAATCGCAACGGACCCCTTTGTGGGCCGCCTCAGCTTCTTCCGCGTCTACTCCGGCACGGTAGAGGCAGGTTCCGGTGTTATCAATGCCACCAAGGACCAAAGAGAGCGGATGGGCCGCATCCTCCAGATGCACGCCAACCACAGAGAAGATATCAGCACAGTATATTCCGGCGATATCGCCGCCGCTGTCGGCCTGAAACACACGACGACCGGCGACACCCTTTGCGATGAGAAGCATCCGATCATCCTCGAGAGCATGGACTTCCCAGAGCCTGTTATCCGGGTCGCGATTGAACCCAAGACGAAGGCCGGGCAAGAGAAGATGGGCCTCGCGCTCGTCAAGCTCGCTGAAGAAGACCCCACCTTCAAAACCTACACCGACGATGAGACAGGCCAGACCATCATCGCGGGTATGGGTGAGCTCCACTTGGAGATCATCGTAGACCGACTCCTGAGAGAGTTCAAGGTCGAAGCCAATGTCGGCGCGCCGCAGGTTTCTTACAAAGAAACCATCAAAGGCACCGCCGATGTGGACAAGAGATACGCACGTCAGTCCGGTGGTAAGGGTCAGTATGCGCACGTCAAGATCAAAATCGAGCCGAACGAGTCCGGTAAGGGCTACGAGTTCTTCGACGAGATCAAAGGCGGCGTGATCCCGAAAGAGTTCATCCAGCCGGTCAACCAGGGTATCCAGGGCGCCATGAACGCCGGTGTTGTCGCCGGTTACAACGTGGTGGACGTAAAGGTTACGCTCTACGATGGTGGCTTCCATGAAGTCGACTCGTCTGAAATGGCCTTTAAGATCGCCGGTTCCATGGCATTCAAAGAGGCAATGCAGGCGGCGAACCCGACTTTGCTCGAACCCATCATGAAAGTTGTGGTGACATCGCCAGAGAACTACATGGGCGACGTGATCGGCGATCTGAACTCCAGAAGAGGCCAGATCGTTACCACAGACGTGCAAAACGGAACCGCCAAGGTCGAGGTCAACGTGCCGCTGGGCGAGATGTTTGGCTATGCCACAGATCTCCGTAGCAAGACCCAAGGTCGCGCCAGCTACAGCATGGAGCCCAGCCACTTCCTTGAGATTCCGAAGAGCATCCAAGAGACCATCGCGGCAAGTCGCAGCAAGAACTAACCCAAAAAAGTAGTTGCAAAACCTAGAAAAATGCGGTACAATAGCCGCGATCGACTCGGTTTTCAACACATTATTATGAATGAAATCATTTAAGGAGGCTATCCTACCATGGCAAAACAAGCATTTCAAAGAAGCAAGCCGCACGTAAACATTGGTACCATCGGTCACGTTGACCATGGCAAGACGACGTTGACCGCCGCAATCACCAAGTACCTCTCCCTCTTGGGCGGCGCGAAGTTCTCGGACTACGCGAACATCGACAAAGCACCCGAAGAGAGAGCACGCGGTATCACGATTAACACCTCTCACGTGGAATACGAGACAGCAAACCGCCACTACGCCCACGTTGACTGCCCAGGCCACGCCGACTATATCAAAAACATGATTACCGGCGCAGCACAGATGGACGGCGCGATCCTCGTTATCGCCTCCACCGACGGCCCGATGGCGCAAACCCGTGAGCACATCCTGCTCGCTCGCCAAGTTGGCGTGCCGGCAATCGTCGTGTTCATGAACAAAGTTGACATGGTTGACGATCCTGAACTCCTTGAGCTCGTCGAGATGGAAATCCGCGAGATCCTCTCCAAGTACGAGTTCCCGGGCGACGATATTCCCATCATCAAAGGCTCCGGCCTCAAAGCCCTCGAGGGCGGCACTGATCCGAATGGCCCAGAATATGAGTGCATCAAAGCTCTCATGGCCGCTGTTGACGAGTATATCCCGACTCCAGAGAGAAAGAGCGATATGCCCTTCCTCATGCCTGTCGAAGACGTGTTCACCATCACCGGTCGTGGTACCGTTACCACCGGTCGTGTTGAGAGAGGAACCGCGAAACTCAACGACGAAATCGAAATCGTTGGCCTGTCTGACGAGAAGCGTAAAACCGTCATCACCGGCATCGAAATGTTCCACAAACTGCTCGATAGCGCAGAAGCCGGCGACAACGCAGGCGTCCTGCTCCGCGGCGTGAAGAAAGAAGACGTAGAGCGTGGTCAAGTTCTGGCGAAGCCGGGCAGCATCCAACCGCTGACCAAATTCCGCGGTCAAGTTTACGTTTTGTCCAAGGAAGAAGGCGGCCGTCACACCCCGTTCTTCGGCAACTATCGTCCGCAGTTCTACTTCAGAACAACAGACGTTACCGGTGTTGTCAACCTGCCGGAAGGCATTGAGATGTGCATGCCTGGCGATAACGTGGAGATGGACGTTGAGCTCATCACTCCGATCGCGATCGAGGAAGGCCTCCGTTTCGCTATCCGCGAAGGTGGCCGGACCGTCGGCTCCGGTGTTGTCATCGCAGTGACGAAGTAAGATACCCGAACTACGCAATGCCCTCCGCTTTGCAGTGGAGGGCATTGATATAGCACACACAAAAACCTTCCTCTGCTGTAAGCGGAGGAAGGTTTTTGTTTCCTTTCACTTGAACGGGAGTGGGCAAACTGATAAAATGAATAGATCATGCGCAGTGGAGGAATCAATATGATAGACGCAATGAGTCAAGAAGAGTACTATGCCGAGCTGCTTACGCGGGTCGAAAACCACCCGGACCGCTTCATCGCAAAAACCGGTATTCGCTTTCTGGAGATCGCGGAAGGCTATGCCAAAGGCGATATGCCTAATATCCCGGCGACGCAAAATTTTGCAGGTGGCATCCACGGCGGCGCGCTCTTTACCTTAGCGGATACCATCTCTGGCACGGCGGCGAGAACCCATGGGCGACCGCAAGTGGTATTGACAGTGAATAGTACCATGAATTATCTCAGGCTGGCAGTCCCTGGTCCTGTAGCGTGCGAGGCCAGGGTGCGCAAAGCGGGGAGGACCCTCACTGTCTGCGAGGCCGTAATCACAGACAGCGAGGCGCGAGAGGTTGCAAGCGGTACCTTCACCTTTTATCTCGCCGACTAGGAGACAGGAGAATAGAACATTAGAAATTACCCAGGTGCGAAGGAGAGATTCCCTCGCATTGGCAGCATATTTTTGAAGATTTCTATTGCATTTTGGATTTCGCTCAGATATACTATCAGTATCCAATATCCAATCGGGTCCGGATAAAAAATACGACTCAGAAGGAGTGTCCCAATGAAAAAGAAGGGCGCAGACATTATTGTCGACTATTTAGTAGAAGCGAAGGTGCCTTATGCGGTTGGCCTTTGCGGACACGGAATCATCGGTCTCATGGATTCCTTGTATGAGAACCAAGACAAAATCAAGACTCTTACAGTCCGCAACGAGTTGGCGGCAGGTCACATCGCGGACGTGTACTACCGCGTCAAGCATGAACCCATCGTAACCTATACGTCCTGCGGACCGGGATCCACGAACCTAATCACCCCCATCGCCGCCGCATTCATGGACTCCTCGGCTTTCCTCGCCATCACGGGCAACGCGCCGACCCAGCAATTTAACCTCAACCCCTTCCAAGAGACAGGCAGACATTTCCAAGGCGATTTCCCCTCGGTTATTCGCCCCTATGTCAAGCGTTGCTTCCAGCCGACACGTGTTGACATGCTGCCGCTTGCAATTCGCCAAGCATTCAACGAGACGACCCAAGGCAGACCAGGCCCGGTTTGTCTGGATGTGCCGTTCAACGTATTCCAAGAGGAAGACGATGTCACCATGCCGAGCCACGAGGGCTTCATGCCCCGCATCCAACAGCGTTCGCAGGCTGACCCTGCCGCTGTAGAAACAGTCATCAACATGCTGGCAAAGGCGAAAAAGCCTTTGATCGTAGCGGGCAACGGCGCTATGCTCTCTGAGGCAGGCCCGGAACTCCTCGAATTTGCACGGATGATGAATGTCCCTGTACACACAAGCCCCATGGGCAAAGGCATCATTGACGAGCGCGACCCGATCTGCCTCGGCCCTACCGGTCGTAACGCGACTTATCCGGCCAACCGCGCCGGCGTCAACTGCGACCTGTTGATCGCCCTCGGCACCAGCTTTGACGACCGTTCCACCAGCGCTTGGGTAGACGGCATCACTTACGACAGAAAGAACTTCGAGCTTGTCCAAGTCGATAGCGACGCACGCGAACTCGGCCGTTGCTATTCGCTCGACCTCGGTATCGTAGCAGATGTTAAGCTCTTCATGGCACAACTCACAGAGGCCGCAAAAGCCAAATTTGGCGCCGCCAAGCCGGATTACACCGCTTGGATGAACCAAATCAAAGAGTGGCAACGCATCTGGGAAATCGCCATTCCGGAATATCTCGAGAGCAACGCAGAGCCGATCGCACCGGGCCGTCTGGTCAATGAAATCCGCAAAGCTCTGCCGGATAACGGCATCTTCCTCGTCGACGTCGGCGTACACCACAACTGGGCAGTCCAGTTCTGGAAAGCCTACGAGGCACAGACCATGATGCAGAGCTGGGGCTTCGCCGCAATGGGCTTCGCCACCGCTGGTATCCTCGGCGCAAAACTCGCCGCACCGGACCGTCCAGCCGTTGCCTTCGTGGGAGACGGCAGCTTCATGATGACGCCGCAAATCGTCGCCACGGCTGTAGAGAACAACATTCCGGCTGTTTGGGTTATCATCAACAACCACGCATTCGGTTCCATCCGTGATCTGCAAAACGGCTTCTTTAAGCGTGAACTCTGCACCAGCTTCAAACTGAACAACGAGCTCTTCAACCCCGATTTCGCCGCTATGGCAAGATCTATGGGCGCAGACGGTGTAAGAGTAGAGAAGGTTGCCGATCTGGCTCCGGCACTCGAAGCTGCGATCAAGAGCAACCGCCCGACCGTAATCGACGTCATTGTTGACCGTGATATGAAGCCGATCGGAACTGGTTCCTGGCATTTCGTGCCATTCCCAGTATCTCCGCCCAACTTTGTCCCGCCGACTGCTTAAGGCCTTGACGCGGCACGCGGAACGTGTTAAACTTTAGACGAGCTATTGTGCTCGCCCCCGCAAAAACGGGGGCGAGCAACGCTTTTATCGCTCAAGAATAGAACAGGAATGGAAGAGTATCGCCTATGTTGATCGAAAAAGTACCGCTACACGAACGCGTCTACGACAGCCTTAGAAAAAGCATTTTGAACGGGGAACTCCGTCCGGGTGAGCGGCTGAATCAAAATTTGTTGTCCGAGCAGTTCGGTGTGAGCCGGATGCCCGTGCGCGACGCTTTACGTATGCTGGAGAATGAGAACCTAATTGAATACCAGATCAATAAAGGACATGTCGTTTCTACGTTCCCCGAGGAGAAACTGAAAGATGTCCAGTTTGTGCGTGGAATCCTGGAGGGACAGGCGGTCGAACGTGCGGGAGACTATATCACCGCGCGAGACATCAAAAAGCTGGAAGCCATTCTGGAGGAAACCAAGGACGCCGACGAGAAAGACGATAGAAAGCGTCTGCGCAAACTCAATGTAGATTTCCATTTTTCCATTTATAATCTGGTCCCTTCTCCTGCACTGGCAGAACTGATTAACAAGCTATGGTACAGCTTCCCCAAATACATCCTGCACGAAGAGCGCGAGACGAAACACACTTCTTTGCAAGAACACCAAGAAATCCTGGATAAGATCAAAGCGAAAGACTATAAGACCGCCGCCGAACTGATGCGTCAACATATCGCGACTTTGTAAAATGGAACCGGGATAGAAAATCTCCCTCTGCTTTTAGCGGAGGGAGATTTTTGTTTGTTGAAAATAGTTGGATGACAGAAGTGGGGGAGATTGATTATCCGATTCCGCGCAACAGTTCTTCTGCGGAAACGCCATATAGTTTCGCCAAGGCAATCAAATTGCTTGTGCTGGGATCAGAAGTTCCGTTCTCCCACTTTGACACAGCCTGACGACTGACGCCCAACGCCTCCGCTACAAACTCCTGCGTCATATTGCAACGGATCCGTTGCGCTCTCAGTGCCTCGCCGAGCGATTGGCGGATGATAGCCGTCTCTCTGCGCACCTCTTTGGACCTAAGATACATCAAAAGCGCCAGGGTAACAAGGACAAGCAATGCGGCAAATACGAAGAGCAGGAGGACATTGAACGCCTGAGCAACAATGTGTATGACCGTCTGTGTATCGAAACCAAAAATCCGCTCCTCCATACCGAAACCTCCTATCTTACTGGATAGCAGAAGTGTACCACGAAGAGGGAAGAGTTGCCACCAACTATCGCGCTACAAGCGGTTGCGTTTTGGTTGCAAACCTAAAATTCGAGCAACCCTGCGTCCATGAGGCGAATCCGAAGGCTCAGTTCTACACCGTCTCGCTCGATAACAAGCGTGATTGACTCCCCAACGCGAAAGTTGAGAATCTCGTTACGGAGGTCTACGGAGTCGAGGATACGAGTGCCGTTCGCCGTCAAAATCCGGTCGCCCACTTGCAGGCCTTGCTCGTAGGCATCGGTACCTTCAAGGACACGTTGGACATAAACGCCGGACACTATACCCTCATCTGCGGCTGTGACAGCGTCCACCATGCGAACGACAATCCCAAGCGCAGGCCGCCCGACGACACGCCCATGCTCGATGATAGAGTCCACCACGGGCCGAATTTGTGCCGTGGGTACGGCAAAGCCCATACCCTCTACGGTACCCGGGCCGATGAGCTTCATATTCGTAATGCCGACGACTTGCCCATATAAGTTAATCAACGGGCCGCCGGAATTGCCCTCATTGATCGCCGCGTTGGTCTGAATGAGGCGCATGGTGATCCCGTCATAAACTACCTCACGATCCAACGCGGAGATGATACCGTTGGACATGCTGTGTCTATGGCCCAGCGGGTTGCCGATTACCGCGACTTCTTGGCCGACCTGGAGTAGATCGGAATCGCCGAATACAGCGGGGATAAGGCCCTCAGCATCGATTTTGAGAACGGCGATATCCGTGTTCTCATCCATTCCAAGAACAGCCGCATAGAAACTCCTGCCGTCTTGCAGCGTAACAATGACCTGCCGCGCGTCTTCAATGACGTGGGCGCTAGTGATGATATAGCCGTTTTCGGTCATAATCACGCCGGTACCCGAAGCGCTGCCCAGCGGAAAGCGAAGCCGAACCTCAATGAACACCACAGAGGGGCTGCATTTCTGAAAAATCTCCTGGAAACTAAGTTGAGGCGAAGCGCCTGTCTCGTCATAGGTCGGAATGGGGTGGAGCGTGAGTGTTGTTCCATCGCCCAGAATGGCGACAGGCATGCGAGCCGTGTCGCTTTCACCATTCCAAGCGATGCCATTTTCAGGTGTTCTGTCCGGGGGCGGTATCGGAACCTGCCCGGGACTTTGCACGATGTCCTCCGCGCGGATACGGGGCCGGAGTTCGATTTGCAGTCCGTATGAGGTGCTGTGGAGGCGGACCTCATAATCCGCAAACAACTGCGCAATCGAGGAAATCCCAATGATGAGCAGAATAAAGAGGCCAACGATCAAAAACGCCCGAACAGTGAGGGAGTGTTTGGAAAGCGGCTTCGTTTGGACCTCTGCCGTTTCTTCGGGATGTGAGGTGCGGTTATCATTTTGCATGCTATATTCTCCTCCGGGACTTGCTTATTATGATTTCTTCTTCGGCGCGAGGGTTAAGGTGAACATGAACTCCGTTACGCCATGGTCACTGCGGACGTAGACCTCTTCTTGGTGGGCGTTCATAATGGTTTTGACGATATAAAGGCCGAGGCCGATACCGTCCTTGTCGCCACTGCGGGACTTGTCGCTCTTATGGAAGCGGTTGAAGAGTTGGGGTAATTCATCGGGGGAGATCGGATCGCCCGTGTTTTTCACAGTGGTATAGGCCTTACCGGACTTTTTCGTCAAGGTGACCTCGATTTTCGTGCCAGGGGTGGAGAATTTTGCCGCGTTATCGAGCAAATTATAGACCACTTGCATGATGGAGTCTTCATCTCCGAGTACCCAGACGGGGTCATCAGGAATGTGGAACTCTACGTCGAGTCCCCGCTCTGTGATTTTGCTTTCCAATCCCAGAATACCACGGCGGAGGACTTCTGTCATGTCGAATATCTGGGTGGCAAGCTCCCGGATATCGAGAGATTGAAAGCGTGAGACTTCTAACATGCGCCGCACCAGGCGGGAGAGCCGTCGCGTCTCAGAGGCGACAATATGAAGATATTCCTCGTGTTTCTCCGGCGGGATCGTACCATCCAAAATGCCTTCGGCGAAGCCTGTGATGCTGGTCATGGGAGTCTTGAGTTCATGGGAGACGTTACCGACAAACTCGCGCCGCATGTCTTCCGATTGCTCGATGGCGTCTGCCATAGCATTGAATGCGCCGGTCAACTCGCCGATCTCGTCGATGCGCCCCCTGTCCGCCACGCGGGCGGAGAAGTCTCCCCGGGCAAACTTGTTGGCCACACTAGACATCTCGAGCAGCGGCGCGGCCTGATGCCGGGCCACCACCATCGCGAGCACAATCGCCAACAGGAGCACCGCAGCGGCGACTAAGAGAAAGAGAGAGAGCATCGCTCCCCACGCGTCCATAACGGCGTCCGCGCTGGAAGCCGCCAAGACATAACCGCCATGGGTACCGTGCCTGAGGTGGAAAATCGGTTCTGCATAGACATAACTCACACCCTCCAACAGTCCAAACGCGGTGGTGAGAGCGGAGAAGGACCCGTTTTGATTGAGGACATATCGGAGTTCCGGCGGCAACATCTGCCCGATGTGTTGGCAGTGTTGGTGATCTGCATCATGCTCCGAACAGGCGATGATTACCCCCTCAGAGTTTGCCACCACCATGCGATTATAAGGCAAGGTGACGATGGAAACCACGAGATTGATGATCTCATGGTCCGCCGGATTGTTGGGGTTAAAATCGACGATATGGTTATGCATGTCAATCACAGACTCGACATTGGCCTCGAGCCCAGCCTGCCTATCCGCGATGGTCTGTGTTCTCAGAATGATGGCAAAGGAGAGGAGAAACACGAGAAAACTAAGCAAGACCATGCCGGCAAGCAGAAGACAGTTTTTGAGATAGACACTATTCAAAGGCGCATCGTTCCAATCTGTTGGAAGTAATGGGTTGAGGAGATGTTATATCATGTGCGACTGGAAAATGCTTGTTTGGCACAATGAAATTTTGTTAATCTACGTCCTATTTCGTAAAATTGAATCGCCTGCTTTTATACCAGGCACAAGGGAAATCGCAGTAGAAATTGCTACTATAGCGACGAAGCCGAGATGAGGAGCTAACAATGACAAAATGAACGCCAGAAAAAGAGCCAGCGGAACAGTAAATATAAGGCTAGAAAAAATACGCTTTAAAAAATGTTTCATAGATATTAGCCTCGCAAATTATAAACTATGCTCCCTACGCTCCCACAACCTCAAATTTATACCCCACGCCCCAGACCGTTTTGAGGTTCCACTGGGTACTGACGCCTTCCAGTTTTTCTCTGAGACGTTTGACGTGGACGTCTACCGTGCGGCTGTCGCCGAAATAGTCAAAGCCCCAAACTTCGTCAAGCAGTTGATTTCGGGTGTATACGCGGTTGGGGGATGCGGCAAGATGATAGAGTAACTCCAACTCTTTCGGCGGAGTATCAATCTTGTGACCATCAACTAAAAGCTCATAAGAGTCGAGATTAATAAGCAATTTGTCAAAAGACAACCGCTTTTCCAAATCTTCCGGGTGCTCCCCATAGCGGCGCATAACGGCGTGGATGCGGGCGATGAGCTCTTTGGGCTCGAATGGTTTGACCATGTAATCATCCGCCCCCAGTTCAAGGCCAGTCACTTTATCAAAAGTCTCGCCTTTGGCGGTGAGCATGATGATGGGCACGTGAGAAGTCCGCCGGATTTCACGGCATACGCCGAAGCCGTCCAAAGTGGGGAGCATGATGTCCAGAATGACGATGTTCGGCTTGAACGTCGCCGCCTCTGTGACGCCGACGGCACCGTCCGCCGCGATCTGAACGAGGAAGCCCTCTTTTTCCAAATAGAGGCGTAAAAGCTCTGCGATATTTCTGTCATCCTCGATGACCAAGACTTTACCTACCATGGAGATGTCACCTCCTGAGAATTATTCTATTATTATAATATAAAACGCGCGCCCAGTCAAAGGTTGAACAAAGTGTAAAAGAATGGCGGGAAAATGTTTGAAAATCCCCTGCTTGTCTGTTATACTATTGAGAAACAAAACGCACGAAAGAGGAGAAACGATGAATCCACCATGTAAGAGAATCCAAGTTTTTACCGGCAACGCGCATAAGCAGCTTGCGGAAGATATCTGTCGACATCTGGGGATCAGTTTGGGAGACTCTACGGTAGCGCGCTTTGCCGATGGGGAAGTGGGTGTGTCTCTCTTCGAGACGGTGCGCGGGTCAGACGTATTCCTGGTCCAGCCCACCTGCAACCCGGTCAATGAGCATTTGATGGAACTGCTCATTATGATTGACGCCTGTTCCAGAGCTTCCGCTGGTCGGATCACGGCGGTAATTCCCTATTTTGGCTACGCGCGGCAAGACCGCAAGACAAAGCCCAGAGACCCCATCTCATCGAAGCTGGTAGCAAACCTCCTAACCGAGGCCGGGGCAGACCGCGTGCTGACGATGGACCTCCACGCCCCCCAGATTCAGGGCTTTTTCGATATTCCAGTGGATAATCTTATGGGCGCGCCGCTCTTTGCGGACTATATCATGCAAAAGTTCAGCCCCGAAGAGTTGGAAGATGTGATGGCGGTGAGTCCGGACGTAGGCAGCGTTGCCCGTACGCGGGACTTCGCCCATCGGCTGGGCGTTGGCCTTGCCATCGTAGACAAACGCCGTCCGCAAGCCAATGAGAGCGAGGTTATGAACATCATCGGCAAAGTGCGGGATAAACATGTCATCCTCTTTGACGACATGATCGACACGGCAGGCAGCCTTTGCCAAGCGGCAAGTGCGCTGGTAGAAAACGGAGCGAAGCATATCTACGCTTGCGCCAGCCACGGTGTGCTCAGCGGGAAAGCCATCGAGCGGATTGAGGCAAGCCCCATCCGCGAAGTGATCCTGCTCGACACGATTCCCTATCCCAAGGACCAGCCGATTTCCGAGAAAATCAAATATATCTCCGTAGCCCCCATGTTTGCCAAGGCCATTGATCGAGTATACGAAGAAACGTCGATTTCTACACTATTTAAGTAAACTTCAATTCAAGCACTCTAGAGGGTACTATGCTATTTTTTTCATCGAATGCGCCCAATTGGTTATTGGTGTTCCTCGGCAACCCCGGCGAGCAATACCGGGACACGCGCCACAATGTCGGGTTTCTGACGGCGGAGCTATTGGCCAAAGAACACAATATCCCCATCAAACGCATCAAGTTCGACGCTCTGACAGGGATCGGCACCATCAGCGGCGAAAAAGTGATGCTGATGATGCCGCAGACCTATATGAACCGCTCGGGAGACGCGGTCTATCTCGCGGCGAGGAGCTATAAAATCCCACCGGAACGGATTTTAGTTGTGACAGACGACACGGCGATCGATACGGGCAGACTCCGTGTGCGCCGCCGCGGGTCCGCAGGGGGACATAACGGGCTGAAGAGCATTATCATGCGCATGCAGAGCGAAGAGTTTCCCCGCATCCGCATCGGCGTAGGCGCGCCGCCCCACCCGGAGTATGACCTCGCAGATTGGGTCCTGGGCAGGCCTCGGGGCCGGGAAATGGAAGCGGTGCAATCGGCGATTGGAGAGGCCGCACGCGCGGTGGAAGTAGTCCTCCATGACGGCCTAGATGCCGCGATGGCGGAATTTAATTAGGCTTGTAGGGGCGAACTGTGTTCGCCCGCAATTAGGCGGTGGATTCTCCAGCGTTACGAGGCCGAAAAGCGGGCGAACACAGTTCGCTCCTGCGTGTTTAATCACAATCCGGCGCGGCAATGATTATACTGCTTTTGAACCATGTTTCCTATTTTTACACGCGGAGGTCAAGGATGACCAGATATAACATAGCAGACTATATGCGGCCCGGCTGCCGGGTCCATTTGGTCGGAATCGGCGGCGTATCCATGGCGCCTCTGGCGGAGGCGCTACTCGGCGCTGGACTATTAGTCGCAGGCTCCGATATGGCGCAAAGCCCGACGACAGAGCGCCTCTCCGCCAGCGGTATCCCCATCGCAATCGGCCACGGAGCGGAGAATTTGCAAGATGCCCAGTGCGTCGTCCGCACAGCGGCAGCCCGGGAAGACAATCCGGAAGTCGCGGCAGCCCGGGCGATGAATCTACCCATCTTCGAGCGTGCCGAGGCCTGGGGACATATCATGCGCCAGTATCAAAACGCCGTCTGCATCGCCGGTACCCACGGGAAAACGACAACCACTTCGATGACCACACATATCCTCCTCGCGGCGGGCGTAGATCCTACCGTGATGATAGGCGGGACCCTGCCCAAATTGAAAGCAGGCCACCGCGTAGGCGATGGAGACACCATTGTGCTCGAGAGCTGCGAATATTACGACTCCTTCCACAACTTTTCCCCCACCGTAGCCGTCGTGCTCAACGTGGAAGAAGACCATCTGGACTATTTTGCGGACCTAGAAGAAATCCGGGCCTCGTTCCGCACGTTTGCCGACCTCGTGCCGGCAGATGGATGCATCGTGGCCAACGGAGACGATACGAATACCATGGACGCGCTCATCCCCCTGGGGCGTCCCCTCCTGACCTTCGGATTCGGCGGCCAAAACCGTGTCCGGGCCACAAATATCATCCACAAAGACGGACGCACATCTTTCGATGTCACGCTGGACGGCGCGCCCTATGCGGCGATTACGCTCCAGATGCCGGGAAATCACAATGTCTCCAACGCTCTCGCGGCGATTGCCGTGGCGATCTTTCTGAAACTCCCGGTCGATGCCGTAATAGAAGGCCTTGCGGACTTTACCGGAGCCGGTCGGCGGTTTGAATACAAAGGCGAGCGAAACGGAGCCAAGGTCTACGACGACTACGCCCACCACCCCAGCGAACTGCGTGCTCTCCTCGACGCCGTGGAACATCTCGGCTATGAGCGCGTGATTGTCGCGTTTCAGCCCCACACCTACACACGGACGAAAGCCCTGTTTTCCGATTTCGTCCGAGAACTCCGTCGCCCAGACCTCGTTCTGGTCGCCGAAATCTACGCCGCGCGTGAGACAAACACGATAGGTATCACAGCGGAAGACCTCACAGTCGAAATCCCCGGCGCGACCCATTTTGCGACCCTGCCAGGCCTGGCAGAGGCCCTCCGCGAACTCGCGAGGCCGGGAGATTTAATCCTCACCGTAGGCGCGGGAGATATCTTCAAAGTCGGTGAGGCGATATTGGATCAATAGGGAAGTAGGTGTAGAGGATGTCCAAAGAAGCCATACTGCGCCTTTTGGTCGAGACAGACGACTACGTCTCCGGCGAGGGGATGAGCGAGGCTCTCGGCGTATCCCGCGCGGCGATCTGGAAAAGCATCCGCGCCCTTCGCGAGGCGGGCTATGAAATTGAGGCGCGGACGAACCGCGGCTATCGCCTCCTAGTCTCGCCCGACACGCCCTTGCCGGAAGCGATCCGCCCCCTCTGCGCATCAGAAGACCTCTGCCGAGAAATCATCTACCTAGACGCGGTAGATTCCACCAATACCTACCTAAAACGCGAAGCGGCCTCCGGAGCCCCTCATGGAACCGTAGCCATCGCAGGCGAACAGACAGGTGGGCGCGGCCGCATGGGGCGTCCTTTCATCTCCCATTCCGGCAAGGGCCTCTTTTTTAGCATCCTCCTCCGTCCGGAAGCGGTGTTGCCCGCGTCGATCACGAGTCTTACCGCGTTTGCCGCCGTGGCCGTCTGCGAGGCCATAGAAGCAGTCGCGCCTATAAAGCCAAAGGTCAAATGGGTAAACGATATTCTGGTCGGAGACCGCAAATTGGTAGGCATCCTCTCGGAAATGAGCATGCTCGGCGAGAGCGGCCAGGTAGACTACGTCGTCATCGGGGTCGGCGTCAATGTCCACTATCAGGCGGAGGACTTTCCCGAAGAAATCAGAGACCGCGCCACATCTCTTGCCATACTGACCGATACGCCGCAAAGCCGCGCCAAACTCGCCGCCGCACTGATTGACGCCTTCTCCCGGATGTACAAAGTCTGCCAAACAGAGCCAGAAACTTATGTAGACCGCTATCGAGCGCGCAGCGCCACAGTTGGGAGAGAGATTCTAGTTCTCCGAGGCGAAGAGAGCCTCCCGGCCCTCGCCACAGGAATCGCCCCGGACTGCGGCCTCATAGTCCGCTACCCAGACGGGGGAGAAGAGACTCTGTTTTACGGCGAAACCTCAATCCGCACAGAACGCGGATATGTATAGAAGAACCCCCACAGGGAGACCCTGTGGGGGTTCTTTGATCTGTGCCGTTTCATATAAATGAATAGAGAGGGTCGTCCAACACGGCATAAAAATATGTACAAATCGTAACCAGAAACTTTTGCATTTTAAGCAGTAGACAAGATAAGGTAAGAGGAGTATAGTATATCATATATTATATATGCACACGGATAAAATGAGAGAATTCGCACGCGAGGCCACAACCGCTATGCCGGGAGGTGATCTGGAAGTCCCTGTTCATCGCACAGCAAAGCAGTAACACAAAAATATGAAGGAGGCCCTACCTATGACTAAGAAAGTGATTGCCATCCTACTTGCCCTTGTTCTCGTATTCGGTCTGGCTGCTTGCGCCGGTACCCCAGCCGCAACCCCGACTCCGGCACCACCTGCTGCCACGCCCGCGCCAGGCGCAGATCCAACGCCGGAACCAGCACCCCCCGCAGCTAGCCTGACCGGTACGCTCACAATCATCGTTCCCTTCAGCGCCGGCGGCTCGACAGACCTCATGGCCCGCGTGTTGCAACCGGCCCTCGCTGAGCGGCTCGGCGTCAACGTCGTAATCGAAAACCGCGGCGGTGGCGGCGGCGCACCCGGTATGATGGCCCTCGCCCAGTCCGCACCGGACGGCCACACCATCGCGCTCACCAGTATCAGCTCGGCAACACTGACGCCGAACATCTCCAATGTCGGCTACACCAATGTAGAGTTCCAGCCAGTCGCGCATATTTCCGTACTTCCCACCGGCCCTTGGGCCCGCACCGGCGAAGGCATCTACACACTGGAAGACCTGATCCGCGTCGCATCTGA